>Ga0100392_1000734_pt1 | contig 29817 bp, 15 predicted proteins | sample CryGeymeta201516_FD_81548 | JGI IMG/M metagenome (GOLD analysis project Ga0100392, IMG submission 81548) | Groundwater microbial communities from Crystal Geyser aquifers in Utah, USA - Crystal Geyser metaG 2015-16 | ecosystem: Environmental > Aquatic > Deep subsurface > Groundwater | place: USA... | reverse complement strand
TTCTGGAAGATTTTGATGAGCAGACAAAATTTGACCAAAGTGACACGTCTTATTTGTCGTTTGCTCGAAATGCTGTATTCGCTCAATTGTGCTGTAAAATACAGTAATTCGATTTCAAGCCTGGAATCAACTGACTAGACTACTGTGGTACAGCAGTAGGTGAATCTACTAGACCCTATCTATCAACGATAAAAAATTCGAGTCGATTTTGTTTGTTTGAAATCTTATCTAACTTTTGAGGTCCTGGCAACAAGAAGTAATCCCAAGGACCATTTTTTGAAACCAGATTAATTAAGATGTCGAATGTTCACGATCTCTTTAGTGGTAAGAAGGATGACGACGAGGATGACAAGGATGATTCCAACAACCGCTACGTCGGCGGCATTGGGGCTCGTGGAGGTGGCAGGTGCGTTGCTATCTTAATTCTTTTTGTCGTATCATACTACTTCACTTGGCTGTGCTGTTTTAGAGCTTTCGTGTTAATCTTCGTTGCTTCTTCGACAGGCTTCTGCTGCTGTTGCTTTGTTTTTTCTCCGTCCAATCCCATCTAAAGTCCAACCAATTCTTAATTTTCTATTTCCCACAAAAACAATAATACTATTCGCTACAGTGGTTTGGCGGTAGAGCCCAATAACGATGACGCTAATGCTGCCGGTAATGATCCTCGTGACTCGGTCTTTCGTCAAGCGGAGAATGTTGGTAGCGCTGGAGGGGAGGAAGTCCGTCGCACAATCACCATGTATCGCAACGGCTTTGTCGTCGATGATGGACCGTACCGTCAATTAACCGATCCCGCCAACGCCGATTTTTTGCGATCCTTAGCACAAGGGGTGACTCCTCGTGAATTGTTGGCCGAAGGTGATGTGACGGTCGGTTTGATTGATAAGCGCAACGAAGATTATGTGGAAACTTTTCGCTCCTTTAGTGGCGCGGGCGCTTCCCTGGGAACAACAGCCGCAGATGGCAACAATCCCGATAGAATCGATCCTGCATCCTTGCCCGAGGAATCTGCAGCGGTTGATGCTAGTCAACCCACAACATCTATTCAAGTTCGTTTGAGCAATGGGAAACGTAAAGTTGTAAAAATCAACCTAACGGCGACGGTTCGAGATTTCGCGGCACAATTGCGTGCAGAAGCGGACGGACAGCCTTTTCGATTGTTAACGGGGTTTCCACCTGCACCTATTCTGGCATCAAATTTGGAGCAATCAGTGGAAGAAGCAGGATTGAAAGGAGCCAGTGTATCAATGCAATCGGTTTAGATAGAGAGGACAGAATATCAGATAGACGGAGAGATGAAAAGGACAACCAAAATTAAACAGAATCGACATGCATTGTTGCTGATGTGAAATTGAAGGAGGCAAGGAAAGCAGCAAAGATCTGCACTCGAAAGCTTGCCAACAAGACCAGTACTTCTAATTCGTCCCAAGCAACAAATAAAAATATCCGCCCAATCATCTCATTCTGCTGTATAATTCTCCTTCTCCCATTTCTTGCTACAACTTGCTTGTACAACCAAGAAATACCAAGAAATTCATCTAGTGCAGTAGAGAATCATACAATTAGAATTTGGAAATGTCATGAGCATCGAACATATTTATTTCGTCGACTGATGATTACTTTGTTTACAAGTTATATTTAGAAAGGCAAAATGGCATACACGGTAGCGCACATTTTATAGATGTATTCTTTTCTGAATTATGGGATTACATAGAAGTAGAAACATTTGATTTCTCGCACAAATGCAAAACCATCGAGGATTGTTTTTGGGACGTCTTATACTGCAAATGAACAATTGATTTCTTGGACAATTATACTCCGCTCTTCTAAGTAATTGGATGCAGTGGAGCAGTGCAGTCTTCCGACTCGTCGTATTTTTCGTATTCTCCATTTGGACCTTCCATGACCAACTGAGCTTTCAGGCGCGCAGCTTCGCGGGCAGCGCGTCTTTCCGCCTTTTGAATCTTGCTCAATTTTTTCTTGGGAGACACCGTAGCAACCGCGACCAACGTTTCATTGACTGCACCGGATTGGTGCTCGCTCCGATCGAAGCCACCTTTCGAAACCTTAGAAGGAACATAAACGGGCTTCTCTTTTCCATCGAGGACCACTGACACGCTATATTTTGCAGCAATGGCCTCTTCGTCACGACGATGCAATCCAGCCAAGACACCCATAACCCCTCCAAAAGTAAGAATAAAGAAATATCCACTCGCGAAAGGGAACAAAATGAACGCCATAGCTAGGAAGTACACTGTATGCGAATGACAACGACACGACAGAGAAAAGGGGAGGCGTTTATTAGACGACAATGACACCACTGAAAACGGTATCAACAACAAGAACATGAACGACGATGACAAAAGCAAAAGCCAAGAACAGCAACGTAGTTGGTGATGGCCGCGATAACAAAAGTAACCAAGGTAAGACAGGAGCAGAACATACATGTCATCCAAGAGTACCAGTGCATGGCAGCGTGGGCTTCCAACAACTTCTTGTTGGTTGCTTCCAATCCCAAAATCGTTTCTCGATCCAGGCGCTCATTTTCCTCCATACACCATTTCAACAGGCATAAATGGTGCAGCACAAGAGAGGGGGACTCGTAGACTTCGTTGGAATTCTCCACGAAAGTCTCAAGAGCGGAGAGGCAGGCATTGGCTTCTCCTTGTACATCGGCGACGGCAGGATTGGCCGTTGTGTTGAAGGTAGCGCGCATGGAAAGCGATGGAAAGTTGAATGAGTTGGTTGGCTGAAGTGCTGCAGGTAAAATCAAGGCAAATTTTGCTTGAATTATTGTAAGCAATTTTTCTCTGCGCGAAAAAGTTGCGACCCTCTCGCAAGAAGGTTTTCAAACGACACGAATCGGAAAATTATGAATGGCAAGTGTGCGTCACCTATTTTAGGTACCTGAACGAAAGCTCCAACTATTCTATTAGTAGTACTACTACTAGCTAGTAGTAATTACTACTAGTACTAGTAGTACCATGTAGACCCTACTACTATCATAGTAGCTAGCAGGTAAAGAGGTCATGTTGCGCATTGGGCACATGGACGTTACCAATGACACGGAATTACTGGGTACTCCGTACTATTTTGAACTGCGATGGAAGGAAAGCAACATTTCTTTTGCAGGCTATGATGCTGGAAGAGACAGTAGTATGAACAAGTGTACTATTTTCCAGGATACTTGCGTTTTGAAAAATATTTAGAAGCATTTTAGAGTGTTTCAATTAGGAGATTTTAGGAGCATTCCATTCTTGATTAGGAGCATTTAATTTTCAATTAGGATTGTTTTGTTCTTGTTTTCCTAGATATTAAGTATCATAATTAAGAGCATTTCTTGATTTTAATTAGGACGAGCGTTTGTTTTTCAATTAGTAGGAGTGTTTGCTCTTTGTCACAACCCCTACTAAACGCTCCTAATTAGGAGCATTTTAGGAGCTTTATGAAAAAAATCATTTTAATTATGGCTCTCTACTACCTGCTCTTCCTGCTTGTCTTGTTATTACAGAACATTAACTACTACCACTCATGTTAAGTACTAGAAGCCTATTCTTATTATCCACTTTCTGATTCTAAGAAAGCTCGCACATTTATTCCTTGAATGATGATGATGATGATGATGAGCTCTCTCCGCCGACAAAAACTTCACATCCTACGCTACGTACTAAACGGCCCTGTTGAAGAAAGTCAAAGCAAATCATTTCTTCTGGGGTTCTGGACGGCAGCAGCATCTTCTATCTTCACGACACGAAAGAATACACGCACCATAGACAGCGCAAGACCAATCATTCATACACGGAAAACCAGCTTCGGATGACTGACAAGAAAGTGTTAGATGTGGGCCATCGAATCACCGACGTGTCCAATGCGCCTCGCGATGACAACACCAACAAGAATGCACCAGAGTTAAAAAATGTGGTCTTTTTGCATTTGGATTTGGGCATTGGTGGTGCCGAAGCTCTTGTCTTGCAATTGGCCGCCTCGTCTCAATCTCTGGGGCACCATGTGCAAATTTTAACGACTCGTTGTGATCAAGACCACTGTTTCGCTGTTGTGAAATCACCCAATGGTATTTTGGCTAAGAATGTGCAAGTCAGAGGCCGCTGGATCCCTGCCAATATTATGGGCATGGGAACTGCCCTGTGTTCCAATCTACGAGTGCTGTATTTAGCAGCGTACTTGTGTTTCGGTGGTAATGACTGTGAAGTGGACTTGGTAGTTTTGGATGTGCTACCATCACCTCTGTGGTGGCTTCAATGGTTTACCTCGTCCAGTCTTTTGTTCTACTGTCATTTCCCCGACAAGTTACTTATTCGCAACAATGCAACGCTGGGATCAGCAGCAGCAATAAATCGAAAATCTCCTTATCGCAGATTGATGGATAAGGTAGAAGAATGGTGTATACCCATGGCCGATTCTATTCTGGTGAATTCCAAGTTTACACAGCGAATTGTACTGCAAGAGTTTCCGTTTTTAGTGCCTGGTGACTTACAAGTTCTGTATCCAGCGCTAGATACAGATGCCATGGATAATAATAATAATAATAATAGCAATGATGACAAAGCACCACATCAAACACTTTCCAACGAGAATGAGAGTAAGGAGGATAGTGACGACCCGCAACCACCGAAACGAAATCAACAACGAGTTACAATTGTATCTTTGAATCGTTACGAACGCAAAAAGAAAATTGAATTGATTTTACAAGCCTACGCGCTAATTTGTGACAAGTACCCGCCCAAAACGATTCAAATCGTGATTGCAGGAGGTTACGACACTCAAAATGTGGAAAATGTCGAGTATAGGGGTGAACTGGAAACCTTGGCGTTCCAGACCCTAGGTTTAAGGAAGGATGACGTTCAATTTTTGACGTCCATTAGTGATGCACGTCGTACCCAACTCTTGAGTGACGCACGATGTGTGGTCTATACACCACCTAATGAACATTTCGGGATCGTTCCTATCGAAGTCATGTACGCTGCAACGCCCGTAATTGCTTGCAACAGTGGCGGGCCACTTGAAACGATTTTGGACAACAAGACGGGATTTTTGTGCGACCCGACACCGGAAGCCTTCGCTGATGCCATCAACAAGCTGTTAATGGCACCGCAGAAAGCAAAAGACATGGGACGAGCTGGACGACAACACGTGCTGGAGACATTTGGGACACAGCGGCTGGCGAAAGAATGGGATCATTTTACGCAGCAAGCACACGAGCGGGGACAACGGAGAATTCATTTGACACGGCAAAACAAGGGTCGATCCGTTGTGATGGCAATGATCAAAGTACTTTTCATGTACCTACGAGAAGCTATGTTGGCTTTCCTGGTCATTTTGGCTGTGGCGTATTTATTGCGGTATTTCGGAATCATGGAACACGACGAGTCAATTACTGGATTAATGCGACGGCGTTTTCGGTCGGATGAGTTCTAATTCTTAGCATACAATCTGGTCCAAGACAAGGAGAACGTTCACAACTTGCACTTAGTAGCGTACTCGGGACTCGATTGGATTGCGAGAAAACTGTCGTATTCAATGTTTTTCGGAGGTACCACAAAGAGAAGTGGAGACTGTTGGAATAGTCACAACTTGGCCCAGAGCTCTACTTGGATTGCCGCCCTGAAATAGCACTCCGCCCAAGATGTTCCCTTTTGTTGAACCGTTGTGGTTGCCTTATCACTAGAATTTTCGAATCCCTTTAAGGGAGAGGAGACGGAGTTTAGATTATTTGATCAAGGTGCCGGAACCAACAAAGGCACTTAAAGAGTGGACTATTGCAAATTACTCGATTGGCCCAACATTTTACGGATTTGAACTTTTAAGCATTTCAGGAGCTGTCACTGGAACGTTGCTTATTTTCTGGCTTCTCGGCCTACTTGTGCTGCTGTTGAAGTCGTTATCGATAGAATAGGAACAAATCTGGCCGTCGGAAGCGTTCCCCGCGCTGTCTAAAGACGCACACTTATTTAAAATTGGACGCACACCTACTTTCAATTTCGACGAAAAATCCTCCACCACCTCACTTTTTCTCTCCATATTCGGATTTCGGATGAACCAACTTCACACGAAACTGAAAAAGTAGCATTCGCAAGTCGCAAGTACTACTCGAACAGTGAGGAGTGTCAATTGTACATTAATAGTTTCGCGGGGCAGCCAACAATGTCACTTCTCTTTCGAATTGGATCGAAACGTCGGCGAGTGTTGCAGATTCCAAAGACGTGTCGGCCTTTTTCCAGTGATGATCGCACAGCCACTGATATCCAGACCCCGATTGCCATTGTGGGCGGCGGACCCTGTGGGTTGCTTCTTTCAAACTTGCTATCTCTATATAAAGTACCTTCTGTGTTGATCGATGGACAATCTATCGAAAAACGATGCTCACATCCTCAGGCTCATTTTTTGAATACCCGAACCATGGAGATTTTGCGGTTTCTAATGCCAACTGTTTACCAACGAGTGTTAGAGCAAATGGCACCTGTCCGCCAGTGGAAACATTTTCAATTTGGTTACAATATGTTTTCCCATAAGAGCCTTGCTCGAGTTGATCATCCTGTCGACCGACCCTTATTGGCCAATACTAATGCAAACGGGAAATTAATTTTGACAGAGGAAGAAAAAACAATTGATATGCAGTCAGCAGACGATCAAATGCAGGAAATGCCATTAAGTGCATGCTCAGTGGGGCATTTGGCTCAGCATACATTTTGTCGAATTCTGTACGATGCTGCCATGGAACAAAAGCTTCTGAAGACAGAGTTATTGTACAATACTAAAGTGACACAGCTCAATAGCGGCAACAAATCTACTTCGTCGTCACAAAAAAGAAATGGCTATCATGTGATTCACACGAATTCTAACAATTTAATTCATGCTAAAATTTGCGTAGGCGCTGACGGGGCCCATTCATTTTGTCGGTCGCAGTGGAAAATAGATCAAGTCGGTCAAGTTGGAATACAACACTTATTGAACGTTCATGTCAAGACATGCCCCGAATGGGCAAGGTCATATTTGCACGACAAAAATCGAAACTTCGCCATGTTGTATTCTGTATTTCATCCGAATATTGTGGCCATGATTGTGTGCCATTCTGTAGGAGAGTATGTCTTTCAAGTTCCGTTCTTTCCTCCCTACCAGACTTTGGAAGATTTTTCAAGAGAGACTGTCCAACAAATGGTTTTTGATGCCATGGGAATAGAGATCAACGATACTGCAAACCAAAAGAAATCTAAGCTGCAAGTGGTTTCTGTAAAAGCTTGGACTATGAGCTCCCTTATTGCTGAAGACTATTGTCATGAAAATAGCGACGGTGGTGTGGGATATTTAGTGGGCGATGCAGCGCACGTCTTCCCGCCAGCGGGTGGACTGGGAATGAATACCGGATTGCAAGATGTTTACACTTTAGCCTGGAAACTGGCGTGGGCGTTTCACAACCACCATTTAGACATACACACGAACGCAGCATGCACTTTTGAAAGCCACAATTCACTTCTTGTCAAGATTGGACAATCCTATAACAAAGAACGACGCCCCGTAGCTCAAGCAAACGCGGCCCTATCGGTTCGAAATTACAACCGTCTATTGGAAATTACAAAGGCCTGTTATCTGTCCGAGCAATATCCCACTCTGCTGATCAAAGCATTAGAAGCTTCTTCATCGTTACTATCATTTGAAGCTCGTCGAGAAGCTTTTCGGAGTCTCTTTAAGGCAGCTACTTGGACGCTGTCGTCGCTGAATGACTTGCAACACCCCTACACACAGCACTTAAGTAAAAACATTCGACGCATCTTGAGGAACGGTGGTGGACTGCCCCTTCTTTTCCCTACAGCAGAGCTGGGCTATGGATATGACTACAGAAGTGCCGAAAAGGGCGGCACTCTTCGTCCGGAGGACGACGTCGTAGGGTTTCGACCAGGAATTCATGTTGGACGATTATTCCCTCATATCGAAGCAACCGTACAAGATATAGAGCTGGCGTCAATGTTGTTTCCAAACTTGAGAATTCTCAAGTCTTCAGAATCCTCATCGTCCAACGTGGTCAGCACGACGGATCTTCCTGCACAAGTTTCCAGAGACTCCACGCCATGCTTTGTCCTAGTCCTCGTCCAGGTCGAAGGTTCGCACCGGATAGAGAGTGAGGTAGAGCGCGCAAAAGAAGACTTGGGAATCCTTGTGGAAATTGTCCACCTTTTCTTGCCTGGTAAAGACTCGACTGCCTCCCTTAGCTGTGGCAGAATGGACCAGAATCTGGTATTGCAAGAGGTGCCTCACCCAAAGCAAGGGACGTTACTGGAGAAGCATCATGGGTGTGCATGGTTGATTCGTCCCGATGGACACATTGCCGGGAAGATAAATACGATAGATGGTCACCTTGCATCAGAGTTGGTGCAAACGGCTAACCTAGCCCTTTTGGATGAGGAAGCGCGCTTTGGATGTGAACAACTGAACCGATAATTTACTCTACGGATACGTCTCATAAAGCTAGATACTACCAGTACGAGTAGACCTCTACTAGTACTAATAGACGACTACTACTGCTACTACTCTACCAGAGGTCTACTAGTACTATTGGTGGAATAGCTAGACTACTACTCTAGTAAGAAGCAGTACTCGGAGTAGTACTCTAGTACTCGGTGACTGGAGCTGCAAGCTAGTAGTAGTAGTAGCTATTGCCACCACCACTACAAATAAGACTAGTTAGTTTACTAGCTACCGTACCTCCTACCAGTACTCAGAGTACTACGTAGTAGAGTAGAGTAGTACTACTAGTACCGGGTACTACTAGCTACTCTGAGTAATAGAGAAAACAGCTCTGACTGACCTGCTCGGTTTATTTTTATTACCATGCCCATACGTAGACTTGTACTAGTCTAGTACCAGAAGACCCAACTGATTTCATCATCAGAATTTCTATGCTACTAGACCCTACGTAGTAGCTAGCTAGCGAACGTACGATTATTTTATCAATCGGAGATTTTTGGAAAAGGCCTCAAATCCGAACCGTAACACCCAGAGTTCGGGTTCGGTCGCAAAGCCTTATCTCTGTGAAGACTCCTTGTTGAATTGTTACACAGGCTTGCCTACCAGTAGAAAAAATCTACTTTGGACTTTCGAGTAAGATAGTACCTGGTACACGATCAACGAGTATTTCTGCTAGGAGACCCTACCAGTAATTACTCCTACTCTACTTCTGTTATTAGAGGCAGGTTAGACAACACTACTCGAGTACTTGTCCCGTCTTCGTTGTTATCGCTGGTTGCAAGCTATTGCCTTTTTAAATGCCCCAATTCGAACACCAAAAGCACTCATCCGAACAACTTTGAATCTCAAGCTACGGTCTTCTCGCACATCTTGTGCTATTTCCCCATTATTTACTTTGATTCAAGTCTATCAGCACCTACTGGATCTCAAGATGTGCATGACTTCCAAGCAACCCGTTAATGGCTTCTCGAGCGCCCTGCCGTACAGCGAAGAGGCCTTACCAACCCACGCATGTCAACTAGCTTCATGTCAGGCTGCGCCTCCGGTTGGACAAGTCTCGCCGTCGGTGCTATCGGTGTCTTCTACTTCCGTGGTACCTGCCTCGCCTACAACTCTCTCTCCGGTGGCCTCTCCATCTACCGCTAGCAATATCACCCGTAGTAAACAGACTGAAATATGTCTTTCGACACAGATCTCGCGTCGTCTGATTGCTCGCAAACGTCATCCTGCATCTAGCAAACGGGAATTGCCACCTTCTCTGCAAAACCGCTCTTGCAAGACCCCCAATCAGAGATTCGCGGCCTTTGTCGCCATTCTCTTACTGCAACTGGAGGGAACCGTTGCCATGTCAGGTGGGCCTAAGAAAAACTATAAATTGTACCTTCAAACAAAGGCTTTGGTCGCGGAGTGTTGTCGTCGTCACCAATTGGGCGATACGCATTTCAGTCCTCTATCAGATTCCATGTCAGAACGTCTGCGGGGCTTGGTCGGAACTAGCCATTGGAACCGCTCTTTGGTGCATTTGCAAGGTTACTTAGTCCGCTACCATCAGTTTCATTTGAAACATGCCACTGCCGAGGACCAGAAACTGCTGCAGCTTCCAACGAAGCCACTACAGCAAAAGTAGTGGTCAGCTTTGAAGCACACTGTACCACCAAGACGCTGCCGTCTTTCAGTGCTACTACATAAATTATAAGCTTTACTTTTATTCCTAGAATAGAATGATACTGCAACAACATTTGTCATCATGATAGCAGAGAATACCGCAACTTGCCTTCCGACAAGATCTTTTCATTTTGCATGAGCATGACTCGAAGATGAATAGAGGGCTCCCCATCTACTTTCCCAATGGTTTCACACAGAACGTCCACTGTTCCTTTGGCAGCTCCTAAAAAGTCAATGTGCATAGCCTCCAACAACACCAAGGGAGAGTCGCCGGTGCATTTCTTATTCTCTGCTGGTGCCTCATTCTCTTTCAATAATTCTACCTTAGCGTATGCCTCTGCCGCTTGCTCCATGACCATGGCATGGCATCCGCCATGCATAGCACCAAAGGGATTGGTATGCTCCCGAGTAATATGAAAACTCGCTCGTCCTAATCCATGGTGCTCAAGACTAGACCCAATTACCTCCTTGCGTAGTTCTCTTTTGGGGTACAATTTTGGATCTCCTTGTTGAGGCAGCAAGTATTGTCCATAGATTCGGTACACAAATTTGTTGGTGAACAAAAAGTCCAACAAACGGCTGCCGGTGGGCATGTACTTCACATGAGATGAAAAGGCCAAGAGTGTTTGGGTAGACGCGCAAACAAAGTCGGTGCGTGTGTGCGAAACAGTCCGACCCAATTTCGTCACAGTATTAACGATATCGACATATTTTGGGAGTGCTTCTTGTGGTTTTTTATGATGATCCTTCACGAGGAGTTCAGTCTGCATTTGGAGGCTTACACCGGGAGGATGGGGAGATCCAGCAATAAAGCATGCATCAGTAGTCAATTCGTCCATCAAGGCCGTGTACAAACCAACAGAAGGATGAGTGGCGTGCTCAGCGAAACAATAGCGGTAGGTCAGAGTCTTTTTGTTGTCTGATACGGAAACTCGTTCCTTGTTCAGGGTGTTATAAGATAGTCGCAGTGAGTGGCCGAATCCTGGTTTACTGCCGGGCTGTAGGCCACCGCCTTTGAGAAAGGTGAGGAGAGATTCCACAGCGGCAACGGAATGCGTTGGTGCCATTTTCTTGAGTGTTTGTTGGATCGAGGATTAGGTGTTCCAGTTCGCTGATTAATCGTAGTAGCGACGAAAAAGGAATGTCTCTTTCAGCAGCAAATTTCAAACATTATTATTGATTTTCAAGATCACTCAATTTCAATCAAAATTCAATTCAACACATTTCAGCAAAACTTAACCTAAATTAAGTCCCTAATATTTATTAGCAGACTCTCCTCTCCTTGTTTGTTGGAACTTGAAACCAGATGATGAGAGAAAAGTGGAGACAGCGCAAACTTCTGGTTTTTTTCATGATATTTTTTCCTTTCTATTCTTAACGCTAAATTATGACCAGGGAGTGAAGAGAACCTCAATACGATATCATGATGATGACCTCGCGACCACACACATACCAGGTAAGCAAAACTAACTTTTCAGACAACACAGCTCTCTAGCTAGCTACATATATTGACTACTCGTAGTCCCCTAGCCTCCATCGCCTCTTTTATGCACGCAACTCATTTAGCTTCAAAAACGTGCTAGTTGTCACTTGATCCGGATGCTGAGCTAAGGCAAAGAATAACCGGAAAACGAGAGACTAGGTGATAGGTGACGAACAGTGAAGTCCTCTTTCTTCACACACTCCTCGCCTAATACTGTCCAGCAGCCATCGTCATGAGCAGCCCTCCTACTCAACGGAAGCGTCAAAGCAGTCCGACCAATCAAGATACTGCTGATGAAAATGCTGTTGCAGCTCAGGTAGCATTGCAGGCCGCTGTCGCCATGAAACAGGCATCTTCGGCTGGCGTTGTTCGTATTTGCGGCACGTCTCCCTCCGAGTGTGGCTACTGCAAGGGCCGACGCTCACGAGCCACAACTGATAGCGGAGAACCAGACATGAACTCATCACAATCTTATTCTTTGCTGGGAGATTTCATGACCCCTAAGACGTACGAGGGATTTGTGTACAGGGGTTGGCGGAGATCAGGAACATATCTCTATAAACCTAACAATTGGGTATCTTGCTGTCCGGCTTTTACAATTCGGCTGCCCGTTCGGCAATTTAATCCTACCAAAAGTCAGCGCAAAGTCGCTAAGAAAATGGAACAGTTGTTGCAAGGAGGAGCGCGATGGACTTCGTGTAATGCCCCTGCGAGAGGTCCCTATGGAAGTCCCAAGAAAAAGCAGAAAAGGAAACGACTGTCCACTTCTGGAAACAATCCATATCAAGAGCAAATCATAACGCAACTTGAAAATTGGACACAAAGTTTAATTCAATCCATACTGGAAGAAAACTCAAATTTAAAACAGATAATGCAAACATCGAACCTTCGTCCCACTTTCAGAGTTAAAGCGCCACCCGGCAAACAATCCAAACCCGCCGGGAATGCCACCAAAACTGATGCCACTATTCTAACAGTGTGTACTACTATTTGCGCCGCATTGTCAGGTCTATCCAAGGGTGTAGTGATGAAGGATACATTATCTCAACAACTGGCCGAGAAGCTGCAGTCGGGATTCGGTGGTGGAAGAACACATGCGCTACCAAATTCCACCACCACTGATGGTGGTACTGATCCTTCGTTAAGCTGGATTCTTCAAAATGTGCACCGACATGCCCAAAGTGGCCAGATCTTTTGCGATATTCAATTGCATTTGCAATCTAATGACGATGGTAACCAAGTTCACAACCTGCGAAATTACAATGACGATGCTATTATGTACGAAGCCAATCCTCTGTCGGCGCCTCCCATCGACAAACTGCGAGACTGGTTGGACCAACATGGGCCGAGTATAGCACGCTTTCGTCGACCAAGATATTCCAATGGTATTTCCAATGCGGTCTCATCATCCGACACAGCCTATCCTTTTGAGGTACACACTCTTCCAGCTCACGAGAGTGCGTTGCAACCCGAAGTACACAAGCTGTACTTTTTGTATCAACACAAGGTCCACCAGGATGCAGACCCTTTCACGTGTGATCTTTCCGGCTCTGGTAAAAATGCAAACTCAAATAGTGTCAATAGCAGTGGTATTAATGCTCCATCCACGAACGAAGCAATACCCGAAGATGACGAATGGTCTTCGCCTGCGAACAGCAGCGACACTGGTAGTCTGCCTGTTCTCAGTAGCAGTGCTCCCGTACGGGGCCCGACTGGATTTGTGGATACTGCCAAGCGCATGCTGCAACGAGAATATCCAAACGTTTCCGCAGAACGGCTTCAGCAAATTGTCCAGTCGTACGGATCGTTTTTTCAATTTTTGGTAGAATCACCCTTCAAGGTTTTAGATGCCAGTTGCACTGCCACGATAACAAAAACACCGGCATTCTCAACCGCTAACAAGACGCCTGACAACAGTGTGGCGGATTCGGACGTTGTACGATTACCCTCTGGGACGTATCACCAACAATATCGGGTTGCGGGCATGTTAGTTGCTGTGGGGGTGGTAGATATTCTGCATCAGGGCTTGAGTTCTGTTTACCTGTTTTACCATCCCCAATTTGCTCATGATTTGGTGCCCTTGGGAAAATATGCAATTTTGCAAGAGATTGAGTTTGCCCGGTCGTTGCGGCTTCCATACTACTATTTGGGATACTACATCGAATCGTGTACCAAGATGAGATACAAGGCCGAATATCGTCCCTCGGAATTATTGTGCCCAACTACATATCGATGGGTAGATGCTGCGTTGGCTCAACGCATCATTCAAACCCTCAGCCCCCTCCGGCACTGCTGCACCTTGTATTATTCGGACCAAATTCAACTAGAGCACGACCTGAAGAACCCCCAACAGAGGCAATGCCACACTGACATTGGTACTGCTATAAATGGGCATCGACCGGCCTCCAGCGAATCTGTCAATTCTGAGTTGTCAGACGCGGAAGATGCCGACGACATGAGTACGGATGGCATGCCAAAAATTGTAAATTCTGTAACCCGGACGTCATCTTCGTCTTCTATCAAGTCCAGTACTAGATCTATTCTCAAAAAGCCCCGTCCGGCACCCCTTCCACCAAACCCGCAAGTCGAACAGGTCAAAATGGATGTCGGTGTGGGTGTGCCAGTGACTCTTTCTATGCTTCACGAACGAGGAAGAGAAACAGTCCGACCATTGCTGGAAGAATTTGTGAAGGAGGCTGGTCACGACCTCAGTGCAAAATGTCTGGTAAAATTTAGCTAGCATACTCGTATCTGCACGACCCCAGCGAATTGCTACGTAACATTTATCCAATACTCGTAGAACTTGAGTTGTAAATTTCGTCTTCGGAACAAACAATTGTCCGGTCAACGGCCAGGCCATCGACGTCCAATCCAGAAAGCGAAAGAAAAGCAGAAGTGGGACCATGGACATTTCCTGTTATCCGTCATAACAATTCTTTTTCTTCAAGTGAATCAATTTAAGCTGTCGTAGGTTGCTACATACAAACATCAAACCGTGAGTGTTCCTCTTTCTCGTCAGTCAGCAGTCGGTGAATTGTGTTTTACCATCTATCCTGATTCGTAACACATTCAGAACGGGACTAGCCCCAACCAGAACAACAAGCAGAGCCGAACATGCCAGGTCTGATTATTCCGGCTTCCGAGCAGAACCCCATAGCTGGATGGGCAATCAAAGGAGAATTTACACTGGCTACTGCCAAGGCATTATTCGATGTTAAAGTCCACTGGGAAGAGAACGAAGACTCTTGGCTGGATCATTTCACCAGGGCAAGCCTGCAGAGCCGGCACCTGTTTGATCCCCTATCTGCATCTGCTGACACAATAACCTTCATACAACACATAAAAAATCTCATGAACAATATTGAGCTCATCAATTGGGTTTCCGTCCAAGTGTTTTTGTATAAGCATGCTCTATTGATCGATAAACGACGTCAGGTCTTCAAGAAATTGATTGAAAACGAGAAATTTGTTTTTGGCAAATTGATTTTGTAGCAAACTTTGTGAACCAGAGTCGGGCCCAAATGGCTCGGAATAAGGAACAAATTGATGCATTGTTGGATTATCTAGTAATGTAAGCCCATTGTGGAGATATTAGCTGCAAGGGTGCCCACTGTCTCTTGACGTTTGGGATAAAGGATTGTCAGGAAGATGACAACTCTTGGGCGAACCACCATGATCTAACGTTGAAAAAGTACCGAGCAACCTTCAACGAAATGGTTGGAGGCCTCCGTCAGGTATCCGGGCCCTGGGATGACCCTAGATTTCGAACGTGGATGCAAGTACAAGAATTGGTCTTAGATCTCAACTTGCTCTCATCCAAACGCCACAGAAGCTTCGCACTCTTTAAGGGTCTTTTTCAGGATTTGCATGCCTATAAGCTGCATCGAAAGAGGACTTCCAATGCTAACGAAATCCAAGCTTATAATCAACTCGACGCGTCCAAGCATCCGTCTTCGCCAAATTGGTATTCGCTTTACGCATGCGAAAGAGCAGTACTGGTCAAGCCTGTCACCCTGAACCCGCCACTTCAAAGTAGACAGTCTTCTTTGAAGAAGAATCGGAGCAGCAAGGGTCACGTCGCCGATTCGTCTCATCTATTCATTGGTCAACATTCTAGCTCTGCAACCAGTGCAGGAATCGGAAAGATTTCTACCGACAAGAGGCATGGTGGGCACGAGACAATTGTTACGCCAGGCACTGCCGGAGTTCTTCCTGAAGTTTTTCATCTCACCGAAAACGACAAACAGAAAGGCAGTTGCTTAGGAGACAGTATTAAAATGATCACAGAATTTCAGGTGCCGCAGAAATCGAAAGTGGTCGCTCGGGGCGTCTCCTCAAACGATAGAAACAGGAATGGAAAAACGGATACGACGAGCAGTACAAGACACCCTAAGACCGTGTCAGTTCCCCCTATGGTTCCAGTAAATACGCCTGACATTGAACCAGCATCTATGAAGCATACTCCTATATTTTCAGTGAACACATCTGAAAGTTTGCTTGCAGCGAAGAAGGTTACTGCCGCAGTCTCAGAAAACATAGTTGGTCCTGCAGTGGCACGAAAGAAGGCCCCGCCTACAGTTCCAGAAGCGATTTCAGCTGCATCGAAAGTAACGCAGATCACTGGACAGACGATTACCTGCTGGGAAGGAACGCGAATCATCGGAAAAGATCTACCTAGCTACTTCTACGGAGATCTCATCACGTTTACGGCCGAGGAATGCTCGGGCCATGTCTTCCAGGGGGTAGCGCAAGAGAATATTGTAAACTGGAAGAGAACTCGCATTCCCGCCAAAGCCTCTGCGGCAAAGAAAAGAAAAAGACTGAAAAAGTAATGACGAAACAATGGCTTTTGTCGACAAAACATTAGTGGGAAAGTCAAAACTATATCACCGCGGAGAGTTCGTTTCTAATGACACTTTCTGCCAGTTGGGACGCGCAGCTTGAAAGATTATTCAAAAAGAACACCTGGTAAAAAAGAATTTGCGAAGACACGAAAAGTTTGCACGACGATCCAACCAATCTTGCCAACGGTTTCTCTTCGAGTTGAAGGCAGCGCCTGTATGATTTCAAGTTTTATATTATCATCTACAGAACCATTTCTTTATGATGTAATACTGCAGAAATGTGTTAGACCTTGTATTTGCCAACTTCTCGGTCAAAGGCTGCCTGGACACGATCAACACCGGCACAGAAGGAGTGAAGTGGGTAGGTGGACTTCATTCGCGCCACATATTGTTGCGTTGGCTTCTGTTGGTGTTGGGAGCAGACAATCATGTTAATCAAAGTGTCGGGAATTATTTGTTCGGGAAATTCCTGCAAGCACTCCTGAAGACGTGCCTCGGCCTCGGCGTAACTTCCCTTGAGCATCAAGGCACATGCCATCAAGTTAGACAGAAGAGGACTGGCCCCGTACTGTTCTAGAAGCGTGTTTACCCCGTGCAATGCATCCGCAGCACCACTGGACCCGGTGGCCATGCTGCAGTAGATTGCTCCGAGTTGCGTCAAGACAGCGTCTTCATCAGCTTGCTTGAGCTGACGTAATTGTTGTTGGGCCAAATCCAAACGATCGATACGCAGATAAATTTGCAAAATAAGTAACATGTGTTCCATGGTAGCAGCCCCATGCACGTATTGCAAGGCATCTTTATTGAGACCGGCATCCAAAAATACCTGGGCAGCAGCCAAGTGCGCACCAGGAGCGCTGGTATTAGCGGCCAGGGCTTTGAGTTGATCCACAACGGCTTCTTTGGCTTCTGGTGTTGTGGCTGAGTGGTACTGAGCTGACAATCCCAATGCTTGAAGGGCTTCATTTCATGAGACAAAAAATTGTAATATATGTAGAGACAAAGAAAATGTTAGCTTGGACGTTGAATTGTTGAGTTAATGGTGGGAAGGAACCAACATGGTAGATTTTCAACCTAATGCTTACGTAGAAAGTCTACTAAAGGCTACGTACCTGGTCGATCCTCAGAGGCAGCAGCAATGACCTTGTCATATTCTCCTAATGCAAGCTGTGATCTCAGGAGGAGTTCTTCTCGTTCCAGCTTGAGTTCAGGGCTCATAGGGCGCCTAGCAACAGATCTTGCCTCTTCCATTGCCAAGCCGTAATGGCCTAACCAATATTGGGCTCTCAAGGTGTATAATTCATCTGGCTCCGTCATGGTGAAATAATTAATGGTCTTTCTGGATCTTTTGTTGAGGTTTCATCGTTGTCGGGTGAAGGCCAGACTGTTGGATTGTGTCAGTTGCGAACGACGAGGGTACCGCTGCGACCTTGAAGACAAGCGAGTCACACTTCTTGCGATGGGTTACTGTACGTGTATTTTCTTTCAGCCATTTGGAGGAATTGTTTCACTACCGGTACTACTAGTACTACCATAGGACGGAGCGTAGTATTTATGGCGCTATACGCTACTAGCCCCCCCCATAAGTACCCTGGTACTACGTTAGTCGTTTGTTTAAATAGAACTTTTTTCAATAGTACCAGGTAATATTGTATACTAATAACAACTCTAGTCGGATTGCCCCCATTTCCAGTGAATGCTAAGTCTTTGTGTCGATAATCTTGTACTTAAGTACAGGTAGAGTCTTCAGTTGTTGTTCTCTACCAGGTACCCTAAGTACTTTTTTACGACTGCCTGGGTCGAGTAGACTACTACCAGTACCATACTGGTACTGTAGAGGAGAAGTACCTGGTAGAGTATAAGAGTCGTACCTGGTAGAGCTGATGAGAAATTTCGCCAGTTAAAATGTGTCTTCAACACCTTCCGCCACCAAGAGTCTCCAACAAAACAACGACGACAACAACGCTGTCGCAACAGCGAGCTCGTTTTGAGCCGGAAGAAACAGCGCCCTCAACAATATAGCAAGTTTATACACTTATCAGGCTGCATCAGAAAAAATCGGCATCCGCCCCATTCCGTCATGGAAGACAAGCAGAGTCTGCGGCACACTCCACGGCTGCACTGGTCTGAAGATCAATCTGATGGATTTTCATCCGAATCGAAAATATCGTCATCTGCGAGAGGAGCGGGAAGTCCAGCCGAAAATACTGCCTTCATCCCTGCTTCTTTCCCTCAGTGTACAGCTGTCATCCAAGCTGCCAAAGTGGCCAAGCTACTACACATTGCCAAAGAAGGAGATTCCGTAGAAGCCGTTGCTGCTACTGTTGCGGTCGCCAACTCTACTAGTCGCATGGCGAACGAAAAGCATAGTCTGGCGGAGCACAAGGAGGAAGAAAGGACTACTAGAAGCAACAACAAGGAGAAAAATTCCAAAACAGAGGTGTCTGCAGCAGCTGCTGTCACATATGCGTCCTTGTACGACGAGTTGGTTCACTACAACGAACTAATTGAGGATGATGCTTCTGAGATTGCAAGTGTTGCCTTGCGAAGTGTTGGAACCTGGTATTCTGTGAGAAGCGATGATGATCGTAAGATTCCCGCGCATCGATCAAGTCATGGCATGACAGCTGCGACATCGCTGGAAAATCCTCACTCCAGATCGGAGACTAATGTAGATGTAGACGAGGACGATGTGCAGATACGGAGACAACAACAAGCATATTTGGCCCAAGACCATCACCATGTGCCAGTAACCGCAGCATCAGTACCATCATACCATGAACTTCGCAAATCTCGACATTCCGCTTGTAGCAGTAACAGGAGTTTGGAAAGTCAAAGTAGCTCAAGTTCGAGCAGTGGAGCTATGAAACCGGTCGGCCTGAGGCGACGTCGAAGTCCGGCTGCCTCTGAACATCACCAACTACAACAACATCACTCTTCTAACTTGCCCTCTGTCATTTACGAAAATGAAACTGCAGACGATCAAACTGCAATTAGCAGCTTGAACAATTCGACAGTACCGACGAGCAATCATGGCTGTTCATCTCGCATGGAAATCCTTCTAGACCAAATTGGAGAAACGGCAGCGAAAAACGAACGCGACTTTGCTTTTCTTACAGCTGCTACCCCGTTAACCATGGATACCAACATGGGCAACAAGATGGAAGTCACTAGAAGCGCTACTTCACCTTGTAAAAACGAAATCAATCAGGTCAATTACATGCGTACCGAGGATGAACCAAAGACGGCAAAGTTCGGAAATGGAGGTATGAAGTCCAAAGAAGAACAAGATATGCTCTTAGCATTTCAGGCTTTGGGGGTAAATACTGCAGCTTCCAATCAATCGACGAATGGACCTTCTTATAACAGTGCGAAGAGACGAAGTCGTCCAAAGGAATTCATCATGACCACCGCGCCGACAGGATTTGTAGGCAGTTCACGTGTTGGAAACAGTCCCAAGACGAGTACGAAATGGTACTCAACTTCAATAGAAGTTCACGAAGCTCTACCGAAGCCCTCTTCCTCTGCTTGTATGAATGATTACACTATGATGCAAGAGGCACTAGGAATGCAAGGATTTACACCTCCAGCAGAAACATCAGGACAGGAGCGACAGCAGCAACTGCAGCATTGCTCACGATCCCATGGCACACGAAAGACCGGAACCGATGGAGCTTCGGCAGTCCCTCCTCGATCCGTGTCACCTTCAACTACAATGGAAGGTGCTACCTCCTATTGTCCAGAGATATCAACTCATCCATCTTCAACAGGGACCCCGCCCAAGTCGGATTGTCCGAAGAATGGTTCAGCGGCCGTCGAACAGTACAGAATTTGGAATGAGATTCAAGCCGAATTGGAACGAAAGGAAATGGAATTGGCACTGCAGGTGTCGAAACAGGTTTCTGGACAAAGTATTGGAAAGGGCAATTGCAACACTAGCGCCAACAATAATGATACAGGGTTTCTTTATCCTAGTCAGGATGCTAAACCAGAAGGCAGCACTACAAGCGGTACTGAAGGCAATGCCTTAACGCAAGACGAAGACGAGGCCTTACGTGAAATCCTGCGGATTTCTCAAGAAGAAGCGGCCGCTGCTGAAGCAGCTCGCAATCGAGCACCTTCCGAGAGCGAAGCAGAAATAAAACTCGTGTTGCAGCTGTCGAAGAAACAAGCCGAAGAAGATAGAGCTCGCCTCCGAAAATTGCAAGAAACGGTCGGGGAGCTCTCAGAAGAAGAGCAATTGAAGTTGGCCATGGAGCAATCTTTGGCTGATTCTGCTGCCTCACTACTGCAAAATTCCTCGTCCCAGTTGCGATTGGCATTGAAAGAATCCATGCAACAGCAGAATGGGGGTGAAGGTGGGGACAACGAGGATGATAAAAACGCGATAGAGTTGGATCTTAAGTTAGCCTTCTTACGTTTCTCACAGGCCCCAGCGGCCGAAAAAGAGCAATCGAGAGATTCCCTGTATTCGCAGCAGGAGCTGTGCCCTTCGATTGTCCAAGGACCACATGAGATGGATGCTGATTCCAATGAATCTTCAAAGGAGTCTGGCACGATTCAAGCCATACAAAACCGTGTATCCCTGCCTGCAGGACCTTCTCATTCTTCTCTTTCGCCTACTTTCGCTGGCAGGGCAGCAGAACAACGCAGTCATATGCACCGATGGGGAGAACGCGACTTTTCGCGGCACCATCAACGCCATACTCCTCCTGTTCCCGTTGCGCCGACCAATACGCACCCCGAATATTCCGTCGATGACTCTGCTGTGCAGCCGTTACCCATAGACATCCCGAACAGTGACAATAATGGAGTTCATCGTATTTCCGATGCGGCAGCGGGTACTCTTTGTCTTCCTGTCGATAAAAGAAAGGTCTCGGAGAGAGAGGAAAAGGACGGCTCTCTCAAGTTGATTCCGAGACCATCCGGTTCCAGTTTGAAATCACGATCGTTGTATTTCGATGCAAACGAGGAAAATCGTGCGACCATGGTCCAAGAAGGTCAATTGGACACCCGCATTGCCGTCATGCAGGGACAGTCACAAATTGTCACCTGCCAGGGCTGCACAGGGAGACTGCATGCCCCCATCCGGTGCTCTTTGGTCTTCTGCCCAACTTGCAACACCGTTAGTCCAGTGGCGCATGCGGATCCGAGCGTGTAGAACTTTTTTGTCTCATATCTATCAACTGGACAGGCTGCGCGACAGCAAAAGTAACCACAGAGAACATTTGTGCCTCCACCTCCACTCGGCCCGTAATCTGAAGCCGAATAAATAATTACTCAGTTGGGTGAAAGACGTCATCTCCCCCAGTGAAAGCGGGAACCACACAATAATCATAATTATTGGAAATAAAGATCTATCTGGTTTAACAGCAAACAATAAATAGGACCGACCTCCCTGAGTTCTAGTAGCCACATTGCAAGCAGTAACGAGTTCGAAATATCGACTCGTCGGTGTAGAATAACAAAGTGAACTACTGAGTGTAGATCGAGGTTGAGAATACGTATCCGTAGATCGTACTTCTCCGAGCTGTTGATAGGGGCACGAACTCTTGTTCGTGGGTCAGCAGAGGCTGAGGTCTGACAATCCAAGTCCTAATCCAGCGGGGAATAGGCAATTAGTTTTCTGATACACGCACGCCTCCACGGGTCAAAGACGGTGTATGCTATGTTATTATTCTCTTTGGAAATAAACTCTTGAAACTAAATAATTAAGAAAGGACCTACTAGACAAGATTTGACTCTCTTAGTTAGATCGTAATATTTCGTCAAAGTTGACCAGTTTATCCAGCATGCGAGCTCAAAAGTACTGGTGAGTGGATGCTAATATCACTTCCTGATTATGGGGCCACTTGGGACCAAAGCATAAATCACTGGTGCCCTGCTAGCACTCTGCATTTTCTTCAAAAAGCTTTTGAGCTCAAAGAGGGTCTGTGGTGCAGTCTGTTTTGTTGGAAGTTCAAGAATGTGTTCATGTTTCTGGCACCGACGGTGTGATGACTACTTTCTGGTGGTAAAGGGCATTTTTGAGGCACCAATGAGTCTGCATGTAAAACTTAGCGGCAAGTTGCCCCAAAACAAAAAAAAGACTGCCAAGCTGCCTTGACCATGATTTAACTTGACGATGTGATTTGTATACAGTCCAGGCTCCTTGTTTTGATCCCATGTAAAACGATGAATAAACCTGAAGAATCTGATAAGTGCAGCCAATGATCCAGATTTTCCAGAGATAAGCTACCTAAGGTTCTTTTGGTCAGCTTTATTTCAATCCAGAATCATCCACTTCTTAACGAAATTTTTATATGCAGCATATATCACAACTCACTAGGACATTGTAAAATTGTCAATAAGTCACTAAGATTTGTAGCTCATCAGGTTTTCCATGAGAAAAGCCTACTACTATTAATAGCAGCTTAACTGTGTTTCTATTTTTATGAGAATTCATATACTGCTGCCATCATGTATAGGCATTTCATCCACCATCAGAATTAATTGCTGAAATTTATATACCGAGTAGCAATTTCAGAATTAAATAGTCTCGCCAAGATGTAAATGTTCAAATCCAAAGACACTTACAAAGAGGTTTATAGTTGGCTGTAATAAACCTTAGTATATTACAAACGATTAAGATAACGTTTATATTGTCATAATTGGCTAATGCAAACCCTGCGTACTGATTCGGCAGAAACTAGAAGTATTACCAAGATATAAAAGGATGCGTATCGCCAAGAACACTCACACACAGTCTACAGGACTGGCACTCGAATACACATCTGCGCGTCTTACCAAGCAACAGAAAATTTCCTGAGATGAGCAGAATCAATAATTTTTCTGAAGAGAAGAATTAATCCCTGGAGGTCTTAATCAGTTTATTTGTTCGAGTAAAGTAGCAAGAATTGTCTGGCTTCTTCGAAGTTTATCATATAATTTATAGAAATATTAAAGATTTATTACACTTTTCTAAGGTTTCAGCAGAAAGTCATTGAAATAAAAGCGTAGTAAATAATATAGTCGTGTTTACTACTTATTATTTGCGAAAGATTATCCCCAAGGTGAGGTCCCATGAAGCAATTTTCCCAATGCAAGAGCGCAGGTTGCATCAAGGAGAATAGGCGGAAGGGAGTCTTGCTGACTAATGATAACATTAGAAGAGCTTGCCAAATGAAACGAGTGAAATGACTTTGTTTAATTGCTGAAATTTCTGATGACGCAGCAAAAGCTTAGAACTACCAAGAAGCCTTTGCATAAACTGTGGCTCTCTCCTGCGGCACCTGCAGCTCTGCGACTCAGCGTACCCTGGTCGTGCCTTTACCTATCTGCCTGTTTTGCACCCTTGGAAAATACGTAAAATAAATCTCCAGCCAGCTCGCACAATCATCAAATCATCCTGCCTTTTGTGCAACTTGTGATCCCTGCGGAGAAATAGATAATGATTATAAGGTAGAATTAAACTCGCTGGTGCATTTTTCACTTTTAGACACTCTTTGTCCTGAGGTAGTAGACAGGATGGTCAGAGATCCCAAGATATTTAACGGAAGAAGCTTGGGCATAAATAATATACATATCGCAAGCAGCCAGAAATGATTGCCTGTATCACATTGTTCATTCACCGCGGCATGAGTGCAAAGTCAAAAAATCTCGGAAGAGACTTGGATTTGAGAGAGCCGAGGGGCTCCCACGGAACAAAATAATCGTTCGTTTCTTGCTCTGCTCTGCTCTCTGAATTTTGAGAGTGTCGCGACAGGAAATGGGTTCCAATTTATGATGGCTTGTTTATTATCAATAATAATCCATGTCTGCAATTTGTTCACAATTAAAACCCCAAAAAAGGTCCGCGATCTAAAATAATAAACAGAAAAATGAAGCAACCGTGAGCAGTAAGAATTCTTGCTTCCTCCTCAATATGATACTCTCTGCTTTACATTTCTGGGCATTGCCAGGAGAGGGGAGAAGAAATCTTGTAATATTTTCCTGTAACGATGTCGTCTTTGATGTTAACGTTTTGTCTGTTCTAGTTGCGATTGAATCGAAATATTTATTATTATTTCAATCGACAGAAGAAGCTAATAAAATTTGTATTCAATATGATCCGGTCATGGATATTGAGGCTCCAAGATAAAAAGATGCCGAGATTTTTTTCATGCATGTCTGGGTGGTGTGTACAATCCAGTGTCTGCTTAAAGAGGCTCATAATTCAATCCCAGAACACTAGCGGGAACAACGACACTATGTTCCAGTACACAAACCTTGGACAAAAAATACAAAACGTGTTCTGGGTGGGTTACTTTAATGGCCGCAAGATATGAGTTTTCCCGTAAAGTATAGCAATTTTTCTTGTCAGTATGGCAGCAGTGTATATTTCGAGTCTGTAGATCTATCTCTATATCAAATAATAATACATGCTCGGAGTAATTTTCAAATTTCCTTCTCATCTCTAGCAAATGCTTCGTCACGGTCGCTATGCATAAAAAATGCATACTTTGTGCGCGAGCAGACATGTCTAATCTGAACTGACAAGAGCGGCTCCATTGCACAACACAACATTGATAAGGTGAGTGATGCTTCATTTTAGTTATTGTTTAGATCGGCGTACAAAGCTCTCGACTTGACAATGATCAATCGAGGTTTCCATTCATGAATGACCATCTGCATACACTCCCGAACGGCAGGCAATTCTCGATTGCCATTTATATCAATGGCAACCACCAGATTAGGATGGAATCTGTCATCTCCCGAGGTGTTTGGAGCAGTAGTTTTCTTGCGAGGAAACAGATCCATGGGTAAAGGAGAAGTTGCAGCTGTTGTTTGCTGTTCAGTAGTTTTGTATTTTGCATTGGTGGTATCTTCGTCTGTATTTGTCACAACATTGTCTTTCTCAGCACTCTCCTTATCGCTGGCAAACGCCGCGAGGGGAACATCCCAGACACGAAACTGCGATGCCAAAACTGGGTATCGTTTCTGGGCAGACGCAATACCCAGTGGGCACTTATCCAAACCCCAAATCCATTGCCGTACAGACTCGTCGGCATTGGTCCAAACTCGATGCACCAAGATTCCCACGTCGCATCCGATTTCACAAAAGGCATCGTTAGCTCGGGTGTGGACGTGAGCGTAGCGGTGATAGATTCGCGTTTCGGGCAAGACCATCACCAGAGTGGGAATCGTGAGTACGGGCAAGATGTTTTCTCGTCTGACTCTGTAGGTAGAACCCTTCGGATATCGGACTAAAATTCGCTGCACTTGATCCCCTCCTGACTTATGCTTTTTGTGTTGCGGAGACTTGTTATTGGGGTTATCATTGCTGCTGTTCTCTATGGCAGCATCGACCACACGAGCCCGGTTCATAAGTTTCTTGGACTTTCCTTTACCTTTGCTGATCATGACCCAGCATAAAGTATCTGGAGGCAAGCAATCTGTGCCCCGTGCACTGATCCTGCTCTCACTGCAAGTCGAAGATAAAATCTTTGGTGACGACAGGAACTTGTCTTCGATTTCTTCATACTTGTAGATTTTATAGTTTAAGTATCTTCTTTTGCCACGGCTAGGTTGAAACGAAGTATCCACATCCTTCTCGTCGGTTGCCAAATTGGTTTGAACGGTATAATTAGCTGCTGCTGTCATGTTTGATGTCTTGTTATGTCAAAAATTCTGATGATGAGGGATGCGGTCTGTGATGACAGGTCGACATATGAAACTTTAGAGTGCTCTCTGAGTAGTATGAAAACAGTACGAGTTTTTATGTTGGCTGGATGGTCCTGGGTCCAGGTCAAAAAATCTGGAGTTAGAGTTTGAATTACTGGACAATACCAGGTACTACTAGACCCCTACTAGCTAGACAAAAAAACACCTCGTATTATTTCTATTTTTATTTTTATTTTGAAGAGTTCTCTGCGTTTGCCACAAGAAAACCCGGAAAAAAGAATACTACTCTACTTTTGAAGGCGTGGCCGTAAAGGTACCTGATACCAGGTACAATGGTAGGTAAACAAAAAATAATAATTGTACCGTACTCAGTAGGAATTCTTAAAAAAAAACTTGACGTTTTCGATGCCGAGATATAGAGATTCCAAAGATATAACAACAGTTAAAAGATGAGTTCTGATTCAAAGTTAACCCAAGAGTCCCTCAGTGACGAAGAATGGAAGCTGGAAAATAAGGCGAGAGGGAAACTACGGAATTTGTTGGCCATTAGTACCGAATGCAGTCTCGACCAGCAAGAATCAGCCTTGAAAGTGATGCAAAGACACCCCAAGCTCGCTGCGGAATACATAAACGGACTTGTGCACTGTCTCGAAACGCGCTACACACCTTTGGCCTTTTTTGTGCAAGTTGCAGCTTCAGGACACACCGCAAGCTTTTTTGCCAGCAACACTGCCAGTCCTGGCCTCACCCGCGAACAGCAGCAACAGCAGCACGATCAACACCATTTATCACTCATACATCGAGTTTACGAACTCTATCCAGAGTCTCTGTCCATGCGGGACCTGCGGGGACGAGTGCCATTGCACGAAGCCTGTGCCTTATCTGCCCCATTTATCATTATCAAGTTCATTGCCCAACAAAATCCAGCAGCCGCAGGCTTTAGAGACAAATGTAATCTCTTTCCTCTTCATCTAGCGATTCGGGGAGCTCGACGGGCCTCTCGGGATCTCTTACAAATGTTGCTGGATTTGAACCCGGATGCATTCAATTATCCTGACTTTGGAGGAGAGCTTCCGCTCGTTCGAGCCTTGAAGGATGAACATGATGCACCCGTATTAAAGTTGATGTACGAAACATGGCTCAAGTACAATTCCGAACCCCCCTTCAACACCTATCGGTTTCCTCGCGATATTCCCATTACTCTTGATGTTGCAAAAGGACTCTCCATCATTTTGTCAAGCCTTCGCAGCTTGACTCTTTGGCGTTCAGATGCAACTATGGATGGGATGAACTTTCTCTTGGAATCACTGATATTGCATGCCAGCAACAAAGGAAGTATGGTTGAGTTGGACCTCGAGTTGCTTCGCTCTATCTTTAATGAAGTACAGGACCACCAGCTGCAATCTTCTAGAGCTTACAAAAGCTTTATAAGAAAGCTCTTCCGTCCATCCTCTCTCCAACGATTGACTTTGCGCGGACAGTTTCGCGACAACCTTCACGGATACGACAACCCTGCTTTTCAGACGATCAACAAAGGAATTAATTGTGCGAGTGTTCAGTGTCGATTACAGAAACTGTCTCTGAGAAATTTCCGCCTTGGTATTGACTATCAGTCAAATATACCGCCTTTATGCCTCCTCCAGGATGTGCTTTTGAGTCCTTTTGCACCCGTGGAGATCGACTTGGAATCTTTGGAGATTGAATGCCACCATACGGGCCCGTCAATACACATACCACCAATGAAGTCGGGTTTGGAAAGGTCAAGTTTGGAAAGGTTGACCGTGCGCCACTGCTCAGGCGATTGGGTGTACCACGTATTGCAAAAGTTTGTTCCAGCGGAATCACCACTGAAAAAACTCGCTCTGATCTGTTGTGTAACCGGCGACGACACGAAAAGTCTCTCAGAGCCACTTGCGCATCTAATAGAGCAGACGAGATTGGAACACCTAGATCTATTTGATCTTTATCCGAATGGAAACGAGCAGGAGATATACCTACCGATCACTCGTGCGCTAGCTCGTAACTCGCATCTAAAGCATTACTCCATTCGCCATCGTGAAAATACCGAGGCGAACTTTCCTGTGCATGAAGCAAACATGATTGCGCTTCGAGAAATATTGGAAACTTGGAACACTACACTACAGTACGTGGCCGTAGACATAGAATTTTGCAAAACCAGAGAAGATAGCCAGCAAATTCAATATTTGACACGCTTAAATAAAAAAGGGCGAGGAGAGGCACGGAACCTACAAACAAATCGAGCAAGATTCGTGCAACTCCTGGCTGCTACCAACGACGCCGTAGTTCAATACGGACTGTTGCGAGAAAGCCCCAGTATCTGGTGCGATTGCTTACAAATAATGCACGACAACCAGTGTGCAGCGCGCAAGAATAAACGACAGAGACTTTAGAATCCATTATTTTAGGGTTCAAGCAATTCTGACTATGCAATCCCAACCCTAACCTGATACGACTCGACCTTCGCTTCATTGACAGACGACGCACGCTCGCAAAAACCATTCTTCGATCTCAATAAATAGGGAGTGCTCCGTAAATACTGTAATAATAATGATTCGTTCTTCTTGACATCAACTTTCGATGGCTATGGTGGCTGGTGGCAGAAAGAGAACCATGCACCAACTTGGCAGAAGGCTTCTCACCAGAGATACAAAAACAATCATTAGAATAGAGAGGATCCACACTCTCGCCATTCAATACCACAGATAAGAATCAATTAGAATGATTTCACCAACTTTACTTGCCGCCCGACATGCCCGACACGCCATGAGATCTCGCGCATCGGCGTTGATGCTTCGTCGTCTTTTACACGAATCCAACTTCCAGCGAACTGCCGCTGCCACCAATGTTCTTCGCAACAGCAATGTGTGGTCTATAAATCAATCGCATGGAACGCCCGCAGCTGACTTAACCGCAGTGCACGTCTCTGCCAGTGGTGCTACTGTAGAGGCAGAACTGTCTCAACAAATGACAGTTGCATCGCCTGATTCGGAGTTCAAGGGGACACGACATGTACTGTGCACTTCAGCTAGTGGCGCTACAGCAGAAGCCGAGTGGTCCCAAGACCTAACCTTTGCTTCTCCCGAATCGGATTTCACTGCACTCCAAGAATCCTTGAATCAACCCGACCCAGCAGCTGAAGCCGCCAATGCCGAAGCCCTTATCCAAATGCTGCACAAATGGCAACTAAGTTCTCCCGAATCTGCCATTGGATATACGAATGTGATAGAAACCATGAATGCTAGTACTCGGAATGACTTCCAAACCGTTCTAAAAAACTTCCATTTACCGATCACACCGCCTTGTGAGAGCACAGAATCCAAGCCACAGCAAGAACTTTACACAGAAGAAGCGGATTGCATAATGAAACACTTGCAGTTATCTTCTCCAGAATCTGCTCTAGGTTTTACGCATGTTAGTGAAACTTTAGATGCCAAGAGCTTGCAAGATTTGCAATCGCTGTACGTTGGGCAAGATTTTCCCAGTGCACTGCCCGAAAGTACTGTAGAAAAGGCAAGTGTTGATGACGCAGCTGTCAATCTCATCATGCAACATTTCTTGAGAGCATCTCCCGAATCGGCTGTTGGTTTTGCCCCCGTCATGGAAACTTTGACGACAGAAGAACGTCAAGCTTTGATAAAGGCAGTACAAAGACCACAACCGCTGCCCAAAACCTACCAAGAG
>Ga0100392_1000728_pt1 | contig 30052 bp, 27 predicted proteins | sample CryGeymeta201516_FD_81548 | JGI IMG/M metagenome (GOLD analysis project Ga0100392, IMG submission 81548) | Groundwater microbial communities from Crystal Geyser aquifers in Utah, USA - Crystal Geyser metaG 2015-16 | ecosystem: Environmental > Aquatic > Deep subsurface > Groundwater | place: USA... | reverse complement strand
ATATAAAGAGCATGGGTATACTATGGCTGAAATTGCAAAATATGCAGGTGTTCACTACTCTCTAGTAAATAAGATTATTAAGAATTGGAGCGGTGATGATTCAAGATTCAAGACCTGACACCTTTTTCCTTTATAGGAACCCTGAGCGTAATGAGAAAATTGGAAGCGGGTCAACAAGTAAGCATATGCTTGGCAGAGCTTTGGATATTAGCATTAATGATATCCTTGACTTGGTATCCCCCAGTGGTGTAACGACACCAAGCTTCTGGCGTGGAGCGACCTTCAATAAGGCATGGGAAGTGATTCATGGTGGTAACCCAGTTGCCACGGTCGCAACATCAGCAGCGGTTCCTTATGCTGACCTTTGGCAGCTTGAAGGTCGTGATGGTCCGTCAGATGTAATTTTGATTGGTGGTCATGGAACATGGCGCTCGGGTTTCCTTGATACCCTAGATAGCGAAGACAATAATCGAAATGGAATTGCTGATGGTTATGAGCGAACAGGCCATTTGCATCTGCAAGATAACCCAAGTCAAGGAACGCATCTATGAGTATTTTTAAAAATAGTTTGTTGTTACTAATATTTTTGCTTCTGGCATCAATTGCCGAAGCAAATAATGGATATGAGGCATGGCGACAACAGGTGTTGAATGAATTAGATGCGCGTATCACAGACCCAACAGAACCTCCTACAGCATTTGATTATTCATATGGTCAACTATCAAAGGATGGGGGACGTTCCTTGGCAGAGCTGCGAATTAAAGAAAGTGATGTTTATATGGATGATTACGCGGATGATCCAGTTTTACATTACATTCAAGGAAACCTAAGAAGGAGAACACATACATTTTTTCGTATTGATATGAGAAAAGAAAAAAATGTAGAGCGTTTGTTTGGTTCAGAAGATCAAGCCTTAATCAAGGAGTATCAATCCTATTATCGTAAGGCACTTGACCTAGATGAGGTATCGGATGCACCTATACATCTGACTTCTCAAATGCTGGGCATGATGGCTGATGATGTTCTGGCAACGCCAGACATCAAAGAACGTGCCTATAAAAAGGAGCTAGAGCTAGTCAAATCTGGTGAGTTTGTTTCAGAGAATGAGAACTATGAGTGGTCTACTTATGAGTTTCTTTTGGGCAGTTATGTTGAGCAGAAGGATTACGACAATTATCTGAAAACTGTAAATGAGATGATTGAACGGTTTGGTAGCACTGAAGAATTGGAATCGTATAAACTTCAGGCTATAGCTGCGATAGAGAAGCGTGACCGTGAAGCAGCAGGCGCAGCACCAACGGTTGAAGCCGTAAACGCCAAAGCCGCGGCAGAGGCAAACCAACAGCCAGAGGTTGTGGTGCAACCACCTGCAGCAGAGAAAGCCAGCGAATCAGATAACAACTTATGGCTTCTGCTCGGTGGCGGGGTTGTGCTGGTGTTGGGCGCCATCGTGTTTGTATTGCGTAGACGCAAGCCATTGGATTCGTAAGAAGGATTAGGGTTTTGGGATATAACCAGATAGGGGAAAAGTCATGGGAATGATGATGCGTTTGGGGATGGTATTTGGGCTGACGATAGCGACATTGGTTCAGGTCAATGTGGCGGAAGCTGTGGCGGTAACGCTTGATGAGCGCTGCTCGGTGCATATTTTGAATCGGAATATTCAGGTGCAAAAGGATGGCTCTTGGGCCATGCCGAATGTGCCGAGTACGATGGGGAAGGTTCGGGCGAGAGCAACTTGTGTGCAAAATGGCGTTACGCACCGAGGTCAAACCGAATACTTTAGGGTTATCTCAGGCGAGAGCACTGATGTGAATGCAACCTTTACCTTTGGGGGGAAGGTGTCAGGTCTTGAATCTTGAGTCCACCACCCAAAAATCCGCGAAATGAGACCTGACCTCTCCGTGTATGACCCCTCCGTGTAAGAATTTGCTCCGCAGGAAGCCATAACTTCATCTTTAGATGAAGTTATGTGCTAATGAAATAGACTTATCCAGATTCTCAGCTATCCTCAAAGTTGAACAGTCACCTGGGACGGGAATACATGGCAGCCGAGAACAACAATTTTGAAGCAAGCTTATTTAAAACAGCGGATAAGCTGAGAAAGAATATTGACGCAGCAGAGTACAAGAATGTTGTGCTGGGGCTAATTTTCCTCAAATATATCTCTGATTCGTTCCAGGAACTGTATGAGCGATTGGAGCAGGATGAGTATCCGATCCTGAAGACAGGGATGAATATAAGGCTGAAAATATCTTCTTTGTGCCTGAAATAGCACGCTGGAAGAGCCTGCAAGCCAAAGCCAAGCTACCTGAGATCGGCGTTGCATTAGATGCAGCAATGGAAGTCATTGAAAAAGAGAATGCTGAGTTGAAGCATGTTCTCCCTCGTGTGTATGGCAAGCCCAACCTTGATAAAGCCTCCCTTGGTCAGCTTATTGATGTCATCTCTGATATCGAGCTTAAAGCAGGAGCCCCCCGACCCCCTAAAGGGTGGAAAAAGAGCGGGGGCGAAAATGATAAGTCCCCTTCAGGGGATTTAGGGGCTACTTCTGATCTGCTTGGTCGTGTGTATGAGTATTTTCTAGGTGAGTTTGCCAATGCCGAAGGTAAAAAAGGCGGTCAGTTCTATACACCAAAATCCATTGTAAAACTCATGGTTGAGATGATTGAGCCATACAAGGGCAGAGTTTATGACCCTGCTTGCGGTAGTGGCGGCATGTTTGTGATGAGTGAGAAGTTTGTCGAAGAGCATCAGGGCAACATTCAGGACATCACCATTTACGGGCAGGAGTCCAACCAGACCACCTGGAAGCTGTCCAAGATGAATCTGGCGATTCGCAATATCAATTCCCAGTTCGTCGCCTGGAATACGGAAGGCACATTCTTAAAGGATATGAATCCTGATTTAAAAGCCGATTACATCCTTGCTAATCCACCCTTCAATCAATCCGAATGGGGTCAGGATATTTTGCAGGAAGATGGACGCTGGAAATATGGTGTTCCACCTGCTGGCAATGCCAACTTCGGCTGGATGCAGCATATGCTTTATCACTTAGCCCCTCATGGTGTGATGGCAACGGTACTCGCCAATGGTTCTTTAAGCTCCAACACATCAGGTGAAGGTGAGATCAGAAAAAGTATCGTACAAGCAGACCTCGTGGATTGCATCGTAGCTCTTCCTAAACAGCTTTTTTACAACACAGGCATTCCAGCCACCATCTGGATTCTGCGCCGTGGCAAAACACAACGTCGCGGTGAGACTTTGTTTATTGATGCTTCAGAAATGGGCTTTATGAAAGACAGGGTTCACCGTGAGTTTGCACCTGAAGATATTGAGACCATTGAGCAGGCTTATCATAGCTGGAGAGCCCCTAAATCCCCTGAAGGGGACTTAACATCATCTCCCCCTTCAGGGGGCGGGGGGCTTTATGAAGACATCAAAGGCTTTTGCAAATCAGCCACCCTTGCCGATATTGAGAAACACAGCTTTGTGCTCACGCCAGGGCGATATGTGGGTATTGAAGATGAAGAGGATGATGGGATACCCTTTGAAGATAAAATGCGGGATTTGACCACCACGCTTGCAGCCCAAATGCAAAAAGAGAAAGAGCTTGATGAGCAAATCAAAACACAACTTGCCAAGATTGGATTTGAATTATGAGTGAAGAAAATAGGCTGATTGTTTATCAGACGGATGATGGCGGCATTGCACTTCAAGCTGATGCCGAACAAGAGACGGTGTGGGCGACACAAAAGCAGCTTGCCGAAGTATTTAGTGTAGATGTACGCACCATCAACGAACATATTAGAAACATATTTAAAACAGACGAGTTGGAAGAGGTTTCAACTATCCGGAAATTCCGGATAGTTCAACAAGAGGGCAAGCGCGAGGTTGCGCGAAACATTGACCACTACAATCTCGATATGATGATCTCTGTGGGCTATCGCGTAAACTCCAAAACAGCCACGAAGTTCCGCAAATGGGCAACACAAACACTCAAGCAACATATCACCCAGGGCTACACCATCAATCCGAATCGTATTGCCAAAAACCTCGATACCTTTTTGCACGCCGTCGAGGAGGTCAAAGCCCTCGCGCAAGACAATCAACAGCTGCAAACCGATGATGTGCTGGCCTTGGTCACAGCCTTTGCCCATACGTGGTTTTCTCTGGAAGCATACGATGAAGATAACCTGCCCACGCAAGGAAGCAGCCGCAGCAGCATTCAATTGGAAGCCAGCGAGTTATACCGCGCCGTTGACACATTGAAGCAGACCTTGATGACTCAGGGGCAAGCCACACCGCTGTTTGCCCAGGAGAAAAACGAAGGCAGCCTGCAAGGGATCGTGGGTAATATCTATCAGTCCGCTTTTGGTGAAGATGTCTACCCCACGCTGGAAGAAAAGGCCGCCAACCTGCTCTATTTCATCATCAAAAATCACCCCTTTAACGATGGCAACAAACGCACTGCCGCCTTTGCCTTTATCTGGTTCCTGCAAAAGTCAGGCGTTGATTTTAAAGGCAGGGTTACACCGGAAGCTCTCACCTCCATCACCCTGCTGATTGCCGAAAGCAACCCAACAAGCAAAGCGCGCATGATCGGACTGGTGATTTTACTGCTCACAGGAAAAACAAGTTATGTTTGATTTAAAAGCCCCTAAATCCCCTGAAGGGGACTTTGCAGTCCAAATGCAAAAAGAGAAAGAGCTTGATGAGCAGATTAAAACCCAACTCGCCAAGATTGGCTTTGAATTATGAGCGATGTAAATCAGCTATCACAAGTTGTGATACCTAACGACAGCGCTTTAAGGTTCCAAAGTGTCACCTTAAATGTTGGAAGAAGTGAACCGGTCGCAATTTGCGACTGCAAGTGGCGCTGGTGGAGTCCGATGAGCCATAACGTGAGTATTATCAATAGCAATGAGCTTCAGAGTAAGATTTTCACTATCCGTGGTTTACAAGTTATGATGGATAGGGATTTGGCAGAGCTGTATGGGGTAAAAGCGATTCGTTTGAGAGAACAGGTGAAAAGAAACATTGGGAGATTCCCTGATGATTTTATGTTTCAGCTTACACTCAATGAGGTGGAATTTATGGTATCGCAAAATGCGATACCTTCGAAACAGCATTTGGGTGGGTCTCTTCCCTATGTCTTTACTGAGGCCGGTGTTTCCATGCTTGCTTCCATTCTCAAGAGCGAGACTGCTGTAAATATGAGTGTGCAGATTATCCGTGCCTTTGTCGGTATGCGGAAATTTATCTCCAACAACGCTGCGATTTTTCAGCGTTTGGACAACATCGAGCAGAAACAATACCTCACTGACACCAAGCTTGATAAAGTCTTTGAAGCGATTGAGGCGAAAGATATCAAGCCCGCACAAGGTATTTTCTTTGATGGTCAGGTGTTTGATGCCTACGTGTTCGTCGCTGATTTAATCAAGAGCGCTAAGAAGTCGATTGTTTTGATTGATAACTACATCGCTGAAACAACGCTCACCATGCTAACCAAACGCAAAGCAGGCTGCACAGCCACGATTTATACCCACACCGTTAGTAAAAAGTTACAGCTCGATGTGCAAAAACATAATGAGCAATACCCAACTATCGAAATCAAAACATACAAACAGTCGCATGATCGCTTTCTCATCCTCGACGAACACGACGTGTATCATTTCGGAGCATCACTTAAAGACTTGGGTAAGAAGTGGTTTGCATTCTCCAAGTTTGATAAAGGGGCTTTGGAAGTCTTGGGGAAGTTGGGTCATGAGTAATTTGCCAGAGGGGTGGATTGAGACAACGTTGGGAGAGATTGCAGAAATTAACCCACGGGAATCAATCAAGAAAGGGAGTTTAGCCAAATCTGTGCCAATGGATAAGTTGGCCTCTTTCGATAAAAGAATTACTGGTTTTGATACAAAGGAATTCAAAGGCGGGTGCAAGTTCCGTAATGGAGATACTTTACTTGCTCGGATTACTCCATGCCTTGAGAATGGTAAAACAGCCTATGTTGATATTCTCGATGATGGAGAAATTGGCTTTGGTTCAACTGAATATATCGTAATTCGTGAAAAAGAGGGTTTGAGTAATAAGCAGTTTTTATTTTACCTCGCAACATCACCACGTTTTAGAGAAATTGCTATAAAATGCATGACAGGAACATCTGGAAGGCAACGCGTTCAAACCGATGTATTAGTTAATAAACTGTTTAAGCTACCCTTACTCCCCGAACAAAAAGCCATTGCGGATATGCTTTCTTCTTTTGATGAAAAAATAGAGCTGCTGCGTGAACAAAACAAAACACTGGAAACCCTCGCCCAAACGATATTTAAAGAGTGGTTTGTGAATTTCAATTATCCAGCCCCCCAGCCCCCTGAAGGGGGAGATGGGGGAAAGTCCCCTTCAGGGGATTTAGGGGCAGAAATGGTCGATTCCGAACTCGGCCAAATCCCCAAAGGCTGGCGGGTTGGGAGATTGTCAGATTTTGGCAAAATTGTTTGTGGAAAAACACCGTCAAAATCTAAAGCGGAATATTTTGGTGGTGATGTGCCTTTTATCAAGATTCCAGATATGCACAACAACATGTTTATTGTTGAAACTACAGACACCTTAACACAAGAAGGAAAAGCTTCTCAGGCTTTGAAAACAATTCCAAAAAATTCGATTTCAATAAGCTGTATTGCAACCGTAGGTCTTGTGTCCATTAGCATTAAAGAGTCTCAAACTAATCAGCAGATTAATACAATAGTTCCTAAAGAAGAATATTTGCGAGAGTTTATCTTCTTGGGTATGCAGAAAAGAAAGAAATATCTGATGGATATTGGCAGCGGTGGAACTGCAACATTAAATGTAAATACAGGAGTATTTTCAAAAATTGAGTCTGTCATGCCAACGGATGATGTGTTGGAACTTTTCTCAACCACCGTTGTCCCACTATTTGATAAGATTTTAGAAAATTGTCTGCAACACCAAGCTCTCTCCAAAACCCGTGATGCACTTTTACCAAAACTCATGAGTGGCAAGGTAAGGGTGGAGTCATGAAGTTAGAAGAAATTTTAGGCTCTTCGATTGAGGACTTATTTAGTGAAGAAGAGAGTCGGACATACAGCAGTTATGCAAAAGAAATAACTAAGGAGGAGTTATTTGAAGGTCTTCTTGGTTATGGGTTGTTTGCTGAGAAAATACCTCCATTTGTTACATCAAAACCTTTCTATGAATGGTGTGTCTCGATATCGGATGAGAATACATTCAAATCCAAGATGTTAAATGGCGATGGCACGCCAAAATTAAAGAACAATGGCGACTTTCGCTATTATTATGCTCCTCAAGACTATGTTCGATATGAAAACATGAGGAATATCAATATCCCTCGACCTTTAGCTATTCCTCATCCAATAGCTTACAGGAACTTATGCAAAGTTCTTTCTGACAGTTGGTGCGAAATGCAAGGCTATATGCAAGATAAAACTGATGCTCAGGAGCATAAAGTTAGTCGCATTCACTTAAGAAAACTTAGTGGTAAGAAAACTTTGTTCAAAATGAGCTATAAGAATTTCAATTTAGATGCTGACCCTGAAGTTGATATATCAATCGGTGCACAGATAATGGTAAAGGCGGATGTGTCCAATTGCTTCCCAAGCATCTATACGCATTCCATTCCGTGGGCTTTTGTCGGAAAGGCAGCGGCAAAGGCAGACAAAGACCTAAGTAAATATTTTAACAAGATAGATAAAGCAGTGCGTGATGTTAAATATGCTGAAACACATGGCATTTTAATCGGGCCACATGCATCTAATTTGATATCAGAGGTTGTATTGCTCGCTGTTGATAGTGAACTATACAAACAAGGTTATCGTTATATTAGAAACATTGATGACTATACTTGTTGGCTTGAAAACCATGAGGAAGCAGAACAGTTCTTGCTTGATTTATCCTCAGAGCTGAAGAAATTTGAGTTAACGCTTAATCATAAAAAGACAGAAATATTGGAGTTGCCCCTTGCATCTGTAGAGCATTGGGTGCGGAAAATGAATACTTTTTATTTTCACGAACAGACAATAGGTGGCAAACCGCAACTGAATCTGAAAGAAGTTAATGCCTATTTGGATTTGGCAATTGAATTGATGCAAGTGAATAACAATAACTCTGCAATCCTTAATTATGCTATCAAAGTTATTTCAAAGAAAAAACTAAGTAAAAATGCGCAAGATTATTTTCGAAAGCGTGTCCATCATCTGATATTAATTTATCCATACCTAATAACATTATTAGAATATAATTTATTTAAACCATTTTCGATGAAAGCCGAACATATTGAAGCCATTTCGAACACAATCATCACCTTATCGTTTCGGAAAAACTTATGGGAGGCTGCATGCTATGCTATATATTATGCGCTCAAATATGATTTTGAACTGGATAATCTAAGTAACCTTTCAACTAAAGCGATTGAAAGTGATGATTGTATTTTCTTACTCTTGGCGTACTTGTATGAGAAAAAACAAGGTGCTGATTTAACTGTGTATCAAGACTTAGCTAAAGAGAAATTGGATGACTTTGATAGGTTTTGGCTATTCGTCTATGAGGTGTTAGAGGAAAGTGACTTAACAGAGCCATTTGACCTGATGAAGAAATCAGGTGTTTCTTTCATCAAGGATAGCCTATGAGTAATTTAACCGAAGATGCTATTGAGCAGAACCTAATCGACCTGTTACAACAGCAGGGGTACACATATTTCAACGATTCAACCATAGCCCCCAATAGTGACAACCCTCAACGTGATGCCCTTGATAGTGTCGTATTAGAAAAGCAGCTTCAGGCTTCGCTTAAAAAGCTGAACCCTGATATTCCTCAGCCAGCGCTGCATGAAGCGTTTCAGCATGTGCTTCACCTTGGCTCAAATGACATCATGGCCAACAATGAGAAGTTCCACCAAATGCTTTGTGATGGTGTGACCGTTGAGCATTTCCAAGATGGGCAATCAGTTGGTTTGCAGGTGAAACTGATTGATTTTGTTGACTATCAAAATAATGACTTTTGGGCAGTGAATCAGTTTGTCATCAAAGAGAATAACCAGTCTAAGCGCTTAGATGTTATTCTGTTTGTGAATGGTCTCCCATTGGTGGTGATTGAGCTTAAGAGTGCGACCAGTGAAAAGGCGACATTGGAAAGAGCTTATACGCAGATTCAGAATTATAAGGCTGCCATACCATCTATTTTCTTTTACAACGCGCTGAGTGTTATCTCAGATGGTCTGGATGCGCGAACCAGCACCTTGTCTGCTCCATATTCACGCTACCTTGCATGGAAATCACCAACGAAAGAAGAAAATGGCATTTTGCCTGAACTGCAAATCATGGCAGAACAGATGTTCAAACCAGATGTCTTATTGAAGTTGATTCGCTTTAATACCGTATTTGAATCCGAAGAAATCAAAGATGATAAAACTGGTATTTTATCACTGGTTAAGATTAAGAAGGTTGCGGCTTATCATCAGTATTATGTGGTTGAGAAGGCTGTGCAGTCTACCCTGCGAGCTATTAAAACGGTTGAAGATGAGGTGCATGAAGACCCCGCCCATTATGGGTTGGCTTCGGTTCTGAACCAGCCAGAGGGTGACCGCAAAATCGGTGTGGTCTGGCATACTCAGGGAAGTGGGAAATCACTTTCGATGGTGTTTTATGCAGGACGGTTGGTTGTCGAGCCAGCCATGAAAAATCCGACCCTTGTGATTCTTACCGATAGAAATGACTTGGATGACCAGCTTTTTTCGACGTTCGGTAATTGCACATCATTGTTAAGGCAAACACCTGTTCAGGCAAATAATCGAGAGCATCTGAAAGAGCTGTTGACCGTTACCGGTGGCGGTATTGTATTTACCACCATTCAGAAATTTTATCCTGAAGATGGCAGCGAAACATTTGATGCATTATCAGACCGAACCAATGTTGTGGTTGTCGCTGATGAAGCACACCGCAGTCAATATGGATTTACAGGCAAGGTCGATAAAGAAGGAAATATCAAATATGGCAATGCCAAGCATTTAAGGGATGCCTTGCCTCATGCTTCGTTTATTGGCTTTACAGGAACACCGATTGAAAAAGAAGACAGGGATACTCAGCAGGTCTTTGGCAACTATATTGATGTGTACGATATTGCTCAGGCTGTAAAAGATGGCGCTACTGTGCCACTTAGTTATGAAAGCAGGCTGGTAAAGATTCGATTCAATGATGAAGCCACCAAGAAGATTGATGCTTTAGTGGATAGCGTTGAAGGCGCAACGGATATCCAGCTTGAGAAGTCCAAGAAGAAGAACGCACAAATCAATGCCATCGTAGGTCACCCTGACCGGCTCGCAGATATTGCAAAAGACATTGTCAGCCATTTTGGGGCGAGGCAGGCCGTGTTTGAAGGTAAGGGCATGATTGTCTGTATGACACGCCAGATTGCGGTGGATTTGTATGCTCAAATGACAAGTCTGAAACCTGAATGGCATGATGACGACTTGAATAAAGGCGCAATCAAGGTGGTGATGACCAGCTCATCGGATGACCCTGCAAGTTTTCAGCCTCACCATACCAACAAGAAAGACCGCAAAGCACTGGCAATCAGACTTAAAGATGCGCATGACCCGTTAAAGTTGGTGATTGTACAATCCATGTGGCTGACAGGTTTTGATGCACCACCACTGCATACACTTTATGTTGATAAGAAAATGCAGGGTGCAGGTCTGATGCAGGCCATAGCAAGGGTGAATCGAGTCTATAAAGATAAACCGCACGGCTTGATTGTGGACTATATTGGCATCGGTCAAGACTTACGCTCTGCAATGCAGGTGTATGTGGACAGTGGTGGTCAGGGTGAAGTCGCTCCTGATATTAAAGAAGTCATTGCTGGCATGCTGGCAAAATTCGAAGTTGTTCAGCAGATGTTTCATGGCTTTGAATATCAGACATATTTCAAAGCGGAAACAGGTGAGAAGCTCAAGGTGTTGCTTGCTGCTCAAAACTTCATCTTGAATGATGACAAGCTTAAAGAGCGTTTCTTATCCGAGGTGACGGCGCTCTCTAAATTGTATGTCATGGCTGTGCCAAGCTATGAGTCAGAAACTATCAAAGATGATATGGCATTTTTCCAAGCGATAAAATCACGCATAAACAAGTTTACACCGACCGGCGGAAAAACAGACGCTCAGGTTGATTCGGCGATTAAACAGATTGTTGATGATGCCTTAAGTAGTGATGGCGTGGTGGATATCTTTGAGGCGGCTGGAATTAAAGCCCCTTCACTGGATATCTTATCTGAAGAGTTCTTGCTTGAAGTGAAAAATATGGCGCACAAGAACCTTGCCTTTGAGCTGCTTAGAAAACTACTTAATGACGAATTGAAAGTCAGAAAGCAGAAGAACATGACGCAGGGTAAGAAGTTTTCTGAGATGCTCTCATCTGTGATTAAGCGCTATCACAATAATCAGATTGATACGGCTCAGGTTATTAAAGAACTCTCGGATATTGCCAGAGATATGAAGCTGGAAGATAGCAAGGCGCATGACTTAGGCTTAACGCCAGAGGAGTATGCCTTTTACTCTATTCTGGCTCAGAATGACTCCACCTCTTTTTTAGAAGACCATAAGATGAAAGAGCTGATTCATTTGATTGTCGATATCATCAGGAAGAATGCCACCGTGGACTGGAATAAGCGTGATGACGTAAAAGCCAAGCTTCGGCTATTAGTTAAGAAGGTGCTGATGCGTTATGGCTATCCACCTGATTTAGCCAAGATGGAAGCAGACAGAGTGCTTGAGCAGAGCGATTTGCTGGCGAGTGAGTTCTCAAGCTAATAACGCCTAATCTTTGTTTGACTGAAAAAGCTATATATTGTGATTTCTTTCAGAAATCATGCACACCCCACTCACCAGTAGTGGGGTTATCGTCATACAAAATGTATGGCGATTGTAATGCGGTAGCCTTAAAGCGAGTCATGGCAACGCATTCCCTTTGAACAATGTGAATTACACAATGTACTACATATTGTGGTTCATTTGAACTTCGAACCATTAAATTACCCTTATATTGCAACAGAAACATTGTATTAATTATGTATTTCTAATATAATATACAGATGTAATACAAATCATCTGTTTTTGTGTTATTGCAGCTTTTCAAATCCCATCTGAGAACTGCCTTTTTTATATTTATTTATTCAGAAAATTAGAATGACAAAAATATAAGGAAGGCATCACTATGCTCAAAAAACATCAAATATCCCTGAAGCTCACTGCGTCGCAATATGCCCATATTCAAGATTGCGCTGATTCGGAATCAACAACCATCACTAACGTTGTCCGTCAGTTAATCGACAATGACCGTAGGCAGAACTTTGCTGAGTCAAAATCAGTTTCAGAAATCAAAAAGCTGGATTCAAGATTTACAAAATTAATCATAAAGCTTGATGAGCTTCTGCTTGAAGAGTCAGAAGAGGTGCAGTCATGAGTGACCATGATGACTCCTTTTTTGAGTTTGAAGAGCTGGCAAATGACGAATACGCATTCAATAGCTTTGAGGATGAGAAGCTTGAAGATGAATGCGACCTTTTAACAGTCTATTGCCAGACTTTTATTATAGAAAGAAAAAGGGGTCAAGGCTTGATTCGTACAAAAAGGGGTCACTACAAAAAGGGGTCAAGGCTTGATTCGCGGATTTATGAATACAAGGCAAGCTTAGGTCTTGCCATCACACATTCTCAATGAATCAGGGAAGTTCTGTTCCCTGATTCATAATCGCAACATATCCAGCATAGCTGAAAATGCGGTTCCAGTTCTGATTGGTTAACTCCGCTACAATCGCCAGCTTCTGCAAATGTTTGAGGCTTTTGTTGATTGTTGTCTGCGTTAGCCCGGTCTGCTTTGCCAGAGAGGCCGCCGTGGCGATGGGATGCTCCAACAGAGCTTAAGCTAAAACAATGGCAATCTTATTTTAGGATAATGGCCAATTGTATAATAAGGCTCACGGCTATTTTAGCATGGGCATTAGGGTCAGTGCTTAATTTGCGAATTTGCCAGCTCTGTTTGTGGCGTTTTTCTGCACCGGTAGCTACCGTCGATAAAGGGCATCCCGAGCAGTGGTTGTGGATGCACAGGCGTTGGCGAGTGCTTGCGCCGAATGAAACGCTAGAAAACATCGTCCACGGCGTACCCTGGTCTCGTAACATGTTGAAAAATTGAAGCTAAATAATGTATTTGCCAATAGTTAAGTATTGTGTCCCCGAAACTTTCGTGTCCCCGAAACTTTGTCCCCGAAACTTTTAGTATTGTGTCCCCGAAACTTTTGTGTCCCCGAAACTTTTTTAGCCTTCCACCCCATTGATCACCACCTGATGATTGAGGACACCGCAGGCAAAACTGAGTTGAGGAATCGGCAGCCAAAGATCGCAACGCCAATTATTCTTTTAACGCCATCGCCCGTTTGACCACTTGATACAAACCCACAACTACAAAACCCACGATTAACCCAGCAGTAATTTCCGCCAGTAAGATGGGCATAAAGGCTAAGGTGTGATGCACCCAGTCGATATTGTGCACAAACATGCTGCCACCGACCAAAAGCATGGCAATGGTACCCACAACGGTCAGCAAAGAAATGATATGGGGCAAGGAAGCAAGAAGCATATGACCCAGCATGATTTGCAAACGAGCTCGGATACCATGGCGACCCTCGGCACGCTCAAGCAGATGCAGGCCCACATCGTCCATGCGCACCAACATGGCAACAAGGCCGTAAACACCAATGGTTGCCAATAGAGCAATACTGCCCACGACCAACACCTGCGTCATCAATGGGTATGCAATCACACTTCCAATGGCAATCACGATGATTTCCACCGACAAAATAAAGTCTGTTCGAATGGCATCGCGGATTTTGCCAGCTTCTTGCGCCATAATTTCCGAAACTGACGCGGTCTCTGCAGCAGCAACAGGTTGCGCGTGCCCAAACCCAAGCCAGTCGAGCACTTTCTCAGCGCCTTCAAAACTTAAATAAGCGCCACCAAGCAACAAAATGGGCACAATCAGCATAGGCGCGAACGCACTAAGCAAGAAAATAATGGGTAAAATAATCAGTTTATTCAGAAAGGAGCCTTTGGCGATGGCCCAGATGACGGGCAACTCGCGTGAAGCATGAAACCCAGTCGCCTTTTCTGCATTGACGGCCAGATCATCGCCCAAAACACCAGCGGTCTTTTTGGCTGCGATTTTGGTCATGCTCATCACATCATCAAGTATTAACAGTATGCCAGTGGCCATCTTTTCTCCAGAGTACGTTTGTAAAAACTTCAATCTATCGTGTAACGTATCAATAGTCGCTATGCTTTTGAAGACTTAACTTTGCAGCGCTGATTTGATAGCAGCAGACACTTTGCCCATATCAGCTGCACCTTGGGCTTTTGGCCGCACAATAGCCATCACCGCGCCCATAGCTTTCATGGATGTGGCTCCGGCTTCTGCCACTGCTGCGGTCACCAAAGCTGCAATGTCTTCATTGAAATTCTGCGGACATCATAGTTCATTAACATGATGACGAATCTCGGGAGCAACTATGCTTGCGATTCTTGCCTTAAGAGAGCAATTGAACCTAAACAATACGTTTGTCAGTGAAGTATTGTGCGCACGGTAAAGCGCCAATTGCAGCAAGACGATATGGTATATCAATATGAAGATGGTTTGTGGCACGTGATGGCCCCGTGTTTATCAGCTTATTTGAAAAAAATAATATGAGGGTCAAAGTTGTTTCATTGAAACATAAACTTGCAGTGTTTTGCATTGGGTGGTCACTTTGTTGTATGGTCGCCCTTGAAAATTATATGGTTACTTTAGATTCAATGCTTCGCTTGAAATGTATGTGTAGCGTGGCGCCATCTGCTTCTCGTCTGCTTTGAGGCGGAGCATCAGCATAACAGATTCAACACAAGGACTTGTTTAACATGAGTGCAGACTACGATATCGATTCGATCAAAGACCTCGACGGGATTTCGCATATTCAGTTGCGGCCGAACATGTACACCGATACGGGTACGGATCTTGGTTGCCATCATATTGCGCAAGAGGTGCTGGACAACTGTGGTGATGAAGCCATCGGCGGCTACTGCAATAAGATTGTGGTGGAGCTTGAGTCGGACAACGTGATTAGCATTTCCGATAACGGGCGCGGGATTCCCGTTAAAGAAAACAAGGATGGCATGTCGGGCGTGGAGCTGGTGCTCACCAAAGACAAAGCCGGTGGTAAGTTTGACCATGATTCCTACAAGGTATCAGGGGGGTTGCATGGTGTTGGGATCACGGTTACCAACGCACTTTCATCATGGCTTGAAGCAACTGTCAAACGCGATGGCGGCGAATGGTTTATGCGCCTAGAAAATGGGCGCACGGTTGAGAAGCTCAAAAAGATTGATACATGCGGCCCACGTACCCACGGCACCAAAATCCGCTTCTCGCCCAACCCCAAATATTATGAGCGCCCTGTCTTTCGCGTGCAGCAACTGCGCCAGCAGGCCATGGATAAAGCGATTCTGATTCCTGGCTTGGAAGTGGTCTTCAAAGCACCGGGTGCGCCCGATGAAGTCTTCTGTTTTAAAAATGGTTTATCCGAATTTATGACCTCACGCATGGAAGCATCACCCATGTTTGAATTCTCGGGTCAACTCGGTGAAATGGAAAAGGTGCATTGGTATTTTGCATCCTTTGAAGAGACCACACCCATTTACACCAAGTCGTATGTGAACACTGTGCCCACGCCGCGTGGAGGCACCCATGAGAAAGGCTTTGAGATGGGAATTCTTAAAGCTGTGCGCGAATATATTGATATGCGCCCTGAGCTTAAAAAACTGCTGGGCAAAAAGACCAAAGTGGCAGCCTCGGATGTGATGGCCAATGCCCAATTGGGGCTGTCGGTGTATATCCAAGATATTTCCTTTGAAGGGCAAACCAAACAAAAGCTGACCTCATCCGAAGCCACCAAGTTTGTGGGCGGGGTGATTAATGATTCAGCAGCCTTGTGGCTCAATCGTGATGCAGAGCTTTCAGACGCATGGATGAAGCTGATTATTGATAGGGCCACCGAGCGCGTGGCGGCTGAAAGTGGCAAGGTCAAAAAGGTAGATCGCAAAACGTTTACAGGCCGCACCCCATTGCCCGGCAAACTGCTGGATTGCCGCAGCAATGATATTGAAAACACCGAATTGTATTTGGTGGAGGGAGATTCTGCGGGTGGCTCGGCCAAACAAGCCAACGACCGCGATTTACAAGCGGTGTTCCCACTCAAAGGTAAAATCCTCAACTGTGAGGGGGTCACCTCCGAGGATGCGGGTAACAGCGAAGCCGTCGCCGATTTGATTACGGCCATTGGCACGGGCATTGGCGAACACTGTGATATTGAGAAACGTCGCTACGGCAGAATCATCGTGATGACCGATGCGGATATCGACGGCAGTCATATTCAAACGCTGCTCTTTACATTCTTCTGGCGCCAAATGCGGCCTATGGTGGAAGCAGGTCGGGTGTTTATTGTGCAGCCTCCGCTGTATGGCGTCACCATTGGTAAACAAAAGCATTATGCTCAGGATGAACAAGAGCTCGATGGCCTTAAAGCCATGGCCCTGGCTGAGAAAAAGAAAATTGAATACATACGCTTCAAAGGGTTGGGTGAGATGAATCCGCCCGAATTGAAAGAGACGTGTATGGATGTGGAAAACCGCGTGTTGGTGCAGGTCACGCCTGAAGATGCCAAACGCATGGATGCCTTGGTCACCAAATTGATGGGTGAAGATGCAGGCCAGCGCCGCGATTTATTGATGGGCAAAGAGATTGAAGAAGCCAAATATATTGGCCGCAGCAGCGATATAGCTGATGAAGTAGCGTCATCGGAAGTGGTCGATAAAGACCCCCTTGATGTCACCGATGATTTGGAAGATCTCAAGCCCATTCCTGCCAAATTTACGCCTTACGATTCCGGCAATAATGCGATAGCACCGTTTGAAACCGTATTCCGTGAACTCTATCGCAGTTATGGCCTGAAAGTGGTGGGCGACCGCGCGATTCCTGATGTGCGCGATGGCCTCAAACCAGTGCACCGCCGTATTTTGTTTGCCATGGAAAAATTGGGCTTGCGCGCAAACAGCAAAACCAAAAAGTCTGCTCGCGTGGTGGGGGATGTGATTGGTAAGTATCACCCACATGGTGATTCGGCCGTGTATGGTGCCATGGTGCGTATGGCCCAGCCCTGGGCTATGCGTTATCCACTGGTGGATGGCCAGGGTAACTTTGGCTCCATCGATGGCGATTCGGCAGCAGCCATGCGGTACACCGAAGCGCGCTTGACGCCTATTGCTGAAGCCATGCTCGGCAGTGACTTAAAAGAGGGTATCACACCCTATCAACCCAACTACGATGACCAAGACAAAGAGCCGATGTTGCTTCCAGCCCCATTCCCATGGGTGTTGATGAATTCCAGCACCGGCAATCCTGCGGTGGGTTTTAAAACGGAAATTCCATCGCATAACCTCACCGAATTGCTGGGCGCTTGTATTGCCTTGGCAGGTCGCAGAAGCCGATCTGGCGGCGGGGCAACGGATAAAGATTTTGCGCTTGTGCGCAAATACATCTCAGCCCCCGATTTTCCGGGGGGCGGCATTATCACAGCCACCCATGAAGAGCTGGAAAAAATGTATGCCAGCGGCTACGGAAAATTTCTGTTGCGCTCGAAATGGCATACTGAAGATATTGGTAAAGGCATGTGGCAAATCATTGTCACGGAGCTGCCTTATGGCATTGAGAAATCACCCTTGTTGATTGAAATGGGTGCGCGTATTTCCGATAAAACCATCGCTGAATCTCGGCAGTTGCCCATGCTTGCCGATATTCGCGATGAATCTTCTGCCGAAGGTATTCGCATTGTCATTGAGCCCAAATCCAAAAATCTTGATGCTGATGAAATTATGCAGCATCTGTTCTCAGCCACCAATTTGCAGGTCACCATCCAGTATGCGACCTATGCCTTGGAGAAATGGATTGATGTGCCCGGAGGCGATAGGTATCGCTTACCAAGCCTGTTCTCGCTGGATGCCTTGCTCAATTCCTTCTTAAACAACCGGGAAGAAATTGTGATGCGCAGAGCGGCTGTGCGCCTGCTTGAGATTGGCAAACGCACCAACATTCTTGAAGGTTTGTTTGTGGTATACCCCAATGTGATGGCGATTGTGAAAACCATCTACGAGAATGATGCGCCGAAACCGATTTTGATGGAAAAATACGGGTTTAATGAAGAGCAGGTCGTGGCCATTCTTGATTTACGTTTGGCACAATTGCGTAAACTCGATGAGATGAAGCTGCAAAATGAGCATGCCAAACTTCTTGAAGAACAAGCTGAGCTTGAGCTTATCGTGGATGATCATGGCCATCGCTGGAAACATATTACGGGCGAGCTCAAAGCGGCACTCAAAGACTTTGGTGATGAACGCAGAACAGTCGTTGATCCTGACGCACCCAAAGCGCGCACCATGAGTAAACAACAACTGATTTCTCGTGAACCCATCACCGCTATTCTTTCCAAGCAGGGCTGGCTTAAAGGTTTGCGCAGCGCAAGCGTGGATGTAGATAGTGTGAAATTCAGGGAAGGCGATTCGCTGCTGGATACCGCTTCAGGTCACACCACCGACATGTTGGTGCTTATTGGCCGCGAGGGTAGAGCATTTAGCATGCTGGCTGCGGATATTGCGGGTGGTCGCGGCAATGGCGAACCCATTTCCAAATCGTTTGTGTTTAGCATCAATGAAGCACCGACGCGTATGGTGATGATCAATGCCGATGCTGAATATTTGATTGCCACCACCGCAGGCCATGCCTTCCGCGCTAAGGGTGAATCCATGCTCTCAGCGAACAAGAAGGGTAAAGCCTTTATCAATTTCCCCAAAGGCTCGAAATTGCTTTGTATCCGTGAGATTGACGATACTCACGATGCGTTTGCTTTTATTGATGAAGATGGTCGTTTGGGCGTTATCGCAAAAGACGAATTCCCATTACTCGGCAAAGGCAAAGGTTTAACAGCCATTACCATGCGCAAAGGCTCCAAAGGTTTGCGTGATGCAGCGCCCATCACCATCCAAGACGGGGTGCGTGTTGGCACCGATAAACGCGCCACCAGCATCGATGCCGCTGAATTGGAAGAGTTTTACATCATCCCCAGAGCCAAGGCTCCACGCCCACTGCCCATGGCGGCGGTGAATGGGATGCTGGTCGACTGAATTATTCAAGTGACTGACAAGGCTGCTGCTTAATCGAGGCAGCAGCCTTTTTTGTTGGACGGAACAAGAAGCATAAGACGTTTGGCTTGATGCAATTTAAATTATGACCTCTGCCTTACCTATATGTTTCACCTTATTTTGAGCACGTCAGCAAGAGTTTGGCATGTCTATACTTAAGTAACCCATATTGCAGGCTTTGGTCCAATGCCATCATGTCTGTGAGCCGCAAGGGTTTTGTTGTGAATACCACGCGATAAGGGTCTCTTTAATGTTGAAGACTGGGCATGTCCGCATCAAAAAGCTTAAATCTAGAATTTGGCAGTTCGCTATATATCTCTTTTTCATTAATTTGATCAGGGTAGCCCATTAAATGCCCGACATTTGTACGGAGATGTAATCAGCTTAGTGAGGGTCAGGTTTCACCAACAAACCTTTCTCCCTATTCTTAGATCGCGTTTGCTTCCATCAGAAGTTCATATAATGATTTAGCCAGAAATTGGTAACCCTGATTGTTGGGATGAATAAGGTCTGACTTCATGCTTGGCTTTCTTAAAATCTTGGGCAAAACACCGGATAGAATTGTGATATTGAATTCTTCGGCTATTTGCACATAAAACTCGGGCTCACTTAAGACAACGGTTGGCCTTGGTACGGCAACCAATATCACGGCGATACCTTGCTGTTGTGCCAATGAAACCATGGCTCTGAGATTGGCTGCGGTCTGTTGTTCGCCTGTTTTGCGGATAAGATCATTTCCGCCGTGGCAGAGAATCAAAAGCTCAGGCTGCTCGTCTTCTAGCACCTGTGGCAGGCGCGCAAGACCTTTGCTGGTCACTTCGCCTGGAACACCTGCGTTGACCACTGTAAAACCGCTAAGCTTTGCCAATACTGCTGGATAAGCTTGGCCTCGCGGCGCGCCCGTGCCGTAAGTGAGGCTATCGCCAAAGGCGAGTATAACTGCATGGGCTGACAGTTTTGGTAATTGCGGTTGCGATGAACAGGCAACAAGCAAGCCGCTTAAAACAAGACATAACATAGCTTTGTGATAAAGAAATGTTGTGCATCGGCTTTTCATCGTCCCTTTATAACTTGATGCACTTATCACAGCAAAGGAATCAAGTGGGTGCTTTGGTTTGCGCGCTTTAATCTTAATTTCGAATGACCGTATGATCATATCAAATATCTGTGACCATCAAACATCCAGAGTGAGTACGACAATTTTATCAAGGTAGTCGGAGACATCCTGCTCGGAGAAGAGTTCCGTACCAGGTTGGCTGACGGTTCCGGCGGCACAGGCCACGGCCAACCGCAATGCTTCTTGCGGGTTGATGCCGTGGGCGAAACCTGCGACCAGGGCTGCAACCATAGAATCACCAGCACCCACGCTGGAGCGGACGATAATGGCGGGTGCGGCGGCGTGGTAGGTGTTGTCTGGGCCAACAAGCAATGCGCCATCATCCCCCATCGACACGCACACATACTCAACACCCTGCTTTTGCAGGGCGCGTGCTTCGGCTGCTATCGCTTCGATGCCAGCAAGCGGGCGGCCGAGCATGGTTTCAAGTTCGTAGAGATTGGGTTTGATCAGAAAGGGATGAGCGTCAATGGCATAACGCAGCGAATCAGTATGTGCATCCACCACCACCTTGCCCCCACGGGCGTTGATACGCTGGGTTAAATCGGCATAAAGCGTTGGCGGCAAGCTCTCTTGCATGGTGCCGGTGAGCACACCAAAACCTTGCACGCTGTGTTCCACAAAGCGACCAAGCAGTTCATTGAGTTGGGAGGGCGGAATCTCCGGGCCAAGGCCACTGACCTCGTATTGCACCCGAGGTGAGCGCTCGATAAAGGTACCGTTGATGCGCGTTTCACCGGGAACTTCCTCATAATCTTCCCCATCAAGTTGCTCAGCGAGCAGGCGCTTTAAAAACTGCCCGATGGCACCGCCGGTGACGCAATAATTCATGGCCATGGTATCCAGCCGCTTGAGGGCGCGACCAACATTGATGCCATTGCCGCCCGGATCAAAACGCGTGGCCACAGCATGCACCTTCTGATCTTCGAGCAGATGCGGAATCTCATAGGTCATATCCAGCGCTGGGTTGAGTGATAATACACCAATCGGTAGCGCCTTACCGTGTAACATTGTAATGCTCATATCAAAACCTCCAGGTCAGCCAAAAATAGGAGTTAGCACTCTTTAGTTAAGCCACGATTCCACAGTGGCTTTGGACGGGATGCCGCCAGCGTGCACGACTTTACCATTGAGTACGACGCCGGGTGTGCTCATCACGCCAAACTGCATGATGGTTTGTAGGTCTTCGACTTTTTCCAAAACAATCGCTTCGCCTTTTGCGGCGGCTGCATCTTCAATCAATTTCATGGTTGTTTTGCAATTGGCGCAGCCTGTGCCCAACACTTTAAAATTCTTCATCATGGTCTCCTCTTCTTTTGGTGTTGTGGCGCTCTAAACGAGTAGGTTAAAAACATAACCCACAATCACAATGCCCATGGCGACTACGCCAATAAATGTGCCGATGAGTTTGGGTTTGAGCACTTTGCGTAGAATCAGCATTTCTGGCGCTGATAAGGCAATCACACTCATCATAAACGCGAGCACTGTGCCTAAAGCCGCACCTTTGCCAATCAAGGCTTCGACAATCGGGATTACGCCAGCGGCGTTGGTGTACATCGGCACGCCCATCAACACGGCTGCCGGCACAGACCACCACGGCGCATCTTTACCCATTATGCTGGCCATAAAATCTTCTGGCACATAACCATGAATCGCAGCTCCCAAAGCAATGCCGACAATGATATAGGGCCAGACTTTGCCAACGATTTCAGCGACATGGGCAAAGCCATTGTCCAGGCGCGCTGACCAAGGCATGGCTTTGGTGTCCACCACAGTTGCAGTTTGGGTGTTTTGCATGGTTTGCACCCAGTCTTCCAAATGTTTCTCCATGCCCAACTTGCCGATGATTACGCCTGCAATAATGGCAACGGATAACCCCAGCAATAAATACAAACCAGCAATTTGCCAGCCAAACATGGCAAAGAGCAAAGCCAGCGCAACCTCATTAACCATGGGTGCAGCAATAAGAAACGAAAAGGTGATACCCAAAGGTACACCCGCTTGTAAAAAACCGATAAATAAGGGCACTGCCGAGCATGAGCAAAATGGCGTAAAAATACCCAGTGTGGCAGCCATGGTATTGCCCACGCCAAGTTTTCTGCCAGCCAACATGGCGCGTGTTTTTTCAGGGGAAATATACGTGTGGATAATACCCATTACAAAGACGATGCCCGTTAATAACAACAAGACCTTGGGTGTATCATAAAAGAAGAATTGCAGCGCCCCGCCCAAATGGCTTTCGCGCGCCACAGGTAAGCTGGCGACAAGCAGCTCTGAAAGTGGCATCAGTTGCTGATAAAGCCCAAACCAGAGCAGCGTGGAAGTGCCCAGAAACAGATAAGGGTTGCGCCTAAAAAAATTGAAAATGACTTGGCTCATGTTGTTTGACTCCTCAACTTGAAACACCCCCTTTGTTGTGACCTTGGGATGCGATGAATGTTTTAAGGCTACTAAAAGTGGACGTACAAGGGTAGCCATTATGAAATGGAAGGCTATTTGCTTGTTATTTGCAAAACCACTCCCAAGCCCTTTTGGTTCTGCAAACGATGTGGACTCTTGGTATATTTGAGTAGACTGTGCTTCTTTGCGAATAATTCGCATTTCGCCTTTATTGCTTAGATGCGTGGTCATTTTGTTGATGGGTGACGGTTTAGGGCGAATTATTGGCTGTATTTGCACTAAATCCTTCGGTCAGCACTGCTTATCATTCGGCTTGTAGGTTTAATCAACAAAGGAGCAAAACAATGCGTATTTCATTTACATGGTTACCAGTCGTGTTACTGGGACTTTCTACTTCAGCGATGGCGGGTAATTTTCAGTTATCCAGCACAGATATTGCTGACGGAAAATTGATGAACAAAGCCCAAGAGTTTAATGGTTTTGGTTGTTCAGGCGGAGATTTGTCTCCACAACTGCAGTGGTCGGGTGCACCCAAAGGAACCAAAAGCTTTGCCATTACAGCCTATGACCCCGATGCACCTACGGGTAGCGGCTGGTGGCACTGGCAAATTATAAACATTGCAAAAAATGTAAGTCATTTGCCTGCAGGTGCAGGCAATGCTGCAAATCCACTCACCCCAAAAGGCAGCAGCCAAATGCGCAATGATTATGGCGTGTATGGTTTTGGTGGGGCGTGTCCACCACAGGGTCATGGTGTGCACCACTATCGTTTTACAGTGCATGCACTTAAAACGGATAAACTCGAATTGCCCGCTGATGCATCTGGTGCGTTAACGGGTTATATGATCAATGCCAACACGATTGGCTCAAGCACCATCGAAGCACTATATCAGCGCGATTGATAAGGTTGGTTTTGGGGTAAGCCATCAACTGGCCGCTGTGATAAGCATTAAAATAGCAGCGGTCAGTTGGGTTTCCCAAACCCTGTAAGGAGAGAGTTTTGATTTCTTTTATCTGCGCCATTAAAGACAGTGTGCTTAACAAGGCTAACGCAAATCCGCCTTTGGCATTTAGTGTGTATTCGTCTATTCAAGAGCAGCGTCTGCTGAATGTGCCCGTGGTGAAGCCGATGCTGATTGCTGTGTTAAGTGGTGAGAAACAGTTGGGCAAAGACTGTGAATATACATGTCATGCTGGCGATTTTATTTTTTTATCCGATAGCCCTACCGTGCATATGCGCAATATTCCTCATGAGGCAGAATATTTAGCACTGCTGATTGAATTTGAATTTGAGGACTTTACGGATTTACGCATCGTTGCCAGTGATACTAAAACCTTTTGTGCTGGGGAAATCACTCCAGCATTGGAATTATCGTTGAGGCAATTTGTTGATTGGTCGATGCTTGCGCCACAACATTTATGGTCGCTTCGCAGAAAAGAGCTGTTGCATCTATTACACAGTATGGGGCATGAAGGAGTTTTGTCCTTGGCGGCACATACCAAGGTTGGTCAGCGCTTGTATACGCTTATTCGCGATGCTAAGTCGGAAGTGAATCTTGATGATTTATGCGCGTTTTTTGCCATGAGCGAATCGACTTTAAGACGAAAACTCAAAGCCGAAGGCACTAGCGTTCAGGAAATCAAAGACCAAGCTAAACTTGGTCTGGGATTACATTTGCTACAGACCACAGGCCATTCCATAGCCTTTATAGCCGAAGAATGTGGCTATGATTCACAATCACGATTTTCTGCGCGCTTTAAACAACGTTTTGGCCTAACGCCTTCAGCACTAAGAAAAACCCTTTTGAAAGTCAGCTAAGACCTAGATTTGGTCGGGCTTGAAGCGCTTTTTAGATTATTTTCCGACCCAAACGCGCGCTTCAGCTAGCGTGTGGAACACCTCAATTTCATAGGGCTATCTGCCATGAGTTCTTTGTAGGCAAGACCCGTGGGGTGATATTGTTCGGCTGCAACCACCGCGATTTTTTTGAGCGCGCTCTTGTCTTTTGCAGTTTGTTTATCCATCGCCGATACAGCGCCAACATATACGGGATCAAAAATAAGTTCGGTCATGTTGGTGTAGTCGTTGATGATATAGCTGACATCAGCAAAGCGGTCTTGGCTGGTGAGCTCCATGATGGAATCAAACACCTCATCGCCAGTTACAGTGCCGCTGTATTCACGAACCAAGCCGCCTTCTTCCTAGCAAAATTTGCAAGTCATATTGAGTTTCCCCCTCAATCATCTTTCCATCCACCTATGTAGTGTAGAACGCTAAAATATTTTGGCTGGGAAGCTAGTGTTGACTTGGCTGACGCGTAGATGACTAAATTTCACTAAGTAGATGGCACAAAAGTCCTTTCATTGTTGTTGCCGCGCAGCTCAGTTGGATTCAACGGGAATCCCAAACAACACGGTGCAAATCATCACGATTGCCAGCATCAGATAGAGCAGAGCGCGTAGCCGCTGCGGATGGTTACCATCGATGGGTTGTATGGCTTGGGCGGCGGCCATGAGGCATTGGATGGCATAGAAGGTGGCAAAGGCGCGCGAGGCGTAGCTGATGACGGCAAAGATGTCTGAAAACCACAGCAGCGCGCAGGCTAGGTAATAGCAGTAAGACCAGCACCATGAACGTGCTCAGCAATACCAGCCAATCATTGGCTGCCATATGCATGGTCAGCGGAAGGTGAGACGCAGCTTAGATAAGTTCATGTTCGGCTGCATAACGACAATAGGTTTCGCGGATAAAGAGGATGGCGATAAGGCCCAGCAGCGAAAAGGTCAGTAAAATGGCGATGCCCCACTGGTAATCGGCAGCAACAAGTGCGTTGATATTGCCGCTGTGTGACACATCGATCGCCCAGCCGACCAAGGGTTGCAAGATGGCGGTGCCGAGGAAGGCCCCGACATTGACCACGCTGGTGGCCATGCCCGAAAGGGCTGGCGGATTCACTTCTTTGGCGCATGACCAACTTAAAGTGAAGCTAGGTGCGCTCAGGCCCATGAGGAAAAACAGGCTATAACTCACAAGCGAGCTCATCGGGGCATTGGCCAGCATTGGTAACCAACATAAGCAGTAGACCAAGGCGCCTGCAATCATCACGGGTTTGCGCCTGCCCAAGCGATCGGAAAGCGTGCCGATAAAAAAAGCGCCAATGGCAAAGCCTGCCAGCAGCAGTGTGGTGTGTTCGGTGGCCATGGCTCTATCCATGCCGTAACAATCGCGCAAAAAGGGCACCGCCCATAAGCCTGCAAAGGTAAACAATGAGCCTGCTAAGCCCATATTTACAAACAGGCCTGGCCAAGTGGCTCGGTTTTTCAACACCACCAGCAAACCATCATACCAATGCCCATCATGCGCGGCATGGGAAACCTTGCCATCCAGCTCGCGCATACTGGGCAGCCCCACATCGCCGGGCTTGTTGCGCACCAACCACCACGAGAAAACACCAAGCACGATGGAGAATACACCCACAGCAACAAAAACCGTGCGCCAAGAAACAAACCCCAGCGCCCATGCCAGCGGTGCTGCCGCCAATAATGAGCCTGCATTGCCTAGCAAAATCGTTGCCCCGGTCATGGTGGCAAATTGTCTATCGTGAAACCAGCTGGCATTCAGCTTGAGCAGGGAGATAAAGGTGACCGAAACGCCAAGGCCCACTAGTAAACGGCCGATGGAAGCCATGGTCAGCGTATCTGCCAAACCAAATAAAATCGAGCCGATGCCAGCAATCAAACCACCGATAGCAACGATGCGGCGCGGGCCAAGGGTGTCGGCAAGGATGCCCGTTGGGATTTGCATCAGGGTATAGATATAAAAGTAGGTTGCAGCCAATGCGCCCAATTCGGCGCCGCTGGTAGCAAAGGCTTGTTGTAAATCATCTGCAATGGCAGCTGGCGCAAAGCGATGAAAAAACGACAACACATAAGCCAAACCCACCACGATAAAGGCTGACCACTGCAAGCGAAACAGCAGTTGTTTTTGTGCGGTCGTAAGCATTTAGCTGGCTTGGTTTACATACATGGTTTGCGTTGGGTAAGCGAAGGTGATTCCTTGCTCAGCAAAGGCTTCAAAAATGCCCAAATTGATGGCCTGATGAATATCCATATAACGATTGTAATCAGCGCCGATCACGTAATACACAAACTCGAAATTCAAGCTGAAATCGCCATAGGCTGCGAAATGGCCGCGATCAAAGCGAGCGCCTTCTTGGGTTTCAATAATTTGCTTCACGATGGCGGGTATAAGCTTGAGATGTTCTTGGGATGTTTGATACACCACGCCCAATTTGAACAACACCCTGCGCTCTTCCATCTTCTTAAAGTTTTGCACCCGCGAATTGGTTAAGTCGGTATTGGAAAATACCAGTTGCTCGCCAGTGAGAGCACGGATTCGGGTGGTTTTGATGCCGATATGTTCGACCACGCCCATCTTATCGCCAACCACAATGAAATCGCCCACACCAAAGGGTTTATCAAAGAAAATCACAAAGTAGCTAAATAAATCGCCAAGCACCGCTTGGGCGGCCAAAGCTACGGCGATACCGCCAATGCCAAGGCCAGCCACCACAGCAGAAATTTTCACGCCCATATTATCGAGCAAGAAGACCAAGGCGATGGCCCAGACAATGAAGTTAATCAGGCTGCCAATGCCATTGAGTTGTTTATCGCCCACCGTTGTTTCACTGGCTTTGTTGAGCTGGGTGCTCAGCACATGTTTGATGATGGCGGTAAGCATTCGCACCACTATCACGGTCAAGAGCACGATGGTGGCAATTTCCAAGCCACGCTCAAAGCGGGCGGAAAGATTTAAGGTGTTCATCGAAATATAAATGGCCGAATAATAAAACAGCGGCAGTAATGCGCGTTGGATAATGCCCAACAACATATTGTCCAACTGCGTGTCCGACTTCGCCGCCCAAGTTTTTAAGCGCGCCAGCACATACACTTTAAACAAATACACCAAGGCCATGATGCCCATAAAAATGGCCAGGGCTGTGGCATAAGCCTGGGCTGAATTGTTGAATATAGTGAAATCGAGAATGCTCTGCATATGTGGTGCTACCCCCTAAGGTGGTTGCACTGTGCCGCAACATCATCACGAAGGGAAACATATGAGTCACAAAGTTAGAATGAGGGGTGCAAATAATGAATGGGCGCTGCTTATTTTTCTTTTTTTGTAGGACTGGGTACGATGCCAACACTTGTTTGTTGTAAGCTTAGTCAAGATGAGGAGCGTGTTATGCCCGATATTGATACATCAGCCATGCTTGCATTTGAAAGCCCCCAAGCCTTTGCGGATTGGTTAACTACGCATCACCAAAGCACCCCCGAGTTGTGGATGAAGATATATAAAAAGGGCTCTGGTGTGCCATCGATCAATTGGCAGGAGGCTGTGCTTGAAGCTTTGTGCTGGGGCTGGATTGATGGGGTGAAAAAATCGTGGGATGAACAAGCATTTGTACAACGCTTCACCCCACGGCGGGCCAAGAGCCAGTGGTCGCAAATCAATTGCGAGCATGTGCAACGGCTTATGAATGAAGGGCGCATGCAAGCTTCTGGATTAGCGCAGGTGGAAGCTGCCAAAGTTGATGGCCGATGGGAGAATGCCTATGCCCCAGCCAGCCAAATGAAGGTGCCCGATGATTTTCTCGCGGCGCTAGCAGCGCAACCCAAAGCGTTGGCCTTTTTTCAATCGCTGAACAAAGCCAACCATTATGCCATTGGTTATCAACTGACCACAGCGAAAAAAGAAGAAACCCGCCAACGGCGCTTTGATAAATTGCTTAAAATGATGGAACATCAAGAGCGCCTGCATTAAAGCCAAGCCGATTTGACACTGGGGTAGTGAGCCCCTAGCAAGGTCGATATGGACCCTTTTCTGAAATCTCTAGCGCTTTTTCTTGTACTCTTTAACCCCTTTTTGATGAGCATCTATCTGCTCGATTTGATTCAAGACATGGATCGCCCTGCGTTTCTTAAAGTATTGTTTCGCGCCACATTCATCAGTGGCGGTGTGTTTTTTCTCTTTGCTTGGGGCGGAGAAGCCATTTTTACCGATGTGCTGCAAGTGGAGTTTGCTTCTTTCCTTATTTTTGGTGGCATCGTTATTTTTCTGATTGCCCTGCAAATGATGTTTACAGGCAGCGAAGCCATTAAAAAAATGCGCGGCGGCGACCCAGCCCATATTTCTGGCTCCATCGCCATGCCGTTTATGATTGGGCCTGGCACCATCAGCGCCAGTGTGCTTGCTGGCAAAACACTGAGTTACCCCATGGCCGCCTTCGCCATTGCCTTATCCTTGGTGCTTACGGTGATGATGCTGATGTTGCTCAAGCAGGCGTTCGATACCATCAAGGTGCGCAATGCCGATTTGCTGGAACGCTATATCGACATCACAGGCCGCGCTGGCGCCCTGCTCACGGGCACCATTGGTATTCAGATGATGATTCAGGGCATTCGCCAAGCCACATGAATAGGGGCGAGGTTCTTCAACACTAAGCTTCAAAAGAGCAGGCGCGCCCGTTTGCAATATAATCTTATGCCGTTAAGGTCGCCGCAATGCTTTCGGATAAAACGAAGCAGGTTCCGTCCATAGCTTTTCGCCAACCGACTGTAGTTGATGGCCCATTCCTATTTGATCTTGTGAACCGATCGAAGCCTCTGGATGTTAACTCGCGTTATCTCTACCTGCTGCAGTGCAGCCACTTTGCGAACACTTGTGCCGTGGCGGAATCCGGCGGCTCTGTACAAGCCTTCATCAGCGCATACGTACGACCAGACCAGCCCGATACGCTGTTTGTCTGGCAAGTTGCCGTGGACGTTTCTGTTCGCGGCCAAGGTGTAGCCGGAAGGCTTATCGACCATCTGCTTGCACGGCCTCACTTGGCTGGGATTCGCTTTGTCGAGGCCACCGTTAATCCATCCAACAACGCTTCAAGAAATTTGTTTGCCGCGTTGGCGCGAAAACAACAATGCGATATGAACGAATCTATGCTTTTTGAAGCTGCGCTGTTTGGTGCGGATGCGCATGAGGCGGAAATTTTGTTGCGCGTTGGCCCCTTCAGTCACAAAAAATAAAGAATAGGAAAGGAGAACAATGAGAATTTTTGAAGAGATGGAATCTGAGGTCAGGGGTTATATACGCTCCTTTCCTGCCGTATTTGACGTAGCTCGCGGTTCGGAAATGTTCGACGAGCACGGCAACAGATATATCGACTTCTT
>Ga0100392_1000716_pt1 | contig 30390 bp, 19 predicted proteins | sample CryGeymeta201516_FD_81548 | JGI IMG/M metagenome (GOLD analysis project Ga0100392, IMG submission 81548) | Groundwater microbial communities from Crystal Geyser aquifers in Utah, USA - Crystal Geyser metaG 2015-16 | ecosystem: Environmental > Aquatic > Deep subsurface > Groundwater | place: USA... | reverse complement strand
TCATATTCATCTCGTCATGGTGTGCACTAAAATTGCAGGGCTCTTTTAAGCTTGCTTTTAACTAGTGGAGCCCTGCAAATTTATTGCACAAGACGCACACTGCGCACCACGATATTCATATTCGCAGCAGCCCTCGTCCTGATGCACTGAGGATGTGCACTAAAATTGCAAGGCAATTTTAAGCCTGCTTTTAACTAGTGGACCCCCTGGGAATTTAGTGCACAGTGGGACTCGGTCCCTTTTTAGCAGGTTAATTAAGGTTCAACGGTCTCTTTTTCAGTGGTTTTGAGGGACTCATTAGGGGATCCAACGGTCCTCTTAATACCACAAAGAGTCTACTTCATGTGTACTAGGGATACCTCTGTGATTTTGAGGGGTATAGGGTAAGCCTGTAGGTTTATGTACTAGGGGTACGTACTCTATACTCCCGGAAAGGAGACTTGGGTCCCTTTTTCTATATAATACTGGAGTACATTCAATAATATTATCATCTCACAAGGAGTGAAAAACGAACCATTGAGTCACGCCCCGTTCGTAACAGTAAGCGCAAAGGTTTGCTTTCGGTGTGGGCGAGACGAGAGGCCAAAAGGCCTTTCATTATTTAAGATTTATTAAGTCTAGTAGTTTCCTGTGATGCGAATTCAACCTGGGAATGAACGAGAACAAATAAATGCCAGCACCCATTCTTGTCATCCTTGTGCAGGTCACTCTTGTGCAGGCTCAGCAAATGTACAAGCTTGCGAGGCGAATCGTCGCTTGATTTGTCATCTACTTTGTCCAAGTAAATTGCGCTAAATAATGGATTCCAGAATTGCGGGAATATTTATACTGTTAAATTGAAGCGAGTGTTCTGACGGTATTTGTGTAGCCAAAAATTGAACGAATGGTAGTTTCAACTGTGTCATGGAGAGCATTGGGGAGTCAGCTGGCACATCAACTAGTAGCCGCGCTCTCATTTCACGTTTAATCTCTGTGCTTCGTTGTTGGCGATAGGATTGTCAACTTTCCTTTGGGCGACACCTGATTTCTGTGCGCCCATTTTGTAAAGCACCTAACTACTCGGATACAACTATACAACGTTGTATGGATAGATTTAATAATTCTTAGTTGAGCTTCAAATTGGCATCGCTGGTAGTGAGACAAGAATTACCATTATTTTAGACGTCATGCTACATGTGCGACATTGTGTAAGATACTATCGCCACAAATCAAAACCTTTTTGAAACGTGAACGATCTTTGGAAGGCAAATGCAAAATCTGCCACCACATAAGCAATTGGAAGTGCAAAAGCCGTGGATGCCTTGGACGGAATGGAGTAACAAAGGCAAGAAAATCTGGTAGACAGGAGGCCTCAGCAACTTTCTTCCTTTTCAAACTTCTTTGTCTCCTCTTGGACTCGGCCTGAGTCGGCCATTTTTGTGCCTGGGATAGCACTCTTTGCCTCTAGGTCAGCTTTCTTCGTCCCGGGATCAGCACTTTTCGTCGATCTCTCTGGTTGGCCGTCGGACGAACCCACGCTCTCTTTAATGGGCTCCTTCGGATCTTCTTTCTTCTTATTTTGGCGCTGATCAAATTCCTCTTTAACACTTCGGATCATTTCTTCCACAAACTCTGGACCTTTTCTGACCCACTCATTTCGATTGTTTGTGGCATAATTAAGGTATTCGTCGGAAGATACTCCAAAGACCCCACAATCCTTCAGTTTTTTGGCAAGCGGAATAATGTAAAAGTCAAAGAATCCAATTTCCCCTTTGTACCTGAAAAAGAATCCAAAGATATTCAAACGAGTTGAGAAGGACCGAAGTAGAATTCAGCCTCTTTTCCAGCTTCTGCATCCTAAAGGAACAAAAAATGCTGCTTACCAGAACTCGGAAGGATCATTCTCTGCCTGGCCCGATAGATAAGCTTTGTACAACTCCTTAAATAGTTTCGTGTTCCATTTTGTGTAAATATGCTACGCACGCAAGGAAGAAAGAAAGCAAAGTAAGAAATCTGTCTGGGAATATCCCTCCCTGTGAAAAAAATACACACGTACCCAATGCTGCATGGTATGCGAAACGTCGGAAGCTTGTATTAAATGCTCAATCTACAATTGCATAGTAAGTAAGAAAACGAATATTAGAAACCCAAAAAGCAGTGAACATAGTTTTTTTCATAGCAAATACACAAAAACAAAGCCTTACAACAATAGTAGCTTTTCGGTTGGTTTTGTCGCTGTAACTTTCTTCTAGAACATCGCCTGAAAATGCCTTTTCCCATCGATTGTTTCGAAGTACTTTCAGTTCTTTGTCCATAATATCAGTAGCAAGGACGGCATTAACAACCAGTTGCCTAAATCGTTGAAGTTCGGCAGTTGTCTTATACATGAAATAGCGAAGTTCCTTGAAATCATCCAGCATCAACATCGTCCACGCCATGTCCACAGAATTCTTTGCCGAGAAATAAAAATCACGAAAATTAGTGATTACCTTATAAGCTCATGGTTAGCAAATGAGGCAGGCGCAACCACACACTTACTTGTTCAGCCACACTTTGATGCTCGTAGTACTCGGCTACGCTCCTCTTTTCCTTTGTCAGTTGAGTATTGGGAATGCCGCGGTGATCTAAATCATGGATTAATCCTGCAAAAATGACAGCAAATTGCGTCAGTGGGTCGCTTGTGATGCCGTATGTGTGGTCATGCAAGCATTTGTTAGTCTCCTCTGCGACTTTATCCTTGTCAGGAGCGACGATTCTTGAAAAGAGCTTGACAATCGACATAGTAACATGCGAAGCATGCTCGAAATTATGGAACGGGTTGGAGTGGTACATAGAACCAACATTAAGCAAAAATTTCCTTAGCTGAAGCTTGACTTGTTCGTCAATCTTGATGGAGGACGCAGTATACTGGATTGACTCTTCGGCGAACTCTGGGAGTGTTATGATCTCTTGGACCTCTTTAATGACCAGACAGGACTGCTGAGTATATTCACGCTCTAGACGAGCTATCTGATCTCTGCGATCTGCAACGGCACCAGTTGAAAGTCTCCTTGCCTCGATCTCTTGCAAATTTTGGATCAAGATGTCGACGTTCCAGTCAACCAGGCGCAAAGCCTTAGCCGAAAGCTTCTCGGGGACAGTTTGAATGTGTTCTCCCCATTTGCTGAGAAAACTGATACCGGTGGCACTTGTCATGACCTCGTCGTCCGATGGAGCCTCAGATGATTTTGATGGAACGGAACCTGCATCGCCAATCATAGAAGTTTTTAGCCAATAAGTCTGCAATGTTCCTTTTCCCTTAGCCTCGATAAGTTCCTCTCGGGGGTGTATCCAGTGCTCCTTGCCAGCTTTCACGAGCAGCTCAGCAGTCTCCTGCGACACTTGAATCCTTCCGGCGGCACCTGTACTCTCCATTCTAGCCGCAGTATTCATTGTCTGTTATCAAAGCAGCAAATAAATAGGTTGGACGAGTTCTGTTCAGACAAAGTAGGACATTGTGAGGTTAACTTACATCGCCAAAGAGCTGGAACCTTGCTCGCTCACCGCGCAGGACTCCAGCAGTAACAGGACCGCTATGAATTCCGATGCGAATTGCCAAGTCGCCTACGTACACAGCAATCAGTCGTGAATGTGAGATATATTTATGGATTTTCAAGTGTATTAGCTGCAAATCCCACTTACCTGTATCAGGCCCAAGCTCAACTTCCAGCCTTCTGAGCAGCGTCCCCAGCCTTTTTAGGCATTCTTGAGCAAATCTAGCCATACAAACGGCGTGGTCACGACGAGCTTCAGGTAGACCCGTGACCGCGACGTAGCAGTCGCCAACTGGAAAGTACGAGGTAGGGATAGTATGAGGAAGACATCAACTAGGTTGCAGACGGATTGATGAAACTACGTGCACGCCACTTACTGGTTTCCACCTTGAATACGCGACGCCGGTTTGCGACTTCGTCAAATTCGTGATAGATTGTTTCCTATCGAATGAATAGCGAGGATAAGGAGAAGTGTATGAGAGAGTGACACCATGCAGATATTTGCCACAAGCAACCATACAAGTGACGTACCAAGAGAGTGAATACAGCTTGCGGTTCTCGAGTAGAAGACCAACTTGTAAAGCCGACGAGGTCCGCGAAAATGATTGACGTTTCCGCGAAATAGTCAGCAATCGGTTTGCTTCCGAATATGCCATTACCATTTTCGTCTTCATCCAGGTCATTTCCAAGAAAGTTCTTCAAGAGATCCTTGCCACTAAATCGACGACTACTGCGGCGGCTACCACTATCCGACTCCTGCAATTCTGCCATAATGCGACCCTGCACATTTTTCGGAAATAATGAGCTCACGATAGCAGACGTCTTCTGAGCTGTTCGCATAACTCTATGTTGCCTTCGTTCAACGAAATAGCCGTACAGGATAAACACCATCAAAGTCACAGCAAATACGGCCAGTACAACCATTGCGTAGACGATAGGTCTGTTGGTTTCGTACTCCGTCTTGAGACCAGGGGTTGGATGAATGATGATGTGGTAGGAGCAATGCAAAATCTCATCGGAAGCGTCGTCTGCAGTGTACCTAGCAAACACGGCGAACTCTTCCGAGGGAGCCAAGTGTTCAAATTCAGAGCTAGGTTGGAAGTCTTCCAGGAAAAATGCCTCAGGCCCATCCAAGCGGTAGAAGAAAGGAGACCCACATGAATCTTGAATTTCCACCACATATCCCTCAACACCAAGTGGGAGAATGTCCACAAAGTACGTCCACCACGGTACGACAGCAAAGATAAAGCCGACAAGGTTGCTATGGGACTTGAAATCGCGAAAGACAGGCTGCGCGGCATAACTTCGTGGATGTTGATCCATTTCATCCTTGCCGTACAATGTATCCATATTTTCCGCAATAAATGTACCATCCACAACTTCACTGAGTAAAAGGTGACGCACTTCTGTGCCCTCGTCAACCAGTCTCTTGAAGCTAGGATGCGAATAGAGATCCAAGTTGATTATCTGGGCATTTGTAGGAACAGGAGCGAGCTGCCAGATTGGGACGTGTACTTCGGCATTAAAGTGTGCTTCCAGCTCTCCCATAAAGGGATACACATGCGTAGAAATCGTACCATGATTAATCTTGCCGAGTCCACGAAGCTCCAAGTCTTCGTCGATCCAATCTTGATTGTCCCAGGCATAGCTCTCAAAGCCAGTCAACTCTGCTTTCGTGACGATTGGCGCAAATATGAAGGCCTCGGGACCAACTAGTTCTTCAAAGGGCTTGGTAGTTCGAAGATCGAAGTTTGGTAGCGTTACATTGGGCCACATAGCTCCTGTGGCTACGGAATAGGAGGTGAGAGCATTACCGATCCCCTTCAACGATCCCAAGTAGTCTCTTGCGTTGGAATCAGCAGCCCTTAAAATTTCATCAGCAAAGTCCCCAAACTTTGTAGGATGGGAGGTAACGGAAAGAAAAATAGAACGGGTGAGACACGACACGGAACGGTATCGAGGGATACTTCTAACTTCCAATTGACCTACAGTTTCTACTTTCTACTGACCTGCGTTTCAAAGTCATCAGTTTCCTCTGCCGTCAACAGAAAGTAGACGGCAGTTGCAAACCCGGCAGCCGCCAAGGCCAAGACTATATAGACCAGTAACTTAGATCGAACGACAGCGGTGTTGGACATCCTGCTCAAGAGCCCTCCCTCGGACGAAGATTTTGTGCGCGTTTCTCCACCAGATCCTGTTGTAGAATCAAACGTGTTCTTCTGGTCGGGATCTGAGCCACTGTAGCCTACACCAGATCCATCGGATGAGGCCGACATGCTACCTTCGTCGTCAAAGGTACTCATGAGGATTATATTATTTTAGATTGATAAAGAAGAAGGAAAGAACGCTATTTGTGCGTGTGTATTATTTGTTGTGAAATAAGTGGAGCGAAGTGTGGTGGTAGAAAATCTGGTACTACTCTGTCACTGTAGTACCTGGGAGAGTAGAAGTACTAGCTAGTAGTAGTCTACTTCTACTACCAGCCCGTAGTCTACCAGGTACCCGTCAGTAGTCTAGCCGAAGAAAATAATGTGTCACAACTGATCTTCCTAATTTGCGCCTGAAATGGCCTAATAAAAAATGAAGAAGTTCCTGCCCTCGCATGTGTCGGCGACGGAGAACTCCGAGGGCCATAATAATCAAACGGTGGCTTGGTGCATTACCAGGGTATGCTTGCTCCCGGTAGTGCCGGCCTAAGTGTACTCGTAGATATGATTATTGGTGATCTTTCTTTGAGTTTCGAAGCTTGTAAAATCAGAGCGGTTTAGTGCCAGTTATTAAGTAAAGTGCGAATCTTTTTTGAATTTCGTAATCACATTGGGTCATTTTAGTGATCCCACGGTTTAGCTTCCTCAGATTCGGTCATGGTGAAAATTGTACCATGGTAGATTCAATTTTGAATCTCGCAGTCATCAATTTTGGCCATAATAATGACTTTATCTTAGTATGCAATACGGCGCTGTGCGGGTCACACTACTATTGGACAATTTACATCCGGTCCCATCTGCTTCCGAAATTTTGTGCTCTGGTACTGTTATGGTGATACAATAGATTCAAATGCCACCTACCGTATGAGTGGTACCAGCCAGTGGACTGTTGGTACTGGTTAGCTACAGTTACTAGCTACCAGTAGTAGTAGTACATAAGATTTCAGGCATTCCATCTTTACCTTCTCACTTCCTTGCGTTTTTTTAGACGAAAAAAAATCTAATCAAATCATAGATTTTTAAAGTCATTAATAAGATGATGTTCAAATTATCTGCGGTTTTTTGCCTAGCCCTTACTGTCCTCCCAGAACCAGTTCACGCACAATGCGAAACTGAAATTTCTGGTCCGATTGCTGTGGCGGGTGCTTCATCCGTTGGCCGATTAGTCGGTGCTTGGATGGATGCCTACAAAAGCGAGTGTGGTTTTGAAGGCGGCAACGAAACGATTTCCATTGAAACTGGCCGCGGCAGCTCCGACGGAGCTTCGAGAGTGTGCGGAGACACTATCCGAAGCGACCCGGTTCATATTGGAGGCACGGTTCGTACTTTGAATCCAGGAGAAGCGACCTCAGAGAACGACTGGCAGTACGAATGCACCCGTTCTACTCGTACTCTGCTTCAAGTTGAGGTAGCCTCGGAGGGAATCAGCATGGCCACAAGTCTCACCGGTAATGCCGCTACTTGCATCAGTAATCTAGGGGGGCTTACCTTTGATCAGTTACGCTGGATTTTTTCATCCTACGATGAGAATCAGCTGGCTGAGAGTGGTTGGTCGCCCAATAGTGTGCCAAATTCGGACAATAATCCTTCCACACACCTTTGGAGCGAACTTGATGGTTTCTGTCCTGAGGAAGAGATCGATATTGCCTACCCAGATAATGGAGCGACCGATCTCTTGTTCAGAGAATTGATTTTTCAGGGAGTCGACGAAACCTTTGCAGCAGATCGTGGAGGCACAGTTGCAAATGCTACCAGCAACGCCGAGCTGGTCCAGTTCCTTCTCGAGAACGGAAATGGACTCTCTTTCTTTGAACTTGCCTACGTGATTGCCGATATCGATCAAGAATCGATCAATCTTGTTTCTATCAACGACGGAGAAGAATACATCAAGCCAGGAGCTTTATCGTTTCACGACAGTACCTATCCAATGGCTAGACGTCTTTACATGTATTTGCACGATGACGAAGAAAGCCTTGCCTCAACAAGCAGTCTAATTGAGTTTGGATTGTCGTCAGCAGGGGATGTTGCCGTCAAATCAGTAGGATTGTGGCCTCTCGATGACTGGGAAAAGCTCGTGATGCGCACCCGCATTCAAACTCCATCTGGGATTCCATGGAGCAGCATCACAGAATCCTGTGGACCTGATGGAAGCATTAGCATTGCTGGTTCCTCTACAGTCTTCCCGCTAGCACGGCTCTGGGCCGAGCTCTATAACATGGGATGCCCTCAAATGGAATTTACAGTGGAAGGTGGAGGAAGCAGTACAGGTGCAGGGCGAGTTTGCGGAAATCCCAGTCGAGGAACTCCTGTAGATATTGGTGACATGTCGCGGGAATGGAAAGATTCAGAGGCCACCCAAGTACAGGGATATATCTACGAATGTTTGGAGCCTGGCGATACAGCACGCTCGGCCACACAAATCGATGTCGCCATTGACGGTTTGACGGTGGCTGTCAAGGAGGGTGGCGCAGCTTGGGAATGCGTTCAGATTTTGGGCGGACTAACGCCAGACCAACTCCGTTGGATCTACAGTGACTACACGGATTCAGAACTAGAAAAAACAGGTTGGGATCCCCTTTCCCTGAAAAATAGTGACCGCAACTCCCAGACTCACTTGTGGAGTGAACTTGACGACACGTGCGAAAGAATTGAAATCCGCATTGCTGGAGCTGACGACCGAAGCGGAACCTATGAGTATTTCCTAGAGGCCATTCTCGTTGATCACGGCAATGGCGAGACATTTGACACTAGCCGTCCAGGTTTTGGATACGAAAATAGTGAATTGGACGAAGTATTGGTTGAATACATCAGCGAGTTTGCCGAAGCCATCAGTTATTTTGGATACTCGTACTACTATGCCAACCGAGCCTCTCTTTCGGCCGTAGCTATTGCCAACAGTGATGGGAACTACATTCTCCCCAATGCTGAAACCATTGGAGATGGTACCTATAATCCTTTGGCAAGGCGTATCTATATGAATCTGTACAATGATGATGCATCTCTTGAGCGCACATCCCATTTTGTGGAATTTGCACTCTCCAATCCTGCCACGGTTGCGGCAACGGGATATGTAGCAATTCCTGAAGAGGATGCGACTGAAATGCTCAATCGAATGAAAGGTGTTCCAGAAGAGACATCTGCTGGAACTTCTATCCAGACTTTCCTCGCTGTCTATTTTTCCGTTGGCATTTCGCTGTTCTTCTCCAAGTGTTAAAAGTTTAAAGTATATGGGTTGGAGGGAGTTTCTTGACCGTGTCGTATGTGGGATTAAGCGGTTGATATGACGCCACAACCAGCATATGTGCTGCATGCCAAATTGTGATGGTTATATATAATATTACATGTTCGGAAAATTGAATACTTCGCTTGTGCGGTTGCGAAATAACTTCAAAGGCCTCCAGATCTGTATACATTACGGATGATCTGATATCAAAATGAATTTTTGTTTCTAGTTCGTTTGATACCGTGATAATTCCTCTATTATTTAATATTAGTTTTTTGGTTTTTTTGTAGAAAACACCCGTTTTGACCTGTGTACAACCCTAAAACAGTAAAACCTACAACATGATCCTTCTTCAGTACCAGTAGTAATAGAGTAAGTGTGCGACGTTTTGAACTTCGCTTCATTACTGTTGTTATTTTTTTCTCTATTATTGTCTACTGGTATTTCACAAAAACGATTCAAGTTGTATCTTTTTTTGTCATTCATCTTGAAACTTGAAACGACTTACTCGGACGGCTGTACCTAATCTCACGAACAAGCCACGCGTCCAGTAGTTCCAATTATCTCTTGCAGCAAACATGGCGTCGTGGATGCTTTTCTTGGCAGTTTCGGCTCTCCCTGTTACGGTGGCTTTTCAGTCTCCCCTGCCTATGACGGCAGCCATACAGATACCTCCAACTTTCCTGCACTCTCTGCTACTGCCCTACAATAACGAACATCAATCGTCTCTTTTCCAGGCCACGTATGGTGCAACGGAAGCCATCGGCCTTGTCAGTCAGCATCATGCCACTGTTTGGATTGCTGATGGTGGTACCGTTGACACGATCCGAAACATTGCGGCTGGAGTGACCGCCTTTCTTTTTTTGTTGGCCGGTTTAACCTATGCATACGCTAGTATCATCATTCCGGCAGCAGCCAAAGAATTAGAAAAGGAGTGCAAGGAACTGGACCCTCAGCTCTGGACACAATATTCGGCCAAACTTGGGGAAGGCGAGACTATGGCCAGCCGACCCGACTTGATGCAGGAATTGGGAACCAAACTCCAACCCCTGATCGAAGCCAAACTAAAAGCCTTGGACGAAGCAGGTCTTCCGACGCCTCTGGAAACAACCCTGAATCCATTCAGTAAAAGTAGCGTCTCATCCAACAAGAACGAAAGCGAGTTTCCTTCTATTCCAACGTCCTCGAGCCAGTGGGATAGTAATGATGGAATTATTGATGCAGTACTAGCCGACAAGGAGTCCAACGATGCTGACAAAAAAGTAGATGAGTAAACTGCATCACAGACACTTCCAGGGTTCACGGAAACTACTTCTTAGCCACTTCTATGTTTCACACAAAGCAACATTTGATTATCAACGCAAACAGCACTCAAAAACGGAAACATATTAGCACATTTGCGATTGTAATGTTGTTGCACTCGACCAATCAAGTCATCTGTAAGAATATGTATGGATTTTTTTCAAATTAAGGCGGCTAAAGAGCAGTTACTTCATTATTCCTCAATTACGCATGCCAGATAAAGTTAAGCAAAATGAGAGTAACTTGTGTCGGTTCAACAGGACGTTTGTTAAAAAGATATTGAATCATCGTCATTGTTTTTACTGAAACGCCCCGTTGACCCGCTCATTACACGTACCTTTTGTAATCGTGCAGCCTCGGGTTTGACAACTAACTTGCCATGCGTACTTTTCTTCCGGGAACGCCTTTGAGATGCGTCTCCTTGCAATCGCTTGGTCCAACCTTTCGGCAATTTCCAAGATCCATCTTCAGATTGATGTATTCCCGCTAACTCTTGATACAGCCCATCAGAAACGGCAAGTTTCAATTTGTCAAGGACAACGTCAGCAACCTGCCCCTCTTCACAACATCGAAGAAATAATGGTTTTACAATCTCGTCACGTTTTGGTCCCGGTTCAAGATTTGTTGCACAGACCCGTAAGAATGCAGCATACGTCAAAAAGTTGGGCTGTCCGTATTTGCGATTGCAATCAAGCTCATTCAATGTCCGTTGGGCAATTTCAAAGGCCTCTTGTTTTTCTGATTCCAGTGCTGGACAAGCGCACGCATTTATTACGGATGTGTAGACTACGACGTTTGGTTCGCAGTGCTTTTTCCCTTCCAGTTCGAAGCGATCTCTCAGATGTGTCAAAAGATTGTAAGCCCGACGAGCCTTCTGCTCTTCGAGCGAATATGCCCAAGCATGAATAGCAGCGGCAAAGCAATATGTATTAGGTTCCAAGTCGACACGACCCTCCTCCGTAGCCTTCCGGTCCAATAATTCGAGAACGCGCTCTGCCTTTTGCGGTGTACCTGCCAGATCGGTACGAGACCATGCTGCAATCAGACTTTGATATGTACGAATAGAGGGTCGACACACGTCGTGTCCCGCCTGGTAGCGTTCTTCCATGCGCTCGATCGTGTCTTCCGCACGCATTGCCTTGTTGACGTCAGGACTGTAAATCAGTGCGCGGAGGACAGTATTGTAGGTAATGGTGGTTGGATTAAGATCGTCCGCTTCCATGCGGTGCAGTATCATTTCCGCTCGTTTAGCAGCCAGCGGATCGTGACTGTTGGCCCAGGCAGCGATAAGTGTTGAGAGAGTAATTACATCAGCTTTCAAACTCGTATTGTCGGGGTACTGTTGTCGCAGTTGTACCATTTGATTCAAAATACGTTGTGCACGTTCCGGCTTTCCCAACTTGGCCCAAGCATCACAAACTCGATTGAACAAGGAAATGGATAAGATTGCGTGCTCGTTACCGGCCTGAAATTCTTGTACGTATCTCTGCAAGAGACTTTCTGCCTGTTTGGCATCGCGATTGGTTCTGCGTCGTGCATAAGTCGAAATGGCTGGAATGGCCATATTCAAGGCTGACTCGGATAGTTTGCCCACTGGAGTCCTGTCTACAAGATGCGACAGCCACTGTAACCATTGATATTCTTTATTTCTTTTTAACAACTGCAGCAATTCTTTTCCTTCTCCTTCCGCGGCCACAATACTATCCAGATTCACGGGTGCGCCGTACTGTTGTCGGCTGTTACTGCTGTTATCATGATGACTATTCGTACTAGCAGTAGCAGGACTATAATAATTTTGCAAAATTTCTTGCATTACATCCAGTGCACTCCTTGCTCGTTCAAGTTGATTGGTATGTACTAATGCTCGAATCAAACTGTGGTACAAAAATTTCCAAAAGGGAAACGCCACCGACGCACACCAATCAGAACTATGCAACAACACCAATAGTTGGACCTGTTCCGACAAAGTCAAGACAAGTTCGCGTTCCAAGGTATCAATCATATCGTGTACGATTGTTGTATTATTATTATTGTTGTTGTTGCTACTGCTGGTAGTAGTAGTAGTAGTAGTAGTAGTAGTGAAAGTTCGATCCAACAAAGATACCGTTCGTTGCATCGCCAAGAGGGTTTCCTCCATGTTGGTATAATCTTTGCTGTGAACATCCATGGCCGCACGCAGTAACAACGATAGTTCTGATTGTAAGTGTTGTTTTTGTTGTTGTTGTTGCTGTTGCTGCTGCTGTGGAGCACTGCTGGTGCAATCGTTCGATGTCGTTGTCACTACTTTTATTTTTATGGCTTGTAGTTCCTGTTCGTGTTGATCCAAATATTGTTGCAAAATTTTGGCACGGATCGTAATATTATCAGGATGCCGAGGATGATCTGGATTCTTGTTTGCGAAAAAGTAGCGTTCCTTTGATGAAGGGAGGGCACGTAATCGATCCAACATGCGCGTGGCATTCATCGCATTATCATTTCGACCCCTAACGTTGTTGAACGATGTTTTCTCACCACCGCCATCTTCTGGCAATTGCAACCAAGCTTCCCAACCCGTTCGTAACAGTTTATCAAAGTAAGTATTTCTCCTGCCACTGCTGCTGCTGCTACTGCCGCTAGTACTACTACTACTTATGGGTGGTTGGATTTGAATGTGTGGATTACCCTTCAAATACTCCAAACAATACGTTTCAACAAATTCTGTTGCACGTTCGGCACCCAATACCGACTGGTGAGATTTCCAAATTTGAGCTGCCGGCAAAAATTGACGTAAAATCTTGGCCTCGACGTAAAATAATGATACTGAATCATGATCATGATTAGCATTTGTATTGTTGTTCTTATTGTTATTGTCATTGTTGTTGTGACGACACTGACGGTACAACCAGTAGAGCCAACGAAATGTTGCCTGGTCAATTTTATTTGAAACTGCTGTTCCTGTATTCTTCTTTGATTTGTCATTGTCGTTTTTAGTTTCAAAATTGTTGCGTTTTGGGTTGTTCTGTTGATTTTGGTGGTGGTGTTTTTGTTGCGTTTGGGATGGCCCTTTTTCTGCGTATTGTAAATTGTTTGATTTGCTGCTGCTACTACTACTGCTGCAACTGCTGGTACTTGTCTTGGATGATTGCAGAGGTCGTAGCGGATTCGTTTCTGCACGTTTGCTCGAAAACAAGGACGCACTGGTGAAAGGAGAAGAAGAACATTGATACGATGTGATAATTGTTTTGTGTCGTCGATGATGCTGTGAACAACAATGATGTGTTGGGGTAATAATATTAAATCCTTGGGTTCTAGCTTGATGATGAGAGTTCATTAAGAAGCTCACAAAAGCGAAATGTAATATTGTTAACGTTCTTTTCATTCTGTCGGTTCTCTTCTTTCTTTTTTGCTCGATGCTTGCAGGTAAACCTTTTTGCAGAGGCTGCAGTCAAATGTCAAATAATGTCAAATCGGAGGAGGTTTTGAATATCAAGTGAACAAATAAAAGTGTTGCTTTGGTCAAAGTCTGTTTCACTGTTTCAGTTTTCACTGGCCCAAAAATCCACGGAATTTTTTTTTCGACCCAAACCAAGATAAAATAATGTTTGAATACTCGGTGTGTAAAAGTACGAGTAGTCTCTTTAATAAGCTATGATGGTACACGGAGTTACTAATTGGCCCACCTGCTATCTGTGCAGCTAGCTTTGCTAAGCCTTCAGTACTAGCTGGCTATGAAACTGCTGCGCTTGTATTATAATTACAATCTTCTTGGACATTGCAGAGTACGCATTCGCCGGCACCAATCCGTCATTTTGAGTCTTCTGTATTAGTCTACGTATGCATTGACAAAGAAGAGGAAATTTGGGGGAGTTGATGAGCTGTTGACGAGAGTTAATAGCTGACAAAAAAAAAAGATGATGTGGAGGACCAATGGCTATGAAGAAGTGAGCAATTATTTCAAAGAACGTACGTGCCCCTCCGTGTGTACTGCTACTGGTAAGTCTTTCGGGTGACTATGCGTCCTATTTTAAATGAATCACTCAACTTACTGCTACTACTACTAGTAGACTAGTAGTAGAGTAGACTAGTAGTCCTTTGCTTTTTAACAACAAGCAACAGATAGAGTAGACTACTCTAAACTCTAAAAAATACATACGGACAACAGACAATGAGCAAATGATAGTAAGATCTTTTAATCTTTCAATCACTCCCTTGCACACGAAAGATTTCTCTCTTCACAGCTCAGCTGCAAAGCAACATCACTTTTAAAGTTCGATAGCAGCATAGTACAGTTATCAACAGCATGGGATTTTGTCAATTCTTTCTCTTGATTACTCTTTTGGTGGTGGCTGTACTATGCAGCAGCCACGCCTTTACTCCTTCCCACCAGTATCTTGTGTGCAAAATCACAAGAGCATCATCGTCACCAACTTTAACGACTGGTTTGTTCATTGGTCTCTTTGATGGAATCATGAAAGCTTCTGACAATGAAGAGGTACGAGCAGAAGAAAACAAGTGTAGTTGAATGTGCTTAAAGGCTACTACTCTACGTAATACTTGAGAATTTGGCGGTTGGTGGCGTCAGGTTTTGTCTTTGTTGTTGAATCTTTTTGTTTGCATGCATCTCACAATATCAACAACTAACACCAACACCATGTTTTCACCATCATGTTTAATAAAAATTGAACTATCTATCTACATTTATAATAAATAATAATACTAGTACTCAATACCACCCGAAGGAATCAAAGCAACGGCACGACATATATTGTGCAAGCAAAAAGAGGAAGCAGAAATGGTTCTGGAAAAACTTCGTGCAGTGGAACAAGGCGGTGATGGTGGCAGCAACAGCAACAGCAGCAGTTCCTCGTCGTTGTTTGCAAATTTAGCTCAACAATATTCTTCCTGTCCTTCGAAGAATCAGGGTGGATCGTTGGGAAGTTTTCGACCGGGTACTATGGTTCCCGCGTTTGATAAGGTAATTTTTAATACCGATACTCAAATTGGTAAAGTTGTAGGACCCGTACAAACTGAGTTTGGATACCATGTAATTGTGGTTGACAAACGAACAGGGATCTAGTAGTAGGAGCAGAAATAATGATGAACAACCCATTTTTTTTGGGAGACTCCTATACCCGCAAAATAAAAACCCAATTTAGTGCTTTCCAAAGTTTGGTGTGTTAATATCGTCGTCAATTACTATTATTTTTACTACTTTCGTGAGACTTTTTGCTACATATTAGTTTTCCAGGGGAAACACCACACAGCAACAACAGAATGCCAACAATCGAGAGAGAAGTTTGGAGACTATTACTCTGTTGTCAAAACAAACCAGCAAGAGTTGGACGTCATCACCCAACAATTGTGTTGGGCATCGGTGGTTCGAAGTCAAAAAAGACGACCGCCAAAAGAGGAACAAGTATACGACTAGACTAGACTACTAGCTAGACTACCATGGTAACTGTTCTTGAATTGGTAAAAGCTTCTTTTGGCTGTTGGATGGAAGTACAGTAGAGTTGTGTGGGGGTTGTTAAAAAAGGTGACCGGGGGGATGAAATTTCCACGTAGGACTGGTAAATCACGCTATCAATAAATAAAAAATTGAAGAATGCCAACGGAGGAACAACCAAAAACATCATTGCTTCCTTTGTTGAATCGAATCTCCTGAAGATTCGTCCTTTCCTCACAATTTGACGTTTACCAAGCACTTTCCCCAAAACAATTGTATGAATAATGTCGAGGACTCTTCTGGAAACCTGTTACAGCAGACGAGTCATTAACCTACTAGACTACTGTTTCTCTGAACGTCATTCGTAAAAGGCAATTCTGGAAGTTGGGAAGCCAACCATCACCGCTATCACTGAACACTACCAGGTACTCGAGTAGTAACATTTCATAAAAAAGAAGTATGGACCACCATGACAATGATGACTCAATCTGACAAAATGAAAATACAACAACGCTACGGGTCTTTAGACGATGGATCAAACCATGATGAGTTAAAACTACAACCACAGGAGTACTATCGCGGTAGCGCGAATTGTACTGTTGCTTCATCAGCAACAGATTCTGAATCGTCGTTTCTGCTCCCAATCAGTGGTGGCGGCAGTGGCAGTGATGCTGTTGTCACCACCACAAAGTCCGGACCATTATCATATTCTGACAGCGATGACGACAACTGCGACAACAACTGCGATATCAACAGCAACAACACCTACTACTGCAGCATCAACGACAACGACTACAACAACAGCAGCAGTAGTAGCAACAACTACAACAACAACAACCATCAAAGAAAACCAACAAACCCTGAGCACAATCAGTCACGGAACAGTGCTGCTGCAGACATGCGTTTATCGGTACTGTCGAACTTTTCTACTGCCTATAATGTGCTGTGTATTAGTTTGGCTCTGGACATTCTTTCCAACATACATCCAGAAATGACTGTGGACGATACATCCGCCTGTAGTTCAGCACTGTTCGCTGGAATGATATTGGGTCAACTCGTTGGAGGTGCACTGGGTGACATACTTGGTAGACATGTTGCAATGACCGTGGTCATGTTGTTACAAGTATTGGCATCCCTTTTGTCTTGTTTGTCTACAGACATTCATATCGAATCCATTGGTATAGAGTTTTCTATCTTTCAAGTCTTGGCGTGTTGTCGATTCGTATTGGGAATTGGATGTGGCGGTATTTATCCCCTGTCAGCAACGCTTACGGCAGAATCCAGTAATAATGACACGGATGCAGCTAACAGCACAGACGGATCCGAAAACAATCACCATCACAACAAGGCAAAGTCTGGCGCCATGGCATTTTCGTTTCAGGGAGTGGGATACCTTGCGGTACCCATCAACTGTTACATTTTGGTCAAGCTTTTCGGAGAATCATCGGATGTGGCTTGGAGGTTACTTCTCGGATTTGGCGCCGTACCTGGAATCCTTTTGACAGTTATTCGCGTCTATCACAATGTTCGACGACAGGCCGTGCCCAAACGGCTGGCCATGAAAGATCTGAATCGTGTCCACGCCAAGAGAGCACCATCCGTCATTGAAGCAATTCGAAACGAAGATCAACTCGTTCGCAAGTTATTAGGAACGGCAGGATGTTGGCTGGTCTTTGATATCGTGTTTTATGGAAATACTCTGTTCCAACCCGTTGTGCTAGACTACGCCTTTGGTTCTGACGATGAAACTGCCGCAGATACGGCCCGCGACAGCGCGCTTATATCCATCATGGCCCTACCGGGATACTTTACCAGTGTCTGGATGATTGGTCGACAATCTCCACGCTACATTCAAATGCAAGGATTTGCCATCATGGCGATACTTTTTGCTTTAATCGCAGCATTCTTCCATCAACTCAGCGACAACCGCGTTATGCTCTTGGTCGTGTATGGAGCAACTTTTTTCTTTTCAAATTATGGACCCAATACGACAACTTTTATGTTACCTTCCATGACGTATTCGAAAAACTGTCGATCGACGCTCAACGGAATTTGCGCTGCTTGTGGCAAGGTCGGTGCCTTGACAGGATCGATCGTTTTTGGACAAGCTCTCGAAATGTACGGACAATCGTTTGTTTTTACATGCTGCGCAATACTCAGTGTGGTCGGTTGTGTTTTGACTGAATTTTGTGTCCAGCCGCAACCAAGTTCCGAAGAGTCTTCTTTGAAAACACAACAACAACAACAACTCCCAATCACGACAGTAGCATTGAAAGATGATCCCACTGCGATAAAGCCGATAAAAATACCTTCGGCATACAGTTTGCCTTCTCTGTTTGATTATCACGAAAGAATTATCATCCAAGAACAGAACAACACCGATCCAGAAATCAGTTGAATTTGAAGTTCTGTTCGTACTCGCTCACTTTCTAATTACAAGATAAAGAGCAAGCCATCTTATTATAATAGAAAGCATTGTTATCTTGAATGTATACTCTCTTCCTTGTTCAGCATACCGTGTTGGAATCGGTCTCAAGAACCACCCAACAATTCTTACAGTACTTGGTAATGTTTTCCAGCAAAGACGCGCAATTGTCTTTTCTACAAATCATATAAACAGAAACTGAGATAACAATCAATTATTACATGCATTTTTACACAGCACAACCTCGATCCTCAGTACTCAGTACATATAAGCAATATGCCTACCCCCTTTTGAATCAGAATTGATGTATAAAGTTGTATTGATGTGCTTGGTGGTGGTGGTGCGGCTGCGGCTGACGCGCCTGCTGCGAATGTGCCAGAACAGTCTGTGCCTGCCGCAGCTCCTCAACTTGCTGAACAAGCTGTGTTATTTGAATCGTCTGTTCTTCAATGGTTTCCTTTTGCTCTTCTTGTTCCTCCTTATAAGTCTGCACAGCGTTTTTAAGTTCATGATTTTGCTTCTCCACGTGATGCAAGGTCAGCCGGCTTTGATTGAGCTCAGACTGAAGTCGTGCAACCTGGTGGATGGCCTCTTTCAAGGCGCGGGATCGAGCAACTGCAGCCTTCGCAGCTGCCGCATGGAGTTTGGTAGCGTCAGACGCCGCCTCCGTGTCAGTGGGAGATGTTTGTGCAGCACTGGCAGTCGCCACAGCGGCGGCAGCAGCAGCAGCTGCTGCAGTGTCAGCAAGAAATGTGTGCGTAACAGCCCTAGCTGGCGCAGTTGGCGTGGTTTCTACGTCTACATTTCGATCTTGTGTGCGGGCCACTGCTGCGTCGGCTAACATAGCAACCCCCTCGGGTGAAGCAGGCGTCCCTGTCGTGGCCGCAGGCGGAACCCTCGGCTCAACCAAATTCTCATCTAACGGCGGTTGCTGCTCCCATGTGAATCCTATTTCTGTCAGCTTGTCAGCTCTTTCGGGAGCAAGTTTGTCGTTGATTCTCGCTTTCCTTTGATCTTGTACCCACTGGGCTAGCTTCCCATCGTATTTCTTCGGAACATTCCAACTGTTGTATTTCTCGTGGAATTCTCGGAGTCGAGACAAATGCTTCGCCCAGCTCACACGCGGCCCACGGGAATAACTTGGTGTTGCCGGCATTTTTTGGTCACCATCACTTTCACCGTCGTCGTCGTCATCATCGTCGTCGTCTACGTCATAACGCCACTCAAATCCTGTGTTTTGGTCGGAAAAGAAAATATGCAGATGAGAATATCATGAAACATTATCAAATACAGCACGAAACAAAATCGGTGAAATACGCGCCTATCGACTCCAATTTACGAATTTTGTCATCGTCCAGTTTACGCTTCAGGTAATGAACGTGCTGGCGACCAATCCAATCCATAAGAGCCGAATCAGGCAACTCATCGATGGTCCCACAATGACCGTATTCTTGTTGAAACTTCTTTAATTTGCGAAAGAAAACGAGCCAAATTTCTTCTTTGCTGAATTTGTAACGGCGAGGTCCAGACCAGTCGAACCCAATGCTGGTGAGCTTTGCAACCTTGTCCTCACTCAATTTCCCTTTAGTAGCGTAATGACGCTGACGGGCAACCCAAACACACAAGTCAGGATTTTCCTCATACAAAGCAGTCGGATTAGCATGTCCAGTGGCGTCTTGAAATGCCTTCAGGGCCTCATAATTTTCATCCCAAGAGTGCTTCGAAAAAGGAGTCGGCGAAAGCGTCCAGTCAAAACCATAAGCTTCCAACTGTTTGATCTGATTTTCCTCTAGTTTTTCTTGGTGATAAAGTTCCTTCTGGTTTGCAACCCAGCTCCCCAACGCGGGGTTGGCCTTGTACTTGGGTGGTACATTGGTATGGCCTTTCTCAAGCAAAAACTCTCCCAGAGCATGAAACATTTCATCCCAAGTTGGGGGTTTGGGAGGGGGAGGCCCGAAGTCAAAGCCGACGGCATTCAATCGTTCAATCCTCTCTGGAGACAGTTGATCCAAATGATAGGCCTTACGTTGGTAGCTGGCCCATTGAAGCACTGACCTATCAGTAGCCATGGGAATGCCGATATCACCATTCGTAGCTTTCCACTCCTTAAACTTATCGTACTGTTCCTGCCATCTACTTTTCGGTGGGTCTCCGAAGTCGAATCCGATAGCATTCAAGAGTTCGATCTGCTCTGGGGATAAGCGCTTCGAATGATACGACTTACGTTGGTAGTCGGCCCATTTAAGCAAGGACTCATCAGCAATAGGAACCTCGAGGTCGCCATTTGTAGCTTTCCACTCCTTAAACTTATTGTAATGTCCCTGCCATTTACTGATTTTTGGTTTTTCACTGAAGTCAAATGCGAGTTCCTCCAGCTGACCAATCTGTTCAGATGATAGACGTCCGGTGTGATAAGCACGACGTTGGTAGACCATCCAACTGTACAAAGACCTGTCAGATTCAAGAACATCAAGGTTGCCATGTTCTTGAACGAACTGTTTGAGACTCATATAAAAATCTTCCCATCTTCTTTTCTTGCCCGCGGGAATTGTTTTCTCTGATTTTGTCCAATCCATACCCAGCTATTCAAGCTGAGAAATTTGTTCTGGCGTGATCTCTCGCGGATCCCTGTGATAGGCAGCTCGCTGTTTGGCCATCCAACTTGCCAAAACAGTACGTTTTCCTTCGTCGAGTGACTGAATAGTTCCATTTTTGGCATGATAGCTAGCCAATTGGTCGTACATTTCAGCCCAAGATTTTTGTGGGACGCGATTTACTGGTGTCTTCCAATCGAATCCGATCGAGTTCAACTTGGCAACTCGATGCTCAGGTACGCTAGCCCGATTCTCGTAGTTGTAATTATCTCTCTTGAAATACAAATGGTAACAAGACAAAAACGAGCAATAACAAAAAATGAATGCGTCAGCTATCATTAGAATTGTCAGCAGGTTGTCGAATGGACAACACGGTGATCAAGAACAAACCGTACCTGTGTTCGAACCCAATTTGAAAAGGTCTGATCCTCCGGATATGTTTGAGGAACGTTCCAATGCCCATGCTGTATAGAGAAATAGGAAACTTGAATATAAGAACAGGGGATGTGATGTATTAAGTATCGGTTCAACACTACTAGACTTGTCTGATCGTACCTGCTCGTGAAACGCCACCAACTTTTCAAAATGCACGTCCCATCGTTTCTGAAAATCCGAACTGCAACGTGGCTTTCCTTTGTTTTTTGGAGTTTTATTTGGAGAAGACGATGAAGGCGTATTTCCTGTCACCGTCGTGACGTTAATATTATTGTCCTCACCATCTTCTGTAATAGCAATGACTTCGTCTGCGGCAACCTCATGGTCCGTCTTAATATTACCAGTTGCCCAAACACTGTTGGATTCCTTCAAACGCCATTCAAAGCCCAGATCATTCAGAGCTGTTACCTTCCACTCGGGCATTTGTCTCGTAGAATATCGCTTCCGCTGTGTGCGGACCCAATTTGCTAGTTGCAAATCATCGGGGTACTTCAAGGGTACATTGCAATTGCCAGTAGTGGTTTTATAGTCTTTTAACTTTTCGAGCATTTCGAACCAAATTTTGGAAGCGTTACTATTAGGATCAACCTCACTGGCAGCTAGACGATCCGTACGCGTGGCAGCAAACTCGGGAGAAAACTCTACTTGCACGACCTTGCTTTTCGGTCGACGCTGTACTGGAGGAGTGGTACCAGTTTTGGCCTTTTTGGAAGGAGGAGGTGGTGGGCTCGCACTTTCGGCTTCTTGATGGCGCTTGATCAAGCGCCTTGCCCGTTCCGCTCTCTCGTCATTTGCTGCTGCTGCAGCATCATTTGGATCATCGCAGGAGCGGGTGGGTCTCGTCATGTTTCAGCTGCGGTATCAAAGGTCAACGATTGTAAAACAGAAGTTAATAGAGAACCCGTAGTTGAGGAGGAGTACGAGAGTGTTCTCCTCCTACTAGTACTAAATTCAGCCTACTATTGCACGACACACCGTATGGCTCATATCCCATCATATTTAGGGAGTGAAATATTTGAAATGGTTTTGAATCTTGTTGAAATTACAGATATTGACTGCGTGTAATCGTAATGATAGATAGAAGTCAGGATGTGAGCATGATGCGAGGAGATTCGAAGTTGACAACATCATGGACTCTACACTACTATTAGTACCAGGTAGACTAGTCTAATAGTAGTACTAGTAATTAGAAGCCACATGATAGCCTACCAAGCCAAGAAAAGCATCCACCGGGGAAACACTGTCGATTACCGGTAATACATTCCACCAGCTACATCTAGCTAGCTTTCACAGGATGAAAGTTGGACTTGATTTTTTGGTCGACCTGTCACTCATGCCTTGTTAACAATCATGGTCTACTTGGACTGTGCTACCTTTGAGAGAGACGTCCTTTGCCTGTGGTATGGCATTCTCATTCAGTGCCCCCTTGTGCAGGGATGTGTGCATCAGCCATTTCTTGCAGTTTAGATTATAGCTAGCTAGAGACTAGTCGCAGATAAAAATAGCTAGATATGCAAACGTGCATTTCGTAAGTAATAACTCTTACTTTGTCGCAGCACTACTCTTCGCGACAGATCATGCATTAGGAAACCGCAGCTCTACTACATCCTAACGTAAGTACGAGCTACTCCAAGGTTTTCTCCTTTGGGACGCCTTTGACGCGACGCACGGGCCTGTCAATGTGCACGGAGTTGGTTTGAGCGTTGTGCAAGGCAAAGAATGGGCGGGGCAAGTCTTCACAAAACTCTCTCATTTTCAGTTTTGCATCTTGGAGTGATTCAGCTAAAAAGTACACAGGCTGATACGTTGTAATGGGAAAATCTTGGTGGGCCGCCACTTCGGGATCCCACTCTAAAATTTGTGGAGGGTTGTCGGCTCCAGGATGCTCGTCATTGCAGGCGTACTCGAGCTCTCCGAACGAAGATAGTAACCCTGCTCCATACGCCTTGGGCTGGCCATCTTCTTTGCACAATCCAAACTCTACCGAATACCAATAGCAACGGGCCAACTTCAAGATATCTTCATCAGATGCACCGAGACTAGCCAAACCAATCTCTTGACTAAAATCACAAAAATCACGGTCAGCAAACATAGGAGCATGACCAAGGAGCTCGTGGCTGGGGAGAAAAAAGAGAGGTGACTTGCGTTAGATGGAAAGCCATGCTCTAATTGACATGAAAAATGACACACTGTTGTGCTGACAGGAAATTCGAAATAAGAGCAACTCACCAAATATCCGGTTCGGGTGTGTAGAGTGGTTTGGAATGGTGTCGAATGTATTGAGTACAGAAAAAGACTCGAAAAGCCAGACCATTTAAAAAGTCTCGAGAAGAAAGCAGTCCCGCCACAGGGCGCATGTGAAAATTGGTGCGCTGCTGTAGAAATTGGGAAATATCTTCTTGTTGTGGAATATTAGCTCGACCGTAACCGCAGTTTGTCTTCATAAGTTCCAACGATTGCTTGTATTCCTGACAGGCATACTTGTCCCACAGATTTTCCATGCGATCCCATACAGCCGACCACGTTACAATTTCTTCCGGTGTGTACTCAACTCTTGCAATAGGCTTGTTCCATTTGTGCTGCTTGGCTGTTTCTGCCATTTGAGCCCGTCGTTCTCGGTACGCAGTGTCATGAAAGCCAGGGTGGTCTGATTCCAGATCGGTTCCAGCATCCAGAGTACGATCCGCAATCAGGTCCAGTTCCGAAATGTGTCGAGGAAACCATTGCACCTGAATTGTCGACCGAAGTACGAAGAGAAGTGATGGTTTTGGTTAGCAGTGTATTTCGTCGTCGAAAAAATTTCAGTGAACGCAAAATGTCGTAAGAAAACTAATTCAGTCACCTTCTTTTCGTCCAGAACTAGCAACTTTTCCGTCAAGGGACCGAGGGAGGCCAATAGTTTTTCTACATTAGCATCTCCTCGACTGCCATCAAAGTCCACAAAGAAATCAAACCGCATCTGTCCTGCAGCGTTCGGAGAAATGGGACGTGATTCAATACGAGTGACATTCAGGTCATATTTCCAAAAATATCGGAGGACTTCATGCAGAACACCCACACGATCAACAAGTTCCATCAGTACCGATGTTCGCGGTGTTTCGCCTACACAAGAAACTGTTTTGTCGTTGTTTTCTTTTGGATCCACTTCACTTGTTGTCTGTGCCGAATTGATGTTCTCCGAAATAATCCACTTCATCCCGGCAGCAACAGGAGATTCATTCTTATTATCATTATGTTCCTTCGACTGGCTGACTTTTGAAGACAGCCAACACTTGCTTGCATGGTGATCAAATGGAGTAGCTTGTAATGAAGACGAAACGGTTCGGACGGCATCGATTCTCAGTAATGGTGTTGTGGCTCGAGCCGCCCCGCGGCGTAAGGAGTACGATGCAGCTCTGAACATTCTGGTCAAGTTCAAAAAGTCTTTTTATATTTGAATCCTTGCCAGAGCAAACCTATCGATGATCGATCTGTCTTCTTCTTATTTTGTGTTCATATGAACATGCCACAAGTTCGTTTGCTTCATTGATTGGCTGATTGGTTGATCGACTGTTCCTGCTTCATCTCCTATCTTTGCTCCTCTTGAGTGAGAACACGCGCAACAGAAGCAACAACACAAGAATTCCTGACACTTACTTGTTCGTTGACAGCAAGCTCTTCTTGCACGATTGAAAGTCTTGGATTGGCATTGAATTCAGTCCCGAATAAAAGTTGGGTTTCACGTCGTAATTTGCTTTGCTACAGCTATTTTTCACACAAACCATTTGTGTTTTCGTGAAAGGCTATTAAAATAAGTGTTCCTAGACTACTAGAGTAGTAGAGACAGCTGTTAAAAATAAGTGTTCCTACTGATGAAGTAGAATTTGCTAGCGAATATAGTAATAGTTAACTTGTCAACTATTAGTAGTCTAGTAGAGGGTACTTTGTACGAAGTTACGAGTAGCTCGTAGAGCCTCTAGAGTGCTTTGGAGATTGGATAACAAAAAATAATCTTGAGAAGGTAAAAATGCGCGTATTCAACGCACTAGTCTAGTACTGTATTTGTTTGTTTTTGAGCACTACTAGTAGTAGTACGCCTGTTGAGTGAAGCGGTTCATGCCGTGCCGTTTGAATCTTGTGGCATATAAGCCACTATGTTCCAACAAGGTGCCTACCCTGGTGCTACGGTACCACTCGGAGTGGTACGGTAGTAGTAGCCTCATTGGCTGCTAACTTTTGCAACAGAACTGAAGATTCACTCACCTCAAGAAAACTGCCTTTTCCTGCGGTCTCCACGATACCGTAGTTATCATGACGAATTTGTCATGAATATCTAAGATTTACGAATACTGGAACTTAACTGGTCCACTTGCTTTCTAACTTTCCGTGGGCGAGAAGCTCGTGCTTATTACGACAGCTTTATCTTCTTCTGCTTGTACCAGTACTTAGTCGTAGTAGTAAGAAGAGGAGGCCACCAGGTACCACGTACTAGTACCCAAGTAACTTTCGGTCGATACAGGATTGCCAAGCATCTACTCTACCTAGTTGCACCTGGGTGTGTACCTGGTACCTGGTACCACTGGTAGAGAAACGTAAGCGATGATGCGTTGATGATGGTTTGCTCCGTAATGACCGGCCTTCCCCGGCAAACTACACATCTATTACCAGGTACCAGTAGTAGTACTGCCAGTACCAGGTACCAGGTAACACAGAAAAGACAGAAAAGTACCGGTACGTCAAACTTAGTGGTGATAGTACTAGGTAGTGTACTACCAGGTACTACTAGTACTAGACCTGAAAATGGCATTCAAGATTGATATGGGCTCTATCCAATGTTGAAGGCATCCAATTAATATGTCTCTGGCCTTTGACTTCACGCAGCAGCCGAAACTGATATCCTACTTGGTACTACCTGGTACTACCTGGTGCTACTACCAGGTACCTGGTAGCTACCAGGGTAGTAGTACCACTACGGTACTAGCTACCGAGAACCTGGTACTCCAGCAGCAGTCGGTCCGGACTAAGGCCTAAACCCGGATAAACTAGTTCCCCGGCACGAAAAGCTTCCGATGTTGCCGGTTGCCCTACATCATTATTATTCTGATTGACAACAACAATGACTTTCGTTAAATAATAAAATGGGCATAATGCTGTAAATGAATTTTTATCAGCCCAGGAAAAGAAAAAACTGCATTCACATTTACGATCAGTATCTTTTGCTGGTCGATAGAAATCCATCAGCTACCAGTATGACAAAGAAGTGACGATTCATTCAGAATGTCTCACATTTTTTTTTGAACACAGAAACGATATCATCCCATCCCAATTTTTTGGAAAGAAAATAAAATAGACCATGGCAACCTGCGTAGTTGATATCAACAACCCCACCGAGTGCGTCGCCAGTAAGCGATGCATGACCACCGGCAAGGACATCGAAACAGCCACTTCCAATATCAATCCCGATTTGTTGTACAACATTCCCCTCATCCCTGTCGATTGCAAGTTCGATCTTGTTCAAGAAGATCCAGCCGCAACTCTACCCCTCCAACCGACAATCAAAAAGGAGGCCCGCGCTGTTGGATGCAAGTTGACGGTTTTGTTTGCCATTCGCCGTCCTGGATGCGGTAATTGTCGAGAGCACGGTCTCCAACTGACTGAGATTAATACTCTGGAACACGATGTGTCCTTCATTGGTGCCATGAAGCACGGAGCTGGTGTCGACGACCAGGCTTTGTTGCAATTTTACCAAAACTATTACCGATTTCCTCTCTTTAAGGATTCGGATTGGAAGATTTACAAGGCCATGGGAGGACGCAAACTATCCTTTTGGAAAGCCATTACCTCCATTCCTCGTCTGGAAGCCCGCTACAAGAAAAAGGGGATTCCCAATATTCCGTTTGGCGGTGACATTTGGACGCAGGGAGGTATTTTGATCTTTGATAAGGAAGGCAACTTGCGCCACACCATTTACGAAACTTACGGTGAAGAGCTAAACATTGACGAAATTCGTGCCGCTATTCAAGAAGCCCGTACTCCCCTGCATAAGAATAAAAAAATGGATGAAAGCAAGAGCCGCAAATCTTCAACCAAGGATTCTTCCAAGATTGTTGGGTTTCCTGATTCGACCTCGACTACAGAGTCGACGCTCAGTGATTCTTCCTCGTCCGCGCGTCCTGAAATGAGCGACATGAGCCGCCGCAGTGGTGGAACGAGCACCGTCAAGTCCACAGCAAGTCGCGCGGAATCTGTCAAAGAACGAGCAAAAAGATCGGTCCAAGAACGTCAGAGGCAACGTGCGGAGGGAACTCCGGCTACCGTTCGCGAGTAAGTAGCGAACATGGCTGAATTATATTTGTTGTACATATTACAAAGGAAGAAACGCCATGTGAATTCATGAAAAATTTAGGGTTGTCCCATATTCGAGCAATAGTAATCAAATGGAGTCCCCGAGTCTCCAGAGGGAAATAACGAAAAACGATAAAAATAACAATAGTTAAAATCATTCTGTTATTTTCATCGTTGCTTCTTGTCTCTGTTCCTCTGAAGCAATTCATCCAGCCGGGTTTCCCAATTCTCTTGAGCTTGATCTTCTTCGTATTCTACACCTTTCTCTGCCAAAAAGGACATGTCATTTTCAAAACTGTACGACATGTACAGTTTCAATTGTTGAATGGTAGTATTCTTTTCCAGCATGGCAACCATGGCCTTTCCCACTTTCGGAGCATCACCCTCATAGGTCAATTCCAGTTCCTGGAGGGTCGAGTTTTCAGCCAGACCCGACGCTAGTGCAACGCAGGCATCGGCGGTAACAATATCACTGATATGTAGTTTGGTCAAGGTCGTGTTAACTTTGAGCATATTGCCGAAAGAACTATATCCTTCCGTCTTGACGAAACATTTATTCAGAGAGAGCTTCTCCAGCTTGGTACTACGAGACGGGTTGTCTGTGGCACAAGTGGACAAGGCCTTGGCAACAGCTATTGTCAAATCCGTGTCCAAATGCCACAATTTCAGGTCCCTGAGAGCAGGATTGTGACACAAGTCGGTCAAGGCATTCGCAGTGATCCGACGTGGCTTTTCGGGACGTTCATCTTCTTTGGCGTACACATCGAGTACTTGCAGTCGTGGACTTTTTGCCAGGGCTGTGAAGAGTGGATCCAAACCACGTGGTTCCTTTTTGCTATCGACGTAGGCTCGCAATTCTGTTAGTTCCGGATTAACAGCCAAAGCGGCAACGAGAGCGTCTGTTAACAGAAAGTTGTTGAGCGTTAGTTTGGAAAGCGTTGAAACACATTTGAGAAGACCACCACTTTCTCGTTGCAAGGTAACACGTGGCAAGTGCCGATGCAAGTGACAAATAAAGGTCTCGCAAATCGGTGCCAATCCTGCAATGGCATCAAAAAGAGCGTCGGCTTCGACGCATTTCTTGTCCGTCATTGTATTATCCTCGTCCTCGTTCGGCTTGTCCTTGTTCGGCTTGTCCTCGTCCTCGTCACCGTCACCACCGCCAACGGACACATCCAGTCCTTGCAAGAATGCCGTTGATACTCGAACTTGTTGAATTAATTTGGCAGCACGTAAGCAATCGATCAATTGATCAATCTGTTCGAACAGCGCGTGATCACTGCCATCCAATACTACCAGATTTGGTTCGTAACCTTTGAAAAGCATTTCAACGCTGGAAAGTTCTGATTCCGAATCCGAGAACTCGTCGCACGATGTAGCGTACGTATCTTCGTTGGCATCGTAACCCATTGTCTTGTCTTGTTTTGTTTTTAGAAACGATGAACGTTCTCTTTACTGATAAGTAAACTTTCTCCTTCGAATAGTACTCTGATAAGTGCTAATGTATGATGTATGTGTCGAGTGTTTTCTTGACAAAGAGTACTTGCTACAGTGGAAGCTACGAGTAGATTTTATTGAATGCTTAGACTTTTGGGGCTGCAAGAAATGATGATCACCTGGCAGAGCAAGAGAACTTCTTCTTGGACTTTATCTAGCCTACTACTAGCTAGTAGGTATACAAATAATTACTTGGAGTGGTCAACTTGAGATGGATAAGGTATCTATGACACTACTAGTAGAGACTAGCTGAAAGACAAAAGGAGGATGGTCCTGGGTCCTGGCTGCTGATTCCTGGCTGCTGGCTCCTGGGTCCTGGCTTTTGGGTCCTGGCTGCTGGGTCCTGGCTGCTGATTGCTGATGGTCATCAACTTCTAATCTTTGTCGGTTGATGATTGCCGATACCCAAAATCTTGGTCATTTTAGATAAAATTCCACCCTGGCATCGAGTAGAGCTTCGATTGACTTTCAGACGTGTAATCAATAAAGATGTTCCACCCAGGCAATGTAAAACGATGACTCATTATTTCAAAATGATAATATTATTTTATTCGATTATTCTGTCATCATATTCACAGTTAAGAGTGGTGGAAGTAGTTTCTTTCTTCCGCCACATACGCTGCTGTCAAAACAGTACTTAATTTAGCAGAAACAGGTAGACTAGGTCTATTCCGTACCAATAAAAAAAGGAAAAAGGAGATCAAGATTAATCTGACAGGTTCCGCCTACCACCTACCCTCGCAAAGTCTGTGTGACCAACCATCAACCAACCATCAAGCTTATTGTTTATATTATTATTTCATAACTTCATAACTAAACACAAAATATAAATATATAACTATGAACCGCTTCTTCCTCGCTCTACTCGTTACTGCTCTGTTCGCTGTCAACAATGTTGCTGCTTTTACCAGTCTCAAGACTCCCATGGCATTGACCAACTCTCAGACTCGTGCGGTTACTCCCATTATTACCAGTAATAATAGTCCTGTTGAAACATCGATTTCTGCCGAATCTAGCAGTACAGCTCTCCACCTCAAAGTGAAGATAGATCCCAAGGCCGCGGCTGGTAAAAATACCAAAGGACAAGCCAAGGCTGCCGCGTACGGAGGATCCATTGCTATTGCGGCGGCTCTTCCCATTATCTTTCTCGTATGGTCGGCTCTCAAATAAATTAATAATTATAATGAAATGAAATGAAGAATGAAATCAAACAACAGAACGAGAGAGAAAGCGAAAAGCACAATAACTGGTGGAAGAATAGATTTCAAAACCAAAAATCGGATTTGTCTAGGAGTCAAATCTTGGACGAAACCCTTGGACAGCTAAATAATGCTGTAAAGTGTAAACCAAGGATCCATTTGTGGTAACAGCAATTTGATGAAAACAAAAAACAAGTTGATTGCAATACTGTACATAAATCAAAATCTTTTATAAACAATCCACACC
>Ga0100392_1000707_pt1 | contig 30614 bp, 43 predicted proteins | sample CryGeymeta201516_FD_81548 | JGI IMG/M metagenome (GOLD analysis project Ga0100392, IMG submission 81548) | Groundwater microbial communities from Crystal Geyser aquifers in Utah, USA - Crystal Geyser metaG 2015-16 | ecosystem: Environmental > Aquatic > Deep subsurface > Groundwater | place: USA... | reverse complement strand
GAGCGACTTGCGTTTTGGCAACTCTCCATCAGTAACCTTTCTGGGGCCCATTCCCCCCATTGCAAGGGCTATAGATCGTATACCTATAACCAACTGCTGTAGCCCAACAGGCTCAATCGACGCGAGTTCTTTGTACAGCCAGCCGCCGCCACAGCCATAATCAACAACAATCTTATCGTGCCAGCTGCAGGTATCCCAAAACTCCTTGTGCCAAACAGCAACCGCGTCATCGTAGGTCTGGTATTTACCTGCTGTTATATGAGCAAAATCGGTATCGCATGTCTCCCAAAAATCCTTCGTCATAATGACTCCAGCTCCCCGGATCGAACCATGGCAACAACCTCGTTAAACTCTTCATCGGGCATCGCACTATAGTTCATAACTGGAAGGGTTGCGTCTCCCAGCTGTTCCACATAATTCCTGAGGTTGCCGTATTTTCCCAGCACCTGGCTTTCCACCATATCCCACAATCCCGTGCCCGGGTATGCGGTTGCAACAAAAAGATTTTTATTCTCAGGCGCGTATTGTAAAATAAACTGCGCCGTTTCGCGTACCTGCGCACGCGTCTCTCCGGGCCAGCCCATCATCCACGTAACGTTTGGGTGGACTCCTGTTTTCCTGCACCAACCCAAAACACGAATCATGTGCTCCGGATTGTTGTTTTTGCGCATTGAGGCAAGAATTTCTTTGTTGGCGCTTTCGCCGCCAAACCCAAGATACTCACACCCAAGCGCTTTAATGTCTATCAAGTCCTGTTCATTGTTAAATGCGTCGAATCGAGAATGGCATCCCCACTTCGCAAGTAATGGGTAGTTTGACATATGGCGCAAACGCGCCTTGTCTGCCGTCATATTGTCGTCAACAAACCCAATAAAATCAAGATGATAAGTAGTAACTAGTTTGTTAAACTCCAGCGCAACGTGTTCCGCGGTACGCGTCCGGTAATTTCTTCCACCGCAGGCATCTTTGGAACAAAACATGCATCCAAACGGACAGCCCCTGCTTGTTACCATGTTTAAGCTGCGGAGCATTTGGAATGGTATATAGGATGAGTTTTTGGCGACACCGCCCCAAATTGGATTCCGTATATAGGTTTCTATCCCGACAACGTTTTCCCAATCCGGAACAAGGGCCAAATTGTCACATACGGCTGGTGTAAAAACAAGTCGCGTTTCGGGTAAATCTCTGAGCAGGTATCCAAGTGAAGTTTCGCCTTCACCGGAAAACACAATACCAAGCTCCGGAATAAAATCAAGCAGCTTCTCTTTCAGGTTACTTGCCAATCCGCCACCCGAAATAATCGGTTTGCCGATTTCAGCCTTTATCTTTTTTGCCAGCGCAGCCTGCCATTTGAATGTAGTAATCAATCCAGACAAACAATATATATCACAATCAACCGGTATCAGGGAAAACGCGTTTTCAAGCGTAATCTCAGGACGGTATAAATTCAAGTCAACGTACACAACATCGTAGCCCTGCTGCTTCAAGTCCGTGCCAAGATAATAAATGCCCAGCGGGGCATTGTTCGGAGGCGCCGATGTCCGTACCGGTAAATTAACGAAGCAAATCTTCATAAACACTCCTGAATTCCATAACAATGTCTCTTGGATGCCAATACTTCTCCATCCATGTGCGGTTCCTGCGGCCCTGGGACACAATATCCTCAATTGTGAGATTATCAATCAGCATTATGAGGTATTCTTCCAGTTCGTTAATCCCAACGTTTAAAAATGGACAGTTGGGAGCGCCGCTCGCTTTTAATAAAACATCGGTAACATCACTGCTCAACGAACAAATTGTCATCTTCCCTAATGCTAGCCCTTCAAGACCACTACGATGATAACTTGGCGTTATGCACTCATCAATAATAATATTGCAAAGAGATTTACGATGAAGGCACTCCTCTAAAGTAACATCAGTAATTATATCATACTCTATAGCTGGACGAGCTTTCTTTATACGTTGTAAGATTTGAAGGGTCTTTTCATACCCCTTGTCAAACCATGAGCTCAAGCGTCTCTTGGTAGATGGTGAAAAACCTATTCTAATACCATCAAGTATATCAACTAACGCATACTCCAAACGCTCAAAGTCTATGGCATTTCTCACCACGGTGCAATCCGCATATTCCGGAAGCGTTGCGTGATACTGTGCGATTACTAATTTTTTATACGGACAATCAAGCTGTACCCTCGACGGAACCGGCTCACTATGATATTGTATTACTGCAGGCTTGTTTGTCTCTGTCCAACAATTATGAAAATGTACAATATCCGGAATTTCACCCGTAGAACTTTGATTAACCCACGCATTCATCCCATGCCTTCTCTGTATCGCAGCAAGGTCATCTGGCGCATAAGCAATTAAAGTTTGTTTTCTGTGCTCCACATGCATAAATCATCTGGCCCGTCTATATTTACAGGTTTGTTTACAAGTTTATAAAAGCTTGTTGTTGGATGTATCAACTGCTGGTTTACTTCTGGCAGCATACAGACTTTTAGTATTGCAACATAATGGGAGTACTCATACGCTGCAGGCAACTCCTGTCTACGATAAATGTTATTTGGAATAAATGGTTTACCATCTCCATCAACACACATATATGGGTGTGTAAGTGCCTTATAACAACACAACGTACTTGTAGATTGCAATGATATATGGAACTGCCACACAGCTTCAACTTCTTTCCATGTACGAGTAATATATGTTGCGTACAAAACAATAAGGTCATCCTCTGGTGGAATGCGCGCAGAATCAACAATCTCTATTAGTGTGTCTTTCATACTCGTAGTACTCATAGAGTTTTGATTGCTACGTTGTAACGCGCCGGGGTAATGCTCAAGTAAAAACGGATCATTAGTTGATAGTACAACATGTTCACACTCAGGTATTGACATCAACACAATGTTTGGGAGATACCGGTTCTTGAGGGGGTATTGCCCAGTTGATCCATATTTTGCCGGTATGATAATATGCCTCATTTAAAAAGTTCTCCGAAAGGAATACGAGGAAGAATCTCAAGCTGCCCGCCTGCTGTTGCATTTAAAAGCCTTGGTTCAATGCCATTATTTAAAACCTTGTCCGCATTCCTGTACCATTTACCGGTAAATTCAAGATCAGATGCGTCTCGCGCCTCTTTTTTTGTAATCTCGTCGTCATAAAAATGTTTAACAGGTGCAAAGCCTTTGCCATAATCAAAGTCTACACCAATCAAGTATATCTTGTCAAAACCAAGATAATGCGCTACCTGTATTGTAGCACAAATAACATTTTTGCCATCATACACGGGATGGCAGTGCAATGAAAAGTCGGGGTCCCCTCCCGGCGTGCTCATACGCCTGATATCAAAATACACAATTTTAGGGTCCCGAGAACCAAAAAATCGTTTTCCACGAGCAGATATAAACTTAACTTGCGGAACATCGTATGCCAACACCTTGTCGGCGTTGTCCTTAAATAGTGCTGCTGCCTCTGCACAATAGTATGTCGGTTTCAGCGTAGGATGCATCCAAATACGGTTTACCCCAAACGTTATCTCTCCTGCCAACTTGGACAAGTCAAGACGATCCAGGCTTGGCGCATTGCCAACAACGAAACAACGGTCACCCTTGTGTTTGTCCTTAAAATCTACCATCTGCATCGCCACACCTCCTCTAGACCAAACGCTGGTCACATTTATGACAAATACAATTTGGATCCTTCAAACGAATAGGTAGTTCTCTTTCAAAGCTTTCAAACAACTGTTCCAGCTTCATATCCATAATATTACCAAACAGCTGGGTGTTTTCATAATCATTGCAACACATAATCAAATCACCCAACCAATTGAAATGTATCCAATTACGATATCGAGTACATGGCTTAGGCGGCGGTGCTGTTGCAGATACAAACTCACCCTGCACGTTCCCGGCCCGGGTTGTTGGATTAAACATTTTTACTTTTGGCCAGCGCGTCAGACCACCAAGCACATCCTTAATCACGTCCAGCAAACTGCCAAACCCGCTCGCACTGACAATACGGCATTCTATGTTCGGGAAGGGATCAACCGCTTTTAAAAAATTCACGACATTGTTAACGCTGACGTCATAATTCAAGCCGGTCATCGTTTCATACTGTTCCATTTTTGCCCCATGAAACGAGAGCTCAACATGAAACGATATGTCTTTCGATGCCTGGATTAGCTTTTCCGTCCGCGCTGCGGTCAGCAGCGAACAATTGGTGGATATCTCCAGGTACTTAAACGGCACGGCTGCCTTTATGTGCTCGATGCGGGCCTCAAGATTCGGATCAGTCAACGGCTCATTTTGCATATAAAGTGCAAGTTTTGGGATTTCCCACTGTATGCGGGCCAGTTCGGATACGATACGATTGAACACTTCATCTGTCATCACAGCCTTGTGTTTTGCAAGATATGAATTGACATAAGGACAAATTTTACATTTTGCATTACAAATCGAGGTAGTCTGTATCTGGATATACTTTCTCATAACCCATACCCCTTCGGATTAACTGCGTCAGGATTAAGCGCACCGCTCAAGTATTTCGGTTTTCTAGAATAGTACCTGACATGGTTTCTGTCAACACATTGCTTATCGGTTGCATTCGGCTCATGCCACAAATGCACAAACGGGGTTACGTCGTCGGCCCGCTTCAGCCCCCTGTTAAACGCTGTCACACGAATATAAAAATCGCTGTCCTCGGCACCCCAACCGGTGTACTCTTCGTCGAACCCGCGCAGCTTGTGGAACGTCTCGGTCCTGCATAAAAACCCTCCGCCGCTGCCGATAAATGAATTTGGGTTCTTCACTAATTCGTCATAGTCACTGTTCCATATCTTAGCATGTAACTTGTACATACGAAATGTAACACAATGATACTGGGCAACAAGGCTGTAGCAACGCTCAATCAATCTCGGATGTACCACAACGTCAGCATCTAACACCAAAAAATAAGGACTCTTTGCAAACGCATTAACACCAACATTCACATTGTACGAACGACTATAGGGTAATGGATACGGTTTATGAAGATAGCCAAAATCAAACTTAGTTAACTCCCTTAAAACTTCAACCCGACTCTCTGGGGAGGTATCGGCAATGTTTATTCGAAAATCTTTATTTGTGCTCTTCTCCAAACTTTCTAAAGAGTACTTTAATCGTTCAAACAGCGGATCATCGTTACGTGTACTACTTATCAAATAAATAATATCTAACATCATATATTTTCCTTTATCCTGGCCAAAAGGTATTGCCCCATTTTTGGGGAGACAGGTGCGCCAGGTAAAAATCATATCCAGCCCTGCCAATCTCCTCCATACGCTTTACGTCAAGGATTGTTGAATTAAACAACGCAGTAAATTCGTCAGTGGTACTGCATTTTATGTAGTGCGTGCCTGCTTCCAGCCGCGTGCCGCCAGAAAAAACACAGTCACCGACATCATCGCTGATCATACACACGCCAAAACGTAAAAATTCAACCAAACGAAAACAAAGGCGTGAACATCCCCGCCAATTAATGCCAATCTGTGTCAAAGCCAGCTCCTATAAGTATTGCGCAAGGTCAACCTTGTCTGTCAGGACCGCGTAGCCGCTTAGCGCTCCAGCCTGCTCAACAAGAGCACGACGGGCCCTGCTCCACTCACGGTTCGCCCTGCTTTTGTTTCCCTGGTGTGTGCGCATGCGAGCCATTAAATTATATTTGCGCCCGGCAAACGGGACAAACTCGCCATAAGGGCACATGGAAAACATCCCAGGTGCGACATATCCGAAAGGAATAACAGGAACACCTACGCCCGTGTAGTCTGTGCCGGAATTGTAAACGTACTTTAAAACAGTCTTTATCCCGTTGTCCCTGATAAACTTTGCCTGGTGCTCTGGTATTTGGTCAAAATCAGCATAGCACACAAATGCAACTGGACGGCCGTCAAGGTATATGGCGCCCGCTTTGCCGGGACAGTATTCCACGTCAACGGAAGCGTGCTGCAGCATTGTAAACAGGGCATGAATATAATGTGTGTCAATATTTTCAGATCCAAGCCACAGTTTCATGCGCGTGCCCCCGGTTTTATATATTTTTCATTAAAAAAAAGAGAATTCTCCGCTATACGCTTTTCAACTCCGATAGCCCACTCTCTTTTTCTAACATGTGTGTTAACATGCGGACCAGGTCTACTATGAAACATATGGTACATGACATATTTGTTTATACGCATAAAACTCAAAGATTTTACACACTCGTAAAAAGACGTGTCTTCGCCTCCGTGCCCGACGAACTTCTCGCTCATGCCGCCCATGCCGATAAACGCATTCCTTGACACGCCGATGGACCCGCCCTTGAATGTTGTGTTATGTCTGTCATATTCCGCGCTGTCGGGCTCAACCGCATTTTTTAACAGCTGCTGCGTTGCCTTTTTGCTTAACCACCGTACCTCCCTGCCCATGTGCGCAAAATCATATTTATTCAGCATATCGGACATTTCGCTTACATACCCTGGACTGGTAAATATGTCGGCGTCCTGTATAATTATTTTATTGTTCCCGGACACCATAACCCCGGTATTGACCGCTTCACTTTTATTAAAATCGCTATTACTTTTAATAAAAACTTTTTTAAAATTGATATCCGTAAACCCGTTTCCTAATTTTTCCGACTTGTCATTTTCAACAATAACAAATTCGCTTACGTTATTCTTCATTGTGTCCATGACATATTTCAACACTTTTTCAGACCCGGCTCTTTCCCTATACGGAATAACGCATGTTATCATTATTACAGGTTTCCTTTAATGTGATATATTGACCTGTCACACCTGACTTTGTGCTTGTATGTTTTTATCGGCATCGACTGCACAAGGCGATCGACATCTTCCCTTGAAACGTTCCTGTCTAACGACGGGACAATCAGTTCAAGAAAAAGATCTTTACATCTATCTTTTAAGTTTTCCACTTTTTCTTTTAAGGTTTTGTATCCCGGGTCCGGCTGGTGGTGAACGCTTAAATACATAATCGTATCATATGCGCTATTGTTGTCCATGTCCAGATATTTAATATCCTGATTTTCTATGTGTCTTCCTATTGTCTCCATTCTTTTCCTTACTTTTGCATTCGGCTCAAATGACGACACTATTGCGCCCAACCTTGATGCGGCAAAAGAAAAATATCCCGTATGCGGCCCGATGTCGAGAACATGCCTGCCGGCCCATTCGGCCCTGTCCCTGATTGTGTCCCATACCATTTTGCTGTCAGCCCTGCTACTAGGTGTCCAGTCAAACGTTTGGAAGAACGCAGATTTCGGCATTGCCGCAGCCCACGTTTTCACTTTGTCTTTTGTCCACGGCACATATACGCTGACCGTTATCCTGTTTTTCTTAAACATGTCAGGAATCAGTTCTTTTGATATAATCTCCATAGACGGAGCCAGCGACCGCTTGTTCGGTCCCATCCAGTGTATCATCCACGCCGGGACAGTGGTGCTCCCGGACGCAAGGTCGCACAGGTAAAACCTCCACGATGCGTTGCCGCTCTCGGCCCGGTACGATGGCTCCGAGGCCAGTATAAGTCTCTGTATGTCAGACCCGCACGATATATTAAATGTCCCGAACATCCTGCAGCCGAATATTGACTTCATAAACTTTATTCTGTCGTCGGTATCAAAGACAGTGGAAGCCCGCCCGCTCCCGTTCTTGTATGCGCAGTCAAACTTTATTGTGTCAATGCTGTCAATGTCCATGGACACCCCTCTATGCTATAACTTCTTTTCCGGATTCCATACGCTGCCCCTGCAGTCCACTAATACCGGCACCGTCTGCACCATATCTTCAATTAACAATACAAGATCAACAATATCGCCATCTATATCGGCTGTTACCGTTTCCAATCTGGACAGCCTTTTTTCAATGTCGCCGAGTCTTCTCTCTACCGATGTGCGCGGCATGCCTTTTGCTATACGCTTTTTCATATTACCATCCATCTATAGTCGTGTGTTTGAACACGCTGTCCATTACTCCTCTTACGCTCGACAGGTTGACGATATTACACCCGATTCCCTTTGCCGCGCCGTTAATTACACCCATCAGCTTCATTACTTTAGTAATATCCGGCGTAAATGCACCGAGACATACCCCACTGCCATAAAAATGTGTTTTCTTAGGGTCACCATAGTCATAGTTTATCCCGAGCATTCCTATGTCCCTATACCCGGCCGCAACGGCCACCTGAATCATCAGCAGTGCCACCGACGGGCCGGACAGAAAGACTTCGCCAAAATCAAACCTGGGCCTTTCGATTCTTCCGTCCGTTGTTATATCTATCCCGATATACTCTCCGTCAAACGCCGGGGCCGCCGGTTCTGACCTGCATTTCGCTGATTTGTCAAAAATAGTTCTTGAAAAAATATTTACACATTGGTTTGCCCTTATTCTGCCAAGCATCTGCCAATACGGCTGTCTGTCGCTATATAGCACCGCGTTAGGAGACATATAATACAATATCCTGTTGCATCCAATAGTAAAATACTCTCTCTCCATTCGCTTTATGCCAATATTTAATACCGAATGCGAGTTTCCTATTAACACAACCCTGTCCCTGGTTTTTAACTTTTCTATTATTTTATCTTTATCTTTTATGTCCATGATTATTTGAACACCTTTATCCCGTCCCCGGTCGCCAATGGCTTGTAAAACCTGTTCACCAAATCACTTGGAACCCAATGTTTTTTCATCCACTTTTCCGCAAACGCTCCCTCTATGCCGGCCCACGCGGCAACCCTTTTTGCCTGGTCTATTACGCCCAGCAGCTCGTTCAGCCTTATGATAAAAAAAGGAGTGTCGTCTGTTTCCGTTATCCATTTGAACGTTCTTATGCATTCGTCATCCATGCCATTCAGCGCAACCTGCCCTGACGCCGCGGCCTCCAGCGACGTTCTGTGGTACGATCCCGTGACAAGTTCGTCTATAACTATATGGCACCTGGCCCTGTTTTTCAGAATGTCTTCGATAGGCTTCCCGGTGTCGAAATAAAAACCAACCCCGGATTCTTTGAGTATTTTCATTGTTTCCCTGTACCCTTTTCTGTTCCACTTGAAAAGATCTTCATTCGGCCATTCGTTTGTGTTCGACGGCGTAAAGCCAATCGTCAATGCTTTATTCCTGTCTTTTACCGAAAACACGGGGTCGTATATGTCTATCAGGTTCGGGACAAGAGATATTTTCCACCCGAGGTCAAGGTAAAGCCTGGGCTGGTACTGCGCAACAACCGCCACCGCATCAGCCCTTCCCATAAGCTCCTGGTCAACATGGTGCGGCTGAGAGTGGCATATCAACACCACTCTCTTGCCGTCAAGTATGTTTGTCTGCCTTCTGTCAGCCAGCTTGTTATGCACAAACACAACGTCCGAGTCCCTGATAACGCTGGAGGATTCCGGATCGCTAAGGAGCAGGTCTTTTGGGTATGCCTTGCCGTCCGACAGCCGGTTTCTGTTCTGGACCAGCCTTGACTCGCAGTCCATATATTTACCCATAAGCCTGGATATCACATATGGCGCTCCGGCGCACGGCGTATTGGATATATGCACAATCTTCACATCTGCCCCTTATAAAATTCACCGTATTTTTTTATTATATCACACTGCGTCTCTTTGTCAACCACCGTTGATGTTTTTGCTTCATTGCAAATGTCATCCGTTGTTTCGTTTTTTTCTCTGTGCAGGTGCTGTATGCTTTTTGCGCTGAATTTATCATACAGAGACACAGCTTCTTTATGAAGCGATTTAAGGTTCTTTGCCTTTATCCTATATATGCTTTTGACTTGTTTAATGACGAGTTCGCTATCGCCGAAAATTTTTATATTTTTTATTCCGAGCTCAAGCGCCCTCTTCATGCCGTTTACCAGGGCCGTATATTCCGCATAGTTATTTGTAACCTCTGATTTGCCGTCTATTACCTCCGCATGCTTATAAACTGTATCCGGATATTTGCATATCGTATATCCAGCCACACCTGGCCCCGGGTTACTGTCAATGCACCCGCCGTCAAAAAACATTAACGAGCACGCGTAATCGACAGACGGGCTGTGGTTATCAATAGTTGGGCCATGTTCTTCATTGGCATTTACATAGCCATGTTCTTCATTGGCGTTGCGCTTTCCTATAACTTTTTCTATTGTGCAAATAATGTCCGTGCCGTATAACTCGTTTCTTATGGCGGACATATCGCCGTCAACGTGCCTGACAAGCCATTCTCCTGTTTTACTGCTTTTCCTGCAAACCAGGATTATCTCTTCTTCTGTTTTATCCATGCGATTTTGTCCATTTAAACATTTGTTTCATCACATTGTCCTGGTAGTTTACAATAGACATTTTTGCTCTTTCTATAATATCTTTCCATGTCAACCCGAGACCGAAGTTAAGCATGTTTCTTATTAGAATGTTCAGCGTTTCAGAGGCCTCGTGGCACAACTCAACGTTTACGTCCTGTTCATCAACCATGGCCGCCACACACGTGTCGATGGGCGCATCAAAACAATGACAAAGCTCGTGTCCGATTGTATCAAGCACTTCGTCTTCGCAGTCATGTAACGCATTATTTATAACTATCTTGATTTCTTTGTGAGCGCCGTCCGACAAAGCTGTTGCACAAGAATCTATTGTCTTGTCGTATTTGACAAGTATAATCCACGTGTGCACCTGTAGCGCCCACGCCACCCAAAAGATGTTTTCCTTTACTATCGCATCACATGCCTCTTCAGTCATTTATTGTTTCCTTTCCCGGATTATATCACTATCTCTTTGTTTGTCAAATTTTTTTCTTTCTTTTATAATATTTTCTTTCTTTTCTTATCTAGATTAAACTAACTTAACTACGCATCCAACTAGATAACCTATATCAAAAACAACCTATATCAAAAACAACCTATATCAAAAACAACCTATATAAATTATTTATTAATATATATTAATAAATATTGATAATAATTACCCAATTTCAGGCAAAATCGCTCCAAAACTGCCATATACCCTTTAAACGCATTTTAAGGCCATCTGGCTGTCGTTTCGACAATCCAGGCTACCTTGGGGTCCACTTTTTCGTTTTTCGAGATTCTGGCATATCTACGGTGATTTCTACGGCACGTTAAATCAGACAAGACCAACGAAAAAATCTTCGACATCTTTTCTGCAAAACGATTTTATGTCGATATCTTTCCTGTCTGAGCCGCTGTATGAATCCCTGGCCATAAACATGTCAACCGCATCGACATACATGCTAAACTCGCCCTCTTTAAACGACATCAACCTGTCATCAACTCCAAGTTCATGTTTAAGCCTGTTCTTAAACTCTGCCGCGACTGATGTATCTATTGCCACAGACATGCTTTGATTTCCTTTATCCACGAACTTTTTAAGAACTTCGATCATTTTAGAATAATCATGTTTTTTACAATCAACGGCTCTGCCGGTATTTTTGAACCCGAGCAGTAAAATGTCAACACCTGCAGAATTACATGTGTTGATCATGTTTTCGGTAGTCTGCATGTCGGATACGCCAAGCACGTGGTGTACCGTAAAAATGTCCTTTATATTATAACTGCAGTTTTGCGAAAACTCTTCTATAAATATCTTTAACTTATTGTCGTTATTGATACTTATGCCTATTTTCCCAGTGCCGCCCATGCCGGATCTTATATCCTTCATAATGTTTTGATCGCATAACAGGCTTGTCTTTGATGTGGAAAAGTTTGCCACTATTCCGTTTGCTGTAAATATTTCTAGAATATTTAAGAACCCAGGGTGGAGCACCGGGTCTCCTCCACCAATAGCTACCTCAAATACTTCACATTTTTTCAGTACGTCGGCTATTTTTCTTATGACGGATATTTCAGCATGCTTGCCATTTGTCCCGCTGTTTTGATAACAGAATTTGCAACCGGTGTCGCAATAGTTTGTTATTTTAATATCAACCAGCTCAGGCGTAAACATGCAGTTTGATTTTTCTGCCGTTTTTTCTGTCGAATATTGCCCAGTCTCCATACCTGTCCCTTCTTGTGCAGCAGTCCTTGAAATTCATAAACAGACCGCCTGTTATAGAAGATATAAAATTGCTGCCGTGCCCTTTGTCGATTACCGCAACTACGATATTATCGTCATCGCACGTCACGGACATAAACTCATTTGCAAATTCGGAGTTGACACCGCCATTAAAACGTTTTGGGAAAACAAAATAATGCATATTGAACATAGCCCTCTTTTCAACAGAAGAGAGGGCTATATCCTTAGACTCTATGTGTTGTCCGGTCACAAAGACATCGATTGTGGAATCCACGATTCACCAAGTATATGCTTCATGGCCTCTGTTTTTTTGGATACGTCTGCGCCGAACATTATGCTTTTCATCCGACGCTCTTTATCGTATGATTCCTTAACCTCATATTTTGAATGGTCGAGATACTCAACTATTGCGTTATACGCTCCCCATGCTGTTTGCCCGGCCATATCAGACCCCTTGCCCTCCAGAAAATTGTTCATTATCTTTTCGCGTATATTTCTCGTTCTTGCGTCAGACTTTGGGTTGTTGTGTTTCGGTACTATATATTTGAATATTGACTCGGCCCTTTCAATCGTTATATTTTTCGACACCATAACATTATACGCCTCAGCTGTCCTTTTCGCAGCGATTTTTGACATGTCAAGTATTTCCTGCGCCGCGCTGACCTTGGACAATATGTCTCCGGTATGACGTATCGAAACACTGTTGCCGGAAACTGATCCGAGGGCCATCGTCAGAGTGTTCTGACATACGACGCGTATCGGCGTCCAGAACACCTTGCACGTCATCGTCCCGTCGTGGCTGTTAACGAATAACAGGTATTGGTTTATTCTGTCATCGTTCCCGACGACAATGTCTTCGTTCAATTTTGCGGATATCCATACCTTCCTTCCGCTGTCTATGGCTCCGGCTGTTTCAAACACAGCTTCCTTCGACCCTATAATTTCGTCTATAAACGTGAACGCCCGTTCGTTTTGTATTATCTGGTATTTTTTGCCGACTGAGGCAAGGTATATATATTTTCCGTCATCGCTCATCCTCACGTTTGCAACACGGTCATGTATTTCAGTTCCATCAGGAAGCAGGAGTTTTTCCTGCGTTACGTTCCAGTTTAGTCCTGCAGCCACTATGGCGGCACCTGACGTTAGTTTATCGTCCACTTTGGTCCCAAGTCCGTGCCACGGTGTTTCGTACACATAGAACATTTCAGGCTTTCCAGAAACGGTCGATATATTGTGCATTACGACTCTCCTTTTCAAAACATTGCCAGAAGTTTTTTGATGTTAATTACCGAATAGCCCAACCCTCCTCCGCTAAAATAGATTCTGTACCGATCTTCGTCTACAATCTGTATTTTATCTGCATTGATAATTGAATTAAGAATGTAGTCAAAATGAATATAGTCAATGCCTTCCTCTAGACGCACACGCCCGTGGCCGCAGAGACCAAGATCGATGTCGGCGTTTATATCAATATTGTGAACAAAAATTATCTTGTTGCTAGATATTATTTTTTTTGCTATTGCGGACAGCAGTTTCCATTTTTTTGTTATTTGGTTTAGACTGATTCTATCATACGCGGTCGTATACTTGCATATGGCGGCTATCTCTGTTTTTGAAATCACGTCCTTGTCTATTTCGAGAAAAGAAAAAAGATCGTTGTGCTTGGATATGTGAAAAATATATGGTGTAATGGCAAATTTTTTTGTGTACGTATCTCGAATTATTGACGTTCCGCAGCCAACCACACCATAAAGGCATGAAGTTGGACTGTTTTTATTTACAATGGTTTCTGGCATTCTGTATGTTTTTTTTATATACTGCGCGGCGCCTTCAACCTTCGACGCATCGTTGAATAATATTATAGTGTGTGTTGAGGAGCTATTTGTTGCAAACCCTGCCCTCATACTGACAACGCTGTAGTTCACCTTATCTCTTTAAATATGGAAATATACCCGAGGATGACGCCGGCTATCCCTGCGTTAATGTTTTTGGAAAAAATATCCAATTCTATCTCCTCTTTTGTGGCATGTTTATTTATTACCAATATTGGCGGGACAGTAAATACATTTATGCCGTCGACATTGTAGTATGGCATAACAAGTATGTTTGTATTTTCTGTAGACAATATTTTTATTGAGTTGCAATTATTGTTTGCTGAATCTGAGCATAAAACAATATTGTCCTTTATTTTTGTGAAATATGTTCTTGTGCCCATCTTTGCTATGCCCTGGATTTTTCTTAATTCACTGATTTCGTCTTCTATTACATCTTCAGTAATCAGTTTTTGTGTTTTTATCACATTTTACCTCTTTCATAAAGCCAAGTTCGGATTGTTCTACAGGGTCAAGGTCTCTCGGGAGCTTTATTTTATCTATCCCTTTTTCGGTGACTGTGTACCTCGATGCGTTTGGGCCGAGGTCTGTACCGTCTTCTCGTATATACCTGTTGTCAATAAAAAAACAGATACACCCATAAGATATATAATTCGATTCATTTTTACCTATGTAACATTGTGTCTCAAGGTGTTTTTTCCCAACTGCACCCCTTGTTTTTACTATGGTCAGGTAACCGCATTTAACTAGTTGTTTCAATGCATTGTAATACGATATTTTCATTTAGCGTCCTCAGTATCGTCCGGGTCGTCTTTGGGCTGGTCCGTGTCCATGTCAATATACACGTCATAGTGAATATTGCAGCTTAATACGAAATCTATGATGTCGCCGATTGCCCAAAACATGGATCTGTACCACGAGTTTGATATGATTGAGTACATGAGGCATACCGGGTACAACACAAGCGATACCAGGTAGGACAACCCCATAAAAAGAATACCGAAAGCCATAAGAATAAATTTTTTTACATCATTTATTGAAAAGTATTTCATCGTTTACTCCAAATCTTTTTAGTTATTATTAAGTATTGAGCTTATATCAACCTTGTACCTGTTTTCGACCTCCCTTATTAAAAGTTGCCTTAATATAGTGTTGTCGCTCTTGTCGGCCATGCACACTATCGAGTTTATCGTCTTCAGTCTGCTGGACGTATTTTTTACGGAATCCCTGCTTTCCATAAAATCAAGAAGCCATGTCATGCCATCTTTTGCCGAGCCAATTATATTTTTAAGCTCTCCAGGCGATGATGACAAATCAGACGGATCATTGTTTTCCGGCATCAACGCAACAGATACATTTATGCCGAGCGGGAGCATTTTCTTTATTGCCCTTACTGTGGCTGTTGTCCCGGCGGCGTCGCCGTCGAACATAAGTATAAAGTTTTCCGCAATGCGCCTGACTGAATTAAGCGAATCGTCGGAAAACGCGGTTCCCATTAATGATATTGTGTTTTTGAAACCGCACGCATGCATTGCCAGGACGTCAAACGGCCCCTCTGTCAATATGGCGGTGCCTGATTTTTTTATATGTTCAATCGCAACATTTGTCCCGAACTGTGTCTTACATTTTTTAAACACTGGGTTTTCTGCCGTGTTTTTATATTTCGTTTGACTGTCGTCCATTGCGCGGCCCGTGAAACCAAGACAGTCACCGGACCCGGAAACTATCGGGAACATAAGTCTGTCGCTGAAAGATAGTCCATTGCTATCTTCGTATAACAGCGATGCGGCAACCATATCGTCAACTGTTGATCCGAGCTTGTCCATAAACGCTATAAAACCGCTGCTGTTTTTCGGCGCATACCCAACGGAAAACCGGTTTATTACATCATCGGTCACATTCCTTGAAAGACAATACTTCAATATATTTGAATACCGGTTCTTTTTAAGTGCTGCAGAATAATATGTCATGGCGTTTTTGTTTGTTTTGATAATATTGTCTTTAATTTTCTTTTCTTTAATTTCTCTGTTTATTTCATCTTTTGTTTTTTTGTTGTCTATGTCTATATGCAGTTCTGAGGCAAGCTCTTTTACCGTCTCGATAAAAGACGTATGGTTTATTTTAGACAGGAAGTCTATGATGTCGCCGTGTTCTCCGCACCCAAAGCAATGGTATTTGTCATCGTAGACAAAAAATGATGGCAGTTTGTCGTTGTGGAACGGACACTTCCCAACATATTCTTTTCCCTTTTTCGATATTTTAACATAACGCGATATTGTCGAAACTATGTCGCTTCTGTTGACTATATCTTGTATTATTTCTTTTTCCATCAGTAGTACTCTGGTCTATTGCAAACGGGAAGATTGCAAAACATATTACACACCTCGCAGCGGCTAGCCGACCTATCAGCATAAAATGATTCTTCGGTTATAGCGTCAACCATCGGCACATTGTTTGTATACGGATATATCAAAGATAACGTTGAAATTTCCGTATCTATATACTGCGGTTTGTCGTTTTTATTGATGTTGTTGTACATAACTTTCTTGATTAAACTATATGCGTTTTTATTTTTATAGTATATAAACAATATGCGTTCTCCTTGCTAAAAACCGGAGCGCTGTGCTCCGGCTGGCGCCTTCTGCGCCACTTCTGTTATTCTTTCTTTTCTTCTTCGGGCACTATCTCTGTCTTGTCGCCGAAAAATCGGCGATGCCCCTCTGCGTCCTTGTGCATTATCCATTCCCTTGTCGGCTTATGTAAGCCGACGGCTGCAACCCCGGCGGCTCCAACCGCCGACGCTGCTATGATTACCGCCTTTACGGCGGCAGTCAAACCCAACGCAATTATTCCAAACATTTTGTTTCTCCTTTCATGTAAGACACCATTGTCTTACTATCTATTTATAACACAAAAAAGAATATTTTTGCTAAAAAACAGGGGACTAATATACCCCTGCTTTATTACACGTCATTCAAATATCAGCGATAGCAGTTCTATCACTATCACCGTTACCAAAATTCTTGTAATCATTTCTTTCTCCTTTCTTATATATTTATAACACTAAATGGCACTATTTTTTTAGATCTCTTTTCCTCGCCTCCCACCCGATATAGAAGCCGTCCTCAAGTATTTTCATTCTATCTGATTTTTCCACCGGACCAGTATGCGATTTATCGTATTGAATCATTTTTTCGGCGGCGCCATATATTGGCGTGGTGCCGTTAACCGTACGGTTTTTATTGGAAATAACCGCAGCCACTGACGTGGCGGTAATCGCTGCGCCTATTGCGGCAGCAACCTTTACTGTAGCGGTAACGCCGAGAACCAACAGTCCAAACATACGTTTCTCCCTTTCTGTGTTTTTGGTTATGGTTTGTTTTGTTTTTTTGCCTCTTTACAGTCGTCGCAGTCTTCGTCGACAAACTCCGCAGACAGCCACTTGTTCCCATACAGCAACACTGCGTAGTTTGCCTCTACCCAGACTCCGTTGTGGTTATATCTGTATTGTTTATGGTTTTTACACCTGTATATTTTCAGCGAAGCGGTGTTCAAGGGCTTCCGCCAGAAACGGGTGCAAGCGTTTTGTAATAATACGCAATACACGCCGAATCAACGAGGCCCTCGTCCGGAGTCGAACATCTTTGTGTTCTTTTAAACGTTTCGTTCGGAAAGACATTGCTTATAAAATTAAACGCTCTCTCCTTTGTGGACTTTTTAGGGCCCTTGTTTTTCCGCTTGCCAAGCAGTGCTGACTGCCACCTGACGGCTGGTACTATTATAACATCTGCGCCGGCAAGATATATACACGAATAAAGCGATGAAAACATTGCGCCTATCGAGAATGCGGTCATAGGGCTGTCGCCAGGCATTCCCCATTGTTTTTCAAGGACGACAATATCGCACGAATTCATAACCATATACGTTATACATGGATCAACAAACGACCTGCCCTCGATTTTTATTATCGGTATTTTGCACATTTTTATTATCTTGTCTTTGTTTATCCAGCACATACCGCCGTTAATTCCCGGATCTATGCCAAGTATTATCATTTATTTTTCCCCGGTCAGAGTATCGCGTCTTGACTTTATCATGTCCAGCTCGCGTATTTTTCTTGCGTGTTCAGATTCAATGTTGCGCCTATTCATGTATTCGTTTATCCCTATTTCTATTCTTTTGTCATCATCAAGGTCGTGCGGGCCGAACACCAGTATCCCGACGATTTCCCATATCGTGGACCCGAAGTATTTGTCTTTTATGTCTTTGTATTTTAGCCTGGCAATATTTATTATATCATCATCGCTTTTGTCCGCAAACTCAAGCGGTATTTCGAAATAACTTATTTCGCTCCATATCTCGCCCGGTATCCCTGGATATCCGCCGCTCGTCTTTGCGTCGTGCCATTTCACAGGATCGAACGAAAACACAAGCCCGCCGAATTCCAGGTACAGGTTGTATGGTTCAAAACATTTCTGGTAAAAATGGTAGTCCTCTCCAAGTATCAAAGTGCTTTTTGTGCTCACTGAATATCCTCCCTGTTAAATTTTAGGCGCCCGATGGTATGAAACACTATAGATTGATTATAACACATAATGTGGTATTTTTACTAAAAAACAGGGGATTAATATACCCCTGTTTTTTACTTTCATAAGCAGAAAATTCCTAATAATTTTGGTGCGTCCGCAGCAATTGCGGACAGCCTCCCGGCGACTTCTTCGTCTTCCAGTATTTCCAGCTTGTCCCATACCTCATCAAGGAACAGCTGACAAACAGCGTGTCCTTCCATTACCTCCCGCATCTCCGGGTGCTGCTTTTTGAATTTTCGTATTTCCCTCACGTCCTCCACTCTCAACTCTATCTTTTCCATCTTCTTTCTCCTTTTTCATCGCAGGACACTATTGTCCTGCTATCTATTTATAACACAAAAAGAGATATATTTTAATTAAAAAGAGGGGAGGTAAGTCCCCTCTTCACGCATAGGATATTATCCGCTGAAGAATGTTCATCTCCCATATACTGGTCGAAGCCAGAATTAATGGTCGTAGACAACACGTAGCCATATAAACCAGGCGGGGTTATATATGGATTATCTTACCGGGATACGCCTAGCCATATCCTATGGCATAACCCCATCCGAGGCCTCTATACGGCTGGTCGAACGGGGGGCAGAAACGCGATGGGCGGAGGGAAGCAACGAGGAACGAACCTTGATATATATATCCTGTCTCCTATTATCTTTACCCTCCTGCACTTGTGCCACAGGTAGCTCATGACAGATGCCGACGTCCAGGCTTCAAGGTAAACGTTTACGATAGCAAGACTTCTGACATAAGATGTAACCTGCCGTATGTACCCCCAGGCAGCTGCGATTACCGCTATAACAGACCCTATAATAAATGTATCCTTCACCTTATGCTCCCGTCATGATAGTGTTTTTCTTAAAACCCATTGGCTACAAGCCGATATGCATAACAGTAAAATGACTCGTATGTAACATGGTGGTGGTTAAGGTCAACTACGATTAACCGGCCACCCATAACACCCGAATTAAGCAGACAGACGTCGGTTATTTCGTGACGGTGATATGACTGACGTCCCTTAAACCGGCCAGCATATATTATTACCGGCGCCCAGCCGGTCGTTGATATTGTTCCCCTGTTATCGGTTATCCAGGGCCTAAGATCCTCCCCTTGTAGTTTTTTATATATTAAAGACGTGGCGCTGAATGGTAGTGCTTCGCCAGATATAATAAACATGTTAAATAATCTCCTTATAACAATATTGCCAATAACGTTGTTTTATAACACAATATCGTATATTTTTTCAGCTTTATATTAAATTAAAATAATAATGATTAAATGTTTAAAATTACACTTATTAATTAGAGTTTCAAACTCAAGTTAAAAAACAGGCCTTTACGGCCTGCCTTATGATCTCATCCTGTCACATATCCATCTGCCGGTTTTAAGCAGCCTGGCGCCATGAAATTCACTTGCCACAATCTCTTTTTTATTAAACATCCTGATATCGCGGCCGCAGCCACGGCACATACCGTCTTTGTGCGGCCATAGCCACTCTAATGTTTTCTTCCGGAGTATTGTCTTTTTCATGACAGGTCTCCTCTCTGTTATTTATAACACAAACCATGAATATTTTAAATGCGATTAATTAATGTAGAAATCGGCCCTCTGCCGGAAAAACAGTTATGTGACTAAAAAAACAGTTACGTGCGTAACTATACATAAAAATCCAGGACAATAATATGTCCTGGATTTGTCAGCCTACAATTTCATGGCCAGCTTGGCCACTTCTAGGCTTACTGACAACAGCTCGCCGTAAGCGGCGAGCATCAAAAGGCCGAGGTCTCTCTCCTCCAGTTTCCCCGCTCCTTCAAGGAGCGCTCTAAATTCTTTAACACTCCTGCCAATCCTTTCTGGCAGGTCGGTCTTCCCAGCCACCACCACCATTTTGGCCACCGTTTCTAACGCCTGGTCGTATACTGCATCTTTTTTTTCTTTCGTTTCCATTTTGTTTCTCCTTTCATCGCAGGACACTATTGTCCTGCGATCTGTTTATAACACAAAAAGAGATATATTTTAATTAAAAAGAGGGGGGATTAATCCCCTCTTTATGCTACGGTTCCGGGATTGGAGTAATGAAGTCATAAACAACGTCCATTACCTGGCCATCAGGCGGCGACGTTATTGTAACTGACTGGTCCCAGATTTGCCCTCCCTGCTCGTCTCCCTGGAAGACGGCAGAGAGCAGGTAACTGTACCCGGGCCTTACCTGGGCCAGCACGCTGCCGCCGATATCGACAGGACCAACCAAAGTTTCCTCTTCGACAGACGAACTCTTGAAAAAGATTCCCATCATGATACGGTCCGTGTTGTTTGTCACCCTGAACTGCGATACCCCTTCAGATAATGGCTCCAGCACTGTTATGTACATTACCCTTGGTGAGGGCCAGTTTGCACAATGATATGCAAGGTCCTCGCAGGCCTGCGGCGGGGTTATTGTCTCATGGTGCACATACCCGCTGCTGAGCGTCCTTGTAATGGTCAGGTCGTACGTCCTGCCCACCTTAAAGTCCGACAACGTCCCATCGGACGACAAATACGGAGAATACGACGTCACAAACCAGGTGTACTCCCACGTAGGTTCTACCCTGTTTGTCGTTCCGTTACCGCTCCAGACAAACTCTACGGCGTCTGGCACGTCCGGCCCCGTCTGCCAGTGGTATATGTGAAGGTCGACGCCATGCGTCGGCTCTTCGTTGCTTACACTACCTCCGCACCCGACGACCATCGCCAGTGCTACTACGACAAATAATTTCATGTTACTCTCCTTTCGCCCCTTATGGGGCTCTATAAACCTAGGGAGCGGCATCCGATTACCGCTCCTTTGTCGTCCCTGACTAACTCATTAGGGACTACTAAATCTGTCCGCTCAGTCAGAGCGGATTTCATTATTCCAGATACGATATACATCGTACCCGGGACCGGTTCAGGCAACCCCTCGGGCTGCCCAAAAACACTTTTTGTTAGGGGAATCCCGTCAAATTCCCCTGCGCTCTCAATATTTACCGCCAGCCGGGCAATCCCGGCAGACGGAACCTCCCGGATACTCCCATCCGGCATTACTATCCGCACACAGTGCGGAGTGAGGTTAACAATTTTTGTTTTCTTTTTCATCTTTTTCTCCTTTTTCCTTTTTGACAAGACACAATTATCTTGTCGTCTATTTATAACATAAAATAAGCATATGTTTGCTTAACAATATGGCATGTTGTGAATTTCATTATTGATAGCGTCAATTCCCACCGGTATAATTTACTGGAGGACATAAATGTCTTACTCGGGACACCGCTTCGCTTGTATGATAAAAACATCGGCAAACATAAGCGAGGTATCGAAAGGTATCTTTAGACGGATAAAGGGTTTAACGGATACCGGCAGGAAGAGCGGTATATTCACTATAATGACAAAGGGCCAGATAGCAAACGTGCTTAAACCGCGTAACATACCGTTAAAGGGAGCCGGGGCCGCCGCCAGCCCATTACTCCAAAACACTGCAAAACAATTGGGAGAAAGATATTCTAAGAGAATTGCCCCCGGTATGATATTTGCAGGCAAAGACCTTCAAAGCGGTATCGAGGGCTTATCAGGTCCAGGCAAAAAAGCAGCCCGTACAATGGGGATCCTGCACGAGTTATACGAAAGAGGAGCAGGGCCGTCGCAGTTGTATAAAACCAGACAGTTACACGCATCGCCTCAGGTCCTTATGAAGGAACATAACCTGTTGTCGACAATAAAAGGTAAAGGCGCACGAAATGCCAGTGATGCCATTATTGGGGCCAGGCAGTCAATAGGAGAGACAAGCGCTTTCAGCAGGAGCCTTGAAGACATATCGCCGAAGTTCAGAGATTATATCGGGGAATACGGCAGGGGACAGAAAATGCCAAGGGCTATGAGGAAATATTTAACTAAAAAGCTTTTAGCCCAGGACAGGCAGTTTTACCAGGCTATGTCCGGTTTTATGCATGGCTAACTTGTTATACTATATATAGTTAGGACAAAAAAGTGGGAGAAGATAACACAACTATCGATGACCAGTTCGTTGATGATTTTAAAAATAAGTCTAATTCAGATTTTTATGCTTATCAGGCCAAATTGGCTGAAAAATTATACAATGAGGCTAAATCTTCCGGCGCTCCATCATTCAAACAGAGGGTCGCAAATGTTGTAAGTCTTTCCCGCGCCGCAGCTTATGCGTCCATTTCTGACAGTGGCGAGTTTGTGACAACTAGTGCGCTTGCTACTCAAACTTTGGCAAAAGATTTCCTATTTGGCAACTTTTGGTCTGCACAAATTAATGGGCCTGTGCTTGAAAGTTCCATGGTGCCGTATTATAATCCAGCCCTGAGATGGCTGAATACTCTTGGGTCATCATTTAGTTTTAACCGTTATAATTCATCAAAATGGCCGTCAGGGTTTTTATCCGATTATTATGCCAGGGAAAGAGGCGTAAGATCTGAAAACTGGGGAGATGTAGCCAGGTATATGGCTACTCCGGCAAGAAAGTGGGGAATAGGAGCATTAGACTGGGTTACACAAAAATTAGGGTTCGCTGAAGGTACAGTGTCAGGATTGGCCGGACAGATCGGATTATACCAGGATCCGACCGGATATGCGAGACAGTTGGCTTATTCGGGCAGGCGTACGTGGGGATTAGAGTCCGACTTAAATCCTGAAAAAGTTGGAAAGTTAAGCGCTGAAGTCGCAAGAGGAGTGTTTAAGGATATGGCCGGGCTTGACCCGGAATATAGGAATTTTCTTTTAAATATGACCATGGCATCGGGGTCTGTCCAATATCGTAAAGGTATGACAGGCCAAGAGTTTATGAGAGAAATTACGGATGTCACAAAAGGATTAAACGATTTAAGAAGATCCGCAATGATGTCCAAGGAAGACTTTGTGAAGCTTGTTAAGGAATCAGGTCCTGAATTAATATCTATATCAACACCATCTGGAATAAGACAGTTGTCGGCAGCCGGCACAGCATCGGATATAAGGTATGGAATACAGGCTAAGTTGTTTGGCTTCAATGCTTTACGTCAGATGACAACCGAAGCTGGCGCAGAAAGAATGTCCGGCGCTTTTCTTTTACCGTTATATAGCCCGGCATATGGCGGTATGTGGGGCCGGGAAACTGTCATGCAGGGTGAGGCGCAAAGGCTGATGACCGGCATGAGGGACCCAAGGACCCAGCTGATAGCGCTTGGGCTGGGCTCTGGCGCAAAAACCGTACAGGAGGCTATGGTAGCCGGGGCCGGGGTTTTCATGCAGCCTGGGGGCTTTGTGCACGCTATGGAGGCAGGTGCCGATGTTGGGGCTGCGCAGGAATTTATGGCCACAGACCTGTTAACCCGCCGAGGCTTTAATATGGACACGCTGTTTAATGAAGGAAATAAGCAAAGATATCCAGCGATAGAGCTTATAGCGAACACGATGTTTAATGGTGAGTATACAAAGGCGTTTAACTTGTTCGAACAGTTAAAATTAGAAAGACAGAGCAGCAAAAACATCATTAGTTCTGTATACAACGCCCTTCATGGACAGCCTGTTAAGGGAATGTTTGGGAACATAGGCAAAGGGGTTGCTGCTTTAAAGACGCGCCTGTCCTCTGCACAAATGGTGGAGGTTGAAAAAATAACCGAACGGTATGCTGACTTACTGTATAGAGAAGACATGAGTCCGGCAGATCGTGCAGTGGGCGAAGCTGTTTATAAGCTCAGAGATCCTGAATTTGGCGGGGATAGTCCGGAAAATATAGAAAATATTGTAAAGTCTTTACAGGCAAAGGGTTCCGGGACAGATAGCTTTAAAGAGATCGCAACTATGTTTAAAGAGACTGTTATTGAGTTCGCCGGCGAAGTTGATAAGCTTGTGGCCGCACAATGAAACACACAAATAGTCTAAATAGCGGGACAAACAGGACAAATAGGACAAATAGGATGTTTTTAAATGTACGCATATAAATATCCATATTATTATAAAGACGAGACCGGCAAAGCCTATTTTATGACTATGCCTCAGGAAGACGTGTTCCCAACCGCTAGTTTTACGTATCAGCACACGGCTTATGCCCCATCGGAGTTTGCCCTTCCAGGGCTTTTCGGCACAAGGTCTGGCAAGTGGACCGGCTTAATGCCGGTACAACAGGCCATGTTAAAAGAGAGAATGGATCCGGCCAGGTTTGGCGTCGGTACAGCAGCCGTTGCAAACCCGGTCATAGACACCGGTATGTTTGCCGGGATAATGCTGGCCGGCGGATTAGCGGGAACAGCGCTGTTTGCCGCAGACATGGGTCTCAGTGCAGCGACCGGGATGGGCGCTGGTGACTGGATTAAATACACAGGTTCCAAATACCTGGGCGGCGGGTATGACCCGTATTTTGAACAGACACAGAAATATTTAATGTTAAATCTGGGGAAACCGGGAATGCCTTCCGTAAGGACGGCGCAATTGATGGCAGCCGAAACAACCAAATGGGCAGCCTCATCAAAGGCGGACGTTAATCAGCTCCAGGAAGTGGCTTACGCCTATTTGGCCGGCAGCGCCAAAGACCTGTTGTCAGAACTTAAAGACACACTGATGCCTTTAATTAAAAAGAAGTCGGCTGATTCTCTTATGACCCAGGCCAAGACTGTTGAGATGCTTGCCGGTATATCGGCTCAATACGGCCGGCAGGCCATGAAAGACGTAATGGACCTTCCGGATTTCAGGTATGGCGCCCCGGAACGCGCATTAAGCTTCAGCTCGCAATATGCACAAAGCCTGTCAAGGCCGGCAAGGGAAGGAATAATGCTGTACGGGGCCGTTTCTGCTATGACAGGAGGCGCTGCGTACACGGAGCGTATGGCCGGATCGTTTGCAAACATGTTCAACACAGACGTGCTGTTGCAGGCAAGAACCATGGGGACGGGCTCGTACATGGAGAGGACCAGGGCCGGGCTTGGTATAATGGGCATGGCGGGCGGGCGGGCTGCGGCCATGGAATCGCTATCCGGTGGCAGGGCCGCAGGCGAAATGCAGGAAACGCTGTTCGACATGATGCAGTCGGGGCAGTATAAAAATTTCCAGGCTGCATACCAGGCTTATGCTGTTGAGACCGGGACACTTGGCAGTATGACACATGATACTATAGATACGATGCGGAAAACCTACGAATATAACGAGACAATCTCATCTTTAAAAGATGACAAGTCTATAGACTCGGCGACGGCCTCGCTTGTGGGTCATGCGTTTAACAGGCCGCTGACGAAAAAGGAGGCTATAACGGCTTCAGAGGCAATGCCGGACCTTTCACTGGAAACGACCAGGGTCTGGGACTCAGGGTACGGTAACCGCAGCGGCATGACCGGCAGAATGGGCCCGGGTGATACGCGTGGCGCATTAGAGGTGGTCACCAAAGACAAATACAGGTACGCCCTTGCGCCGATACAGGCCAAGGTCCGTAAGTTGCTTACGTCGCCAGCCCGGCACGAGAGACTTCTCGCCATGAAGGTAATTAACTTGTCCAGGAAGACATTTGGCAAATATTCCGGCAGGACAGTCCTGGACCAGAAAGAGACGGCGCAGTACGGAAGTGACATGATAGGCTTTACCGAACAGGCAGATAAGATCCTGTCCCAGACAGTGTTAAACAGTTATGATACAAAAGTAAAAATCATAAATGCGCTGCAGAAGAGCCTGGGTTTTCTTCACAAGATTACAAATAAGATCACTGAAGATGTCTTGGGGGAGGCGGAAACATAGATTAAAAAAAGACCGGTTTATTCCGGTCTTTTTACATTTCACTTGTATCTGCAAAGTTCAAGTTAAGAATTATGTATTTTTGATATTATTATTTACTATTATGTCTACATATTCGTCATGCCCCATCACATGCGTGCTGTAGGGCAAGTCTTCAAGATAGGTTGCATCTATTTCTATTTCGCAGTAACCGCCGCTGGCTTTCCAGATTGCCGCTGCAAAACGCTCCGCGAATTCCTCCTCGCTTTCACCACCGCACAGGCTGCTTTCGCCATACGCTTCTATTGCCTGCACGCTCCGGCCTTTTCCTTTCACGGTTTCAAGGTCCGTAAATTGCCAGATTTTATCCATTGCTTTTTGAATTTCCTTGAGTTTCCTTGTATTGGGCTTCACTATTCTAACCCGCATACCGTAGGATCGGCTCATTATTTTGCCTCCGCTTCTCTGTCTCTTGATAGACTTCAGGTTTTCGCTAACCTAACCTTCCTTCGAGCCTCAATTGTTTTTTTATCCGGCCTAAATTGGGCCCAAGTCACGATACCCAGACCAGCGTTTTTCTTTACATACTCATCGCTTCATCACATTTTACCTTCATTGTTTATCCTTTCTATCCCATTACTCCTTTAAAGTCATACGCTTTACGACACGTGTCGCGATATTTGCACGCATATGTCTCTTGCAGCGTTGAGTCAGAATCTGCATGTAAACACAAAAATTCCTTATCCGGATCTTTCTCGCCAACTTTGTACTGCCTGTGCACGAATACTGGACACGACTTCTCCACAGTTGTACCGAGTATAATTGCCAATGCCTGTAACATCTCCATTATTACCTCCTAGGCGTCGGGAACCACGCATTTTAATGCGCGGCGGAGACGCCAACTATTGTATGTTAAAAACTTACACTCTTCCGGTTTTGTTGTTCTCGATATTCTTTCACCAGTTTGTATATTATGTAACGATATTCTGTTTTTGCTTGTTCCGCCGACATAACACAACCCAAGCCATACGTGTTTAACAATGCTGCCACGCTTAAATTCTAAGCTTGTCGTACCACCATATTTTCTACGAACGCCGCCAATAGCCGGATTCTGTACATGTAGTTGTCTACGATGAAATTGAAGTGGGGTTATTAATGTAATAGCTTCGTTGTCTGGTTTAATATGCCCGCCTATCCATGAATTAGCCAATACCCATGAATCCACACAGTGAGCATTAAAACAATTAGACATCTTTTTACTGGTTTTCTTTAATCCGGCAATGTCACGAAGCTCTTTTGTCTCATAACCCTGTTTTAACTTTACATCGCATAGTTTACCAAGTTCGGAATAAAACCACTTCTTACCAGCTTCCAACGGAGAAAATGAAGTGTTCCAACGTTTCTGTCCTTTTTTAGTTTTTGCTCTTATGTCCTCAACAACAAAACAATCAACTGGGAATATACTTTTTAACCAATTGCATATCCTTAATTTCCATTGCCAGCGTGCCTTTGTCGATGGTGCAAGCGTACCGCTAGAACGATTTGTTCTGTTTTTACGACACGGTGTTTTTCTGTATCTTCTCGTCTTACGTAGATTTCTTCTTGTTTCAACCGCATCCCTTACCCATGTTACCGCATCAGTCTGTATATTGATATACGTATGCGACTCTGATTTAACGGTAAACCCTTCTTTTTTGCTTCCAGGATCGACTCCAACAACAATAGATTGTTTTTTGTTATCGCTTGGTTTTACATTGAGTCTAACACAAAAAATACCTTTCTTCCAGAACGGGGTTGCTTTACCTGTCCTTGTCCAGCGCCTGGCCCTGGACGGGATAGTCGGCATTAATGTTTCGCCATCTGCAGATAACACCGGAACAAACACTTCGGTTTTTGTTGCGTTAAGCCTGGAACCGTAACCAGTATGTGTATCCCTTCGAGGCTGACCGTCAGAGAGGACGGAGATTAGGGAGGCGTCTCCAACATCCTTTGTGCCGCCACGCACAGACGGTTCAGCTGCCTTCAAACGACCCTTGCGGATCTTGGCCACTCTAGTCTTGATTTTAACACGCTTGTTTCGCATCGGCCTTGCTACTCCTAACATGCCCTGGCTTTAAAGCCGGGGTTCTTGACAATACAGGCCCTCGTCTGTCATTATTACTGGCTCCGGCGACAGCCGAATGTACTTTGCAGCTCTTGAACAGATATTGAAGCCAGCTTCCCTGCAGGCATTTCTGAGCTGCAGGGCTATACCGGCGCCCATAACGAGCTCACCGTTAAGTTTGATATCAGAGTTTGCCGTTACGACAAATAATGAGTTTTCATTTCCAAGTGTCGAGAACATGTCGCCAAACTTAAACGACGGACCTTCTATCATGCCTTATTCTTTCCCGGCTCAAGTATGGATGTCAATTCGGCATGTATCTTTTTTATGAGCTTGCATTCAGATCTTTCCGTGGAACTAAGTGGATTACAGTCATCACATACGATGTCGCTTTTACAATGGCCCCTTGACCCCAGGTATGTGAGTAATAGTGTGTTGGCGGCTTTATATCGTTCCAGCAGAGTCGCCGGGACAAGTTTGCATATCACTTTTTTAGGATAAGGCACCCTTATATTAATATCGTATTCGGGAATATCTTCTACATCTTCCAGCCAATCTTTATACGCCTTAAGATAATCAAACTCATTATTATAACACTCGCGTTTAGGTTCATCACACATTGCTTATCCTTTCTTTCCCAGTGCTTCTCGCAACTGCTTGTTTTCAGCTTCTGCCTTTACCATTCTCGCGTAAACGCAAGCGGGCAAATCCTGTTTGCACGGCGGACACGCCAGTAATCACTTTTACAGCCGACTGCCTCAGCAGATTTATAAAACTTGTCAAAGTCTATAACAACATCCGTGCTCCCGCACGTATCGCAAACAATCGGCCTGTCGCCGATAAGTTTCCGCAACTCCTGTTCAAATATCATCGTTTATTTTATCGAAACATCTCAACTATCACTTCCGGTGTCATGATTCTTAAACGGAAGCTCATGGCACACAAAACCGGCGGCCCCCACGTGTCCGCCGCCGCCGTAATGGCGCGCTATCACAGACACGTCGACTGTTTCGGAATACAGAGACACCGTAAACCTGCTCCCGTCATGGATATAAGCAATACAAAGCGGGTACTTGTTAAACCGTTCGCCAAACCCGCCGCTCCCAAACCTGTATATGTTTAGGGCGTAAGCCTTATGCCCATCAATAATTGTTTCGTATCCGTAACTGCCGGCCATGGATGCGCAGTAGCTATCCCTGTATTTTATCGCGGCTACGCCATTCTCGATTATTTTGTTTATTTGCAGGTTGTTTGGCAGGTCCGGCTTATATAGTAAACTCCAAATTGAAGAGGACGGGCATGTATCTTCCATTTTCATTCCCTCATAAAACGCCTTGCTGGCCGGGTCCTGCAGCCGCCAGGCGTCATAATCGCCAATAAGCTTGAATACCCGGGGTATATATATATCATTATGACAATACTTCCATGTGCACTCGCATCCGGACAGGCCCCCTTCCTTGAAATCACGATAACCGGGAACATTTGTGTAACCATAATCTTTTGCCGTAACGTGGTGGTCGCACCATATCACATCAAGTGCGCGCTTTTGTATTTCAGCCATTACCTCAGGCTTGAAGCTGAAATCAAGGATCGCCACCCTGTCAAGCAGCGTTACCTCATTTACGTCTATAACATCTTTGTAGCCAACTTCGCGCAGTTTTACATTAGACCGAATTGCGCCCTTTTCTCTCGCCCATCGCAGCATAATTGCCGCACTTGCCCTGCCATCCAGGTCGTTATGGTGATATATAATCATTTTAGTCCTCCCTTTAAACGTTTGCAACAGCTTAAAATTTGATGATTACCTAAATAATCACATCTTTGTTTTATAACATAAAATCAACTTTTTTAGTTAAAAAGCGAGTCGTAATTAACCGGCCCGCAATAGTTTCAATAATATATTATTCCGTCAAAATTTCTAGAAGACGGCCCCATACAGCACACAACCATACTAGGGTTATTTACTAAATCCATAGCGTCTTGTGGGTAGAGACAGCTCCACCAGCCAACAATAAGAAACACACCATCTGGCTTGTTTAGGATTGTCACTCTGGTTTCTCCTGTTCTTGCCTTGCTTACAGCAGTAAGTTTGTGCCCATAATAACAGCCATGCTTTTCTTTTCTTCCGGAGGAATGTTTTCTTCCGTAGGAATGTTTTCTGTAGGAATGTTTTCTTCCGTAGGAATCTTTTCTTCCGGAGGAATCTGTTCTTCCGGAGGAATCTGTTCTTCCGCAGGAATGTTTTCTTCCGCAGGAATCTGTTCTTCCGCAGGAATCTGTTCTTCCGCAGGAATGTTTTCTTCCGCAGGAATCTGTTCTTCCGCAGGAATGTTTTCCCCG
>Ga0100392_1000688_pt1 | contig 31080 bp, 18 predicted proteins | sample CryGeymeta201516_FD_81548 | JGI IMG/M metagenome (GOLD analysis project Ga0100392, IMG submission 81548) | Groundwater microbial communities from Crystal Geyser aquifers in Utah, USA - Crystal Geyser metaG 2015-16 | ecosystem: Environmental > Aquatic > Deep subsurface > Groundwater | place: USA... | reverse complement strand
TTAAAGTGACGGGGATAGTTAGACGTCTAAAATTTGGGACAGCCTAATTAACTTGAAGTTGGTACCAGCGGTACAGTGTTTCTACTGTGAGTCATGAGCTACAGTCACGGTACAGGGGAGCTCTGGAGGGCTTCATTCGCAGGAGATACAGTAGACTACTAGACTAGTCTAGTAGTCTAGTTGATAATAATGTAATATTATTATAATATTATTATATCTTCCTGAGCAATTTTGAATTAACTCTTACTGTACTTTGAAGAGGAGGATCACTAAAAATAATAGATAGGTGTTCGTGAAACTGCTAATTAAAAACTGTTTTCGATCATCAGCTATTTTCTCGAGACAACGACAATAAAAATGGGATTTCTATTTCTGAACGATATTACCGAAATGGATTGGATCATGAATCGGATGGTGGTGGAGTCCCTGCGATTTCTGATGGAATACGCTCCAACGCTGCAAAAGTACTCGACGGATATTCTTTCGGATTGGGTCTTTGTTCCTCGGATTGTTGCCAAACAAATGCTGCTGGCATTGGTGTTGGAATTTGGTCAATTTGTTTTGTCTCAAACCTACCAGACCCTCGTGCAGGGATTTCTAGTGCAGTTTATTAGCAGTCGAGCAAGGATGCTTCAACAGCTCACCAAAGATCAGCAACAGGCAAAGACACAAGATGAGTACATGATGATAGCGGAAGAAATCGATGCCATCGCGGGCAATCAAGAATGGCGGATGGATCCAAATTGTCCACTCTACGAAATGGAAAGGATTACAACCACCATGAACCATTATCTGCACTTGATGCGACGACACCAAGTATTCGATCTTTTGTTCGTTTTACGTGGATCACTGGGCAGGAATAGATTTGGATTGCAACACAAGGGCTTGTTCAACAAGGCACAAGCCGGGACAAAAGTACTGGTAGAAACCTACCACAATGTTGTATGTGCTGCTTTGGATTTTGTTTGTGATGCACCAGCCTCTTCCTGGAACAACGAGAAAAAATACAGGGTTAGCTCTCACTATAGTGCCGATGATGATGACGATGGTAATGATGACGATGACGATGACGACATTCCAACGGCGGCACGGTTGGCCTTTTTCAATGAAGTTCGTCATGCTTACGGAAGGTAGGTTGGTGCAAGCTTCAAGAATTCTCAGGTTCCACATTTTTGTGTTTCCTCTTGTTCCAAATCCATTCGAATACTAACATTAGCGCCCCGCGTACACCAGATCAAGCTTGTTGTTGAGTGGTGGAGCCGCCCGTAAGTGTTCGAAAAACGAAAAAACACGGTCAATAAAATGGTTGTTTACTGCCGTGTCTGTCGCATCTCACCGTGCTCTTCTGCCTGTATTTTCTCTCGCAGTGGGTTACTACCATGTTGGCGTCGTCAAAGCTTTGATGGAGAATAATCTCATGCCTCGCGTGATCGGTGGAAGTAGTGCAGGGAGCATCGTATGTGCAATGATTGGAACTAGAACGGATGAAGAGTGCATGCACGATTTCTTCCAAATGCGGGGTACTCGTGCTCCAGGTCATTCAGGGTCACTTCAACTCGAATTCTTTCGACCCATCCTCTACGATTGCAGTGGAAACAAAGTGCACCATTCAGTACTGAACAAATCACAGCAACCACAACAACAGCAGTCACGACAATCAGCCATCGTCACCGCCAAGAATCCCATTGGCCTGCAAAGTGTCTACAAAAATAGCGCTGGCGCGTTTCATAGTTCCAAACGAGCCTGGCAGTTTTTGCTCATTCCAGTGGTCTTTCGAGATCTTAGTAGCTATGTGTACGATCTCTTTATCGGAAATCGTCGGGCTGGCGATCTTTTGAAGAGTGACACAGAGCACCTAAAAAATGTCGTCAAAAATAATTGTGGTGATTTTACGTTCCAGGAAGCCTTTGACAGAACTGGAAGAATATGTAACATTATCGTTTCTCCGAAGAATCAAAGCGATCCACCACGATTATTAAATTACCTAACAGCACCACATGTCTTGGTGTGGAGTGCAGCTGTAGCATCTGCCTCCGTGCCAGGCATCTTTGAGGCCGATTGTCTCATGGTGAAGGATCCGGATGGTACCGAACGTTACGAGTCTTCCAGGATGGCAACGGATGGAGTCAAGCACCGCCGAGAAGGTGTGCAGTTTTCCGATGGCTCTTTTGAACAAGATCTGCCCATGGAGCAACTGAGTGAAATGTTTAATGTCAATCACTTCATTATCAGTCAAACAAATCCACAAGCAGTGCTTTTTGGTTCCTACAATCATCGGTCAAATGTTTGGTCCAACCCAGTCAAGGGCTTCGTGGATTCCCTTTTGAAATTTTTAAAACACCAGTGTCGAACCTGGATTGTCAGTGTGACAAAATTTCTGGGAAGTGGGCGATTTCGACCGCTGTATGCACAGCGACGAGCCAACATTGGAACCCAACTGCTAACGCAAGAGTACGAAGGTCGAGATTGTGATATATCCCTAATTCCGTGGTTGAACCATCGAAGCCTACAATCTGCCTTCTTACACATGCTCTACAACCCAACGCCACGCGACTTCTTTGAATGGACGGCTGCCGCTGAACGGGAAACTTGGAAGTACATTCCCCGCATCAAATGCCACATCGCTGAAGAGATTGCTTTGGATCAGTGTGTCCAGCGTTTGCGGAATCGGCTAGTTATGGAAGCGCGCACTGCTTGTCGAGGGACCACACAGACCAGCAAGATGATCAGCAATGGACTGCCCAGTTTTTTTGCGAGTCCAAGTCTCGCGAAGCTCTCTACTCCTAACGATGAGGGCGAAGGCGTAGATGCATCTCAATTTCCGGTACTCAAACAACAAAACCGTAGTGACATTAAGCCATCAGCTCAAGGTAGCTACATTGTTCCATCGAATAAAGATGCCCGCCCTGAAAAGGCTGGTTCCGACAACAATAACTTGGCAGAGCCGTTTGACATTAACTCCGGTTGGGCTGGTCTCGGTCTCCGCGGCAACCGCTCGAGTGGCAGCTTGGAACGACAATTTTCTCACCCGTCGAAATTGTTCATTTCAATGCTTTGCATAATGTGTCTCTTACCAACAAGTCTCGCTGTCAACTCTCCACACAAAGCACCACTACCAATGTTGGACTTATCGCACCGACATGATCTGGGGCTACCTGTTCTGGAAGAAGTGATTCGACGGAGTCTTTGGGACGATGATGCCTTGTCATTATTACCAGGTGATGATGGCATCAACATTCAAGTAGACCTTTCCAATTCCCTTTTTGGTCGCGACATGGCGAGAATTTGGCAAGCCTTATTGCCCCTCAATAACGGAGATTACAATCATCAGCATCCAAGCAACATACAGCAACCTACAACAATTCACTTGTTTAGCCAAAAAAATCGTATTACACCTCACAGAATGGATGAACTGATTCAAAAATTGCTTAGCAGCAGTTCATTTAATGAAACGATAGATATGAAAACAACTCTGCCAGTCGATCATGAGACTTGCAATGATGCCACAGCGACAGACACGTTAGTGAGCACAACAACAACACTGCCACCGCAGAAGCATCGAAGAGCTTGGAAGGTAGAGACCCTGGACATGTCCTGGAATCCACTGCAACCCCACGGAGCTGGTTGGAAACCCTTCCTCAATTCACTTCAAAAATTGTTGCAGTCGAGTGATGTTTGTCCAACCGTCTTACGGTTGAATCGATGTGGCCTGGGACCCGGAGTGTGCCGTGCCATTGGAAAGGTATGTGTGTAGCGTGGCATTTTTTTGAGTCTGGTGGCCGTGTGCTTCCACGGATTGCCTTAAAAATGCAAATGACAAGCTCGAATGTACTAATCTATGTAAAACCAATTTGTTTATATTATTTGGGGAAAACAGGGCATTATTCAGAAAGAGTCTTTGTTTTCTCTTGATGAAAGATTAAAGTCTGCCAACGAACCACTCTCCTTGCATCTCAGTGGCAACCCAGATCTTGGAAATTCGGGAACCGCCGCTCTTGCTGCAGCTATTCGTACCGTTAATACAAAAGACGCCGGTGGTGTTGATACAAAGAACGATATCGACGACGAGAGTGGTATAATATTTGATTCATTGGATTTGTCTGCATGCAATGTAGGCGATGTCGGGGCAGAAGCCCTTGCCTTAGCACTGGAGAGTCGACGGGGCATGTGTATTCGACACCTGGATTTAAGCCACAACCAGATCTCTGATGTCGGGGCGGCTGCTATTGGACGTGCCTTGGAATCATCGGGAGCTGTCTTGGAGAGTCTGGATTTGAGTGGCAATAAAGGCATCAGTGACCAGTCGGCAATGGTTGTGGCAAGTGCCTTCAAAAAAGGTATGGTAACGTCCATTCGTATGAGAAGCTGTCATATATGTGCCGATGGTGCGGAGGCTTTTGGAAAAGCCATTCGCATATTGGCAATGAAAAGCGACCCTTCTTCTTCGTTACTGATTGATCTAAGTGGCAATCCGTTGGGAGTGTTACGGGGGAAGACGAGCAAAGACAGCAAATATTCTGCGAGCGCAATCAAAAGCAAGGCGACTGCAACGACCAGTGCTTACGTGAACATCATCCGCAAAGGCATCAAGAGTGGGCTCAAGGAATACGGCGTGGACGCATTTGGAAGCACTGCTGAAAGTGACGACGACGAGGAAGCACGCAATGGAATTGGCAGTGATCTTATGGGTGATGGAAATTCTGATCCCAGCAAAGCACGATGCGGAATAAAAGCGTTTGCAAATGCCTTTCTTGATTCGGAAAATAAAGGCGACGAGGAAATTACTAACCCCGTTAGATCGGATACATTCAAATGCCAATTATGCCTACGCCATTGTTTTCTTGATCATAGTGCGGCGGACGCCTTGGCGGCTGTCTTGGTGTATGCACGAGACGATATGGGCATCGATTTGGCCATCGATATTGGTTTGAACCCAGTCTTGGAGGATGATATGAGGGATGCCCTTCAAGGTGACGATTCCAGAGAGATGGTGTTGAGAGACATGTCTGATCGATATCATGATGCCTTGGAAACACTGAGAGAATCTCGAGAGAGGGCAGCAGATGCAGCGCTAGCAGCCGCTCGACGAATCGAAAAGGAAGCTGAACTGGAGGCTCAGTGGGATGCACCGGAAGGCTTTGGTGACGACACATGGAATCAAGATGACGACGATTGGGACTCAGATGATGACTATGAGCTAGAGAACGCTGAGTATGACTACTAGTAAACAGCATTTTTATATCTTTCATTTTCAATCGAGTTAGATGATCCTTTTCCAAAAGCCAATCTGTGAGCGGACAAGCAACTGTTGATATCCAATAGAAATGCCTTCTTCGTAAGAAACCCGATATTGTTGAAAGCATTTCTACCGGGATTTATGCATATGCATTAATACATTTATGTCACATCTGTGGGTACGTCCGCAGGATATGCCTCTATTCATAAGAAAAAATAATGCGCATTCCACGCAATTGGGAGATTTTCATAGTAAAATTTTCATCTGGACAACTGATAAACATGGCGTTGATAGGCACGGCTAAAGCCTGGCTCAACCATTCCACAGTGGCGGGAGAAAACGTTCCCTCAACAATCAAAAGACTGATCTTCACACGGGGATACAGGAGATCCATCAGCTTAACATGCTCCGTCAGACTCGATGTGTCAGTCTTGTCGTTGGTGTCAGTGCAGTGTACCACAATGATCTTGTTCGTTTGCTCGTTCTTTTGGATATAAAGCATAGCCTTATTCAGCATATATAGGTCATCATGCTTGCAGAAAAAGACGAATGGGACCTGCTGGACAGACCTCACCGTTCGACCAAGTGCCTGAAGGCAAGACACATTTTCACTGGGAGAAGTAGACATTGGAGGCGGTGGTGGAGGATCTTGAACGCTTCCCACGTTCGCTTCATTGCTTCGTAATATCAAGCTCCCACTCGTTTCAAGGTCTCCCTGCATAATAGGTTGTCCCTTTGGAACCAGGGGTGCATCTTCTCCTTCTACATCCGAATCTTCCTCCGTGATACGCCTTCTTGGCTTGAGAAGCTTAAACAAGAGCCGCAAAATAGCCACCCGTTGGAACATGACCAAAACTAAAGCTCCCACAATCAAAAAATAGACAAAGAAATATGTCAAAAGTTCCGGTTTTCCGAGCACGTTGCCCATTAGGGCCACGACCACAGAAACCAGTCCCGCCACAGAATGGAGCCACGAAACTTCCACCTCTCGCGGCAAGGAAGGTCGCCTGAATTTGAGGAGGATATTGCCATAGGCAAATATTGTCATGACGGTTAAAAATGCATAACAGTATACGCCACCCAAAGCGCTTACATCGCTGTCGAGAATCACTACTTGGCTAACACACAAGAGAAAAAATCCGACCAAGATGAACGAATCTGTCCCTGTCCACGGATTTTGTATGAGGAAGAATTGCGGCATGCACCGATCCATACTCATGCGCCGGATCAGTCCATTGATTCCAACGTACCCCGTCAGCAAAGCTGCCGCAAGTACCACAAAGGCGTCAACCGAGACAATCGTCGAGAAAGCAAATCCAATATCGATTTGATCGGGAAAATGTAAGTTCATTTGCAACCAGTCTCCCAAAACATTTGCCGTCCTAGCCAGGACAGTGTCATGGTGCTCCATGATGTCATCGAGTGTTAGACACGAAAAGGAAATCAAACTCAAAAGTGGATTGAAGAACATGACACCTGCCCACATATTTCTTAAAGTCTTTGGGAAAACTCCGGGTGCTTGCTCTTCGACAAATTGAGACGACGTTTCGAATCCAGAACAACCCAACATGGCTGAACTGAAACCGTAAAAGAGTGCTGTATACACTGTTCCCGGAACGATTCGACCCGCCATATCCACGGGTGGGAAGGAAGGTGTCGCTGCCGACCAGTTATCAATCAAACGTTGGGGATGACAGATCATGTGCAAAAGCCCCATGAATGTCAAGATGGACAGAACTGCCACATGGATCACAAAAACAGCTTTGGCGACCTTGGCAGATTCACTCAGACCCATATTGGTCAAGACGCAAAAAAAGGCCAATAATACAATGGTTGCGGCTTGCCTTTCAATTTCAAACGGTAGCACTGTTTCCAAGTAGGCGATGGCTTCCAGGGCGGAAACGACACCCGTAGTAATGTAGGCAATAATGGCAAAAACTGCTGCCATACTGGCAAATTGTTTGGACGTGCAATTCAAAAGGATGTTGTAGGTTCCGCCGTTGCACGGCAAGGCCATGACGGTTTCGTGATAAATTCCCCGAAACAGGTACAACACCACGCCTACAAGGGCCAGACAAAGGGGTGCCAGAATACCCGAACTCAGGCTGACCAGTCCGGAAACGTAAAAGGTTGAACTGAGAATGTCATTGCCCGAAATGGCGGTGGCTTCCAACTGTTGCAACAAAATTCTAGAATCATGGTCGACTTGTAATTCTTCCACGATGCGTCCCATATCGGACTGTCGGGGTTTATGGCGGACATTGTAGGCTCCGTACCCTGCAAAGTCGTGGGCTTCTATAAATTCGAATCGGTGAATTGTATATGGATATGAAATTGGGTTTGAAATAGTGGAAATCGCGTTTTAAAAAAATATTGAAAACTGGTTGAGACGACAAAAAAGCATGCCAATTAATGAGTAGTACTAGCTAGTACTGTCTTAATTATTAATGAATGGTCTTGTATTCTGCACGAGCAAACGAAACGAACGTACCGAATTTTTTGCGGGCTGCTCCCGGGGGCGTCCACAACCACGCCGATTGATCCAATTGTTTATACAAGGCAGGATTGGACATCTGCTTCATGGCGTCTCCACCATCATCCTTCTTATTTATATAACTAGCTTCTTCTGACATGCTCAAGGGTGACGACCGGCGACTGACGACTGACGACTGACTGTATCGGATTCTACAGCGACCTTTATTATATTCATCAATCAATGATACTACTAGTAGGTCTATTATTCCTGTTCATGGCCCATGTACTAGACTAGACTAGCAGTAAACCTATTCTTCTTACTACTATGGATTTCATCATGTCCATGTACATGGCCGAAGACGGACAGCACACCCCTCTCCAACTTGAATCTCGGAGTAGACCGTACTAGAGTAGTAGTCTACGTAGTAGTAGTCTACGTAGTAGTAGTCCTCCGAGCACCTGATAAATAAAAATGACTAAGATTAGGGTGCTGAATGAATCCCGAGCACTCGTGGACGCGGACAGAGGATTCCAGTAGATTTAAATAGATAGAGACTCCCTCCAACAGAGAGAGTCAGCACGAATGACTCTGCACTCATGTGTACTTTGCAATAACGCTCATTTTTCAAATTGGCGCTTTATTATTAGCACAAGAAATCAATTGCGAGTACTCGTAAACACTACAGTATCTTCGTTGACCTCAATCACCTCTCGTCATTTTTTATTTCAGCTCAGGTAGTCTACTACTACCAATAAACAGGGACACCCATACTTTCATCTTTCATTGCATGGCCCATACTCAAACCCTCTTTTGGCTTATTCGCATTATTCCAATAGACAAAGTTAAAGCACATAAAAATATCAAAAAGCGAAACTCAAGATGAGCCGTTCCACAACTGCTTCTTGTAGCAGCAGCAACAACAATGGCAACAGTACTGCTGCCTCCAAAAAGTGGCTGCGAATAGGTACACTTTGTGTGGTGCTCCTGTCTTTGTTAACCACGGCAGTTCACCAATGGCGACGATATGTTCACCACCAGCAGGCCATTTTTCTCTTGAACAAGTACGAACAGCAGCAATCCGAGCCACTTTATGAGGACACACGCGAAGTCCACCAAGCATTGGACACAGATGCGCTACCTTTGGAAGGTCAACGCTTCCGTCAACGCAACTTAAAAAAAAGACAGAAATTTGACGAAAAGGAAGCCACAGGATTTGCTAGTGGATCCTCCGCCGACAACAACGGCGAAGACTATGAGGATGATTATTTTCACGATAACGACCCGACAGAAGTTGGAAGTGGATCCTCCACTGACAATTACAATGACGATTATAATGTTTATGATCCGAATGGCAGCGGTTACGGCTACAAGTACGAAGGTCCTCACCCCACTCTGCCTCCTGCCATTGTGGCCCAATTGCCGGGTGGAGGAACAGGACCACCCAAACAGAATACTGCCGAAACAACACCGGAGCCTACTGCGTCAATTCCCCAACCAGTGGAACCTCCAACCGAAGCACCAGTAGAGCCTCCACCCTCACCTGTTCCAACGGTGACAACTAGAGAACCATCACCTTCTCCAACGGATGGTCAAGCTTCCTTAACTAGCACCAATGTCCCTACATTGAAACCTTCCTTGGTGGATGTGTTTGATGTCGTGGACGATACGGATACTTCGGCCAGAGCCACGGGAGCCCCAACGATATCATTTAGTTCCACAAGTTCTCCCTCTGCTTCCGCCACCACGTTAAACAGCGCCACGGAAACTCCTACTATGACATCTTCGTTAACAGATGTCGAAGGAAACGCCGATACGAGTTCTACAGGTGCTCCTACTTCCGCATCGGAAAGCACCACTTCATCCCGCGGCACGGAACCTCCCACTATGACATCTTCGTCGTTAGAAAATGATGCCGAAGGAAACGCCGATACCATTATTAGCTCCACAGGCGCACCTACTTCTACATCGGATACATTCCAAGGCACAGACGCTCCCACCACCACAGAAACTATCACAGCATCGCAAGGAATGAATATTCAATTACTCGAACTATTTTCCTGTCTCTCTCTTGATCGACTGTCCCTTGATGTTTGGTTTCACGGGGAAACGGATTCCGTTTGCCTCAGCAATAGCGATTGTGCCTCTCCCTATCAGTGTTGTCGCTATCATCCTGAAGGCTTTTTGAAGTGTGATGCCAGCAATAGATTTAGCTCTTATCCTTGCTTGTGTCATACCGATACAGCGGATCCATCGACTTTACCTACATCCAAAATTGAATTAGACTTGCCTGTCGCCACCGTACAACCTACCACGACTCAAACCAATGCGCCTTCTTCACTGTCCAGCATGCTCGCCGGGACCACAAACAGTCCTACTACAGAAGAAAGGTCGTTTACGCCGACGGATTCGAATAGTTCCCCAGATGCGATCAATCCAGACAATGAGACTGACACTGACAACGAGCTTGATGTTGTTGTTGTTCCACCAATATTGATAAATGAGACTGCTCCTCCCATTGTATTTGAATCCACGCCAGTTATGGACACGTCGCGACCGATTATCGAAGAACCTGAACCGTGCTTGCCCTTTGATCAAGCCATGCCTTTGGTCGCACACCCCCGCACCACTGCGGGTTGTCTGACGAATTCGTGTGGCGGTGGATGTTGTCGGATTCGAAATTGGTTAATTTGTGATACGACCAATACGTTCAAGGATTCTCGATGCATCTGTAACGAAAATACTGCTCCACATGCTGGATTTGCTCCTAGTTCGTTACTGGCGGACAGTGATACCACGGAGGCGACGGATGCTGTTCCAGCAGAAGTACCAGAATACAACATCAATGAAGAAACTGCCATTGATGATTCTGATTTGGAGTCGCCACCGTCGGCACATGTCCCTGACTCCCCTACCACTCTCAACTCTACGACCATGGCATCTTTGACCGGTACTCCGGCGTCCACTACCATGGCGCCACTATCACCTGCTCTTTCAGGTTTCAATTTTTCGCAAACATCTATATCTGCTTCTGCTTGCGAGAATGGTTCACCATTGTATGCCAATCCAGAGTTTGCACATTTCACGAAGTGTGTGTCATCTCCCGAGTGCGCCGCCATTGATGAAACACACTGTTGCTTGGAACGCTTCTGCATGTGTGGTACCCCCCACAGGAATCCACTAGAAGAATGTGTCCCGCCCTTTCAAGTAGACTTTGGCAGCTTGTCTACGGCGAGTACACCTTTGATGAATCACAGCTTACCGTCGACGTCACAGCCTACGGAAAACCCTACTGCGGCAGATTATGGAGATGGGCCCAAAGAGCTGCATACGTCTTCTCCGACTGTTCCTGAGGAAATCCAGCAGCTTACTCCTCTCATTGAGACTCAGGCGTGCGTCCCCTTCGACGACAACATTCTTGTTTATGCGAACCACCCAAATACCGACGAAGAGTGCCGGACAAACTCAGGCTGTTCCAAGGGTTGTTGCCGTTCGTATTGGTGGTTGGTTTGTGACGAAAATAATGACTTTACTCACGCACCATGTGTTTGCAATGAGAATACCCGCGACCCAAACACATTTCCTGAAATATCCAAGACCAAGGAGCCAAGACCATCCGGGCCCGAAGATGTTTGCCGGGATGGGTCTTTTTATCAGGATCACCCAAGCTTTTCAGCCATGACACCTTGTTTTGCAGGAGATGAGTGTGGCTCTGGACAGTGCTGCCTCAGCAAGTATTGCTTGTGTGGAGTTCCCTCAGTTGCAGCTAGTGAATGTGTTCCACCTGTCCCCGACATTTTCTTGTCAACTTCATCACCCACCAGTTTTCCTGTAGCAATGCCTACATCAACTTTCACCACACAGACAAGTACAACTCCATCTGTACATGAATTTCCTGGGACTTCTGAGCCAGGCCCAAGTGAGCTTGAAGATGTTTGTCGTGAAGGTTCTTTGTATCAGAATCGCCAAGACTTTTTGGCAATGACTCCATGTTTTGCTGGGGATGAGTGTGATTCTGGAGAGTGCTGCCTCAGCAAGTATTGCCTGTGTGGTGTTCCCTCAGTTGCAGCTAATGAATGTGTCCCACCTGTTCCAGACAATTTCTTGTCTACTTCATTGCCTACCACTCCTTTTTCAGCATCGCTTACATACAATCCTACCACACAGCCAAGTACAACTGCATCCGGAACTGAAAATGCTGGATACATAGAGGACAAAAAGCCATCACAACCTGCACAAGTCCCTATTTTCCCTGTTCCTGCTCCTTTACATGCTACCACGGCCCCTCAACTGTCAGCCCCAACTTCCCCCATCACTGTTACCATTACAACACTTGGCCCTCAAGAACCTGCTGACACTTCTGAATCTGTCACCATGGCTCCACAGAAGGTATCCCCCACTATGCCTATCACTGTTACAATGACAACACTTGGCCCTCAAGAAACTGCTGCTGACATTTCTGAATCTGTTACTATGGCCCCACAGAAAGAATCTCCTACCATGCCTATCACTGTAACAATGACAACTCTTGGCCCTGAGGGACCTGCTGACATTCCTGGATCTGTCACTGTGGCTCCACAGAAAGAATCCCCTACTATGCCCATCACTGTTACAATGACAACTCTTGGCCCTCAAGAAACTGCTGCTGACTCCTCTGAATCTGTCACCATGGCTCCACAGATAGAATCCCCTACTATGCCCATCTCTGTTACAATGACAACACTCGGCCCTCAAGAAACTGCTGCTGACATTTCTGAATCTATTACCATGGCTCCACAGAAAGAATCCCCTACCATGCCTATCACTGTAACAATGACAACTCTTGGCCCTGAGGGACCTGCTGACATTCCTGGATCTGTCACTATGACTCCACAGATAGAATCCCCTACTATGCCCATCTCTGTTACAATGACAACACTTGGCCCTCAAGAAACGGCTGCTGACTCCTCTGAATCTGTCACTATGGCTCCACAGAAGGTATCCCCCACTATGCCCATCACTGTTACAATGACAACTCTTGGCCCTCAAGAAATTGCTGCTGACTCCTCTGAATCTGTCACTATGGCCCCACAGATAGTATCTCCTACTATGCCTATCACTGTCACCTTGACAACTCTTGGCCCTGAAGGACCTGCTGACATTCCTGAATCTGTCACTATGGCTCCACAGAAAGAATCCCCTACTATGCCTATCACTGTTACAATGACAACACTTGGCCCTCAAGAAACTGCTGCTGACATTTCTGAATCTATTACCATGGCTCCACAGAAAGAATCCCCTACTATGCCTATCACTGTCACAATGACAACTTTTGGCCCTGAAGGACCTACTGACATTTCTGAATCTGTCCCTGTGGCTCCACAGAAGGAAACTCCTACTATGCCCATTATGCTTACCACGACATCCTTGGGGCCTGAAGCTGATGGAAAAGCCACAACTGCTACTGCTACTACACCATCGACTGATGTGTGTGTTGAGGGCCACCCTGTCTTCCACCACCATCGCAGCTACGCGCAGTTTGAAAAATGCGTGACATCTGACGACTGCGGAAGTACTATCGGAGAGTGCTGCTTAGCAAATTTCTGCCTTTGCGGTCCTCCTCGTGAAAGCACGTCGTTGGAATGCGTTCCTTCATTACTAGACCTCAACCAAGAAGATCTCGAAAATCTTTTAGCTACCCAGGCTACCAGCCATCCTTCGTCATCTGAAACAAATGTTCCGACGGAGAGGCCCACCGTTCCATTGAGAGCGAGCCCCTCAAGATCGCCCACTAAGCTACCCACGGAATCGCCCATGATTCCTTTGGAAGAAAGTGTTGGTTGCATTCCATTTGAAAGCAGTGCAGTGGACCATCCGAACACAGACAGTAAGTCTTGACTGAATACCTCGGCTCTCGCCACGAGACGTTGCTCGTGCCACATCTGAATCTACCACATACTAACCATTCATCTTTCACACCTTTCCACTCGCAGCCGCGTGTACGACCAACAGCTGTGCTAAGGGCTGCTGTCGGTCCTATTGGTGGTTAATTTGCGATGAGACCAATGATTTCAGATTTGCCCCATGTGTTTGCAATGAAAACACTCAAGACCCTGGTAATTTTGTGACCGTACCTACACCCGTTCCAGCTTCTCCTGGACCAGAGGATGTCTGTAAAGGCGGCTCTTCTTACCAATCCCACCCCAGTTTGAGCGCATTGACTCCTTGCTTTGGTCCTGGTGATTGCGGCGAAGGCGAGTGTTGCCACAAGAAATTTTGCTTGTGCCTCTCAACCGAAGAAATCGAGGCCGAGTGCGTTCCTGAAGCCGAAGAAAGCAGAAGTAGCATCGTGACGATTGCAGAACATCTGGCGAACGAGAATGACTTGGTCATCATAGAAGATTATCCATCAGAATCGAGAGCCACAGGAGCGCCAAGCGTTGGCGTGACCAATAATGCAGAAACAAGTGCCCCATCCACACTTTCAACCATCACGGAAACCCTCCACTTCTCGGTGACGTCTTCTCCGACTATTGGAGTTCCTCTCATCGAGACTGCTGCCTGCGTGCCCTTTGACGGGAGTATTCTTGTGCACGCCGAGCATCCGAGTACCGACCCGACGTGTAAAACCAACACAGTAAGTTCCAACTCGATAACTTTTCCATAGAATTCTTCTCGAATACAAATCTCACCCTTGCGCCCCTTTCTTCTTGCAGTGCCCGAATGGATGCTGTCGTTCATATTGGTGGCTTGTCTGTGACGAAGTTAACGCCTATTCTTTTGCTCCTTGCGTCTGCAATGAAAATACCCAAGATCCAGAAAATTTTGTCTCGAACAAACCCGAGGCGAAAGCCACGCTACCCCCAGAGCCAGAAGAGACTGCCAGAGACCCCGATGTTTGTAAGGACGGGTCAATTTATCATCAAATGTCTGGCTTTAGGTCCATGACTCCCTGTTTTGACGGGCAAGGCTGCGGCGATGGGGAATGCTGCATTGCCAAATATTGTCTTTGCATGAACCCTGAAGAAAGTACGGATGAATGTGTCGCTCCTGCCCCGGAAAATGTGTTACTGAAAGGTGCCAAATAAACCGTATGATTGGATGGCTGTATAATTGTTATCATCCGTACTCTTAAATTCTGAGTAGCTCTTGTTGCTATTCTACATATACTCCGGAGTACCATAAAACCAATTTAGAAATCGGGGTTAATAAGGACTGTTCATCTCTCGACTCGACAACATTTTGCCGGAGCTAGACCTGCGAACTGCGAATTTGCGCTACATTACTACAAAAAATAGCTCGAGTTTCGAAAATCAGCGATCACTACAAAAAGTACTGAAGCATTGGCAGACTTAGAGCAAGAATTGCACGTTGCACGGCCTTTTCTTTGGATCAAGACATTCAAGCTTCGATGTTTCGCATGCCAAGAGTTCATGTCCAGGCATACGAAGAATTCATTGGCTGCGCAGCAGATCACTCTGCACTGGGCTGTCTACTAACACATTTTGCACACGTGTAGCAAGATGACCAGGAACATCGCAAAATAGAAAGTACCTCCACCAAGAACATTTTTTCTTGTTGAGCTATTACTGCTGCTATCGCCATCAAATATGTCATTGCCACTACCAACATTGTTGCTATTGCCGCCACTATTGGAGCTTGTATCACAGCTGTGACAAAACGGCCCAGGAGGGCTCATTGTCAAGACTGGATCCTTCGGAGAGGGGCATTTTGCTACTGTAGTGTCTCTCACACCGAACATATTTGTGACTGTAGCGCTCTCGTGTATTTTTGGTCCCCACGCACACAAGTTCTTGACCATTCCCGAGCGTCGGGCGAACATATCAGCAAAGTTTTGCCCGGAACTCACATCCCAACCTTCAATATTGGTATTCAAAAATCCAGCTCCCGATGCAAATGATTCAAAGTTGGTTACCTTTTGGACATTCCAACGACTGAGATCGGTTTGGATAGAAGTGGCATCCGTGAACATGAAGGAAAGGTCCTCGGCCGATCGTAAGTTCCAGTTGCTAAGGTCACCAGTGAATTTAAACGCTTGCTGGAACATCGATCGGAATGAGGTTACGGATGAAACATCCCAGGACTGACTGATTCGATACGGTCGGGGTTGAGTGCGGAAAAGAATTTGGATTGTGTTGTGTGTTCACATCGACAGTCATTCCAGAAACGATGATGATGTGTGAGGTATACGAGATAGGATTACTTGTTACGAAAGTGTGTGCAGATTCAAAAGTAGACTTACATGTTTCCATAGAATTTCGTCGCTCGATTAAAGCACCTACAATGAATTAGCAGTGAATGATCAAACATATTAATATAAGCGTAAAATGCCGAACCAATCATGGTTCAGTAGGTCCATGGTCCACGCATCCAACCATATTTGCTCCTTACCTAGCCATCGTTGTGACTCTGGACACATCCCAACCATTTAGCTCCTCGTTAAAGCCTCGCTGATTGGCAAAAAGTCCCGAAAAATCAGTAACTTCTCCCACACACCAACTGCCGATTGGATGCCCATATTTAATCGATACTGCACTGGTATCTGTTCCATTGGCATCGATGTAATCTTGAATAGCAGTGCTCAGTTCATCTTTGGATTGGAAACATATCTGGGAGGCAACACAATCTTGAATTTAAATTCCACGTGTAAACCAATGAGTCGAAGGAAAGTTTGAGGACATTAGGAGTTCGAGTTGACTGATGAGTTTCTATCCGCGTCGATTGGCATTTTGTAAAGAAAGCAAACACCTCTCCGAACATTGAAAATAGTGAAAATAGTAGTGAATGTCCTCTCACCTGGTTGGAGTAGTCCGATGAAAAGAAAGAGTAGCGCAAGGCATATCCGACGCGACCGGTCGACAGGCATGGCAGATCTAAGAGTTCTTTCTTATGATTAGTTCAAATATGTATTTATTCAATACGCGGCCCTCTTTACCGTACCAAAAACGTGAATACAAGTTGATGAAAACGAGACAAATGTTTTGTCATTATTTCAAATTCAAGGGTCTTTTTCTTGTGAAAAATATTTTTTGAAAAACTTGTCATCGGTCTTTAGCCCTATCGCTAAAGATACCCCAATTACTACGGTACTCTATCAAGCCAAATAATAATAATCACGTAAAGTCAACTAGATTTGCTAGACTAGAGTAGTCTAGTAGGCTACTACTAGACTACTAGAAGGCATAAATCCATCACTGTTTCCTACCAGCGCGAAAGAGATGGTGTAATGTCTTGCAGGGAAAATCGAGATTTGTGTTTTTGCTTTGATCGTATTTGTTTGTGCTTATATTATGGCACCATCTGGCCAAAACCGAAAAAGATATTCTTTCTCCTCAACGTGGCTATTACTATCAATTTTCATGTACTGCCGCGAATACACTTCCGAACGCTCAAAGTAACAATTTTGACCTTGTTCCCATTCCTACCCTGTACTTGCGGTTGGGTTGTGACAGAAATTTGGCACTCTCCTGTGCACACCGGGGGCGATGCATCATCCTCGGCCAAAGCAATGTCGGATGGCACCGATATCCGGGGAGTCCACAAACCATCTACTTCCAGGACAGTCTTGCGTTGTGTTCTTCGGTCCAGTACCGCAATAGTAAAGGCACCCATTTTTTCGTAGGACTTTAATACCGAGAGATAGGGAACGTAGCATTGGTCTGGCTGTACCGGAAAATGAATATCGAATATTACTGTCTCTCCACCGCTTGGGTTGGTAGCTATCCAGCCGAATCTACCAAAGGCGTCTTCGTAATAGGTAAACCCTGCAGTATGAGAAGATGCTTGAAGGTGCCGCTTTTCTACAAAAATCTCGTAGGTATCGTTGACCATTAAAAAGTTGTGTCGAGCGTTGAGTTTGGTGGGGTCCGCAACCATCCATCCCGTGACTGGAATGACGGCGGCGGTGCGGTCGAACGCTGTTTCTCCCCGGCACACATCTCGAGCTGTGGTAGCAATTGCATCAACGATCAAGTCACTGGCAATTTGATGTCCAACGCCACTGGGATGGACCTCGTCGTGGGCAAAAAATGGTACGTAACAGGGTTCTCGATCTTGTGCTTGTTGTGGAATGGTACAATTCTTTGGAGGATCTACTGGTGAAAATTGTTGTATTCTGCAGACCGTGGCACATCCCTTGTTTCGAAATGCTTCGTCAATGTGTTCGCGAATACAGGGATGGCATCCATGTGGATACGGCAATACAGTATCTCCTCTGCGCGTGGAATAGTTGAACGGTCTGATAAGGCTGAGCAAAAACTGATAGTCGGGGAACAGGGCCTGATCGTAGGAAATTACTGGCACCTGATAGTGTTGCGCCGCACCCAGGTGCAACAGGGAGGCCGTTTTGCGCGCAGCAATGGCGGTCCTCATTTCTAGAAAGACAATTGCGGCATCGGGATACCGGTGCAGCAATCGGTGCAGCACGGTCTCCGTGCAGGTGGCAATGCTGTCAAATCCATCAAAAAAGACGTCCATTTTAAAATCAATCATGGTCTTGTGATCTTGTCCCTGATAATCATTGACAGCAAATTCTAGCACGAACAAATCCACTCGATCTGGCAGATCCTCCATGAGCAACTTCAATCGTTTGGCCATGGCACAAATCTGTTTGTGAATGAATGCATGTTTTTGTTATAGATAAAAATGGATGAATAGACGAAAAGACAGACGAAGGAACGAATTGTGAGTCTGTACATATTCACCAAAAATCAACAATCGCTTCCAATACTTTCGGGAATACTGAACAGATCCTTACATCGGCTCCATGACTGCCCTTGTTCAGTACTTTGTGACGCTGCAATTGCTTTAGTTGGTGTTTTTGTGGTTGTGGTTGTGGTTGTGATTGTGATTGTGCTAATGGAAATTTGTCGTTCATCCAATGTTCCAATCGATCGGAGTAACGCAATCCCTTGACGACGCCGTGTCCCAGCGATATGGATCCTCCCGACACGACCGCCAAGATCGGTTCTCGTTGTTCTTGCAATTTGTGTACCAATTTTGCCAATCGTTTGCGACTGCCCACGTGAGACCAAGATTTGCGATAATCTTCTAACGTTAATCCCCGAGTTTGATTGGACGTCATGCGTTCGTACTCGAATTGACAAGGATCGATGGTGGATGGTATTGCTGCTGCTGCTGCTGCTGCTGCTGCTGCTATTGTTGCTTCTGTGTCAGCAATTTGGATCTGCCGTTGTGTCGTCGTCATCTTTGTTAAAGACGATGAAGCAAATGAGTCGAGATGATCTGCTATTGCACCATCACTGTTGCGACAAACAGTATTGTGGTCTCCCCTGTTTCCCCCCATCACCAACACAACGACCACTGTATTGAAGATTGTCGAACAGAGAATAATGAACATTACGAAACCCCACTGTGATGACGGCGATGACGATGACGATGATTTGACCATCTTTCTTTCTTCAACTACTACTAGTAGTTATATCAATTCTCCCCTTGTAAAGGAACAACGAACAAGGTATTAATACCAACCACCAGCACCATTCGTTTGTACTACAGTACTCTGACATAAGAAGAATATATTATGATGTACCTGGTACTCTCTCCTAATGCAAACAAGATATGCCTGCCACATATTTTCGGGGGGTTAATTCTTTGAACCTTATCTCTACTGGCACTACTACTACTAGGATCTAATCATAAAAAAACCTTGGACGAATCCATCTTATTATTACTCTAGAGACTACTCTAGCTAGTACTAGTAGTAGACTAGTCTGCTTCTCATCAAGAACTTCTAGTTATTTGGTACCCTGGTACTAGCTAGCGCCTACTTTTAGTTGTTGTATCGTATTCATATGATACGAGCTCCCAAGATTTTGAATCGGCCAGTAGACCTACATTCTTTGTATAATAATTTTTTGGACTATTGGAATCTCAGAGTGAGTCTTAGTGCTCAACCAATCAGATCTCCAGACACCGACACGTAGAATGATTTCAAGATGGATGAGACCGAGACCAGCACACCTTTTTTCTTATCATGGCTAGAGTAGTACTACTAGTAGTATGCCTTGTTAACTACTAGGTCTACTACTTCTCACGGCGCTACTACTTCACTAGTAGCTAGTAGTAGACTAGTACTACTAGCTAGTTGGTAGGGTCTACTATCTACCTGGTACTATTATAGGCGAAAAAATGTTTTGGAATTACGAGTATATTGCATATTTAGTTGTATTTCGATAATGTTACCGTCCTATCTTTGTCCTTCGCCTACCGTTTACATCGGTACGCCCCCGCCTGCCCGTCTGTGTGTGTATGTATAATGTATGTGCAAGCCCCGTGTAATGGCATATGGATTTACTTTAGGCACCTTGCAAAAAAAAAGAGCTGCTCTGTTCAGAGGCGGCAAAGGCATCTCCTGAATGGACATCCTTTTCGACCGGGAGAGGCTCGTACAAATAATCTTCATTGCTTCTTTGGCCCATCATCATCATGTTGGAGCAGTGCCCAAGGGAGGGAGGAAAGTTCTGGTTTTGAAAGGACTGGGAAGGACCGTTCATCATCATCATGGACGACTGCGGCATCCACTGTCCAGCATTCATAAGACCATATCCCCCTGACATTCCCATACCGTTGCCAAAGTTATCTATCGGACAACCGATCTGGTCGGTAGATGCCTGGATTATACCGCGAATGTGGGCCAAGGTTTCCTGGCCGCTCATCTTGCGCCCCATGTTCATGTTCATGTTCATATTCATGTTTGATCGAAAGTCCATTCCCATTCCCATGTCCATGTGCGTGTTCATGTTTCTCCTCAAAGCCATATTGCTGTTCATGTTCATATTCGTGTTCATATTCATTCCCATATTGTTGCTCATTTGCAGGGACGATCCCATGTTAGGACCAATCATTCTGGGCTCGAGCGCAGACATGAGATTGACTGGCATTGGAAGGCTATCCTTTTCAAAACCAACGACAGGAGAAGCAACAATGAATTCATCTTCCGAGATGAAGCCCTTGGCGATCTGGCGGCGTCTCTGCTTGTTGTGCTTGCTCGAGCTGTACTGCCCAGCCAATGCATCCCGGAACGCCTGGGCGACGGTGACTCGAGCCACGCTATCCTTGGGAGAATGCCAGCGGCCTGTGGTGGGGTTGAGCTTGACAAAGCCGTAACGCTCCACACTCCAGTTGCGAATATCTTCGAGGACCTTGGCAAGGATGTAACTCTTCTCGGTCTTGGAGGGAGCGTTGGCGTATGTGGCCAACTCAGATTCGATCAGCGCGTAGAAGCGTTGATTTCCACTGTGGCTGCGAATGCGCTTGCCTCGACCAATAATGACAACGGTGTCGTCGGGTTTGAAATCCTCGTTGAGTTCGCGGCCACCCTTGAAATGGCTAGACTCTATAGAGGGAGAAGGAGAGGGAGTACTAGGTGCAGATGATGGCTTCATGGTAGGTTTCGGTTGACGTTCAAACTAAATTTGTGAGATAATAGAAGGAAAAATGCACTGCTGTCAGTAGCCGACTAGACTAGTAGGCATACTTAAGATTGTAATGATAGTTCCTGGCAACCATATCTTGTCGTTGCTTCTGCTTGGTGTTGTACGATAGTATTGCTGGTACTGGAGGTAGAGTAGCTTCTTGAATTCGAAAACTCTAGACTACTGGATCATCTACCAGTAGCTTTACTGCTATTACTAGCTGGTAGTGGTACTGCTACAACCAGAGTTTATCCTTGGATCTTGGATTCAATGGCCAAGACAGGGTTCACAGATTTAATGACCAATAACTTTTCGAAAGTAACCTTCTTGAGTTTGACCATTGTCAACTGTTCATAGATCTTTCCTGTACTGACAAATAAGTACCAGGTACCTGGTACCGGTACCTGGTACAGTACAGTACCTGGTACCTGGTACCAGTCATTTTGGATCATTGGTCCGTGAAAACCCCTTAAAGCTTGATTGTTGGAAACACTACCTGGTACTACCTGGTACCTGGTAGCTACTAGTAGTACTACCAGGTACCTGGTACTAGACTACTACGTAGTAAAATAAAAGAAGATTGTTCAAGAAGTACCATTGCACACATGGTACGGTAGAATTTTCAAGAAGCAGAAGAGTTCTGTACCAGATATTTCGCACGATCTGACAAATTATTTAAGGCCATCAACTGACGCAGGTCGTAACCTCTGAATATATATTACTCCTACTAGTAAATACTTAATGTTGAAATTTGCTACGACGCTTAAATTGCCGCACTCGTTGACAGGGCTTTTCCTACCATAGCGAATTTTATTAACATCTTCACATTTCAAAACTAAATACAGTAAAAACCAATACCGCGTCAGTCGATTTCAAGAAGATAGGCTTCTTTTGTTTAGATATGGTGACTTTTCCCAGTCCCCTTTTGGGGGGAAGCAACCACAAAAGGTGATGTCCTAGTACCCTGGTACCTGGTACCAGGTACGATCCTTCGAGTCTACTACCAGGGAGTAGCTACTAGCTAGTACCCTGGTACAGTACCTGGTATTAGCAGAGTATCTGGTACCAGGTACCACGTACTAGTACCACTTATTAGTACCAGGTACGGAACAGTACTTCACGTTTTCCGACCTGAATTTTGATAATGATTGCTCGAGCACTCGAGTACAGTACTACTACTACTAGCTTTGTAGTAGCAATAAGTAAGGAGTATGGTATGGTACCGTGGATTCTCATTATTTTGGAGTGGTTGCTTCGGTACCTGGTACCTGGTACCTGGTACCCGGTACCAGGTAATAGCTTGATTACTAAGTACTGGTAGTCTACTACCTGGTACCATCAGTAGGTTCTTGTAAAATCGCAGACGCAGTCAGGTACTGGTACCCATTTGGTGGGGATTGCGTGCTCCGCGTTAATACGAAATTCAATTGTTTTTTAAGAATTGCGGGAGCAATAGCGCTACTGGTAGACCTACTACCCGTAGTCTATTGTTCCCGCCACCAGTACTAGACTAGACCAAGACACTACTAGCTAGCTAGTAGTAGACCTACAAATATTATTAGACTTCCTGGATCTGACAACATTTATTTCATCGATTCAATCAATACTATACCATAAAACATAAGAATACGGTATTTTGTGCCAGTATACGATAAATAATCCCAAATAATGTAAATGAAGCTACTTGCAAGGATGTTCGAACTTGAGCAGCCAGCTGCTAGTCAACCGTTCATTCAAAAACAGGCCAAACGCCGCCGGCAGTGTTACCCATCTCTTTAAGAGGAATCGCATCGACAAGGCGATTGGCGGGGAATCAGGGGCCGCATTTCTCATCAGAGGGGCTGTTAGCAACATCACAAGATCTGTTCTTGAGGGAACGAAAATGTCCGCGATACGTCGGTGGTTCCAACCCACATAGGTGCACAGAATGGTCTTATCCCTGGCCAAAGCCAGGAAAACCAGCAGCTTTCAATTTTAGCCACAATGCAAGTCAACTTTTCTACTCTTCAGCTTTGTTCTAGCCTCGTTCTCTGGAGGTGTCTCTTTCCAGCTGACCCTGCACAACTGGATGCTGCGATTTTGCTGCTGCTTGAAACTGGCCCGGAGTTGTTGCGATGAGCTTATACATTGGTGATCCGGGCAACGCGGTCCTCAAGCGCGTGCCACTGTCCCATTCGTGAATCAAGTGTATTCTCGTTCTATCCCTCTCTATCCACGACACCTTCGTAGTAGCCTCAACTTTGCCGATGATTAAAAACTGCAAATTGGAAGCAGTAGCTTCGGGTTCAGAAGTTTCCTGACTCCAACTGGCTCGGAGGGCTATGCGCCCCAAAATGCTCTGGTCTACGTGCACTCAAAATTAGACAATACTCTGTTTTTCAGATTGAAGTTATGTTGGTTTTAAATTGACAACTTTGGTAGAGCATTCACAACACAGAGTGTGCTCTTAGCAATGAAATATGTTGCCTGCCATCCTACCTTCCTGTCTGCCAGCGATACATCGCCTCTCCTGGCTTGCTTACTTGGCCTTCTCGAGAAGATTGTGGAAATTAACCAAAGCAGCTTTCTTCATGGCAGGACTAACAGGTTTTTCACCCAAATAATTTTCACAAACGGCACGGGTCAAGACATTTGACTCGATCCTACCAGCGCGTTCCTGATCCACCTGGAGCGTTAGCGTAGATCCCATCACTAGTATATATATTTCTGTTTTGGCTGTTAGCGTTTGCGGCATTTCTTGCTTCTTCATTTCTTCCAGTCTTTTGTATTTCGAGTAGTGATTTGATTTCGGGTTTCGGGTTTCGGCCGTAGACCGTAGATTGTTGTTGTTTTCGTTTGATAGTGGTTCGGTGAGTTCGACGCGAGTAAAGAGTATGCCACCAGGATAAGTTGACGATGGCCATGCTGAGTTAGAGCAAACCAAATGCAAAATCAAACAACGCAAAATATAGCAAAGAGGGTACGTACTTGTCTAAATCTTTTCCTTTCATGAGTGGAGTTAAAACCTCAAAGGTTGCAGAAATGTACTGAGCCGACGTAATATTCCTGTTCATGACCAATCGAAATATGCGTGGAACGCTGGGGTCCAGCAAAATGCGAGTAATCCACTTGTCTTGGACATCAATAGCAGAATCTAGTGGCGGCGGAGGATGAACGAATCGAGCCGTTTTCAAATCCAAATAAAACCCAACCGCATAGGCATGAAAGACAAAGTACTTGGTCCGGACACCACATCCCACAAGTGAATATCCATTGAGAGTGTCAGGGTAGGCGATACCCGTAATAGGCTCTTTTATGGAGGAAGTTGTACCGCCAAAAACAATTTTCATGGGCTGAATGTCATGATCTCGCTTCCTTCTTGTGCTCTCACCGTTCGAGGAAGTAGACCCCTCTGAAGCGCTCTCCGTCGTGCTAAGAGTCAAATGCTGGTCTTTTACCTTTTCTAGTTTGACAGAATCTAATTCTTTTTCCGGACTCGCATTCTCGTGAAGGCAAGTCATTTTGTTTGGTTGCCGTAGAGGAAAATAAATAAATGAAAGTTGAATTTGAGTTGAAATTGACTCTGCGAAATGCGAAGTAAAACATAGTCCGGGCAAAAAAATTGAAGTGCTGTCGCCAAAATCAATAAAAAGTAGACTACTAATCTACTAGTTAGTACTGCTGGTCTAGTAGTCTACTCGTAGTAGTCTACCACAACGCACAGGTACTACGTATCCTTTCCGCGGAACAGCGACTGGAAGAGGAAGTGCGCGACTACACTCCCTGTAGACCTACTGGATTTGGTGCACGCAACAGTACCCTAAGGTGCGTACCGAAGTAGAGCGGCCGGGAATTGTTTTTGACTTGGTCCAAAATTCCCCAGGGGAGCTAGTGGACAAACTTTCAGTAAATTGTCTTATTTTAGCTCCAGTAGTATACAACGAAAACGCAGCCAAATGAATCTTATCCAGTTCTCCATATTGTATCCATGTATTCAAACCTACTCTATGTTATATACTCACTGCTCGCTTATTCTTCGTCAGAAGACCAGTCGACACCTTCCTCCACATCATCTTGCATACCCATAAGTACCTCGTCCTCTTCAGGCGCCGGTGGAGCTACATCCACTTCCTTCTTTTGCTTCCTCTTATTCTTTTGCTTCCTTTCGTTAGTCTGCTCAACTTCGTCATCACCGACATCAACTTTCTCTTCGTCGCTGTCCATATCATCGTCTTTATTCTTGTTGCCCCCTTCTGCAGCTGCCGCGGCAATCAAGCTGGTCCATTCAGTATTTTCCTTTTCGACAGCAGCATCATACCGTTCACTCATGGAAGGGTGTTTGGCTTGTCGAAGGCATTCCAACTGCTGGATATCCCTGGGAGCCTGTTTCAGACTAGAGCGAGCACTCACGGCAAAATCGGCGTGGCGTTTGCACAAGTCGATAGTACCCCGAGCATAGGCACGCCAGCGACTATTCGGGGTTTTCTTTGCAAACTAAAGAGATGTACATCAGGAGAGGACGATGTTAGAGGAGAGCTTGTCAAAAATCACAAAATCTTTAGAAAATTACAAAGGGGAGAACAAGCATACCTTCTTCAATCTCTGAATAATTTGCATAGAAAATTCAGGAAATCCTGCCGAGTATCGATATAGGTCAGCCTCGCGGTTGAGCAGTTTCATGATATCTACCATGCAAGCTTCGTGCTCTTCGGCAGTCCGCAAGGGATCGTCCTTGCCAAGCTTGAGTAAAAATGGTAGCTGGATACCGCGGGTCGTTGCTCCTCCTCCTTTCGCCTTGATCTTTTTTGATTTCATATTCAGTTCCTTCAAATCCAATGTGTCTAGGAGAAGAGATGTTGTTGGGATGTACATTTCTGATGCTGCCGCAAGCTGCTGCAAAAGACGAACACAGTGAAAACGTAAAGGGACATGCCGAGTCGGAGCTGGCGCCACGCGAACCGTGCCCAAAATGATCTCTGTCAAAGGATACACGAGTGATCGCATCATTTGATCATCACCCCCAGTGCCTTCTTTAAAACTCTTACAAGCTGCTGAAAGGACTGCGACCCACAGCTTCAAGCAGTGCATATATTGCCAACAGTAGACCTGCTGAAAGGCTTCAGGTGTCTTTTTTTGTATGGCCGTTCGTAAAATCAGTGCCAATTGCCGAATATACACAAAAGCGTGCTGATAGGATGAATGATGATCTATGCTGTAAAGTTCCACCAAACAATTTCCCATAAATGTGAGTGTTGGAAGGGCATTGGTCATGATGGAAGCGGAATTTCCACCAAATTTGGCACGTCGGGCGTATGCTAAGTAGGTCTTCTTTAGGCAAAGCTCAATGAAGGGAAACGGCTGTGTCAAAGCCAATTGACGGATCCTCAAAAATGCATTCAATCTAACGATCTGATAGTCTGCCGATGCATCTCCTAAGGGTGCCGACCAGAGATCCGTCAAAGTCTTCAAGAAGGATTCAGCAATGCGCGGAAATGGTGTCAGATAGCGCATGTATTTGGACATAGCCTTCAAGACAATGGACAAGAGTTCAGGTTCTTTAGATTCTGATATAAGATGAAGCGTAGATTTGAAAAATACATTCAAAATCGACTTGGCTTCGTTCCATCGGGGAGATCGCTCCAAGATGTTAGGATCAAGAGGCTTATCTTCTGTATCTTCTTCCGACCTATCCTTAATCTTTTCGTCACTCTCCGAATCGCAAGCTTCACTTTCGTCACTACTGCCTTCTTCTGCCTTTTTGGAGTCGTTAATCTTGGCAAGCACATTTTTCCTTTTAGTCTTGTCGTCGCTGTCTTTGTCACTGTTGACGGCGCTCGTCGTGCTCTTGCCCGATTTTGTTTTGGTGGAGCCGTTGGCTACTTCGTGGGATTCCCTTTCTTCGTCTGTCGCTAAGAGATGAAAATAGAACGCTTCGTGACATTTTCCCAAACAAGTCACCATTAACTGGTCAAATACCTGTGGAGACTCGATGTGGTAGGTTGTTTCCTTGTTCCTTTTAGATTGCTCGTCGTCTTGAGACTCTCCCGTAGAAGATGCAACTTGACACGCTGATTTGTAAGCTCGAACAATCTTCTTCAGGCTGTTTACACCATACGCAGTAAACGCTCCTTCTGTTAAGTTCTTCAAGACCTTGGGCGTCAATTCAATGCTCTTGCCAGCTTTGCTAGATTTTTCCTCCTCGTCGTCCTCGTTTTTATTCTTTCGTTGGCTGATGATATCATCCTCCAAATCTTGAGCGTCATCATCATCGTCATCATCATCGTCGTCGCCATCATCATCTTCTCCAAAGTTGAGCAACTCCTGCTCGTTCTCTTGCAAGAATTCGTGAAAGTCAGGATCGTCGCTCTCCAACTTTTTCATCTCTGCCTTCATTCGAGCTTCAACAGCTTCAATATCGTCCTCGCTGTCACTAACACTGTCATTATCACTTTCGTCTTCCATTGTTTTCTTAATCGCTTTTTGCTGGGGTTTGCCGAATGCTAGCTCTTTGTCTTCCTCAAATGCTGTATCACTGTCACTGTTACTTTTACTTTCATCCGATTCCTCTTTGGCAGATTTCCTGGTCTTTTTCGCTGGTGACTTTTTGGCAGCGCCAGAAGTCGCTGTAGCAGAACCATCAGCATCATTTTCCATGTTGTCGCTGTCGCTATCACTGTCGCTCTCAATATTGTGCTGTAATTCCTCTTCCAAATGAGCAAAGAAGGACCCGACATCCATGCCACCCAAATTCTGGTTCAAATTATCCTTGCCCACAAAATCTTCCGCCTGGCGGAGTATTTCCTTCTCCTCGATGTGCTTGTTGCCAGCAGCCTCCTTGCGACGCTTGTTCTTCGCTTCAATGTCGTGCGCCGCCGTGTTGGCAGGACCTCGCTTTCGGCCACGCAAGACTTTGCCCTTGGGTGCGATGGTTTGACCCTTGTCCAATCGGGCCTGAATAGATCCCTTGGCAGTGAACTTCCGTTCGCGTTTGCTCGTCTTGTGCTTTCCCATAGTACTAGCTCGTGTTGCTTTATATCTGCTTTTTTTTTCTGTTTTTTTATTTTTTTATAATAGCGGTGTAGATGTCGAATGTCGAATGCTCTAGTTGAAAGGAGAGATTTTCGGTTCGCTGTCTAAAAAGGTAAACACGGGAGCACAGAGCCTTGACAAGGAAAATACGCCAAAATGATGACTTGAAATTTTCATTGGCCACCAGTCAATCATCAGCTAGGTGGAATGAACTAGTCTGTCAGTCAACTACTACACTCTACTTACTCTACAAAATACTACTCCCTACTGGCTAATTAGTAGAGTACTAGACCCTAGTAGACTAGTAGCTAGCAGCTACTACCAGCATCTGCACTACTAGTACACAAGATAGAATCTACTGTGGAACGCAGAACAGACGCAGGCACCAAAGGCCAGCACGACCACAACTTTAGTACGAGTAATGATTACTAGAGTAGTTATCTACTAGTAGTAGAACCACAGTAAAGGGTCCACCACGTTGGGTCAGAAGAGTGGGGGTCCTTGAAAACAACAAATTGATCTTCAGCAAATTGATCTTAAGCATTCTTTGTTTATGCCGTGGGATAGTTGGAATTGGCGATCCAAAAGACCTTGGGGTGTTTGACTTCCTTGGACTTCAACAATCTTCCAATACGTTGACCTCTGGTGGGGAGATTTTGTTGGCCGAGTACGCCGATGCAAACATGCAAGCGAAGCAACCATTACTTTATGTAGGGTGCAGCGTGGAGTGGCTGACTGGTATGGTAGTATACCTTTGAGGTCAGCGCACATGCGCAAACTTCTACGGACTTTGTAATAACCGGACTAAAAAGACGGATCGTCGAGCAATAGCTTTCATCTCTACCGTCTTAGCTATCTGATACGATAGTATTGGTCTGCAGAATCGCCAAGCAGAGCATTGGTAAAAATGCCCGCGACATTCGGTAATCGTCACGTTTTATGTGCATCGATGCTCGCCGATGCAAATATCTTCCCTTACCAGCGCTTATCGCACGGCAAGATGAGATACTAAGTGCTACTAGAACTATGCAGCCCACTAGACTAGACCTACCCGGAATAAGAAGTGACCTACGTGAACAAAAAACTAGTTCGTCAATTTTTGTCTGGACAACCCTTTCGGGAAAGAAAAGAAAACAAGCTTTATTTACTGAAATTGATGATGAGCAGAACCTCTGAACCAATCAAAAACCTCGAAGACAGAGTAATTTGATCTACTACCCCCTGGGTAATATAGTACTACTAGTAGACCTAATTACTCAGTACTACCGTAGTATGGTATGGTACCTTAGTATGGTACAGTACCTGGTAACAGGTACTCTACCACTACTACTAGTAGGTAAGAATAGTACTCCTGAGTAGTCTAGCTCGTACTGGACGACGAAGTACGAGTGCTAGTAGTAGTACCAGGGTAACAAGCAAAGGAAGAAGAGTCACTAACGGGCCGGCGCTGGTACAAATATCTTGTACAAAATTTCGCAGAACGCGACCATTTCCCACACTACTAGCAATCAAGCAACACAGGAACTGTATCACGTGAACACCCGCGTTTTCGCAGACGAAATCTTCTTTCACAACCCTTCGTTATTGAGTTACATACTTTTTCCTGCTGTAGGAGTAGGCTAGCTACTATCGTGAGGCTGTACCAGATACGGAGTACTCTATTTCGCGACGACCCTCAGAAAAAACACGTTCACAACCAACTGTACAAGGGTACCTGTTACGTACTAGTAGTACACAAGAACCATACATACCAAGTAGCAAGGATCAGCAGAAAGACTTTATTACTGCTCTTTGCACAACACATACCTAAACCACCAAATGCATCTACTAGTACCAGGAGAAAAAGTGTAGCAAATAATCAGCGGTAAAAGCAAATAGTAGTAGTAGTAAGTAGTAACAGCAGGAGCAAGCAGGCAGCAGCAAAACAGAGAAACAATGGAAAACATGTCGTCGGAGTCTGACGAAAAGGGCCTTTCTGAGGCATCCAGATCGCATAACACAGATACAGCAGATTCAGCAGAAGCAATGCCTTCCGAGACCTCCCTATCTTCGGCGAATGCCAACATTGAATATCCCGGACAGCATGGTGAGTTCAATCTGTTGGAAACAGGTCAATCATCCGATTCATTACCATGTTATACCTGTATTCACATCGTCGTTATCTCTTGTTCAACACAATCGCATGACTGGCATTTCCTGTATTTCATCTTGACTACGCCTCAGATGTCAAACTGGGCCGAGGAGGTGATGCCAACTCTCACATTGGCAATATCAAGTTTCGTCAGTTGGTTCGTCAGTGCAAGCCCCGCTATATGGCCGCCTCCAGGTCTAACAAGCCCTTTGTGGCCGAGGAAGTTGTTCGGATATGGCGCAAGCTCGATCCGCCTGGTCGTTTTTTGGTTCGCACGGACCCCTCCTTGGGAGACGACAGCACCTGGCATGACGTCGGCGACAAGAGAGCTCGGAAGAAGGCCTCACAAGCACTCAGGGAGAAGGAACGCGCCGATGATATGTTGCATCAACATCACCGCCAGGGCGCAGCAGCTACTCATCCACATGCCGAAGCCACTGCAGGATGCACGGGTCACATTCCAGCTATGGCGGCTGCACCTGGGGTCTCTCTTGTGTCGCCTATGGCAGTCATGCCAAATAATCAGCAGTCCAATTTTGCAGCGGCCGTAACTGCCATGGCAACAGCAGCAGCAGCAGCCAATGAGCAGTCCCGAAAGCGCCCGCGAGAGACTGAATCTTCCAGCAGTGTAGCTTTGGAACCCCAGCGAATGATTGCGGCTCAACATGACGTTTCTCAATCCCAGCCTTCGTCCGAGGCTTTGCCAACAGGATTGGATAGTCAAGCTGTCACCCATGCTCTCGGGCAATTGTTACAGCAGGCCAGGGGAAGTGCTCACATTACCACATCATCAATT
>Ga0100392_1000687_pt1 | contig 31102 bp, 26 predicted proteins | sample CryGeymeta201516_FD_81548 | JGI IMG/M metagenome (GOLD analysis project Ga0100392, IMG submission 81548) | Groundwater microbial communities from Crystal Geyser aquifers in Utah, USA - Crystal Geyser metaG 2015-16 | ecosystem: Environmental > Aquatic > Deep subsurface > Groundwater | place: USA... | reverse complement strand
TGGCCCCGGCAGCGAGATGTTTGGCGGCCCCCTCACGTTTAGTGAAATGACCGGTTGCTTCGACGACAACATGCACCTTGTGATGCTGCCAGGGCAGCTTAGAGGGGTCGGGCTCAGCGTAGACCTTGATTCGGCGGCCATTGACAATCAGATCGCCGTTATCAACCGCAACCTCTTTATTAAAGGTGCCATGCACCGAATCGTATTTCAGCAGGTGGGCCAGGGTTGCAGCGTCGGTCAGATCGTTAATCGCTACGACTTCGAGTAGATCGTTTTGGCAGGTTACGCGCAGCAGGTTTCGGCCTATGCGGCCAAAGCCGTTGATCGCTATTTTTTGCGCCATGATTGGTTTTACTCCTTGTTAGTATTGGATCAGAAAAGATTTACAGCTCAGGCCCCAGATTATACGATTTTTTTTAAAAAGCAAATTTTGTCTGTGTCCTGTGGCGTGAAGTTTTTTCACCATTCAGCTCCGTAGAAACTCGACTCCGAGGCACCCCTTACTCGGGCCGCTGCAGAAATCCATCTCTGACGCCAACTAAACGCAAGGGCCCCTCCGGACTCTCCATGCTGGACAGTTGAAAGGTTTTTTACGCTTTTGGGAAAATTTTTCAGCCCTTTGAAGGGGTTTTTTGACGTATGAAGAGGTTAAATAGAGCCTTCCCAATCAATTTTGTCTGTTTTTTTGTCCTGAAACATTTTGAGCGGATACTCTTCACGGAAACACCTTCTGTCACAGATTCAGGGTCTGTGCCGGGGTTGTCTCAGTTCGAGCGCGTAACCCTAACTCTTGGGTTCGATTGCGCGTCTTAAAGAATCACCCAAAAAAATGACCTGAAAATTGTAATAAGGTGCTTGAATAGATCCTTGGTGTAAACTTTGCAATTACACGCGAAATATCTGGTTTTATCGGTTTTATCGCGGTTCTTTTGCGCCCTTGAGCCGACGCATGGACGCAAATCTCAGGTGAAACTAACCAGGGTTTCTTTCGGCGCAAGTTGATCACTGATCTTAGAAAGTGGAGTGGGGTTTCTTATGAAAAAATCAGGACGGGTTCTTATTGTTGCTTCCAACCCGCGGTTGCGTGAGCAAATAGCACCGGTGGTGGGTGAAGTTGGCCTGCAAATTCATTTTTGCACCGATATTTCAACCGCCTGTAATATGGCGCATCGGTTTCGGCCTGCGGTTGTGTTGCTGGACGCCGGCATTGCACGTGAAAACCTCAATGCTTGCCGCAAGTTACGTCGTTGTGTTCCGGAGTATCATCTCCCCATTCTCCTGCTGGTTCCTTTAAGTCATATCGATATCAGTTCCTGCCTTTGTTCAAGCGAAGCCGATGATTTTATCTGTAGTCCCTATCAACGCGAAGAATTGCTGGCGCGGGTTTTGGCCAAAATTGATGGGATTAGCTCGCGTAATGTTGAAAGTTTCACCCAGATTGACTATCAATTCCTGGCCGGACTTTCTCATCTGGCGAACGCTGATCTTGATACGACGCAGGTTTTAAAACGTGTGGTTGAAACCATTAGCCAGGTCATTGATGTGCACCGATGTTCGATTACCATGGTGCGCGAAGATGAAAAATTTGGTTATGTCATGGCGTCAAATGACGACCCCGATCTCAACGGTCTGAAGATTGATTTGGAAAAATATCCAGAAATCCAGGAAACCATCCGTACCGGCAAGCCCTTATTGATCGACAACATCTATCATCATCCCCTGATGGAAGGGGTGCGACCTTATCTGGAAAAGCTTGGCTTTAACTCACTGCTGGTTTTGCCCATGGTCGACAAGCAACGTGTCATCGGGGTCTTGGTGGTGCGGACTGCGCGCAGCATCGAAGGATTTGCCGAGCAGGAAATTTCCTTTTGCCAACTGGTGGCTAATGTGGCGACCAGCGCTTTACGTTATGCCCGTTTGATTGAAGATCATATTCCGACTGCGGCAGAAAATTTGGCCGGCGGCGCACTCAAGGGGGATTTTTTTGAAACCAAGGGGGGGTTGCTCGATATGGCAGCCCACGATCTGCGCTTACTGGTTTCAGTGATCGATGGTTACGGGCTGCTGTTGAATGAGGCCGATGATGGCAACCTGACGTCGCAGCAACGCGAATTTATCGATGGTTTGATGACTGGCTGTCGCCGCTTGGTGGAACTGACCAATAATTTGCTCGATTTTTCACGGATTGAAGCAGGTAAACTTGATCTGAATGTGACGAAAATTGATTTGCGGCACATGCTGGAAGCGGCGACCCATGAAATTCAGCCACTGATCAAGCGGCGTGGAATTACTCTGGATATTCAGGCCCGTGTAGCTCAAATGCAGACGCGTTGTGATGCCGAAAACATTCGGCGGGTTTTCTATAATCTGATGAGTAATGCGATCAAATTTACTCCTCAGGGTGGCCAGATTGAACTCTTGTTGAACGCCGATGGCAAGGATGCTTTTGTTTCGATTGTCGACACTGGGCCGGGTATTTCGGCGCAATTGCTGCCGCGCTTGTTTGAGGAATTCAACCATGGTCGTAGTCCCGACGGACAGCGTGGTAATGGCCTTGGCTTATCGATTTGTAAGCATATTGTCGATGCCCACCAAGGGCGTATCTGGGCGGAAAGTATTGTCGGCCAAGGCAGTCGTTTCACCTTCTGTCTGCCCATCGTAGCCTAGTTTTTCTCTCTTAGGAAGACCGCCCTTGATAAAGTCACGGTCTTTAATCCGGTCGTGTTTCAATAATTGACAATAATAGTCGGGTATGCTAGTCGTTATTCAGTTTTGCCCCTGTTTGTGTGGTGGTTTTTAACCCGACCATACGAGCAGGGCAGGGTTGAGATTCCACTTTTTGCCTCTCATTATGAAAGGGAAAACATGTTTGCCCACCTGAAAGAAGATTTGAAGGCTGTTTTTGAGCGTGATCCGGCGGTTCGTAATGTCTTTGAAATTGTGCTCTGCTACCCGGGTTTTCATGCCTTGCTCTTTTACCGGCTGGCGCATGGGCTCTGGGTGCATAAATTTTATTTGGCGGGCCGTTTTGTCTCACATCTGGGGCGTTTTTTTACCGGCATTGAAATTCATCCCGGTGCCTGCATCGGCAAGGGGTTTTTTATTGATCACGGCATGGGTGTCGTTATTGGGGAAACGGCGGAAATCGGTGATAACTGTACTCTCTACCATCAGGTTACCCTCGGGGGGACATCTTGGGCCAAAGAGAAGCGCCATCCGACTTTAGGGAATAACGTTGTGGTGGGTTCCGGGGCCAAAATTCTCGGGCCATTTACCGTGGGAGATAACGCCAAGGTTGGATCCAATTCCGTTGTGGTTAAGGAAGTGCCGCCGAATGCGACAGTCGTTGGTGTTCCAGGTCGGGTTGTGATGCTGGGTGAAAAAGCGGTTGGGGTTGATTTGCAGCATGGCAACCTTCCGGACCCGGTGGCCAAAGCCGTTGGGTGTATGATGGATCAGATTCACGCTCTCGAAACAAAAGTACGTGAGCTGACCGCGGAACAGCAAGAACTCAAGCGAAATCTGGCTGAACGCGACAATCGCGAAGTTGCCAACGGATGAGATTGTCAACCAAGGCACAGTATGCTGTGCGCGCGATGGTCAGTTTAACTCTGCACGGTGGGGACACACCGGTTTCGATGAAATCCCTGGCCCAATGGGAAGATATTTCCCTCACTTATTTAGAGCAGCTGTTTGTTAAGCTGCGGCGTGGTCAAATTGTGCGCAGTGTGCGTGGTCCCGGTGGTGGGTATGTCCTGGCGCGGCCTGCCGGCGAAATTCGCATTGATCAAATTATTGATACGGTTGAAGAGGCTCTGTCGCCCCTGTCCTGTATGGATGACGCCGGTTCCTGTCAGTGCAAAACCCGGTGCATTACTCATGATATCTGGCAAGGGCTTGGTGAGCAGATTCGCACCTTTCTCGCCTCTAAAACTCTTGAAGATCTGGCCAGGGAAGGCCGCAAAAAAATGTGTTTATAACTCCGCCCTTAAATCACCCATGATGACACCTATTTATCTTGATCATAATGCAACAACTGCCGTGCACCCTACCGTGGTTGATGCCATGCTGCCTTGGCTGACGCAGCATTACGGGAATCCCTCCAGTGTTCATTGGGCCGGTCGTGCTGCGAATGCGGCCCTCGAAAAGGCACGTGAACAGGTGGCCAGCCTGTTGAATGCATCGGTGAATGACATTATTTTCACCTCTGGTGGTACGGAAGGGGATAATTTTGCCATCAAGGGGACGGCGCTGCAAAGGGCCGAGCAGGGTCGTCACCTTATCACCACTGCCGTAGAGCACCCCGCTGTGCTGGAAACCTGTCGTGCTTTGGAACGCCAGGGCTGGCAGGTGAGTTATCTGCCGGTCGATTCCCAGGGGAACCTTGATCTCGCCCAGCTCGAAAGCAACATTCAACCCCAGACGCAACTGATTTCGGTGATGTGGGCAAACAATGAAATCGGCAACATTTATCCCCTCGCCGAGATTTCCGTCATTGCCAAAGCCCGGGGGGTCTGTTTGCATTCCGATGCGGTTCAGGTTGCGGGACGGCTGCCGATTGATGTTCAAGCGACCGGTCTAGACCTGGCGGTGATCTCCGGGCATAAATTTGGTGCACCCAAGGGTGTTGGCGCGCTCTTTGTGAAAAGCGGTAATCGACTTGAGCCCCTCATGCATGGCGGATCTCAGGAACGGCATCGCCGTGGCGGAACCAGCAACCTGGCCTCAATTGTTGGTTTGGGAAAGGCCTGCGAGCTCGCCGGAGTCGAAATGCAACAGAATGCCGTGCATGTTGCTCAGCTTCGGGAACGGCTGCAGCAGGGAATTCGTCGCGGCATTAGGGGGGTGTTTTTCCATGGCGCTCAGCAGTCTGATCACCGCTTGCCCAATACCCTCAATGCCAGCTTTGCCGGCATCAGTGGGGAATCCTTATTGATGAGCCTCGATTTGAAGGGCATCGCCGTCTCTTCGGGCTCGGCGTGCAGTTCGGGCTCCCTGGAAGCCTCCCATGTTATGACCGCCCTGGGTGTGGCCCCGCAGCTGGCTCAATCGAGCATTCGTTTCAGCTTGGGACCAACCAATACCGCCGCTGAAATCGATTATGTGATTGATGAACTGGCCGCTGCGGTTTCGCGCCTGCGTCAGATCAGCCCATTTGAGAATTTCTAACCTATGACCTACGAAATTATTCGCCCGACAACTCCAAAACGTATTGTTGTTGCCATGAGTGGCGGGGTTGATTCCTCGGTTTGCGCTGCGTTGCTCAAGGAACAGGGGCACGAGGTCATTGGCATCACCATGCAGGTCTGGGATTATTCCCGTTTTACTAACCCCGATGGCAAAACCTTTGGCAGCTGTTGCAGCCTGGATGATGTCTATGACGCGCGTCGCGTTGCCGAATCTTTGCAGATGCCTTTTTATGTGGTGAACTTTGAAAGGGAATTTCAGCGCCATGTCATCGATAATTTCTGTGACGAATATTTTGCCGGGCGCACTCCAAACCCTTGCGTTTTATGCAATCAAGTCTTGAAGTTCGAACTGTTGATGCGTAAAGCTCAGGCCTTAAACGCTGACTATCTGGCGACCGGTCACTATGCACAAATGCGCGAGGTTGACGGCCAGCCAGCCTTGTTCCAGGGGCGCGATCAGCATAAAGATCAAAGTTACTTTCTGTTTACCTTAACGCCGCAGCAAATGCGGCAAACCCTCTTTCCTTTGGGGGCCATGACCAAGGGTGAGGTGCGCGCCCAGGCCCAGCGATTTGGCTTGCAAGTCGCCGAAAAAGCCGAAAGTCAGGATATCTGCTTTGTCCCCGATGGTGACTACGCAGGTTTTCTTGAGACTCAGCGCGGCAGCGGTCAGAAAAATGGTGAAATTATTCATGACAATGGTCAGATGTTAGGGCAGCATCAGGGGATTTATCGCTATACCATCGGTCAGCGCAAGGGTCTGGGCCTCAGTTGGCCGGAACCTCTTTATGTGGTCGGGATCGACGCCACGCAGAATCGGGTTATTGTCGGAGAAAAACCCTTACTGAGCCGCCGTGATTTTCAGGTGCGCCGCTGCTTATGGAATATCGAACCACCGCAGTCACCTTTGCACGTTGATTGCCGCATTCGTTATCGTCACCAACCGATCGCCGCGCGGGTTTGCCCTCGGGCAGACGGCGGGGCTGAAATTGCGTTCACCTCTCCACAAAAGGGCGTAACTCCCGGTCAGGCTGCGGTTTTTTATCTGGCGGATCGGGTGATTGGCGGGGGTTGGATTGCGTGAAACCGACATTTGCGATTGTTACTCTGGGGTGCAAGACCAACCAGTTTGAATCAGCGGCCATGGCTGAACAACTGACCTCAGCCGGTTATGCTCAGCAAGACTTCAGCGCGGGGGCCGATCTTGTTTTCATTAACACTTGCACCGTGACGGCCAAAACCGATGCCCAATCGCGCAAACTCATCCGGCGGGCACAGCGCAATAATCCTCGCTCACGGGTGGTGGTGACGGGTTGCTATGCCCAGGTCGACGCGGAAAGTCTGGCGAAATTGTCTGGTGTTTCCCTGGTGCTGGGGAATCAGGAAAAGCATCGCCTTCTCGAACACTTGGCCAAGCCTGACTCTGCGCCGCGTATTGCCGTGAGTGATCTGCGTTCGGGAGCCGCCGAGGTTGCCATGCAGGTTGACTGTGACGCCCAGCGCAGCCGGGCTTTTTTGCAAATTCAAAATGGTTGCGATGCTTTTTGCGCTTACTGCATTATTCCTTACGCGCGTGGTGCCAGCCGCTCGGTTGCGCCCGGACAGGTGAATGAACAGGTTCAGCGACTGGTGGCGGCCGGCTATCAGGAACTGGTCTTGACCGGTATCCATATCGGGCAATATGGCCGCGATTTTGCCGAAAAACAAAATTTACTGAAACTTTTACAACAAATTCTGCCCCACCTCGGACAAGCCCGCCTGCGACTGGGTTCTTTAGAGCCGACGGAATTGCCCGCGGATCTACTGGCGTATCTGACCGAAAATCGCCAGATTTGTCCTCACTTCCACATCCCCCTGCAAGCGGGCCACAATCGCATTCTGAAAGAGATGAATCGCAGCTACTCCTGTGAATTCTTTGGCAATTTGCTGGGTAACATCCGGGCATCTCAACCCTCGGCCGGTTTGGGAACTGATGTGATCGTTGGTTTTCCCGGTGAAACCGATGAGGAGTTTGAACAGACGTTTCAGTTTGTTCAAAGTCTGCCCCTCAGTTATCTTCACGTTTTTCCTTACAGCCCCAGGCCCGGAACGCCTGCCGCTCAATTGCCCTGCCAGGTTCCTGCTGAAATCGTCAAAAATCGCGCGACCCGCATCCGTCAGCTGGGGGCAGAAAAGTTGCGGGAATTTTCGCTGACATTTGTTGGAAAGCACCTGGAAATTATTCCCGAACCTGGCCTGGAAAGGTCTCACATGAACAGCGTCGCCGATAACTACTTAACGGTAAAAATGGACTATGACCCTGAGCTGCTAGGACGCAGGACGCGAGTGGAAATAACGGGTTATGGCTCAGAGGGGCTGCAAGGGAAGCTTGTGTAGAATTTTATAAAAAGACCCCGGCGCCAAGGAGGGGGGGGATGGAACCGGGGCGATTGAAATTGTCGATTTAATACCTCATCTGTAAAATCAACGCAAGTTTTTTTCCCCATGTATTAAAAAGAGTGCCGACTGTCGGCTTGAAACTTTTACCGAAAAAATATGCGCGAAGAATTGCTATCTCCTTGGAGGTTTCCAATCGCTATGCTAGTCTTGCGCCTGGAATAGACTGGGCGGTGTCCAGCCAATAATGTTAAGTTAAAGCCTGCTTTGGAGCCATGCGCATGCTGGAAATTTTTCAAAAGGGAGGCGTGCTGATGTACCCGATTCTGGGGTGCTCGGTTATTTCCCTGGCCATTTTTTTCGATCGTTTCTGGACCTATCACGCCCTGAAACGCTTGTCACAACCCCTGTACGCTCAGGTAGAAAATCTTATTTTACGCAACGAAGCGACTGCCGCTATCCAGCTGTGTGAGCGTCAGAATTCTGCTCTTGGGCGCATTTTACAGGTTCCTCTGCGCAACCGTGGTGCCAGTCGTTCTTATCTCAAAACCCTGGTCGAAGAAGTTGGCCGACGTGAAACGGCAGCCTTGGAACGCTACCTTGGTCTCTTGGGTACAATCGCGACCATCACCCCGCTATTGGGTTTGCTGGGCACGGTTCTGGGGATGATTCGGGCTTTTACCGTTATCGCCAGCCAAGGGGTCGGTACTCCCGCAACCTTGGGGGGCGGAATTTCCGAAGCCTTGATTACCACGGCTGCGGGCATGGCGGTGGCGGTACCAACGATTTTACTGCATAAATATTTGTCGAGTCGCGTCGATCGGGCGGTGCTGGACATGGAAGAATACACTATGCACATTGTTGATCTGGTCGGCGAGAAAAGCTGATGGCTTTTGGTCAGCGACGCAGGGATGATCCACGGGTTGATTTAACCCCCATGGTCGACGTGGTTTTTTTGTTACTGATTTTCTTCATGATTTCAACAACCTTTATTGAAACACCGGGTCTGACCGTCGACCTGCCGAAATCATCCCAACAGCAGACGCACAAAAAAACCGAAGAGGTTCGGGTTTATCTGGCGGCTGATGGCAGTCTTTATCTCGAACAGAAAAAGGTCAGTTACCCCGAACTGATGGAGGCACTGGCGGCGTATGGCGAGAGTGCAGCCGAGACCACTTTTTTATTGATGGCCGATAAAAACGTCAAACATGGCCAGGTGGTGCAGTTGATGGATAGCGCCAAGATCGCTGGGTTCAGTAAGTTGTCGATTGCAACCGAAAAGAAATAATTTTTTCCGGTCGTGCGGCATTCTCTCCCGTCAGGAGCACAAAAAATGTCGAAAACTCTTGCAATCTTAACCGGCGGCGGTGATTGTCCCGGTCTGAATGCTGTCATTCGTGCGGTGGTGCGCACGGCCTGTGGCCGTTATGCTTGGCGCGTGATTGGCATTGAAGATGGCTTTGAAGGTCTGGTTGCCCCCCTGCGTTGGCGCGAGCTTGGCCCCAAAGATGTCCGAGGGATTCTCTCGCGTGGCGGCACCATTCTGGGCACCAGCAACAAAGGCAACCCCTTCAGCTTTCCACAGAAAATCAAGGGCAAAATTGAATTGGTCGATATTTCGGCCCAGGTGATGGAAAATTTTCACAGCCTGGGGGCTGATGTGCTGATTGCCGTCGGTGGCGATGGAACTTTGAAAATCGCGCAGGGTTTGTTTGAGCAGGGTCTGCCGGTGGTCGGTGTCCCCAAAACCATCGACAACGATCTTCAGGCAACGGATGTGACCTTTGGCTATCGTACTGCCGTTTCTATTGTCACCGAAGCCCTGGATCGTTTGCACAGCACCGCTGAAAGCCATCACCGCGTTATGGTGGTTGAAGTCATGGGGCGAGATGCCGGCTGGATAGCCCTTGAAGCGGGGATTGCCGGAAGTGCCGATGTGATTCTGATCCCGGAAATTCCCTTTGTCCTTGATGAGGTTTGTCAGGCAATTCGCACGCGCGCCGACATGGGGAGTCGTTTTTCAATTGTGGTGGTTGCCGAAGGCGCATTTTCAGCGACTGGCGATAAGGTGCTGCTCAAAACTGCCGCCGAAAATCTGGGGGTCGAACGCCTGGGCGGAATCGGTGAGCGGGTGGCACACCTGCTGGCGGACTGTCTCGATATGGAGACCCGGGTTGTGACCCTGGGCCATTTGCAGCGTGGCGGCTCACCAACATCTTTTGACCGTATTCTCGCCTCGCGTTTCGGGGTTAAGGCGGTTCAATTGATTGCCGCCGGTCGTTACGGTGAAATGGTTGCGCTCAAAGGCCGCAAGGTTGTTGGGGTTAAAATTGCCGCTGCCGTGGCCCAGCTTAACCGGGTCGATCCCCAGGATGAATTGGTTGATACGGCGCAAAATCTTGGTATTCTGGTTTCACGGGCAGCGCGGGGATAATTTCATGACGGATAGCTCAGCAAAAATAATTGAAACGGACCTTGTGATGTCCCCAGGGTTAGATCGCACCTATCTTTACGCTCTCATGGGGGGGGTACTCGGTCTTGCCGCCCCCCTTGGCTGGTTGCTGCTGCGGGCAATTTTTTGGGCCCCGATGGATCAATCTTTCTGGAGCAGTCTGATTGGCGATGCCTTTGTCAGCCGCGAGAATTTTTTTCGCTACCTGTACATGGGAGGCGGCACTTCGGCGGTGCTTGCCATTTTCGGTTTTTTTGCTGGGCGCGCTTCGCAGCAAATTCATCAGCGTGCCCAGCGACTCGATGAGTTACACGTGGCTGCGGCCCAGCAGAAAGAGGAGTTTTCCCAGCGTTATCATGAATTGAATAAACGCATCCACAGTTTTCATTCCATCACCGCACGCCTCGAACGTTCAATTGATGAAACCGAACTCTACAAGCTGACCAGTCACGCCTTGCACGATGTGCTCGAATTTGATCGGGTTAATCTCTTGCGTGTCGATGACGTCACCCAACAACTGCTCTTGATCAGTTGCCGTGGGGGTGTCGGCGCGGAAACGGCAGACATCCGTTTGCCCCTTGATCAGAGAGCCGGGGTCTTGTACAAGGCGGTAACGGATAAACGTTTTTATTTGGTTGACGATATTCATCTGATGCCTGCTGATTTCCGTTTACAGCCACCCTGCGACAAAATTGAACGTTTACGCTCGCTGAATTTTTTAGTGTGCCCGGTGGCGGTGGGGGAAAAAGTGGTGGCCCTGATTGCCCTTGACAATAAAATCAGTCATCGGTCTCTCGACAGTTCCGATGCCGATACCGTGCAACTGCTGGCAAATCAGCTTGGCTCCGCCCTGATTCGGATGGGGTTGATCGGCGCGGTTGAAAATTTGACCAACGAGCTTGAACGGACATTTCATGAACTCGAAGGCTATCGAGAGCGCTATAAAACCTTGCTCGGCGTCCTCAAAGATTCTAGTTCGACAACCGCAGGGCAGGTTGGTGATATTGCCACGTCTGCCGATGTGGTTCTTGATGCGGTCAATGCGACCCAGTCGGCTTCAACCGAAATCTTGTCATCCATCGAAGAAGTTGGCGACAATATCTCACAACTCTCTGAATTTATGGAAAAATCGATTTCAGCCATGAGCGAAATTGCTGCCGCGATTCGCAGTGTTGAAGAGCATAGTGTGCGTTCACACCAGATTTCGGAAAAAACCCGCGATCGAGCCGAACACGGGGTGCAGTCGGTGGCAGAAACCCTGAAGGGTTTACAGGGTATCAGTACCGGCGTCGCTGAAGCCGCCGATGCCATGGGGCGTCTTTCGAGCCGAGGGAATGAAGTCAGCACCATCAGTTCAGTGATTACCGAAATCGCCCGTAAAACCAATCTTTTGGCCCTTAATGCCGCGATTATCGCCGCTCAGGCGGGAGAGCAGGGTCGCTCTTTTGCGGTGGTGGCCGAAGAAATACGCGAGCTTTCCCATGAAACTGCGCGCTCATCAGAAGCCATCACCGGCCTGATTCGCGATATGCAAACCGGCATGACGCAGGTTGTGACGCAGATCGATACGACCCAAAAACTGGTCGATAATGGTTTTGATAAAGGGCGCGGTGCCGATGCCGCCCTGGAGCAGATTCTGGCGTCGGCCGCTCAGGCCATGGATATGGCCCAGCGTATTCGTCAGGCGACCCGCGAAGTTTCGTCTTCAGCCGAATTTGTCACGCATTCCATCGAAGAGCTTGGTCAGATGACCGACCAGGTTTCAAGTGCCTCGCGCGAGCAGGTACTGAGCACCCGCAGCATTGTGCGCTCGATTGAAGATGTGCGGCATATGGCCGAAGATATGGCCAGAATCACCGCGTCACAGCTTAAGAGTACGGGGGCGATTGAGACTGCGGTCGAATCTGTCAGCGAGATGGCCTTGCGAATTTTTACCAGCATGGAAAAACGTCGTCGCCAGAGTTTGACTGTTATTGCCCGGCTGCAACAGATGAAAGAGTCAAAATGAGTTCCGGTATGAAACCCGCTGAATTGACCACAGCGCTTAAACTTTGCCATTTGTTTGCCCATTTGCCCGCTGATAATTTACAGCAATTGACGGCTCTGGCCAGCTTGCGGCACTTTGATCGTGGCCGGGTGCTTTTTTCTGAAGGCGAGCCCGCGGTGGGTTTCTATGTTGTCGCCAGCGGGCGGGTCAAAATTTACAAACTGTCGGCTGAAGGCAAAGAACGTATTCTGCATATTGTCCACAGTGGCGATACCTTTGCCGAGGCGGCCATCTTTGGTGATGGTCAGTACCCGGCTTTTGCCGAAACCCTGAGTTCCTGTACTCTGGTTTATCTGCCTGCGCGTGATTTTTTGACTCTGCTGCGCGAACAGTCAAATATTGCCATCGGAATTATCGGCGGCTTATCGCGGTTTTTGCGTCAATTTGCCGCACAGATCGAAGAATTAACCTTTAAGGATGTCCCCGCACGCCTCGCTGGTTACCTGCTGAAGCTTCATGCCGAAAGGGACGGCAGCTATCTGCTGCCGGTGAGTAAAAGTCAGCTGGCCTCAACCCTGGGCACGGTCAGTGAGACGCTGTCACGCAGCTTGCGCAGGTTGGTTGACGAGGAACTGATTAAGGTTGAAGGCAAGCGCATTGAAATTCTCGATCGCGAACTTTTAGAGGACATGGCGCGACAAGAAGCTTAAAACGAATGTTCGCGCGCGAGTTAACCCTCGGAGCGGGTATTTCGGACTATCGCGACCCCCCCAAAAAAACTTTTTTAACGCAGGGGTGCAGAGGGGCAGAGAAGGTAAAAAAACTCAGCTTTTTGAGGTTAGAAACGCAGAACTTGATGTTGGTCTTTCTCTCTGTCTCTGCGTTAAAACAGATAATGTCTGCATGCGGCTGAACAATTACGCTGCTTTTATCCTTGGCTTAAATAAGGAGTCTCATGAAAATTTTGGTGACGGGTGGTGCCGGCTATATTGGGTCGCATACTCTGGTAGAGTTGCTGCGCGCGGGGCACCAGGTGGTGGTTTTTGATAACCTGAGTAACAGCTCGGTGGTTGCCCTTGAACGGGTGGCAAAAATCAGTGTCGGCGGCATCACTTTTTTTAAGGGCGATCTTTGTTCGCCCGCGGATCTTCATCAGGTTTTTTCTCAGCACGCAATTGATGCCGTCATTCATTTTGCTGGGCTCAAGGCGGTGGGCGAATCGGTCGAAAAACCGCTGCTTTATTACCTGAACAATGTCGCCGGGACGGCGAATTTATGTCAAACCATGGTGGAAGCCGGAGTCCGTATGCTGGTTTTCAGCTCGTCAGCGACGGTCTACGGCGATCCCCGGAGCTTACCCCTTCGCGAAGATGCCCCGACAGGTGCCACCAACCCCTATGGCCGCACCAAGCTTTTCATAGAAGAGATGTTGCGTGATCTGGCCGGTTCTGATGCCGCCTGGCGCATTGCGATTTTACGTTATTTCAACCCGATTGGTGCCCATCCTTCGGGTCTGATTGGTGAAAATCCGCGCGGGATCCCGAATAATCTTTTCCCCTTTATTACGCAGGTTGCCATTGGTCAGCGTCCCTCGCTGTCCGTTTTTGGTAACGACTACCCCACGGTCGATGGCACTGGAGTCCGTGATTATATTCATGTTGTCGATCTGGCGCGTGGCCATGTGTGCGCCCTGGAGCGCTTGGCGACCTATGCCGGGGTTTTGACCATTAATCTGGGAACCGGGCAGGGTTATTCGGTGTTGCAGATGATTCAAGCCTTTCGTCACGTTAGCGGGCGTGACATTCCTTATCAGATCGTCGCCCGTCGGGCCGGTGATATCGCCAGCTGTTATGCCGATCCCTCCTTGGCTCGGCAGGAGCTTGGTTGGCAGGCTGAATATGGCCTGGAAGAGATGTGTCGTGATGGCTGGAATTGGCAACGCCACAACCCGAAGGGGTATGTTGAAAGCAACTGAGTCAGCCGGGCTTTGCCGGATAAATTTCACTCAGGGCCGTTAATAGTTTTTCGACGCCGCCTTCTTCGAGAATCGTGTAACGCCCAGGTTTTACCTCCCGCGCCGCGGCAACGGCGGCGATCAGAATCTCGCGCTCAATCCCACACTCCTGCAAGCCTGCTTCATCAATCGGTAAGCCAATAGTGCGAAAGGCTTTTGTCAAATCGTCCAGGTTCTGCCCATGGGCCCGGCAGGAGAACAGACTGCCCACCGCCACCAGTTCGCCATGAGTCGCCCGCAGTTTAAAGCCGGTGAGTTCATTGTAGGCATGATAAAGCTTGTGTTCAAAACCGCTGGCCGGACGACTCGAGCCGTAACGACTCATGGCTTCGGCACTGGCCATCAGAGAACAGGCGAGTATTTCCAGAAACTGAGCACTGTAAAAGAGGTCTTCCCGCGGCGCCAAAAGTTCTTTGATGACCAGGCGCGCGCCACAGGTTGCCAGATAGGCCGAATAGCTTTCAAAGCGTTCTTTGCCACGCAGATCGGCAAGCTTCCAGTCGAGTACCGCGGTCAGGTTGGATAAAAGATCACCAACCCCGCTGCGGATGCGGCGCTGATACCCGGAATCATCGGATTTGATCAGTTCAATATCGACGATCACCGCCAGGGGCGTATTGGCGCTCAGGGTCATGGTTCCGTCGCTGCCCAGGTTTAAAACCGCAAAGGGCGAGGCAAAACCGTCATTGGCCAGAGAAGTTGGCACCGAAACAAAGGGTAAGTTGAGTTTGTAGGCGGTATATTTGGCAACATCGATGACACTGCCACCACCGACCCCATAAACAATATCAAAACGTTTTTCGCCGCATTTAATCGCCCCATATTTCTGGTCAAAAGGGGTGCTTGAAATTGCGCAAGGTGATTCCAGCTGAGCCAGACGCTTGAGCGCAAGTTCAAAAATCTGTTCCACTTCAGCGTAACTGTTACTGGCGATAATATGCGCCCTTGGGCGGGCACCGCTCTGTTCCAGTTGTTTCAATAATTTTTTTCCGGCGATTTCGCGGGTTATTGCATCGCAAATAACCAGGGGGGTATTAAAGCGCAACCTGGGCATATCACGGTGTAAGCGTTTGTGGAGCAGGGCTGGAATAGAATCAATGCCGTGACCGACCTCTTCTATCAGTGGAATGGTGAATTGCTTGGGGATTTTGGGCGAAAGATACCCCTTGTAGGCTCCGCTGGCTCGGTTTACACACTGATCAATGATTTTGTTTAAAAGCTTCATAGGTGTCCTGCTCGAAGGTGAAAACATCATAACCGCATTTTTACAGGAAGGGCGAAAAAAGTTTGGCTGTAGCGTCGAGTATCTTGTAGCTGAAGGGGCGTTCCTGGTTTTCAGCCAGCGTCAATTCGCGTGAATTGATGCGGGTTTGATCAAAATGATTTTTCAGTTGGGTCGCCAGTTCCTCAGAGTAAACTTCCAGATTAAACTCGAAATTTAAGCGGAAACTGCGAGGATCAAGATTGGTTGATCCCACCAGCGCATAGACATCGTCAACCAGCAGTAATTTACTATGCACAAAAGGTGCGGGTTGATAATAAATTTTGACATTATATTGCAGCAGTTCACCCAGATAGGCGCGGGTGGCCCAGTTAACATAAGGAAGATTGTTGACCCTGGGGAGAAAAAGTTCGACCCGCACCCCGCGTAAAGCCGCCATGTTCAAGGAATAGACCAATGGTCGTTCGGGAATAAAATAGGGTGTCATGATGCGGAGACTTTTACGCGCACAACCGATTGCGCCATTGATGATCCAACGCATTTTTTCAAAATCTTCGTTGGGCCCAGAGCTAATGCCACGACAGAAGGCATAGCCCCGAGTCGTGAATAATTCGGGCGAGCAGGTCGCGGGTAAACGTTCGCCGGTAGCAAAGCGCCAGTCTTCGGCAAAGGCATCTTCCAGGTGACTGACACTTGGACCTTGCAGCTTGAAATGGACATCGACCACAGATTTTTTTTTGGATAAATCCGCGATCAAGTGACGATCGCCAATATTCATGCCGCCCGTAAAGCCGATTTTGCCATCGACGGTCATAATTTTCCGGTGGCCGCGCAGATTGAGATGAAAGCCGCGCGCCAAAAGAGAAAAGGGCAGAAAACGTGCCACCGTCACCTGTTTACGGCGCATCAGCCAACGGGCCGGAGGGAAGGAATAACGTTCGCCCAACGCATCGACCAGCACCCTGACGCGCACTCCTCGTGCGTTGGCTGTTGCCAGCGCCTCAATAAATTCTCGACCAGTGACATTTGATTCAAAAATATAGGTGGAAAGGTAAACCGAATTCTTTGCCTGATGAATCGCCTCAAGCATTTGTGGATAGGCTTGTTCACCGTTGAACAGGGGGGTGACGCAATTTCCCGGCAATAACTGACGGCGGGTGACATTGTCCGACAGGTTAAGCAGCGCCGCAAAGTTTTCCTGGTGAAAATGACTCGCCGCAGTGACTTCCGGTGACCAATCGCAGACCGACGGGTTGGGCCAGCGACTGTCGCGTTCGTGAATTTTCCAGTTTCTGGTGCGAATGCGATTAAGGCCGAAAACCCAGTAGATCAGAGGCCCCAGGCCCGGAATGGTGAGACACACCATAATCCAGCCAAAGGTCGAGCGTGGGTCGCGTTTGTGCAGCATGGCGTGGCCGGCGGCCAGCAGGGCGGCGACCAGCAGCAAACAGGCAATCAGAAAATAATCCATATTTGGGTACTTTCAAACAGGGTTTATCGAAGCATAGCTTCCTGGCTGAAAAAGTAAAGGAGTGTGTGCAGGATCTGGACATCCAGCGCGTTCTCAGGGTCTTTTCCACTATCGTTCAATGTTCTTCAAATAACAACGTTATATTTTTACTTGACCTAAACGTAAACGTTGGGTTAGCTTGATTTTCGCGTCATAGTGATACCTGAAGCGGGCGCTTGCTCAGCGTAAAAAATAAAAAGACGTTTTGCGTATTTTAAAAATAAGTGTAAAATTTCCTGTGATTTGTGTCGTGCCGCGGGGGCATGTCTAATAATAAAAAGGAGAGTCGCTATGAAAAAAACCTTGTTGTTGGCACTGATTTTAGTGCTGGCAGGCGCAGCCACTGCTCTATCCGCTGGGTTTGCACTTATGGAACAAAGCGTCAAGGGTATGGGGAATGCTTTTGCTGGTGCCGGATCCTCTGCAGAAGACGCTACGGTTGTGTTCTGGAACCCCGCCGCAATGACACTGCTTGAAGGACAACAGATTAGCTCCGGGGTGCACATTATCAAGACGAGTTTTGAATTTGAAAATACAGGGTCAACCCATGCTTTGCAAGGTCTGACGGGTGAGGGGCTAACCGGCGACAATGGCGGCAATGCCGGAACCTGGAACTTTGTGCCTAATCTCTATTATGTCAATAAGATGAACGAGAAATGGGCTTTTGGCTTGGGCATTAATGTACCTTTTGGTTTGACGACCGATTGGGATAGTGGCTGGGTTGGGCGTTATTACGCCCTTAAATCGTCGATTATGACGCTTAATGTCAATCCAAGCCTGGCCTATGCTGTTACGGATAAGTTGAGTGTTGGTGCCGGGGTGAGTGCCATGTATATGGACGGGGAATTTTCTCAGGCGGTGGATTTTGGCACTATCTTCAACCTTCTGGGTGGCGATCCCCAGCGTGACGATGGCAAGGTGACCCTGAATGCCGATGATTGGAGTTATGGTTTTAATCTGGGGTTACTTTATCAGTTCAGCGCGTCGACTCGCGTTGGCCTGAGTTATCGTTCCGAGGTTGATCAAGATCTGACCGGTGATGCTGAGTATTCCTATGGTGAAAATGCTGCCAAAGTTAAGAGCATGATCGCTGCAGGGGCTCCAACCTGGTTCCAGAATGGTGGGGCTTCGGCATCGGTGACTTTACCGGAATCCGCGACCTTGAGTTTCTTTCACCGCTTGAATCCTGATATTGCCCTGATGGCGGATATCGGTTGGATGGGCTGGTCGTCGCTGCCCGAATTGCGGATTAAATCCGATTCTACTCAGCCCGACAGCGTCACCACCCTTGATTGGAAAGATGCGTGGCGTTTTGCCGCCGGGGCAACTTATGGTTTAAATGAAAAGATTGCGCTGCGCTGCGGCCTTATGTACGACGAGAGTCCCATTGCCAGCGAAAAAAACCGCACCCCACGGCTGCCTGATCAAGATCGTTTATGGGCTAACCTGGGCGCAAGTTACGCGTGGAGCAAACAACTGAGTATTGATTTGGCCTATTCTCACCTGTTTATGCTCGGCAACGGCAAGGTTGCACAGGATGCGACGGGTGAAAACGCTACCCGCGGTGGACTCGTTGGCGAGTTTGACAATACCGGCAATATTGTCAGCGCCCAAGTCAATTACAACTGGTGATGCAGATCGATCGGTGGGGTAAATTAACCTTGCCGGGCCAACGAAATCTTAAGGAGCCAATTATGAAATTTCAGCTTAAATCCATATGTTTGCTGACTCTGCTGGGCTTGCTGTTGCTGGCTGGTTGCGGTGGCGAGAATAACGATACCAACACCCTGGGCACTGATCCGCGTGTCACCAGTGGCGGCACCGAAACGGTATTTGCAAAGTTCGATGCCACCTCGCTGCCATTGCCCAATGATGTCGCCTGGGCGACGACCGATCCCAATCCGGCCGACGGCGTGACTCAGGTTTATCTCACATCCTCGGAGGGTGATTCACCGGAGATGGCTGGTTTGAAGCAACTGGTCAATGCTCAGGCCTTGCCCGGGTTGTCACCCAATATGTTTCTGACTTTGCCTTTAAGCGGCGCGGTGGATTCAAGTACCCTCGAACTTCTGATTTTCCGTACCGATGATCCACAACTTCCGGCCTTGCTCGGGGCTTTAGCTCAGGGTGACAATGCGGCTGCTGGCGCGGCCGCTGCCAGTATGGAATTTCGCAGTCAGAGCGATTTTGAGATTGTCGATGACTTTGCTCATGGGGTGGTCAAGCTGCTGCCTAAAACGCCGTTTACTCCAGGTGCCGCCTATGCGGTGGTGGTCAAAACCGGTCTGCTTGACAGCAATGGTTTTGCCGCCAGCTCGTCTTTCACCATGCGGGCCCTGAAATCGACCACGCCTTTTAGCGCTGATTCTCCTTATGCCAAGTTTGAAAACTTGCGTGCCGCTTTTAATGACGGACAGACCGCACTTTTCAGCGTCGTTGCCGGAGTCTCGGCGGTCGCCAAGGGTAGCTCCTGGAGCAAGGACAAGGTGCTGGTGATGTGGACCTTCCATACATCTGATAGAACTCTGTCGTTGACGCCGACCGATCCGGAAAAGGCGACAGTGGCTTATCCGACCGTGGATGGGGACGCTTTTGCAGTTGAAACGGCGACATTTAAAGGCCTTAGCAGCATGATTACTGCAAATAGCTTGACCTGGACAAATCTACAAACCGGGGCAGATAGTTCAACTCCTGCTGGGCTGCCGGCCTCTGCTGTTCTAGGAAGTGTTTTGCCCGACACCTCTGCCATGGGGATGGTCTATGCCGGTCATTTTTCCAGCCCGAAGTTAGCGACTGGCGGGCAGACTATGGACGATGTAACTTTCCGTCTGACCACTCCCGCGACGGCTGGCCCCTGGCCAGTGGTGCTCTTCCAGCATGGAATTACGTCCAGTAAAGACGCAGCGTTGCCTCTGGCGAATACTCTGGCGTCGGTCGGTTATGCGACCCTGGCGATTGATGCGATCTATCATGGTGACCGCACCACCGAAGGCGCTGCATCGGGCGATGGCTTTTTTACCACCAATCTGGTGCAGGATCGCGCCAACATTTATCAGGCAGCCCTCGATTTGTGGGAAGCGGTCGACGTGATTGAAGCCGGAATCGATCTGGACGGTGATGACCTAAATGACATTGACAGCAGCAAAATCGAGTTTGTTGCCCATTCCCTTGGTTCGATCATTGGTTCGGCTTTCCTGTCTCAAGAGACCCGGGTTAATAAAATGATTCTTTCCAGCCCCTCAGCGATGCTGGTGAATGTGCTGGATGAAACCTCGCTGCCCTCCATGCAGGCGCTGGTTGCCGCATTGGGCTACACCCCCGGCACAACCTCCTACTATGTGTTCCTCAACCTGGCCCAGTGGCTGCTGGATCCGGCAGATGCCAGCTACAACGGGATTGGATCCAATTCAACCGATAAACTCATGTCCCTTTATGCTTATGCTGATCCGATCGTTTCACCGGCATCGAGCAAGGTCTTTTTGAGCAATGTGGGGATTGATCCTGCAACGAAGATTGTTGTCGATCCAGATGCGGTTAATGTCAGCTTCCCGAATCCGGCGACCGATCTCGCAGCCGGAACCTATCAGTACGGTTTGCAGGATAAACCGGTTGTTCACAGTTTCCTGTTAAGTCCGTTGTTTAGTGCCGAAGAGACCTGGTACGCAGGGTATTCACCGGATCTACAGGTCAAAGCGACCACCGGAGCACAGATGCAGGTCGGTGGCTATCTGGCCGCGCCCTGATTTTAAACTTGATCTGTTTGCGCCCCGGCAGTCTTTCTTTTTGCCGGGGCTTTTTTCTGACACTTCAGAAAGGATATACTCATGAGTCTTACAGGAAAAACCCTTTTTATTACTGGTGGCAGCCGGGGGATCGGTCTGGAAATAGCCCTGGTCGCGGCGGAGCAGGGGGCCAATATCGTCATTGCCGCACGCAGCGACAAGCCGCAGCCTAAGTTGCCCGGTACCATCCATACCGCCGCCGAGCAGATTGAGAAGGCCGGTGGGAAATGTCTGCCGTTGGTGATGGATATCCGTGATGAAGAACGGGTGGCCGAATGTGCGGCCCAGGCAGCCGAACATTTTGGTGGTATCGATATTCTGGTCAATAATGCCAGCGCCATTTATCTGGCCGGCAGCCTTGCTGTGCCGATCAAGCGTTTTGATCTGATGCAGCAAGTCAACGCGCGGGGCAGCTTTGTCGCCAGTCAGGCCTGCCTGCCGTATTTGCTCAAGGCCGATAATCCCCATATCCTCACCCTGTCGCCGCCCATTGACCTGCGCCCCCAATGGTTCGCTCATCACACGGCTTATACCATGTCCAAATACACCATGAGCATGGTGACCCTGGGGCTGGCGGCCGAATTCGGCCCGCAGGGGGTGGGGGTGAATTCTCTTTGGCCGCAGACGGTGATTGATACGGCGGCTTTGGCTATGCTCAAAGGTCTGGTGAACCGGGATAACTGTCGGAATCCACGCATCGTTGCCGCTGCCGCCCTGGCTATTTTCAAGCGCAAGGCGGCCGAGTGTAGCGGCAACTTTTTCATCGACGAAGCGGTGTTGCGCGAAGAAGGTGTCAGGGATTTCGCGTCTTACGCTATCTGCCCGGGAAAACCCTTGAAAACTGATCTTTTCCTCGATAACGCATAATCCTGAAAATGGCTCTTTGAACTGCGAAAGATGCGAACAGACACGAAAAAATAGCGCATTATGGCAAAACAGACATTCGCCGGACAGCTTGTTTGAACCTTTTGCTTAACCAGCCGTTTTTCTTCGTGAACTTCGCATTTTCGCGTGAATAACTGCTTTTTACAGGTTTAATTGTTAGTAATTTGCAGCAGGTCTGGTACACTTTGCGGCATCCCACAAACGATGATTGCAGGAGCAAGCAATGAGCACAGATTTTCAAACTGTTGTGCACTCTATTGGTGATTTGCCGCCGATGCCGGTGGTGGCAACCAAGGTTTTGCAACTACTCCAGAAACCCGAAACCAACTACGTTCAGCTTGGCCAGACCATCTCTACCGATCCGGCGGTATCGGCCCGACTACTCAAGGTGGCCAATTCGGCTTTTTTCAGTTTGAAACGCCAGGTTAAAACCCTGGATCATGCCATTGCCATTGTTGGGGAACGCACTCTGCGCTCACTAGTATTGGCCGCCAGTCTTGAAGGGATGAAAAAATCTTACGGTTTATTGGAAAAACTGCTCTGGGAAGATTCCATCGGTTGCGCCCTGGGGTGCCGCATTCTGGCCCGGCGCTTCAAGTCGGCGGATCCTGAAGAGGCTTTTCTGGCGGGCCTGTTTCGTCATCTGGGCCAGATCGTCATGAATTACAGCGATCCTGAAAGTTTTCACGCCCTGATGACCTCTTTTTATGCGGGTGATGGCACATTCAATGCCATAGAGGGGCGTCATTTTCCCTATGCTCACGCTGTTATTGGTGCGGCGGTGCTTGATAAGTGGAATTTTTCCGCTGAGTTGATTCAGTCGACCCTGCATCATGAAGATGTGCAACTCTCGACCGATGCTGACGAAACCCTGCTGCGCCTGGTAGCAACGGTGAATTTGGCGGATCAGATCTGTGCGCGTCTGGGGATTGGCGCACGTGAACCAAACGAGTCGGTTGATGTTGCTCAGTGCCCGGGGGCGCTGGTGCTGAAGCTGGATCAGAACCAAATCGACATGGCTCTTGAGGAGGTTGAAGAGGTTTTTGCGACCAACCGTGACAGTTTTTTCTCTTGAGATGTGACTGTGTCACGGTTTACAAAAAAGAGGTGCCTGGCACCTCTTTTTTTATCAGTTGTTTCCGGGGTGCAGGAGTTGGTGAAATTGAACAAGGAACGTTTGGATAAATTGCTGGTCGATCGTGGTCTGGTGCCATCACGAGAACGGGCTCGGGCCCTGATTCTGGCAGGGTTGGTGGTCGTTGATGACCACCGGATCGACAAGGCCGGTGCGCGTTTCCCTTTGGATGCCGAGTTGCGCCTCAAGGGGGAAGATATCCCTTACGTTTCACGTGGCGGCCTCAAACTTGCCCACGCCCTTGAAGATTTTGCGCTGGACGTCAGGGGACAAATTGTCCTGGACGTGGGGGCCAGTACCGGCGGCTTTACCGACTGCCTGTTGCAGAAGGGGGCTGCACGTGTCTATGCTGTCGATGTTGGTTACGGTCAACTGGCCTGGTCACTGCGGGAGGATCCACGGGTAGTGAATATGGAGCGTTGTAATATCCGGAATTTAACCCCCGACCAGCTGGATCAGCTGCCGACGCTGGCGGTGATTGATGCCAGCTTTATCTCTCTGGCCAAAGTACTGCCGCCAACCCTGAATCTCTTGAGCGCAGATGCCTGGCTTATTGCTTTGATCAAACCGCAGTTTGAAGTTGGTCGCGGTTTGGTGGGCAAGGGCGGTATTGTGCGTGATGAAAATTTACATCAGCAGGTGGTTGCTCAGGTACGCCAATTGGCCGAAACCTTGGGTTGCCGCGTTGTCGGCGTCATTGATTCTCCGGTTTTAGGTAGCAAGGGCAACCGTGAATTTCTCATGTGTCTGCAACGGAGTTCGTCTCTATGAAAAAAGTTTGGTTTATCGGTGCCGGCCCTGGTGATCCTCAGTTGCTGACCCTGCATGGAGTCGCTGCTTTGCGGCAGGCTCAGTTGGTGTTTGCCCCTGATCCCTACGAACACACCTGTGCTGATTTTTTAGGGGGAAAAGAGGTTTGCTGCCCCTTTGATTTTGACTTTTCCGAACTCCTGGCAAAGATAAATGCTGGCTTGCAACGGGCCGATGTCGCCTTTTTAATTCCGGGTGATCTGACCTTTTACGCCCCCTTCCAGGCTCTAATTGATCATTTCGGCGCTCAATCTCAGGTGGTTCCCGGCGTCGGCATTGCCAACGCCGCTGCTGCACGCTTGAAACGCACCCTCGACTTGCCCGGAATCTGTAACCGGGCAATTCTGGTCTCGCCGCGGACTCTCGGCAACGAAGAGGGTATGCCGCGACTGGAAGATTTAGCCGGCAAAGGCGCTTCGTTGTTGATTTATATGAATAATTTGCCTCTTGAAGAATTATGTGCAACCCTGCGCAGGGGCTATGGAGCCTCTGTCCCGATTGCGTTGCTTCATCGCCTGGGATTACCGGGAGAAGAAATTCTTCTCGGTGATCTCGATACTATCGTTTTTGAGACGGCAGGCCGCGACTATTTCAATCTCACTGATCCGACGGGAAAACCGGCGTTGACTCTGGTGGTGGTGGGGGAAACGCTAACCGCGCCCGTTGACGGCAGCTGGTGGGATTATCGGCGTGAACATATCTGGAAAAAACGCGGGGTATCAACCGAATGAAAATCATTTCCCCGGTTGATAATGCCGCTGAGGCTCCAGCGCTGATCAAAGCTGGTGCCAATGAGCTCTACGGCGGCTATGTGCCACCCCTTTGGCAGCAACGCTTCGGCTTATTGGCATCGGTTAATCAACGGACTTTTGCTGGGGCGCAGATTGATTCTTATGCGGATTTATGCCAGGTGGTCGCCAGTTGTCGTGCCCTTGGGGCTGATTTTGCCCTGACCCTCAATGCGCCCTTTTATACCGACGAACAATTACCCCTGCTGCTTGATTATGTGGCAGAAGCGGTTGCCGCGGGGGTTGGTAGTATCATTCTTGCCGACCTCGGGCTTTTGCGGCGTTTGAAAAAGCAATTTCCCACGTTGCTCTATCACGCCAGTACTCTGGCGCATCTGGGGAATTCTGCCGCGTTAAGATTTTATCAAGGGCACGGCATTGGTCGCGCTATTTTGCCGCGTCATCTGACTTTGGCCGAAATGCAGCAGCTTCGGCAGGCGGTTCCCGATCTGCCCTGCGATGCTTTTTTGCTGGTGGGAAAATGTCCCAATACCGAAGGGCTTTGTTCCTTTCATCACAGCAGCTCGGATAAAATCTGGCCCTGCGAAATTTCCTACCAGATCGAACCCCAGTCACCACCGGCTTCGGCGGGTTTGCACGAAATAATGGCGCAGCAGGCACGCTGGTCTCAAACGGATCGCCGCCACGGTTGTGGACTCTGTGCCATTCCTTTTCTGCTCAAGGCCGGTTTTGACGGCTTGAAACTGGTGGGACGGGGTGCCCCCACCCGGCGGAAGCTGGCCAATATCTCTTTGACGGCAGAATTTTTACGCTTGGCGGCTGAAAACCATGATTTTGAGGGTTACCGCCAGGCCGCAATTGCTTCACATCAGCGGATTTTCGGAGTATCCTGCACCGAAAATGTTTGTTACTACCCTGAGCTTTTTCCATAAGAAAAACGCATCCTGCGGATAGAACCGGGAGACGCCATGAGTGCTGACTGTCTGTTTTGCAAAATTGCCGTGGGTGACATCCCGGCGAATATTGTTTATCAGGATGATCTGGTGGTTGCTTTTCATGACATTGAGCCCCAGGCACCACAGCATGTTTTAATTATTCCACGTCGACATATTGCCACTTTGCTCGATTTAACCCGTGACGAACAGTTGCTTATCGGTCATATTCACCTGGTCGCGGCACAGATTGCGCGTCAACGCGGGATTGCCGACGAGGGTTTTCGTCTGGTGAACAACTGCAATCGTGCCGGCGGACAGGTCGTTTGGCACCTCCATTTTCACCTGCTGGGGGGGCGCCGCATGAACTGGCCGCCCGGATAGCCACCCTCTCAATTCCTTTTTCCTTCAATCTTTGGTAAGACAGTGTTGCAATATGGTGAAATACGACGAAAAAACGGTACTCCGTTTAACTACCGATATTCTTGAACTTTTAACAACCCACTACGGCGGCGGCATGTCAGAAGAGGGTTTTGTTGAGGGTTTAGACGCCGTGCAACGGGCCTTGAACGATGCGCGAAAATGGCATGAGGGGCAGATGCGGAAATCGGGGGAGCCGTATATTTTTCACCCTCTGCGCGTTTCGCATCTGGCGGCACGCCACTGGATGGATTTCCCCTCAATTGTTGCTGCTCTGCTTCACGATGTGGTCGAAGATACTCCCGTGAGTATCGAATATGTCCGCAGCGAATATGGCGAAGAGGTCGCGCTCTTGGTCGATGGCCTGACGAAAGTCGAATCGACGGAACTCAGCCGTGAAGCCACCAAAATGGAAACCTATCGCAAGCAGGTTTTGGCGGCGATTGAAGATGTCCGCGTTCTGTGCCTGAAATTTTGGGATCGCATTGATAATCTCAATACGATTAATGCCTTGCCCGCCCACAAGCAGAAGCGTATTGCAGAGGAAACCCGCGAAATTTATGTGCCCCTGGCCAATCATCTGGGGATGAGATATGTGGCTGCAACCCTCGATTCGTCGTCTTTGCACCTGCTCTATTCACGCCGTGGAAAAATTTACAATCAGCGCGTCGAACAGGTGCGTCAGGAAACGGTCTCGTTTTTGCGTCAGCAACGCGCCCGGGTTGTCAATGCCTGCGAACACGAAAAACTGGGGATCTTGCTCAAAGAGCGTTGGCGGCCTTTTTCCATTGCGGCCGCCAAAGAAGCCGGGCGTGGTTTTTCTGCACTCTTTACCCTTGAGGCCCAGGTTGACCGGGTGATGGATGCCTATCGTTTTCTGGGGGTTTTGCATAACCTTTATCCCCCGATTCCCGGTAAATTGCGTGATCATCTTGTGGTGCCTTCACATCATGGCTACCAGTCGCTTAAAACCACGATTCAGGCAGGGGAAAAGCGGATGCGTGTGGAAATCACCACGCGTAAACTGGCGCGCTTCAATGAGGCCGGGGTTTTGGCCCCCGGATTTGAGTTTCGGCGGGAAAATTTCCGCGATTTAATGAAGTCGTTGACCGAAGGTGAATCGGCTTTCGATACGCAATCACTCATGTTGGCTTCGAAAAACATTCAGGTTTATACCCCCAAGGGGGAAAGTCGCGTTTTGCCCGAAGGCAGCAGTGCCCTTGATTTTGCCTTCGATATTCACGAGAAACTCGGGATTCATGCGTTTCGCGCCCGGATTAACGGGCAGACCCGATTGCTCAAAACTCGCCTGCTGGATGGCGACCAGATTTCAATTGAAGTTATTGACGCTCCATCGGTTCTGCCTAAATGGCTCGAATGGGCGGTGACCCCTAAAGCGCGCAACACCATTCGGCGATACCTGCGCAAAAAAGTCAAAGACTGCTGATGACACAAAAAATGAGCAGATTTATTCAGCAAATCTCCGGTTTCATGACAGTTTTACTGCTATGTAGTCTGGCTCCGGCGAGTGCGGACACCAGTGTGTTTATTTATCATCGCTTTGGTGAGGAGCGTTTTCCTTCAACCAACATCGCCCCGACAATTTTTGCTGAACAACTCAAGTATCTCCAAAAACAAGGGTACCAGGTTCTCGCCCTCTCGGAAATCGTCAAAAAAATGCAGGCGGGGCAACCGCTGCCAGATAAGAGTCTTGGCCTCAGCGTCGATGACGCCTTTGTTAGCTTTGCCGAAACGGCCTGGCCGCTGCTGCGGACTTATGGCTTTCCGGTGACCCTCTTTGTGAATACTGACAGCATTGGAACGAGCGGTTACCTCGGTTGGGCTCAAATAAAAGAGTTGCAGCGTCAGGGGGTCGAAATCGGTCATCATACCGCGAGCCACGCTTATTTGCTTGAGCTGGAGGCCGACGAAAATTTCAGTCAGTGGCAAGGGCGAGTCAGGGCAGATATCCAACGCGCCAGTGCCGCTTTTCAAGAACATCTCGGTCTGGTGCCGGAGCTTTTCGCCTATCCCTACGGCGAATATCACCCCGTGTTGGCCGATCTGCTGACGGATATGGGGTTTAGTGCGGCCTTTGCGCAACAATCGGGAGTGGTGTCACAGTGGTCGAATAATTGGGCGCTGCCACGCTTTCCCATGGGGGGCGGTTACGCAACCCTGGAGGGATTTATGGAAAAGTTACAGATGCAGGCTTTGCCGGTTGTTAGTGCAGAAGGCGTCGATCCTATTGTCCGGCAGCAGAATCCGCCTGAGCTGCGCTTGCGTTTACAGCAAGACATGCGGCAATTTCACAGCTTCAACTGTTTTGTACAGGGACAAAACACTTGCGTGGTGCAGTCTGATGCGCAAAAAACAGGGGTGTTAAGGATCAAGGCGCAAGCTCCCCTCCGTGGCCGCCGTAACAAATATACCCTGACAGCTCAAGGCAAAGACGGTCGCTGGTACTGGTTCAGCCAGCTGTGGGTGCAGCCTCAAAGGCCGCTTGAGGTGCCGCCTCAGCCTTGACGCAAGCTGACCGAGGTGAAGCGCTGTAAATGGTTGGTGCGAATAATCTTTTTTAAGTCAGAGACGTAGACTTCGCCGCGGGTTGAGTAGTTTGTCAGCCCCTCGGCAAGCTCGACGCCGCGGGGTTTTCGCCCTTGTTGATGGGCTTTTTCACGGAGTTGACGCAGGGTCTGATACGCGGGATGCGTATTCAGGTTGCGCAGGTAAGCGAGGATCGAGTCATACAGATTATTGAAGCGGCGCACTTCGTAAGTTTCCCCCTCAGGTCGATCGAGAGGCACTATCCCCGTGCCGGGCACAAATGTCCATTCGCCAAAAAGATTGTTGCCTTCACGGACAAATCGCGACGTCCCCCAGGCTGATTCGTTGGCGGCCTGGGCCAGAACCAGCGCGGCGGGTATTTCGTCGACGCGGCGTTTGAGGATATCCAGAGTCTCCCCACTTAACAGATCACCCTTAACCTTATAGCGTTGTTTCAGCGTGCGCAGCAGATGCTGTTGGCGGTCATCAATAGCTTGATTCTTTTCAAGTTGCGCCACGATTTGCAGCAGCACCTGGCGTTCTTGACGAATACGTTCATTCGCCAGTAGCACCATCGGGAGCAGGATTTTGAAAAAAGAAGTTTTTTTGGTTTCTGGAGTCGTTAGCTCAGCGAAATCATCAGGCAGAGATTGAACAATCAGTGGTGGTACACCCTGGTGAAGATTGGGATTGCTGTAATTGTAACGCTTGAAAATCGCTTCAAGATCGGCCAGGTTTCCAGCATGCACCAAGCCGGGAAGCGGCTCGCGGTAGATAGGAGCAACACTGTCGGTACAACTGACCAGCAGCAGACTGGTGGCACACACAAACAAGAAAAACAGGTTGGTTTTGCGGGTAAAAAAAATCATTGAGACCTTTAACGCTAATTGCTGTCATGTCTTGGAGCCGCTAGACAGTGCGGGGCTTATAGCCCATGTTTCGCTGGTATGTCAATCGATAAAACATGAAACACCTTACATTCTAATGCTTTCGCTTTTTTCAGTGCAAGCGCGAATTCAGGGTTAAGACGCTGTGCGTTGCGTCGTCGTTGTTGTACTGTTTGCGTGAGTCATGCTAGGTTGTTGGGGTGGTTTGTTCCTGATTTTTGGATCCGTACTCCAGTTGAAAGACAATAATATCAAGTTGTTGTCTTTGGTAAAAAAATTCGGAGCAAGCAATGGCGACAGCTCAACGCAAGGGTAGATTCCTGTGATTCGTGGCATAGGGGGCTCGGGCTCGGTGTCTAAGAAGCTGAATGGATACCCCTTTGTTTTGCTCTGCCTGAGGAGAAGGGGCTGACGGAAATCGTTTTTTGGGAAAGGGAAAATTTGCAATGTCGAAATTAACATTGAAAGACATGTCGCTGCTGAAAACACAGGCTTTTATTGCCGGACAATGGTGCGACAGTGATGATGGTCAAACTCTTGAGGTGACCAATCCGGCAACCGGTGAGATTCTTGGCCGGGTGCCACGTATGGGAAGGGCGGAAACCCGGCGGGCGATTGAAGCTGCGACCTCAGCCTGGGGGGGCTGGAAGGCTAAAACCGCTCAGGAACGCAGTAAAATTCTTCGGCGCTGGTATGAGCTGCTGATGGCCAATCAAGACGATTTGGCCTTAATCATGACGGCTGAGCAAGGCAAGCCTCTGGCCGAAGCTCGCGGCGAAATTGCTTACGCCGCTGCCTTTATTGAGTGGTTTGCCGAAGAAGGCAAGCGTATTTACGGTGATGTGATTCCACCGACGACCCAACAGCAGCGCCTAGTGGTGATAAAACAACCGATTGGCGTTTGTGCTGCGGTGACGCCATGGAACTTTCCTGCGGCGATGATCACGCGTAAGGCTGCGCCCGCCTTAGCCGTGGGCTGCCCGATGTTGGTCAAGCCGGCCTCAGCCACACCTTTTTCCGCCCTCGCCTTGGCCGAACTGGGCCAGCGTGCTGGAATTCCCGCTGGAATTTTCAGTGTTATTACCGGTTCGTCGACAGCCATCGGCAAGGAAATGACATCCAACCCTGCGGTGCGTAAACTTACTTTTACGGGCTCGACGGAGGTGGGCAAGCAGTTAATGGCCGCGTGTGCGGCGACCATGAAAAAAGTTTCCATGGAGCTAGGGGGCAATGCTCCGTTTATTGTCTTCAAAGATGCCGATATTGATGCGGCGGTGGCAGGGGCGCTGATTTCGAAATATCGCAATACCGGACAAACCTGTGTCTGTACCAATCGCTTTCTGGTTCAGGCCGATATTTACGCGCAATTCGCCGAAAAATTGACGCTGGCGGTTCAGAATATGAAAGTTGGTAACGGCCTGGAAGGCGAAACCCAGCAGGGCCCCATGATTGATCTGGCGGCGGTTGAAAAGGTTGAACAACACATTCAGGATTGTCTTGCCAAGGGGGGACGCATTTTAACCGGCGGCAAGCGTCACGCCCTTGGTGGCAGTTATTTTGAACCAACCGTGCTTGCCGATGCGACCCCCGCTATGCTTATTGCGCGCGAGGAAACCTTTGGCCCGGTGGCCCCTTTGTTTCGTTTTGATACCGAGGAAGAGGCGATTCGCCTGGCGAATGACACCGAAGTGGGTCTGGCCGCTTACTTTTATACCCGTGATCTGGCGCGGACATGGCGTGTCGGCGAAGCCCTTGAATATGGCATGGTGGGCATCAACACCGGTCTGATTTCTAATGCTGTCGCGCCCTTTGGGGGTGTAAAAGAATCGGGAACTGGCCGGGAAGGCTCTAAATACGGCGTCGAAGATTATTTGGAAATAAAATATCTGTGTATGGCTGGGCTTTGAAATTGGCTGACCTTCTAAATTCGTATCTCCTCAGCATCCAGAGTCCGAGGCCGCCATGGAACGGGTATCTGTCGCCCGGATGGCGCCAGCTAAGCTCCAGGGATGGATTTATGCGACCCGTGGGATGGCTGCCTCGGACTCTGTTTCTACAAAACTGAACAGTTATCAATATCAGGATGATGTGGTGAAACAAATCAGAGAAAAAACATTGGAAACCTTGATTCGCTGTCCAGGCTGTGGAGAAAAGTGCGCCTGGCAAAATAATCCCCATCGGCCTTTCTGTTCCGAACGTTGCCGC
>Ga0100392_1000680_pt1 | contig 31329 bp, 40 predicted proteins | sample CryGeymeta201516_FD_81548 | JGI IMG/M metagenome (GOLD analysis project Ga0100392, IMG submission 81548) | Groundwater microbial communities from Crystal Geyser aquifers in Utah, USA - Crystal Geyser metaG 2015-16 | ecosystem: Environmental > Aquatic > Deep subsurface > Groundwater | place: USA... | reverse complement strand
CTAACTATAACATTTTACTGTCTTACTATGCTAACTATAACATTTTACTGTCTTACTATGCTAACTATAACATTTTACTGTCTTACTATGCTAACTATAACATATTAATTTTAAATGTCAATAATTTTTTGTTTTAATCAAGTAGTCTATCAAGTAGTCTATCAAGTAGTCTATCAAGTAGTCTATTTAGTATTTTGAAAATTGTAATAAAATTGTAATACTTTGCTACTCGCATACTAGTCGTGGCTTAAATACATTATTAAAATCAACAAGATGTTATATTCTCATCAAGTAGTCTATCAAGTAGTCTATTAAGTATGCTCCTTGATGAACTCACTGGTTCTGTGCTACTCGTGTGCTACTCGTGTGCTACTCGTGTGCTACTCTTATACTGGTCGTGATTAAAATACAATAATAAAATCAATGATTTATTTTTGGCATTATAAGTTATTATAAATTATTAAAAGAAAAGAAAGAAAGAAATAAAATTTATTATTCGTCTGCGACAACTATCAAGCTTTTTCTTTTCTTCCTTCTTTGGCTTCGCCTTTAAGTAATTCCAGTCAGGTAGTTTAAGTAATGCCAGTCAGGTAGTTTAAGTAATGCCAGTCAGGTCGTCATGCCAGTTAGTTTCTTTCCGTCTTTCTCTGCCAGTTTGTTGCCCGTAGGGCGGAATAGGGTCAGAGAAAGTGCGGCCCGCAAAAACAACGCACCGAACCTACAAATTCCCTATTTTTTACTATTTTTTTATATTTAAAATCAAACAGTTATTTTTTGTAGTTTATTGCCCAGCTATATTATTATATTTTGCTAATTTTAACGCATTTTTTACCTGTTTTTTAAAAAATAATTCAACAAAATATTCTGTTTGCTTTCTTTAATATAAAATGTTATATTATACACATAGGATAGGATGCAGTTAATGACTAATATTAAACCACGTAAAAAAAATAAAAACAGTCATGAATATTTAAATAATGGCGATATATTAAAGGAAATAGAAGCCAGTAAATTAACTTATTGCAGTTGGGTTGATACTCAATATACAGTTTATCAACTAACTGCAAATAATATTGATGAAGTAATTCGTGAGGGCGTAGTTTATCGCGTATATACAAACAGTCACATACCAGATGAAATTAATGCTAATAAAAATAAAAAGCGGCTTAGTAACAGGGATGCTTTTATCAAAGTTAATTTTAATCCATTTATTCACGTTATTAAAATAGATGATGAAATTACTACAGTATTAAAAAGCCATTGGGTGGGTGGTATGGAAAATGGCTATTTTAGTATTGAACATGGGCGCTTAACTAATAAATTGGGTATGCAGATAAAATTGCTTTGCGAACGTCTTGGCAGTAAAGGCAATTTTAATGGTTACACTTATATTGAAGACATGATCTGTGAAGCGATTGTTCAAACAGCCAGTGTGGCATTAAAGTTTAATGAAGCTAAAAGCCATAATGCATTTGCTTATTTGACTACTATAGCTTATAATAGTTTTAGAGGCACTTTAAATACAGAAAAAAAGAACAGAGAAATAAATGAAGAACTGCTTAATGAAATTGGTTTATATACAAATGCGCAAATGACCAGCTTTAAGCGTAATGCAGTTGGAAGTGGAGATTAAACATGCGGGAAGTTAATAAAGACGATAGAGTTACAGCGTTTGCGTTATGGAAAAAAATACATACGCTGTTTGAAAAAGAAAAAGAAATATTAAGTAAGAATTTTATTGAAATAATAGAAACCAGTGATTACTATAGAAGTCTTCCTGTAAATATTTGTCCATATATTATATTAAACTCTGTAATTTGGCAAGATTATGCAATAACCGAAGAATTTGATGCAACAAATGGTCATTATTATTGTATTGATTCCTTAATTAATAACACTGATATATATATGGGTCAGCGTATAGGACAAATATATACTACCAAAATGCAAATAGTTGATAGAGCTCATTTTATGCGATTTACATTAGAGTTAGAATAACGATAAATATATTTGTTATGTCTCATATAACAAATCCTTAAATTGTGAAAAAGCACCCCGCTCATGGGTGCTTTTTTATTTGCATTTCTTGTAATTTAAGTTAATAATAAAAATAAATTAAGGAGAATAAAACATGCCATTTTTGGGTGTAACAAAAGAACAATACAGCATTGAAGTAGAAAATGCACACTATATTGGTATGACTAGTAGAGAATTAATTAAAACTAATATTAACTTTATTTTAAACAATTTTAGTGATCCTCAATGGTTAAAACAATACAAGTTGCCATACAGTGAAGAACGCAAGGGTGTTAAACCATACGATTGGATTACAGAATATAATGGATTTTATTACTGCACAGTTCGCTTTGCTAAAATAAGATTAGAACTTGATTCAAATGCCAGTATTGCTGCTCGTGTAAATAATGTTCAAGAAGTAATTGACTTTTATAATTGGGCATTAACTCAAGTAGATGCGGGTTATTTTGATAAAGGCATAGCAGATATACAATCACGACGTAAATCAACTAGAGGTAAAAAGCTGTCAGTTTAAAAAATTCCTAATAAAGATCATTAAGTTTCTATAGGTTCAACCCAATTTGGATTTAATGTAAAGTTTGCTCCATCAAACATGTATTTTTGACTAATTACTTCATTAGGAACTTCAACATTTCTATACACTTTATATGTTGGCTTAAAACTTGCAATTACACCATTAATGTTATCTTTGTCAACAGCAGCCAAAGTTCCATTAATACTAACACTACTTTGTGTATACAATATAAAAATTATTAGATTAGTTTCATCAGTAACTACATTCATTATCATAATTTAATTACCCTTGCTACTAGATTGCTAGTTGGACTTACAGTTATTTGTACCAAAGTTGTTTCATTTAATACTATTACTGCACTATAACTTGTATTTGCAGTTGATAAACTAGTATAATCCTTAAAAATATTAATTACTTGTGGATCAACACTTAAAGTATTAATAATGGCACTTTTGATTAAATCATTAACTCTATAGCATAAAATTCCCCAATTACTGTTTATCTGTTGATAACTAATATCGCTTGCAAAATTGTTTTCAACTATTACTTGTGTTCCTAATGTATCACTATCGGGAAAAACTGTTCTAATTATTGGATATCTATTAACGCTTTTGTAAACTGTAATAAATTTACCGTTATTAATTTTTTTAACGTGTAAAAATTCCTGTGATTGGTTTGGTCCGTTAGCACTTGCAAAAAGAAGTGCTCTAGTATTTGGCCATGTTATTCTATTAATATAAGCTGCGTTATGATTATTAACAGTGTATAATTCAACACCTTTTTCTCCTGTTGCAGGATTAATTTCAATGTCGTAAAAAGTAGTATTAAGTGTATTACTAAAATTGGGCGTTAAATTTACTGAACTTCCACTAATGGTTGCTAGAAAATTTGTTCCTGTAACACCAACTAGAAATTGATTTTCGTTTCCTGTTGTTTTAATTGTTGTTCCACGACTATTTCTCGCAGGAAAAAATTCAGGTGTTCCTAAAGTAAAATTGGTACCGTTATATATTGCAGTTCTATAAACTCCATTGTCATAAGTTATTAAACAGTTATTAGGGTTAACACTATTACTTGCAATTTGACCTAAATTTTGGAAAAAAGTACTTAAAGTATTAATCTGTTGAGCAACTGCTGGACCCAATATTGTATTGCCACTAATTTTAAAATTTAATAGATAATTACCTGATGCATTATTACCCATAAAAGCAATGGTATTTCCAATATTAACTATGCCGTTACGTTCGGCTATATTTACTGATGCACTGCTAATTATAGTCCACTCACCATTATTAGAACCATCATAATTAGCCCAACTAATACCGCTGGTTGCAATTATTTGTTCACCACCATCTTGTGCTAAAATTCCTAATATCATCCTAATTTACCAATAGCATAAAATTGCGTTGGCGTTCTTGCAACAAATCCAACAGCTTCAAAAGGTTTATCAATAGTTGCAGTTGATGCACTTCCAGAATAACTTAATGTAATGCCTGCGCCAGGAACAATTGTTACTCCACTTATGGTTGTAATAATGTTAAATGTATCACCAACAGTCCATCCAGAATCCTGTATAGTTAATTCAACAGAACCGCTAACAAATATTACAGTATTTCTTAATCCAGCACTGACTTCAATTGCACTATTAACATTAACTACTTCGGGTTTTTTATTATATTGTTCTTCTATTTTTACTTTACTTAAAATTTCTACCCATTCTGTATTGCCATCATTGCTACTTGAAATCAATGCCATACCACTTATTGCGGGCGGAATCAGCGGAGGATAAAATACAGCATTGCCGTTAACGTTAAACTGAATACTGCCACCAAAAATTGGGTTATTACCTATTATATTAACACCGTATATGCCTAATTGGTTAACAGCGTTTAAATCACCCAGTTGTATTTGAGGGGGTGATGCATTAGCATCATAATATAATATTTGATCAGCAAATACTCCACCATAAAAATTAGCTGTATTAACAGCCCAAGTTATATCTAATGGAATTGATTCATTTTCCCGTAATCCAGCATTGCCGCTAACTCTTACTTCATTACCGCTTACTACAACATCAACTGCGCCTGCACCTTTTATAGTTCTAAACTCTAATGTGCTTCCGTTCTTACTTGAAAATACACTTGCACCATTACCAATATTAGATGCTCCTATAATATCTCCAGAACCACCACCACCACCGCCTTGATTAATAATTAATCCATTTTCTAAAATTAAGCTCATTAACTTACTCCTACAAAGTTTGTTCCTGAGCTAAACACACCTGTAGCTGTTCCACTAAAAGCACTGTTTGATCTAACAAAGTATTCTGCTGCGGGATTCATAACAAACGCATAACTTCCTGTAGCAGTAATTGTTCCTGCAAGACCCATATAAGTTGTGCTGTCTATTTTTTGACGTTCCATAATTTCAATTGTACCAGTAAAGCTGCTAGTTTCATCAACTAAAATAAAGAACACGTCTCTGGCTGCGTCCTTCTTTTTTAAATATGCTTCAATACCTGGAATTATGGGTGTTAATTGACTTGCACCTGTAAAATTAAATTCAATTTTCTTCATTTTAGTCTCCTTTATGGATTTTTAACTATTAAGTATTTAAGTATTTTTATTGCTGTATTAACGCAGTATTAATCTATTCTTCTACAACGAATAAATGTTCCTGCTGGCAATGTGCCGCTAGCAAAAGCGCCAATATTGATTGAAGTTAAGTTTTCAGCACTAACATTTGCATAATATAAACTGCTTCTTATCATTTGATTTCTATCTACAAATATGGTGCTTTCACCCATACCAACTAATCCATTTGGCATAGTAATGTTAATAGTTGAAACTGAACCTCTTCCAGAAACAATTATATTACTGTTTACCCATATATCATTGGTAATAGATTGTATATTTGAGGTTGCTGATGTTGTAAGACCTTGAATACCCACACGACCATATGAGTATGCGCTAACTGTAGCAAAAAAGTTTTCATTTATTCCAATTGCTGTTTGATAAGTGCCTGCAACAGGCGGAGTTATTATTTTAATTTCAACAGTATCAACTCCTGGCGGAACAGCAACACTTAAATTGGCTGGGCTTGTATAAGCAACTGAAGTAGTTGTTTCATAAAATATACTTGTGAGAGGAGCTGTGTAAGTTCCGCTAATTAATATTTCATTCCAAACCGAACCTTCAAATTTTAAAAATGAATTATTTTCTGAATTTAAAAATACTTGCCCTGTTTTAGCTTCAGCATACCTCCAAGCATCCCCAACTCTAAAAGCAATTTGAGTATCTCTTGTATTCCATTCACCTGTACCATTACTGCTAACTATCCAAGCAGTGCCATTAACTGCTGATACAGGGGGATTACTGCTAACACCTAATACATAACCTCCCGCAACAGCATCTAAAATGAATAATGCTTCATTAACTGTAGTAGCTTTTTGGGATTGTGTTTCTAAAACTTCTGTTATGTTAAAATTAAAAGTTGCCATTTTTATTCCTTATATAGTTAATGTGCTTGTATAGCCTACGCCTACATCAACACTTAATTGCGCAATAGTTATTGTAACATTAGTTGAATAAACATCACTAATAGTTAATGTTGTAGTATTTAATACTGAAAATACGTTTGTAATTGTGTTATCTGTTACTTGAACTTCATATTGTTCTATTGCTTCTGAATTAGCTAGATCAATAAAGTTATCCCATCCTTCTCGTAAACGATCATTTCTAATCCAATTAATAACAATATTTCCGCCAAGACGGCTCGCATTTAAACTTGATGGACTGCGAGGTTTGCTTGATGCTGCACTCCAAACGTGAAACTCTTGTGGCGAATTGGATATGTTAAGTCCTGCACCAACCGCACGATAATCAATGGGTGTATTTAGTGAGTTAGTTGTGTCACCAGGACGGAATATGCCCACACCGGTTGATGGAACGAATATAGCGTTTGAGAAAGCGGAGTGCGATCCACTAGTGAAGCTGTCTCGTGTTCCTCTTCTGTTTCTAAGTAATTTACTCAAACGCCATAACCCGTTACCTAATTCCTCCGCCTCAGAGTATTGGATTAATTCCCAATTTTGATCTTCTGTGCCTATTAATACAGCACCATCGCCAGCAAGCACTTGTTCTTCGGAATAGCTTGATAGAACAGTTGATTGGTTGTTTAGTTGAACAGTAACTGTATTGGCTAAATCCCAATTGTTCCAAGGATAAGCAGGAAGCGCAACTGTTATTCTACCTAAAGTAGCTCGTTCATTGTGAGTAATAACCAAATCATATTCTGTGCCTGTGCGTCTAAACACGTCCACACCTCTAAAATTGTTAGTGCTGTTAGCATTATCAGCAGCCGCATACCAACCCAATCCGCTATCAGCTACTCTCAATGACGGGCAATCCACAAATATCCAAGAGGGCGGATATGTAGGATCCGCATTTTTAACGGGTAGAATAATGCCAGATGAAGGCGTGTAGTTTTGTGCTGTTAGGGTATTATAGAACGCATCTTCAAAGCGTCTAGCTATAATGGTCATTAACACGCCGCCACTTCTTGTTTCTACAACTTCATACTTTTCACCTGACTGCGTATAATAATCATCTGTGTAAGTGATTTGGATTAAATCACCAGGTTCCAATCCCAAATATTCCACATCTGTTTGACCGTAGATTGGCACGTTGATGGTTATACCACGACGATTTTGGTTTTCTTCAAACAGGATACGGTCTGTAATGCTTTTGGCAGCAGGGCTTCTCATAACTATTGGACTATCAACAGCCACATTGTTTTCATTAGGCGCTGTACGTCTATTGCTTCGTTGACTTGCTTGTTGATAATCAAAGTCAGGATCAATATAGTTGAGTGTTACGGAACTTGGGATACCTGTAATTTGGTTGACTGTTTCCTCAAATATGTCCGCATCACTGTTTTCGCTAGCACCAAAGTCATTTGGGTTGATAACTATTGGAGTTCTACCATACTTTCTTTTGAACTTTAGCTTGCCTTCGCTTTCAATATAATAAAAGCCAAATGCAGTTGCCAGAGGATCAATAGCTTCACGGGCTGTTGTGGGTTTTGCAATAATATAGCCTTCAAGACCACCAAAGTCGGGCAGAGCATCAAGCCCATCCAAATCAGTTGTGTCTATTTGTGACGGTTGTAGACCAACCTTGTTCAACAGAATGTCATCAACAATCTTTTTTATGGTTGTCTGCCCCGGCTGCCTAATGCTTAATTTTAAGAAGTAGTCACTAGCAAAGCTGTTTCTTCTATAAAAGATGCCCCTTCTCCGCCAATCATAGCTGGTAAAACCGTTAGAAGCCGGAACCCAAAGGGCTGGATTATAATAGTCCAAATCTGTAATGTCAGTTGAACTTATTCTAATAGCTGAAAATTGTGATAAATTGGGTGTTGTAATCCAAAAATTGCCTTGTGGATCATATACAGGTTCTGCTGCCATTTGGGTGGTAAAATTTGTTGTGCCCAGCGCATCATAATCTGCACCAAATTCCGCACTTAATTCATTACTACTTTTTGTCCCCAAAACTGTTGCGGCGTTTATGTCAATTAACACCCAAGTAGGTAAATTACCAAACCCCCCTAATGCTTCGTGTCGCCCCATATGCATTAAAAGTGTCTTATTTCTACTATCCAACATTATAGCATTGTCATATTGGTTTCCCGCAAAGCTGAATGTAAACCAATTGGATATTTCTGTTGCGCTTTGGCTGGCAAAACTATTATCTGCAACAGTTTCAGGTCCTACAGGTTCAAAAGGAAACTTGATTGATGCGCGCATTAATATTGCGTTTTCATTTGTGCTGGCTAATCCAACTTTGTAATAATGCCAACTTAAATTGCCTTCATCAAATTCCGGGTCCATCACCCCAAGAGCGTCCTGAATGTAGATTGAAAATGGTTGTCCTGTAACCATTTCTGTGGGTGTCCACATTTTAACTAATTCAAACTTGCTGCTCGTAAGCAGGATTGCTTGAACTGAAAGCGCATTTAGTGAGAAACGCCCAACTCCGTTTGCTTCTTGATCCACGCGGTTACTTGCCCAAACAATACGCTTTCCCTGTATGGGGAATGGTGTAACTTGAACGCAGGCGTCTCTTGTTTGTGAAAGACCAATATCTAATAAAACTCCGTTTGTTTGCTTGGCGTATCGTCCTGTTCCGCTTGCTCGATTTAGTGCAACCAAATATCCACTGATAAAAGGTGACACGTCTAATCCAGTAAGCGTACCTGCAACATAAATGTATTCATCATCTACGTCAAAGTTATTATCCCAACTAAACGAACCCGTTCCAATAGTTTGAGGGACCAAGGATATATTATTAACACGCTCACCAACAGGGCTTGGGAACACCCAAGCAGGACCAATACTAATCACGCTTCTAGTTGCGTGGCTGTATTCCGCTAAATGAAAGTTGCCGGACTTAGTCAAAATATAATAGTATCCTGTGCCATCTAGTTTGTTTCGTATTACTGTTCCATTTCCTGTAGTAGGGCGAGAATAACCCTCAGGAATTAAGTTGACTTGCGGAATAGTGTCAAAGTCATAAACTTGGTTGCTGGCTGCGTTTGAAACAGTAAATCGCAAATTGGGTAGGCTGTTCCCGAAAGAAGCTAAGTTCCATCCAGTCATTACAAGATAGCTAACACCTCTATAAGCAGGAACTTTGTCCACACCCCAAATACCCTGCGCACCACTATCAATGTTTTGTGTTTCTGTACCAGTATACCAACGCCAAGTGCCCAAGTTTGTGCCTGCTTGACCACTAATATCGGAATATTCCAATTCGCCGTTTACCCAAATCTCTAATAATTCGGCAGGACCTTCACAGACTGCAATTACTAAATCAACTATCTTCTCGTAACTAACATTTGTTGTTGTAGCACCGCCACCAAGTCCCTTACCGCTTTGACGTGTTTTGGTTGTTACTTTTCTGTTTTCTTGATTGAAGTGAATAATATTACCCGCAAGTTTTGCAGTGCCATATAACTTTTTTATAACACTTCCCTGAGTGCTTTGAGTAAATGTTACATCTGGAGGAATACTGCCTTCATTACGGAATTGTTCTGGTCCCTGCAACAATTGCCCAGCAACACCACCCGCCAAACTACCTAATGCGAAACCCAAGCTGGCAGCGCCCAGAGGACCGCCAATTAGGAACCCCGCAACACCTCCAGCTAAACTGCCTGCTTGCTGTAAACTCATTCTCGTATCCTAAAAAAACTCATTTTATGGCCTTCTTCTTTGCTGGGATAGTTTACTAAAACAACCCGCTTTGCTCTACTATCTGCATGAATAATACGATTATTGTCATACATTACTGCTAGGTGGGTGGGGTTTGGCACGTCTTTGATTTTAAATAATAAAATATCGCCTTTTTCCGCATTTTCTACTCGATCGCAGTAGTTCCTAATCTGCTTGAGCAGAAGGGTATTGGTTGCTATCTGACTGTAGCCTTCGCAGACTATTTTTTTAAGTGGCAGGGGACATATACCGCCGTTCATCAATGCAAGAACCAATAATCCCACACAATCTACCCCGTATTGAGTGTGCCCACCCGCTCTATAGGGCGTGTTGATTAACTTAAAGCATTCGTCTGCTAATATAATTCGCTTACTCAACTTCGCCCCTCGCTGTTATTGCATCATTACCCGGAATATCAGGAAAGCCCCTAAAGTTAATAATGTTGTCAAACTTATTTACTGCCTGTTCAATACTGCCATCATAACCCAATATAACTTCACAAAAATCATTTACTTGAATGGGCTGCGGTGTGCTTGCTAATAATGTTACGGTATTGGCGGAGTTAGTCATAATTTCATTGCGGATAAACTTTGCTGAAGTTGTGCTGGGTAGATAATTGTTACCTGTATTCCAAATAACTTCGCCATAAGAATAGTTTCTGTTTGCGCCCATCCAATTATATGTTGCTTGTGTTTTAACTTTGAAACTCATACTGCTAAGAATCACGTTAGGGCTTCCTCCACTAACACGAGTGAACACTGCTCTAAAATAAACGTTGCTGCTAACGGAACTAGAACTAGTTAATGCAATCCAAGTATTTGGTGCGGCGCTAGTAAATGTTCCACTAACGCCTGTATTACTTACTGAAAAAATAATACTACCACCGCTTATTGCAGTTGTTTCAGCACTTATTCTAAAATCGCCCACTACTGCACTTGTTGGTAGGTTAAAAATAATTTGTGGGCTATACCATCTACCGCTTGTGCTAGTTCCGGTTATTTGAAGATTATCTGTATCAGCACTTAAGTTTGCTAATGTTGCGCCAGTTAGAAAGTCTATTTCATCGTTGTAGGGCGTTACGCTTAATTGACTTAATCTGAAACGTGTTCTATTTTCTGTTACTTGGTTAACAATTGCTTTTGTTGTATATGCGCTTAAACTTAATCCATTAGGTGCATCACCCAAATTTACGGGATCATTGGGAGTGAACAAGCGGACAATGGGTTGGTCACTCAATATTTGAGTTAAACTTCTTAATTCTACTACTACACGACGTCTTTGACTTATAGATACATTACCAATTAACCCGCTTTGAAATATTAATTTATCAGCTGGATTAGCCCAATTAATTACAAATACTTCATATGCTGTTCTATCGTAATAGCCTGCAATAAGAGCATTTCTATTAAAACCTGTTGTTACATCATCACTTAATAATAAACTAATGTCTAAATTACTGATAAATCCATTTTGACCAAAAGTAAACTCTGTGGGGTCTGCACCAGGAGCATAAGTTAACCCATTATAAGTTAAACTTTGATCATGACTGCTAAATCCAAATTCATATCCAGCAGGAGTTGTAAACTTAAAGCATAAAGCCCAAGTTAATGTTTTTGAACTTAAATCACTTAATATTGATGCACCAATTGTTTTAATAACGCACCTCCTGTATAGTAAAACCACTCCAAGTTTGTGTTGAACTATTATTTTTAGTTACATCAAATGAATCTGTATCAAATCTACAAGCAATATCATATTCATATTTGGCTTTTAATACACTTCCTGATAAAGGACTTGGGATATTAATAATACCAGTAGTTGTGCTAATAGTATAATCAACACCTCTTGTTAATAATGTTGTATCAATATACAATTCAAAATCCTGTGAGGGGTGATTTAAATCATAGCTAATACCAGCTGGGGGTATTTGTCCATTAACTCTGGGTAATTTGATATCTTTGGCATAAGTTAAACTACCTGTTGTGTATTTTTTATTTAATTGGTAATTACCAACTCCAGTATAAGCAGATATATCAGCTGGTTCAGCATTTTTACTGTGATCCCATAAGTAATCGGTCCAATCTCTAAATCTAAATACATAAAATCTACCACGCATGTTCATATAAAAGTCTTTTACTTCTGCCATAGTGCCATCAGGCAAATTATCAATATTTGTTGTAAATTTACGCAATGCCCTTGAATAATAACTTAATCTTAATTCTTCGCCACTAGCAGTTCTAACTATTTGTGTATTCCATTCATCAGCAGCATTGCTGAAATAACTTACGTATTCGGGAAATACTATGTTATTAACTATTTCCATTAACCACCATTCCTTTTGCCTCTTTGATTAGCTAGATACATGTCGCGTTCAATTTCACTTCTTGATTGTCTAAAACTATTTGGATTTGGGGTAGTTATATTAAACACGTTGGTTGTTTGTGCATTATTACCCCCTGAAACCTTAACACCCAAATCTCCAGATTTAGTTCTTGCAACAGGCAATACAGCTTCAGGTCCTGCTTCGCCTGTTAAACTAAATTTATTACCACGCATTGGTGTAATAGTTGGTCCATTAATTATTCCGCCTTTAGCAAAAGGAACAACATTGCCGTTATTAAACACATTACCTTTAGCACTAAAAATAGTATCAAATATACCTTGCAACCCGCCACCAGCAGCACCAGCAGCACCGCCAGTTGCGCCACCTAATAAGCTGGAAAATACTTGATTAAGCGCAATTTTAGTAAGTTGTTGAATAACTGAATCTACAAAGCCGCCAAATATGTTTAATGCACCTTTTAATGTGCCATCCCATTCAGTTGCAAATTTACTAAAAGTATCAGCAGCACCATCACTAATAGTTGAATATAAATCAGTTGCAATTTGTGCAAAGTTTTGACTATTTTCTTGTGCATTTTGTATTGCTTGATCCCAACCAAATTCAAAAGAACGTTGTGTTTGTTGTATTGTTCCTTCTAATTCTCTGGTTTTTTCTATTTCTTGGTTAAGTGAAGTAACACGATTGTTTAATATTTCAGTATTAACACCACTAGCGTTCAATTCATTAATACGTTTTAATATTTGTTCACGTTCACGCTCAAGCGGCAATGTTGCTTCAACTATTGCACGTTCACGTTCACTTAATCCTAAATTCTGTAGTCTTATGGCTGATTCTTCATTTTGTAATCTAGTTCTTTCAAGTAATCCTTCTAATGCAAAGCTTTGTGATTCTGCTTCTTTTAAATCACTTAATTCTCTGATTATTTGTGCTTCTTGGCTTAAAGTAGTTAACCCTAATTTTCTAAAATTATCTGATTGTTGTAATACTGCGGCAACTCTACGTTGTTCATCAGCACTACCTCTTAATGCTTCTGCTTCTTGTTTTAAACCATTAATGTATGTGGTTAGTTCGCCTCGCGGATCATCTTTAGCACCTTTGCTTTTAGTAGTAGTAGTTTCAGGTGGTGTAAATGTTTCACTTAATGGATTATCTTTATTAATACTTGAAGTTGCTGCTGCGGCTTTTTCTGCTGCTAGTCTGTTAGCTTTAATTTGATCTGCAATAGCATTTATTGGCGCTAATGCTACTTCGCCAGCAGTTGCAACTCCGGCACTGATTGCTTCACTTATAGCAGTCCCAGCTTCAATAAATGGTGCTGAAGCTGCTTCAGCAACACCAACAACGCCATCTTTTGCAGCAGCAACAGTAGTGCTTAAAAAGTCAGCACTTTTTTGAACAAAGCCGCTAACAGCAGCATCACCTAATCCTAAAAATCTAAATAAATTGTCAGCAGCACCAACTAAATTATTAATTAATTCTAACGCTCCGTCTACGAAACCCTTAATAATATCTTTTGCAATTTGAAATGCACCTGCTGTATTTTCACTAACAAACGTAGTAAATTTGTCATAAGCACCAGTTATTGAATCAATTGCATCTGTGGCTTCTTTACCTAAATAATTGCTTACGTCAGTAACAACAGTTAAAAATCCATTAAAAGCACTAATAACTGTGCTGGTTATTAGTTGTGCAATTGCTTTTAATATTTCAATTAAACTAAAGTTTTCACCTGTGACTCTGTTAATGGCAAATTGAAGTGCTCCAAGGGCTAATCCAACAGGACCCAATATTTTAAAGAAACGTAATAATGGACTTAAGTTTAATACAGCACCAAATCGTTGAAATGCACTTGATACTCCAACTGTTGCGGCTGCTGTTCCTCCTGCTCTTGCTTTTAATAAATCTAAACCATCTTTTAAGTTAGTAACTTCTGTTAATGTTTGTTTTGATATAAAAAAGTTTTTAAATACTTTGCTGGGAAAATTACGTATTTGGCTTCTAATGTTTTTTAAACTAAATCCAAATGTATTTAAGATAGTTAAACTTTTAGCTGTAGCACCACCCACAGCAACTATAGCTGGCGTAACACCACTAACTGCACCAGCAAATTTTAATACAACACCAGTTAAAGCTAATAATGTAGAACTTAAAGCAACTAGTCCAACCACAGCAATAATTTCACCAAACTGTTTGATTGCAAAAGTAACTGCATTAATAGCACCACCCAATACTTCACCAATAATTCTAGCACTTTCTGTTCCACTTGATATAAATGCTGTTAAACTTTGAACTGCATTTGTAAATGCCGCACTAAATCCACCATCACCAATAGCAGTAAAGAAACGTGTAGTTGCATCTGTTAAGTTACTTAAACTTTGGGATATTCCGCCTAGTCCTGCTGTGGCAGCACCAGCAAATTGTCCTTCATTTAATACTTTTAATAATGCTGCGGTTATTTTAGCAGAGCCCTCTGCTGTTTTACCAAACTCACTAAATTCCAAACGACTTATTTTAAGTTCACGTTGTAATGCAACACTTAAACCCGGAATACGTTCAAATACTTGTTCAAGTTCTTCTAGTCCAAGACCACCACTAGTACTTCTTCCTAATAGTCTAATGATTGCTTCAAATGCGCCAACTTTATCAGTTGCAACAGTAGCACCATTTTCAATTGTTTTAAGTAGTTCAGCAATTTGGGTAAAACTTTTTCCGCCAGTAAAACCACTTCCCTGTAATTGAGTTACAGCAGCAACTAAAGTAGTTAATTCTTGTCCGCTGGTTTCTGCCAATGTTTCCAGTTCTTTAAATACAAATGCACCTTTTTCAATATCTTGAAATGTGGCATTAAGTGTTCTTCTTAAATCTTCTGCTCTTGCATTTATTTGAACCAACCCTCGAGCCGCAGTTGTACCAATAACAGTTCCAACAACTGCTCCTAAAGCACTAGCAGCACCAGCTAAAAATCCTCTTGATCTTTGCGCAGCTTTGCCAATACCATCAACTGATCTGGCTGCTGATTGTGAATTTCTAGTAATATTTGTAATGGCTGCACTTCCGCTAGAACCTAATTTTGATATATTATTTGCGGCTGCACTGCTTCTATTTGATAATTTATCAATACTTTTGGCTGCTGAGTTAGCACTAGTTCCAAGTGAACTAGTTCCTTTACTATTTAAATTTTCTCTAATAGAACGGCCTGTTCTTGCAGCCCGTCTAGCTAGATTATCTAAATCACGTTCACCTTGCGTAATATCAATACGTGGTTCAACAAGTGCTAACTCAACCATTTTTCATTTTCCTAACTTGATGTTCAACATATACTTCATCAAGTTGACTTATAGCGCGCATAAAAGGAATAGGTTCAATATCCCAATTACATATGTTATGGTAATTTAACACATCTGTAGTATTTAAACGTTCAATACCCATACCAACTGCCCTAAATGAACTTAAATCTAAAAAGCTCTGTAATAAAAATTTACTTAAACCTTCAAGGGGCGGTAACTCCTCTAACATTCCAGCTTCAATCAATGCACGATCTAAAGCCCTGCCAGACAAGTCCGCCCTTAAATGTTTTTTGCTTCATCTACTGCTTCCTCTAAATTTTTAACAAAGAAGTTTTCAATGTCACCAACTGCATCAAATATTTGTTTAGATATAGTAGGAAACTTTTTACTGCAAAACTTTTCAGCAAGTTCTTTATTAAAAGGAATGGGTTTTCCATCTTTAGTTAAACCTTCCCAATCAAGCAATATATTATTTGCAATAAAGTTTGGTAACATGGCTGTTAAACCTTCTTCTATCCAATCTTCATTTGAAACTTTTCTGCCTATTTTTTTGTTTTTAGAGAAATAGTTTTTACGTTCTTTATCAATTTTTGATTGATATTCGTTTTTAGCAACGTTAGCAATTTTAATTTTAAAATCACCACCTGGTGTTTCAATTGTAACCCAAGTGCCATCACTCAGCTCATCGCTTACTTCATAATTAAATATTTCCATTTCTTAACTCCTTATGCTAGGTAATGTAGCGACACACTTTTACCAGTTAATGGACTAACGTTAGCTTGGAAAGTTGCAGCAACAGTAACAACTTCATCTCTAGCTGGAATAGCATTTGGATGAGCTGTAATAGTTGCATACGGTATTTCTAAACTAAAGTAATTTCCTGCTATGTCTTGTAAAATTGAACCGATCTGTATTTTGGTACCTAGTCTATAAGCTTCAAGTAATGTTCTATTTTTTAATGCAAAAGTAACTGTTCCTGTAACACCCACACTGCCTTCACTAATATCAGCAGCAAATTCACTTCCCAATGCTCTAAAAGGAGTAAGGTTATTGTTGACAGTAATTTCAACGTTTGTAACAAGTAAGTTTGATTGTGGAACGTTATCAACACTTAACCAAAACTTTTTAAAGTTATCGGTTGGATTTAGTTCTACAGTGTTGCTTGCAGGCACAGTTGCAGTCTTTGGATCAGCTGATAAACTTCTTAAAGTTGTACCTGCCATAGTAAATGTTTGTTGCGGAATTTCGCCAACACTTAATTTAAGGGTATATTCGCCAACAGTTAAGTTATTTCCAACAACATAAGTTGAGATGCCTTCATAACCTTGAACAAATGTAAATGCTTTTGGATAAACATCATTGGTTATTCTTGAAAACTTGTTAATAGTTAATGTATCAGCATTAGCACTAACAATTGGTGTAGCTGGATCTAAATAAATTGCAGTAGCAGAACTTTCAGGAGTTAATGCAACTGCATAAACACCATTTAGTTGACTTTCAACTGCGCTGGTAATAGTAAAACGTGTTCCGGGAGACATAACAGGAAAACCTGAACCAACTAGCATGTTTGAACCAACAGCAGCACTAGCGGTTACAAATTCTGCTGATATAGGAGTAGCAACACCAAATAGTGCGCCTTCTAATAAATCTGTTAATTCGCCAACTTGTAAATATGTAGAAAAGCCAGCATTTGTATCTTTAGCAACTGCAATTGGTGCAGTTGTTTGACGATCTGATCTAATAACTTCGCTGTCTGCTAATTCAACTTCAATATTAATACCATCGCTGGGTAATATATTAATAAGTTGCATTGCCGAAACATCTTCAACAAATGGATTTTGGCAAAGTGCTTCTGATTTGTATGCAAGGGAAGTTCTTCCACCTGTAGTAGTTAAACAAGCCATGTTTGGTCTCCTGAATAAATGAATAAATGTAGCTTAAACATATTTATACGCTTACTCATTAAATATAGTAATACTATATTATGGCTTCACGTCTACTCCAACGATAATTTTGTTCTACAATGTAAATGTGCTTGCCCATATCATCTTCACCCACATATACTTCATTGGTGGGATTAACTAATTGTAAACAATTTAAACTGTCAATTTCAATACTGCCTGTGGATATAATTTGACTTGTAATGCTGTCAACTATGCTGCTAACATGATTTGTTCCGCTGCCTTTATGTGCAACTATTTTAACTTCTAATCTAACTGCTTGAAATCTAAATGCACCATTTGTTTGCCATCCAACTGCAAATGGAGTTGTTAATCCAAAATCAACTCTATATACTAGGTATGTTTTACCTTCATCAGGTATTTTACCTCTATTTTCACCAACTCTATAAGTTCCTGGTGCAGTTAAGGGATTTTCAATAATGGATTCTAATGCGTTTTTTACTGCAACTCTACTCATCTTCTTCCTGCCACTAATTGAACAGCGCGCTCAAACCATCTAGCACCCTGTTTGGTTGCACTACCAAAATAAACAAATGGTGCATATGGGGCATCATTTTTAAGTATAAAACCTTTTTCATCTTCAATTAATTGATTTCTAGATACTAAAAATCCACTTTTAATTGGAGTTAATTTGTTGGCTTCTGTTAACACTTCTTCAGCAAATTTTTTAGTAGCATTTCTATTTATTTCTTTTAAATGCTCTGCTAATTGATTAACTTTAATTTTAGCCATTACAATCTTCCGCAATATATGGTGTATTCGGCATCAGCAGTAATATCAACGCCTTTTACTTCCCATCTAATATTATTGTGTATTAAATGACTGTTTGTATCTACATTTACCCCTGCTGAATTAACATAAAAGATAAAGTCTACATCTTTAAATTGAGGTTCGTTTCTATCTTTCTGCTTAACGCTGGCTTTTAATCCTTTAACTACTTGAGGCGCGCTAACTGCTAATACAGGATCAGCTAAAGCACTTGTTTCAATAACACCTGGAGTAAAAATGCTGATAGTATATTCAACACTAGGAAAAACACCCGCAATGCCAGAATGAATAACATTTTTAACTAGATCATTAACATCAATACTCATCTAACACCCTGATATATTTTAAAGCTAGAACCACTAGTATTAAGACTACTAGTTAAACTGCCATATTTCTTTAAGTATTCATTAACACGATTACTAATTTGATACATGTCACCAAACACTTCATTTGTGTCTCTAAAAGTAACACTTAACTCACCCACTTGTGTTGATTTAACAGCAGTAAATGGTTGTGCAGTTTCTCTATTAACACTATTAAGTTCAATACTTGTAATAGCAGCCGCAATCTGCACTGCAAGAGGTATTTCGTTGTTTGGTAAAAGTGTATTACTGTTATTGCATGTAGCATAAATGCCTTCTATTGGCACATTATCACGAGCCCAGTCTAACCCTTGAATTGCAACTGTTTTACTTCCAAGCCAAGTATAAGCATTGTCAATAACGGCTGCGCTTCTAATTAATAAGCTTTGTTGAACATCGGCACTTAAAGCAACCCATGTATCACCTTCGCTTTTACTTGCATATGTATAAATTAAGTCACTAGCCGAGCTAACTGAAATATAGCTATTAGCACTACTGCTGGATATATCTGTGTTAAATGCAATCATAGTTAACTCCTAAAATAATAAAAGAGGAGTTTCCCCCTCTTTTATTTATTACGCATATCAATAAATTAATATTAGTTTTTATGAACGCAAATTACGTATGGGTATTGACGTGCTAGAGGATAAGAATTTTGCCAATTGGTTGTAGTTGCAATTTCATCATTTGTTGGGCTGTTAGCAGCAGGAGTACCTACCCACTTTGTTCCCTTTAAATGCATAAAGTAACGTCTACGTGTAATCAATCTGGATAGTGAGCTTTTACCTTCACGTTCTACTTCGGTCATAACCATACCATTAACGCCATCGGGATGAACATTAACAATAACTGATTCAGGAGCAAATGCAAAAGTTGCATAAGCATTAAAGTTAGCTGTAGCTGAAACAACCCAAGTTGGAGCAACTGCGTCGTCAACTAATAGTGTTAAGCCTCTCCAAACACCAAAAGGTGCACCTTCGCTGGCTCGTTCAAAAGTAATTTCGTTGTTAGCTTCCATAACAGTGTATGTGTCACTGTGAACAACCAAATGTGTAAACTTCAAATATTGGTCGCCCATTATTTTACGTGTTTCTAACCAGTTGTCAACGTTGAAGCCACTATTAACATTGCCAGTAACATCATTAACTAGGAAACTAAAAGCGGAGCTTCTAGCAACACCAGTTAATACTGATTTTAAGTCTGCTGAATAACGATCAACCCAATAAGTATCACGTATAAAGCTTTCAAGTTGTCCTACAGGATCAGCACCTGCGTTGTATTTTGCAATGTCAAAGTCAGCAAAGCTTTTAGCACGTTCACGTATAATAGCAAATTCGCTTGAGCTTGTTATTGGGGTATCTGTTAGATCAGTACCACCCACCATTACTTCATCATCACTTGATGGTTCATTAAAATATCTAACAGTAACGGAGTTTCCACCTTCTGCTAGGTTTGCAAGTTGCATGTTAGCTACTACGGGTGAAGTAACAACACGACGTGCGTTTGGAGTAGGAAGAACAGTATATTCACTGAACTGTTCTGGTATAATTATATTAACTAGGTTTGTACCTGCCATTTTTCAATTCCTTTTAAAAGTTTATGTTTTTTTAGCTTGTGCTTTGAGTTTTTCAGCTAGTGCAGGATCTTTGCGAATTAGTTCATTCTGTTGGGTTCTATTGCCAGTAACAAACGGGTTATTCTCATTAACTACACTATTGTTACTAAAGCTACCACCAGTAAGACCACTTCCAGTTGTTTTATTGCTTTTAAAAGCCACGCTGTAAGCAGCATTTTGTTTAAATTCTTCAACTAAATCGCTAACTTCTGCTAATTCACCATTAGCTCTTTTAACAATATTACCCAAAGAATCCGTTACCACTACTTTTTGAACGCCTTCATGTTCTACAATTTTTACTCTGCTTTTTAAATGCGGTTCTAAAAGTTCAGTATAAGCATTATTTTTATTTAATGCTTCACGAATATGAGTTGTTTTAGTTAATTCCTCGTATTGGTTTCTATATTGGTTTACAGTTGTGTCTTTTGCAGCACGTTCCTGTTCCAATAACCTACGGGTTTCTTCTAATTCAGCTCTTGTTTTTTCTACTTCACTTAAGGGCTCACGCATTTTAGCTTTTGTATTAACCAAGTCCTTTTTAACGTTCTCGTTTTCGTCTGCTAATTTAAGCATTGCATTCAACTTTTCTAACCCACTAGTTAATTGATTAATTAACTCAGGGTCAAATCCCTTGTTATCTTCTTCACTCATTTTGTTTCCTTCGTACCACTCTAGAAAATATAATAGTTTTGTACCACGCCACTATTACTGTTATTTATATAGTATTATTGATTTACATCAATTGGTCTGTTATTTAACCCGCCTGGTAGTTCTCCGGATGTGTTTAATTCACTATCATCATCAAGTATATTACGTCTTTTACTTTCTTTTAAGTAAGTATCTCTGTCAATAATACCTTGCGCATACATATTTGTTACATATTGGAAGTTAGCAGTTTCTGGAACAATACTATCTTCAGTGTTTAAATTAACACCTGTAGTAAATGCGGGTATACTTCTATCATATAAGCGCATTAATTCAAATCCTTGATTAATAGCACTTTCTAATATTCTAATATTAGCACCCGGCACAACACCGCTTTCAATTTTGTTTAATATAGCACTTGTAGCAGTTATTTGGCTGCTGTTCTTTTGATTGTAGTATTCGCCACTAATAATACTCATCTTTTCTTCAATATCTTTTATTTCATTCATACCAGCGTTAATACTAGCACCTGAATGTTCAACAAACTTTAAATCTCCAGAATCTGGACCACCAATAATCATACCTGCTGTTATTGGAATTGTTTCATGTTCACTACCAGTATTCATTCCTTTAGCAAACATTATGGGAACTCTAGCATAATGATTAATGTTTATTTGGTCACTATAACTTTGGTAATGACGTAAATTTAATTCTGCTAGGTTTAAATATAAGGGTTTAGATATCATAAAACCCAATTGATTTAAGTTAAGAGTAACTATTGGAATAAAACCCAACCTGTTTGGCACAACATTAACTAGTTCAACAACTTCAGCACTTGATGCAGTTAATTTACTTCTATAAACTTGAATAACATCTTTGCTATATACAACGTATTCTTTGTATTTTTTAACTCCAAAAGCTCCTTCCTGTATGTCAACATATCTTACAAAACGTATTTGTGTTAACTCCATATTGCCATTGTTGAACTCATAATTCCAACCATACAAATTATTAGCAGGTATATGAACAAAGTAGGGTCTATTTAAATCGCCTTCCTGTATGTCATCATAAAGTGTTCTATTTGGACTTAATTGCGGGTTTTCAACTAGATAAAAACTAATACCATTAATATTTGCATCTTTGTAAAAGTTAATAGCCCAATTTTCCAAATTGGTTCCAGTCATATCAATATTTTGACAGTAGTCCTGTATTTTTGTTGGAACATCAAGACCCCATGTAACTCCATGTCTAAACGGAATTAAACTAATTTTATCAATAAAGTTACCATACACATTATATAAAACACTTCTACGTAATCTTAACTCATATAACTCATTACTTTCGCCCAAGTTCTTTGGAAGATAGAGAGTAGTATTTTCTTTTAAGTAATCATTACCTTTGTATAGTGCATTTGGAATATCTCTCCAATACTTCATAACTAAAAAGTCTTCATTTACAAACTGTGGTTGATGCGGATCATTTGTTATTTCAACTTGATTTTGATTACTAGTAGCACGTTCGCGTTCATAATAGTTTCTAACAGCAAAGTTATCTTTGCGACCCACCCAAACATCTGTCATAATTTCAATTCTCCAAAGTTAAAGTTTTTATTAACCATTGGATACGCATAATGTGTTGCGTATCTTAATGCGTCACCAATGTGATCATAACCTTTTGTTTTGTCAGGTCCGCCATTAGCTGAGTATTCGTGTTTTCTAAAAGTAGTAATTAATTCTTTACATTTACTATTTACATATAATCTTCTAGTTTTATTAGCATTATATAATAACCCATTAACTTCGTTAATACTGTCCTCTACACGCGGATTATGTCGCATATCATGGAATCTAAATCCCTTGCTTTTAATAATATCAAAGTCAGTTGTTAAACTGCTGCTTTTTGTATTTCTACCCGATGCGTCTGGTACTATAACAGTCCTTTGTCGAACTTTTTCTGGTAATATTTTTAATAAATGATCCATCATTTCAAAAGTATTTGAGTTATACAATACTACTTCATCAACAACGTGTAATTCGCGTTTAGTTATATCCTTCTTACAAATAACAGCACACATTTTGGCCACGTTAAAGTCAAGTCCAATTATAGTTTCATCCCGGGAATCTAATTCAAAACTGTTGTCATAATTAATGTTGTCATCGCTAAATGCATAATATATTTGTGAAAAACTGCTGTTAAATTGCGCTTCGTATTCCTGAGCAAACTGTAAAAAGCCCATTTCGTCTCTAGCTTTTTGTATTTCTTCTTTACTTAAAATACCAGCATCTACACTACTGCAATGAAAGCTAGTCCAATCTGTGTATTGCGGATTATTACTCACCCCATTTTGATAAAAATCATAAAACATGTCATAGCCATTTGGTGTTGAATAAACGTCCAAGCTGGCATTTTTATCTGATAGTGCAGGTCTTAACATAGTCCAAACATAATCTTGATTTTCAAAAAACGCAAATTCATCTAATACAACGTGATCCAACCCCAACATACTACCTCTTAAGCTGTCTGGATTACTAGCACCTTTTAGTGTTATTTGACTGTTATTTTTAAGAACTATTTTAAGTTCACTTTCATATGTTCTTTTTATTAAGCTGGGATGATAAAACATTTTAAGACTAGTCCATAAAATGTTTTTAACTGCACCATAAGTAGGTCCCACATACCAAATATTTTTATTAAAGGCGGGAGTGCCATCATCATTTACCCTAGCTTTTCTATCCATCCTGCACATAGCAGTTGTGCTTTTACCACTTCGTCTGCCTAAACAGCCAATAGTAAATCTGCTTTTGTTTTTAAATATTAAACTTTGATTGTAAGTTAACTGCATTAATCATCTTTAACATCTGGGTGAATTGACACTTGGGGTAATAGCGCAATAACATCATTGTCGGTATCCATATTACGTCTTGGTGGCAATAATCCATGTTGCATTCTGCCCAATACATTATCAAGCAATGTCATCCAAGCACCTGCCGATTTATGATCGCCCATAGCTTTTGCATTTTGAAACATTTCATAACAATCTTTGGCGACTTGAGCTGTAGCAACAAACGGGTTTATTTCTTCGTTAATGCAAGCATCAACCCACGCTTTTTGTTCACTTAAGGTGCTGTAATTTAAAACACCTCTAACTCTACCAACACCAAATTTGGGTTTAGTATTGTATCTTGGTTTAGTCATTTGCGTTTTCCGCTGTATTTACTGCTGTTTCTTTCTTTGATGCGGGTGTTTTTGATTTCATATATCTGCCTTTTCCTTAATTTTTATGCCCTATCACACATATTTATACGCAAATCAAAATAATTAGCGTTATAGTTAAAATAATGTTTGACTTATGCGTATAACTGCGTTATTATATTTTTACTTAACAAACAAGGAGAACAAATATGTTAAAGAACTTAACCACCAGTCAAATAGAGGATATACATGATATACTTGATGACATGAAAAACTTACCTCACCGTCAATTTAAGAAAAATCATTATGGTATGATTAAAATAATTGATAAAGCACGTCTTGATTTAAAGTGCTCAAATGGATTAGGTACACATTCGCATGATGATTTAATTGACACATTTAATATGAACTTTGTAGTAATTCCCAAAATACTGCGCCGTGTTAGCACACCCGCTTATACCAAAGATATTAAATTTGTAGAGCTAGTAGCGCATTATAACCAAAATGACGTAATGACTTATAATTTATGGAAATTAACTAGTTTTGCATTTTTCTATTGGAATGACAAGTATATTTGAGGAGAAACAAATGGCATTTGAACGAGAATTAAAAGAAAAAGTTGATACAATATTAACCAATACACCTGCAAAATATGTATTTCCCGTAATACACAGAAATGGTGAATTAGAAACAGAACTAGCGGACAATTTAGGTTATATAATATTAAAAATTAATAATCATCATGTGGATACTACAGATGGTATGTGTGATTATACTGTTAGTGGGTCAATTCTTTTTAGAGATAACACACAACTAACACAAATAGCCAACTTTAACTTAATGTTTGAAATAGAATATAACAGTGATGATGAGTTTATTACTATGATAAATCAAATGGATTTAACTTTAACAAAGTCGATTCAATCATTAAACGTATTATTAAAAATCACATAAGGAGAAATAATGAACAGTGAAGTAGCACAAAGAATGAGAGAATTAGGAATTAGCTTAAAAGATATTGGCTTTGTATTTGGTGTATGTGATAGAACAGTCAGCAAATACACAACATTACCTGTAAGCATACCAAAATACAAAAAGAAACGTAAACCAGGTGCAGGTGATATAAGCAGATTAATAAAGAGTGTTTAAGATTACAATATATGAATTCGTATTTTAAAAAGAATACCCATTAGCCTATTATAGGGCGTGTATCGTGAACATGTCCATTCTCCTTAAAGAAAAACAAATTCCTGCAGAAGTGCCTGGCTAAATGGGTCCATTGGTTAAGACGGGGCGATGCAGGGAATCAGCGCGGGAACTGCGAGAGTGCCACTTTTAATGCTTGACTTAACGCGCTAAGTGTGTATAATAAACATATAGCGCAACACAACGTTAGCGCATAGCAAAGAGGTACACAACATGGCACTGTATAAGACTGACAACATACTTCCAGATGATGATTGGGAAAAGGAAATTGGGGAAGAACACAAAAACTTATATAACATCTACAAGCTAACTTATACGTTAAAAACCGTAAAAGAAACTGCGTAATAACAATATTAGAACAACAATCAAATAAGGAAATTAAAATGGCAGTTTATATTATAAATTATAAACCAGATGAGCCTGTAAAAAGGGCTAAAAGAAATAAGATTCATCAAGAACAAATAAAATGGTATTTGGAACATACAGATTTACCAATTGAAATAGTTGCTATGAACTATATTCAATCTGATTATATTAATCACCCAAGAATAACATACTTCACACATAAAGAACGCGCACTAGCTAATGAAGTAAGAGCATTATATTTTAAAGAACGCTTTTACAAACAGGAAAGTCCTTGGGCAATATTTGCGGATGATGATACTTATCTCTATAGTGAAAGTTGGGAAAAACATTGCGATGGTGCAACATTTATAAGAGATATTTGTAAGGATCCCAATAAATTTAATGATACACCCATAATATGGCCCGGTAAACCAAACGAACATCCATACTATCATAAAATAGAACCAGAATTATACAAAAACTACTTTGTGTTTGACAGAACTAAATTAGCCAAAACAAGTTTTTGCTTTGTTAGAAAAAGAAGTGACATAGTATTTTGGGAAGGAAGCAAAGAACGTTATGCAGGTGAAGAACTACAATTTTGTTACGACAATTATATAGCAGGTATTCCTTCCTATACTTGTTACAATATTGGTAAGAAACACGATGACAGTAACAACAGGGGTTGGATTGAGCTAGTTGACAACGTGGAGACTGAAAAGAATGACTTGTTTGAATTTGAAGTTACAGATAGTGTTACAAGTAGAGGTTTAAATAATTCAAATAAAAATTTAGATCAAAAATACAAAAAATTGGATTTTTATACTGATGGTAAAAAACATAATTTAGGTAAATTAGAACAATACATCCTTGCTCACCCAAAAAATATAAGGATTAAAAAATGAATAATATAACAATAAACTATAAAATATTAGTTGAGGAAAATAATAAAAAAAGAACTGTTAAAAAGTTTAAAACTGGATTTAGGGATTATGTTTTTATTCATAAGGACAAAGTATGATTACTCTAACAGGATCAGAAGGATTTATTGGTAGTGCAATTAAAACTGTATTACCTATATCTAAATCAATTGATTTAAAATTAGGATTAGATTATGGATCTATTTCCCTTAGTAAGGGAGTTTTAATTCATTGTGGTGCAACTGCTAATGTAGTTGATGCGGAAAACAACAAAGAACAAGCATATGAAAACAATGTGAAAAAAACTATAAAACTATTAGAAAATAACAATTGGGATAGGCTCATATTTTTTAGCAGTGCGGCAGCTAATAATGCAAGTGGCAGTTATTATGGTTATACCAAATTAACTATTGAAGAATACATTAAAAGCAATATACAGAATTATACAATAGTTAGACCCTATAATGTTGTAGGATATTATCCTGGTATTGAACAAATAAGCCCAAATAATTTAATTCCATCAATAAAGCGTAATATTATTAATCGAACAAAAATGCAAGTATATGGTAAAGGTGTGATACGAGATTATATTGATGTTATGGATGTTGCTAAAACTGTTCAATATATTATAAAAAATGATATAAAAGGCTGTTATGATTTATGTAGCGGTTTAGGAAGAACAACAGAAAGTGTGTTGCAAGACTTGTGTATTGATTATGAAGTAATGGATACTAGAATTGGAGATGCTAATAAATTGATAGGTCGTAAATATTTTGAAACAACAGTTGATTGGAATACTACGATAAAATGTTTAAAGGCTTATTTGAATGATTATGAATAATTATGGATATGATATGAATATGATATGAATATGATATGAACCATGGTTATAAAATACGATCTAGTACAGAACGTGCTTGCGCGCGCACTTTTATATTCCAAAGTGCTGGGGGTAGTCGTGTATAATACACAACTCACCCCAACTACTTCAACTACTTCTTAATAGTTGTTTGAAGTTTTAAACAACTGCCAAATAAACGGATCTCTAATGTTCAAATCCAAATACATATTGGTATCGGGATCTTCAACACCCTCATGCATATAATGGTAAGCAGTAACGCTTGCAATAACACGCTGGTTATGCTTAACCATTACATGCGGGCAAATGTTATCATCAAGTATAACATCAAAGTTACCTTTATGTATCTTGTTACTAGTTAGTTCATCTTCTTCATCATCATAGTAATCGTAAAATATATCCATTAGGATACGTGCATCTTCAAGCATGTTCATCTCCTGTTACGTATTACTGCGCTTTATTGCGCATGTCTTATTATAGCGGGGGATAGGTGTATGTCAACCTAATGCTGCTATATTTTTTAAAAAAGTTTTTTGCTTTTTTCCAACCTTCTTGCTTGACTTATGCGCAGTATCGCGTATAGTAAGACTATAGCGCAACACAACGTTAGCGCATAGCAAAAAGGAACATAATATGTATATCGTTTATAAGCACTCCCCTCGCCCTGATGCTGTTACTGTTCGTGCCCGCAAGTTCCGCACATATAATAACAAGGAAGTTGCTCAAAAGGTTCTTAATGCGCAGTATGTCAAGTGGGGTATCCCAAACGAGAACCCCATTATCCTCAGTATGCACTTTAATAAGGCTGCTGCTGTTGCTGCTAAGAAGAAGTATAACATGGGCTTTGTTGCTCCAACTGTAACTGCCATTGAGGAATCAATTGAGGAACAGCCCGTCCAGACTGTTGAAGATGTGCTTGTTAATGTGCCCAGCAGGGAAGAGAGGGAAGCAATCGCACTTGAGCGTATGCAGAACTACATCAAGAATGCTCGTGAGGTTGAGTAACAAAAATATGGGGCATTGGTTGACAGTGCCCCATTCCTTGCTATACCATTCCTTGCTATAATAGTGTTACGCAATAAAGCGTAGTAATGCGTAATAGGAGATGAACATGGAACTTACTGCCGCACAGAATCGTCAGCTTAGGGTTTTTTATCATGCTTTTTGTTGGAATCCCCCTAGATGGCGTGCTATTGCTAAGGCGCGTAATATGAAAAACATCAAGTATGACGAAGACCTCTATGTGGAACTGCTTAAAATTAAGTTGAAAAAGATGGGCGTAAGGAAAAAGGACATGTGGAGGCAGATCCCCTGCATTTAAAAAAAGATAGGGGCATTGGTTGACAGTGCCCCATTCCTTGCTATAATAGTGTTACGCAATAAAGCGCAGTAATACGCAATAGGAGATGAACATGGACTTGAACAAGCTTATGATGAACAACCCAGCTTTTCTACAGCGGGTTATTGATACTAACGCAGCAAGCCTTGCTAAAGAACTAGGGCTGTCACTTGGTAATGCGCTTACACTACAGCGCAATGCTGCCATTATCTCTCTAAAAAACAGCATGAAGAAGTAAAAAGGAAAGTTGACATACACCTATCCACTGCTATAATAGTGTTACGCAATAAAGCGCAGTAATACGCAATAGGAGATGAACTATGCATAACTTTTACACTGTTAGACATGAAGTTGCGCATGTATTGGGTTTAAAACTACTATGCAATATGAGCGCAACGGAAATGAAAGTTACTAAAGATGGCAGAGCAGTAGTTAAAGTTGACAATGAATGCAATTTTATTAACTACTTTAATGGTGAATATGAATTCGATGGTGTATTTCTACGCAACTTTGCAGCACAATCTATAATGGGTCCCATTGCGGATCACCCAGACTATTTTGCTGCTTGGATGAATTGGATTAAAACTAATCAATTAAGCGCACAACACAGCAGTGATTGGGTTAATATTCAAACAGTCGCAACACTGTTTAGTATTAACGCAGGTGAAGTAACTGCTGATTTAAATACAACAGTACCAGCTCTTATTGGTAGTAAGTTTAAAACTGAAGGTTACTGTATTGATTTAATTGAAAATGATAAAGATGCCGCACTTAATACGCTACATCGTGTGGTTACTACTGCGTATGATGATGCAACTCATTTCATTACTCAGTATAAAAATGAATTGGATACTATTGCAACCAATATAGTGAAACAGTTTGGTAATAGTTTTAAATTAAATCAGCGTCAAATTGAGTTTCAACTACGCAAAGTCAACATTTAAGCGTAGTAATGCGTAATAGGAGATGAACATGACTGCCAACACCAAAAGTCAGCTAATATTTCTTATCTCAGAGCGTAACAAGTTCAATATTACTCATCCACTGCGACTATTTTATCAATAAGTCTTATTGATGAGCTACTCCAAAAGGAAAGTTGACATACACCTATCCACTGCTATAATAGTGTTACGCAATAAAGCGCAGTAATACGCAATAGGAGAGTAATATGCAACCCATCGAACAGCTTTTTGAAACTATCAAATTGCTTGCTTTTAAACACCAACTTGGAGTTTTTGAACAAACAAAAAAGAATATGACTATAAACAATTATCGTTTTACGTTTAGATTTATCAAAACAAAATATGGTGTTTGGATGTGTGAGCGCTCCATAAGGGATCTAGGTTCCAGGAAATACATGTCCAAATACAAATACACGCAAATTTATAAAGCTGTTATTGCTAAAAACAGGGATCTTGAACAAACAGTGTTTGATGAAAATGATTCTGTATGCAATCCTGTATTTACAGATGAGGAAGCAACTGCTATTGTTTCTTTGTATAAAAAAGTAACAGAAAATAACAAGATTTAAGCTTGACATACACCTATCCACTGCTATAATAGTGTTACGCAATAAAGCGCAGTAATACGCAATAGGAGAGTAATATGATTCTATATCATTGGACTACTGTATTCTACAAAAGTTCCATATTGGAAAAAGGACTTATTATCAAACCCTGTAATGTTGATCCTTATATTTGGTTTACTACAAACCCTGCAAGACTACATCATGGTAATACTCAACAACCCAAAATTAGCGCTCGTGTTACTATTAAAATACCCAGCAATATGGTAAAACCTGCTCCTGCTGTAATAAAATACAGCGATGGACTTGTTCTAACAAAAGAACACCTTATGTCCAGTATTGATGATAAATGGAGTAATTATTGGGTAAGCAAGCGCAATATTCCCACAAAGTATATTACTGCATTGGATGAATACCCCATGTTGCCTTGGGAAACTGCTCAAGTTGCGCTTTATAATATAAAATAAATTTAAGGTTGACAAGCGCATATCCCTTGCTATAATAGTGTTACGCAATAAAGCGCAGTAATACGCAATAGGAGATGAATATTCGAACCTTTAACGAATATGAAATAGTTGCTATTGCCAATAGTCTACGAGATATTATTGGAGATAGAATGTGGTGCAAATATAATAATTTTAAGATTCAAAAGAACTTTATTAATAATAATATGTGGTTTATTAACATATATCCAATTAATAAACCAATTAAAAATACTAATATGCATAGATCAACACATATTGCTTTCATAATGATTAGTGATAACCCTAGTATTAATGAACAAAAGAACTTTTGGAAGGATTATACTAGTGCAGAACATGCAATTTATTCCATAAAATTGGAAAAGTTCTTTGAACAGTTGCTTGAAACTGGCGATGTTAATATGGAAATGATGTTCCATAAAATTGCTAATGTTGGCATTGTTTAAACCAATATAATAAGAACAGATTGCCACATTTTGAAAAAGGTGGGGCTTTTTGTTTGAATAAGATTGCCACATTTTGAAAAGGATGGGGCTTTTTGTTTGAATACCTGGTTAGCTGCCATCATAAAGCGGAATATATCAAGGTGTAGCGGAATATATCAAGGTGTAGCGTAATATATCAAGGTGTAGCGTAATATATCAAGGTGTAGCGGAAT
>Ga0100392_1000675_pt1 | contig 31406 bp, 23 predicted proteins | sample CryGeymeta201516_FD_81548 | JGI IMG/M metagenome (GOLD analysis project Ga0100392, IMG submission 81548) | Groundwater microbial communities from Crystal Geyser aquifers in Utah, USA - Crystal Geyser metaG 2015-16 | ecosystem: Environmental > Aquatic > Deep subsurface > Groundwater | place: USA... | reverse complement strand
GTTTGATTTTCAATTAGGAGCGTTTGCTCTTTGTCACAACTCCTAAACGCTCCTAATTAGGAGCGTTTTAGGAGCATTATGAAAAAAAATTAGGAGCATTTTAAATGCTCCTAATTAGGAGCATTTTGATTATGGCTCTCTACTACCTGTTCTTCCTGGTACTACTACTACTATTACTACTCCTATTACTGGTACTGTAGTAGACAGTGGTACTCGAGTAGTTATGATCGAAGATGAATAGGAATCTCAAATCTCAAGTCTCAAGTGAAAAGATGTGACCGACCGGCATCATACATACCAGGTACCTTTCTCTCACCAGCAACCGTATGAGGACTGGACTCATCGACTTTGCAACACATTTCGTTGCTGGAATTTTTCAACTGCCCCCGGATATTGTCGCCTCACAGGTAAGAACCAGAAATAAATGGCTCATTATTTTGTAGTCCTTCGCTGCTGTTGGCTGGTCCTTTGACAAATAATGACTGATACGTCCCTTGTCCCTTCTGTTCAGATCCCAATGGTAGCTCCCTTTCCTACGTCGAAAGAGGAAGTGCTCCATCGTCGGGCTGTGGATAAGTTGTTGTGCGAGAGGAACGGCGTATGGGTTCAAAACTTAGGTTATTTGTTGGAAGATGATACCGATGTAAAAAAAGTGAACGAAGAAATGCGGCTGATTGAGACGTCCTCCAGTGAAGGAGAATCATGCTTCAAGCCAGCAACCTACGGCGAGATCACGTTATTAGGTGGACGTCAGCTGTTTTATCACATGGGAATGGCAGGAGCGTATAAAAACGACATAGGCGACGATAAGATTGTATTTTGTGACATGGGATCAGGTGTGTTTCTTGGAAGTGTTATTGTTACTGTTGCTGTTTTTTCGCCCTTTTTTACCTGTTGAGTACAATACTTATGCCGAGAATACTTCAAACGACGTCTGTTCTCGACAACCACTACAGGTGTAGGAAAGTTTGTAATGCAGGCGTACATGGAGCTGCCCCGGTTGCACCGTTCTATCGGCATAGAATTGGCGCCTCAACGTCACCAGAATGCTCTCAAGGCTTGGGAAAAACTGCAACCGTCCGCCGAAGCAATCCGCAATGGTTTGAAGGACCAGCAAGACATTAGCATTGTTACTGATGCTGCAGTACAATTTATTGAAGGAGATTTCTTGAGAGCAGATCTCTCCGGGGTGACTCACATGTATGTGTCCAGTTTGTGTTTTACAGAAGACATGATCCGTGAACTTGCCATCAAACTAGAGCATGGCGCACCCAATCTTCAGTCTGTTGCGACATTACGAGCATTTCCACCAGAATTCCAAAAGAAGGGGATTCTTGACCGAAAAAACTATGAAGTCGTCTACAAAACGTTTGGAATGATTACGACAAGTCAATATGCAGAAATGACATGGACCGAGAATGCAGGAGGAAAAGGTTGCGAGGTTCACATTTATACAAAAGCACCTCCTATATGACCAAAACAATGTCACCATTTCGTCACAAGATGGACGATTCATTTGCAAAAGAAAGGCTCGTTTTGATTCGGCGATGATGTCTGCACGGTAATAGAGGGCAGCTCCCGGCATCTTACAAGTAGGAAAGCGAGCATTGTTCATTAATAATGTTGTCGCAAGACAGATGTACGCGCTGGAAATGATACGCGTCCGAGGAAATCAGGAAACTTGATGAAGCGTATAAACGATTGCAAATAGGAGACTCGTGTCATGTTGCAAAAAAAAAATCCACCTAGACTAGTGCTAGCTTCAATCAATGCACTCTTATTTTAATCAAACTGCTAAAGAAACTTATTCCAATCTATAAAATGAGTGCTTAGAACGCGCGCACTTGTTTTCGTCTTTCACTTTCTGCTCTTAAATGGCACGAAACACGTTATTAAATTCATTTAGATCTGGAAGTGCAACAGGAATTGTTAGGCATGGAAACAATTTGCACACGCAACGCTCAGTACATACGAATGCAGCATCAATGGCAACGGCAACAACAGGTGATATCGCTAGGCAATGATATACTTACCGATTTCTCCATTACCGTCTGCATCCAGCAAAGCAAACAGTTCCTGAGGATCTCCGAGCTTGTTTCTTTCTGGAAGGCGCAAATTCAGCAGTTCAACGCCACGGGCGAATTCTTCGCGGTCAATTGCACCACTATGGTCAGTATCTAAATACTTGAAGGCTAACAGGAGCATCTCGTTGTTCTCTTTCAAGGTTTCGATTTGTTTGACCTCGAGTTTTTCCGAAATGCCTTGGAGCATTGTTGATTTCTTTATTGCCTCACAAAATTCTTTAATGTCAATTTCACCATCACCGTCGGCGTCAAACTGCTTGTACAATTCGACAGGATCTTCAACTTTAGGGGAGTCATTGCCTATCTGCTCGTTGAGCATGTTGATTCCCGAGACAAACTCCTCTTCCGAAACCGATCCGCTACAATCGGTATCGAGCAACTGAAAAATGTCAAGAAATGCCTCCCTATTTTGTTGCAAAAGGCTTCGTTGATCTCCTGAAAGATTGTCAATCTTTGCTATTTGAGGAGAAAATCGAGTAATAAAGGCCATCCAATCAATCTTATCGCCATCGGGAACTGTTGTCGGAACCAAGACAGGCTGAATTTCGTCCCATGGTACTTCTTCCATCTCAAAAATTTTCCCCACAATAGTTACCCATTGGTCGATGGTAACAGTGCCGTTGTCATCTCCATTAGAGCGAAAGGCTTTTGATAGCTCACTCTTGTTAGCGTTCACAATAGTTGTAAGCCACGAATCGTATGAATGAGGATCAGGCCCTTCGCGGACCGTGTGAATAAAACTGGGAGTTGTGTATTCGCCCGTGATATCATCCAAAACGAGCACTGCACCGTTGTTGCTTCCCTCTCCCTCTGGATAATTTGCCGTGGAAAAAATGGTAATGACTCCCTTACCGTCACCTACATCATGAAAGTTGCTTCCATCCTCAAATGGTTCGTGGGCTCTGATGATATATTTGAGATCCTCGTGATCTAAAAACTCTTTTGAAATATCAGGCCCAAACAGAAAGCCCGCTCCCCGGTCGCTGTGATTCAGACCTGGTTCATCAGAAGGATCGCTCCACAAAATTCCTTGAACCAGACGTTCATCGTCGTCGTAGGGATCAGCGATTGTTTTCAATTCGCAGCGAACTTCCTTATCCAGAGCATTGGCTATTTCCAAAGTAAAATCTTCCATGGGAATGCCACCGTGCATAATCGCAGCCTGATTGGATCGAGCAATGATTGGAAAGGCGGCAAACAAATGTCCAAATTCATACCAGATATCGTCGGCCACATCATAGCCGTATTTACCATCGATCTCTTCCCGGAATCCATATGTCGACGCCGTCATGCTATCCTCGTGGTTTCCGCGCAACAAAATTACTTTGGTAGGATGAGATATTTTGATCAGCAAAAGGGTTGATAATACCTCCAAGCTGTGGGTGCCACGATCGACAAAGTCTCCATCAAAAACGACCACGCGATCCGCATCGTCTTGGGAAATGCTCCACACATCGGTTAATTCCAAAACCGACATTAAACAGTTCAAACTGCCATGAAGATCTCCTACTACCATCACCTCCTTGAGAGCAGGATTTTCTTTTCGAAGGTCCACCACAGTTTCCTCTTCGGACATGATAGCAATGGCCGCCTGTGCCAATTGAATCAAGGAAACACTGTCGAAGTTTTCTCCCGCGTGAATCGCCTCAATCTTTTCTTTGGCTTGAGCAGGTGTAAAATTCGTAAGGTCCATGCCAGCCAAAGACAAGGTGCCATCATCGTCTTTGGACTTCTCGGTGTGCCCTTTGGATGTCGTTCGCATGATGCCCGCCTTGACCTTTTCTTTCGTGTCTTCGATTGCCAACTTGTGAAGCTCCCTGAGAAAGCCCGCCATTTTAACCTTTTGAAATTCTTCCTTCACTTCCATATCTTTAAACATGAGAAAAGCCGCCGACCCTCGTCTGTTACCGCGGCCATGCTTGACGCCGACAGTGCTGTTGGAATCGTTGGAATCGTTAAAATCACTCATTATTTCAATTTCTTGCGTTGATTGTTCGTAGTTGCTGCTTTTGGCTTGTTAAGGATCGTATCTCAATTGTTTGGTCTTCGCTTGAGTGCAGCCAGGTGTATAATCCTAATTCATACCAGTAGCGACATTTAGGACACCGATACTGTAGCTACTAAGTACAGTACTTGATTACCTGGCACTACTAGCTAGCCTATACTGTATCTTTATTAGTAGACCTACTGTTTGGTTGCATCTCATTGAGAATTGATAAAAATAAACGCGAAGACTCCTGAATACCAGGGTACAGCAGACAAGTCTAGCTACTGAACAAAGATTACACTATTTGCCTTTCCAATTTTTCAATCGCAGAGTTTTTTCGTTTGATTCCTCTGATATTATTACTCCACTCCACACGTTCAAACTCTACCCCATCGATAGAGGGCCCCGATGCAAGCAAAGCTGGATAGAGGGACAACAAGTGAAAGATACAGTCAAGATTGTCACGCAGGCTGAGAATAGTCAAAATATAGTCCCGACTTTTCCCGGTCTGCATTAGTTTACCTCTCCCATGGCGATTGAGTTTGAGATACATTTCCATCAATGGTTGCAATGCTTCGTCTTCATCCTGAAATTCGAGCTCTTGCAGATTGTAATTTAATTTCAACATGTCTGCGTACGCTTGATGTGCCTTGTGTGTCATCTTTCCTGTCGTACCGTACAATGAAAATTGTGTCAACGTAGTATTGCCTTTCAAGGCGCAAGCTAATGCAACGTGGTGATCTTCTCCACCATCTAACGTCGACACGTGGATATGTAGAATCTCGAGTGATGTGTTCAGAGGCAGCATTTTGACAAGTGCTCCAGTTCCAAGCGTTCCCAATCGACACCCAAAACTCAATTCTTTCAAATTTCGATTCTTCTCGAGCGAAGTGGCCATGGCAATTATATGCTCGTCGTTAAATTCAAACTCACCCAAAACCAAGCGTTTTAGCTTCGGACATCCATTCAGCAAGCTTGTGAGTGTTGTGTGTGATAGCTTGCCCAGCGAGTTGAAATCCAAAGCTGTAATGTGAATGTCCTCTAAATTTTCAATCTCAGCCAGTTCTGTCACAATTACATCGAGTTGATTAGGCCAAGATATCAATTCAGCGTCGCACATATATGTACCATAAACTTCAAGCTGGCGTAGCTGTTGATGCTCTCGAAGAATTCTCGAAAAGGCTCGAAAGTCATCGGGTGTCCCGGTCAGTTGACAACAGCTCAATTCCAGCCTCCTTAACTTTGACGCTGGTTGAACAACTGTCGAAAGTAGTGATATGGGTAGCTCATCACCCGTCGAACCAATGTAATCGAACTTCAAAACCTCCAAGCTAGGAATTTGACCGATCTGTCCAAAGAAGCGACGGAGCGTGATCATCCAGTTTTCATCAATACCGTCGAGAAAATCTGAAAAGAGTGAAACTTCTTTCACCGTCGTGTTGCGAGAGAAGGCATTGCTGATATCCGTCAAGTCTACCATATCGCTGAGTGGAAGATACATCCTTTGAAAGCTTTTATGGTTCTGTCTCAGTTTGAATGACGCTTTTCTCAGGATGCTCTGATCCTCGTGTGCGGAATCCATCATCATTTGGCAATTCTCTGTGCTGGAGTAGATTGTGATGGATAATGGATTCTGTCTACGCAGAGGTAATTGTTTCCGTTTGCTAAAAGCTAGGGTATCGAAGATGATCCATTTCAATTGAGATCGTTGAGTGTGCTCCTTGACTTGCCGGTTGGTTACTGTAGAGGACCTCCGAAAGAAAACAAATGATTAAAAGGATAGCCTACAGTAGTACTACTATACTACTACTACTAGCAAGTAGATTTTACTCGAGTACTGGCAGCTTTCGCTGTCTTCGGTTTTCTCGCATCTTGATTATTATTTTTTACTAGTAGGACTCTGGCTAGGTCTACTACTCTAGCTAGCTACTAGTGGTATTACCGGCTAGCACTACTGCTAGTAGCCAGCATTTCTACTACTCTACCACTACTCTAGTAGTACTACTAGTAGTAGAGCTCTGATGCTAGCTAGTAGTAGTACTTATCGTATTACTCTACTTCCTTTGATGAAAATTTAGACGCACACTAATAGTCAATCGTGGGTTTTCAACCGCTGAAACTCAAGTACTCAGTAGTAGACTACCGTACATCAATCGCTTCCGGCCTTCGATACTATGAATACAATATTGTAACAACTGTTGCCTGCAGGAGTTACGAGCCATTCTACTTGGAATCCATCGCTGCTGGATCGAAGTTCCAAAAGTCATCTAAGCGGCCCTGCAACGCTGCGGCACCTAGCGTGGATGTCACCATAAAAGGAGTAATGAGAAGGAGTGCCGGCACACCCGAGCTAGACAATACAGGAAGAACCTCGCAAGCCAAGCAACCTGCCACATAGCCCACCATGGATGCAACAAAGAGAGAGATTGCATCAGGGGTGTCACTTGTGACGCCCTGGAATGGTTTTGCCAAATCAAACCGTCGAGCCATGGTGGCCAACAGTGATGGAAAGACAGCATCTCCTAGTCCCAAAGCACCACCAAATTTTCCTTCCAATCGAGTGGTGAGTAAACCAGGTTGAAAATTCCCTGTCAACTTGTTCGCGGCAACGGCTCCCATCGCAGACGTTTTTGCATCGTCCATAGTACCCGCATCGACGCCGGATAATATTGATGATGATGTTGATGATGACAGTGTCGAAGCCGAGACAAAATGAGACGAGGACGATGACCATGCTGTAGTTGCTGCTGCCAAAGTACTGCTGCTATTGTCATCTATGTTGAAACCCAAGTCTGCAGCATTGGCTGGTAAGAACAAGACAGATGTGACATCGTACAAGGTCAACAAGGACAAGGCCCCGAGTATGGCTGGTAAGTTGTTGATTTGAATGGCCCTGGCTACCAATATCGCCAGTGCCATGTTGACAAAGTTCTGTGCTTGCCACACTCCTCCAAATGCTAGTGCTGTAATGACAGCGCCCACCAGCCAAGGCAGCCAAGCATTGGTAATGTTATTGCTACTGCTGGCGCCAAGACGGCTTGATAATAGCAAGCGTCGGACTTCACATCGTGTAAAGAGTGTCAAAATGAGGCCATTCCAAAGCGATGACAAGATGGGAGCATACTTTTGAAAAAAGAGCACAGTCAGGCTTTCACCCCCTGTTAAAATGTCGTCACCAGTGTTGAGTAGCTGCACAAAGAAGAACGACGATGCAAACAAGGCGACTACCAACACAGGCAAGACAATGGCCTGCGTTTCCGACGAGACAGAATCGAGCGAATCACCAAGTTCAGTGGAGAGATTTTGGATCATAGCAGATTTTGTGTAACCGGCCTCGTTCTTGGTGGCTGTCGCGGAATCGCCATTCGTAGTAGCAACTGCTTTTTCGGCGTTGTTTGGCGGTGGTACTACCGTTCCCGATCCCCTCAGTGGTGGACTGTACAGCAATTCTTCCGTCACATCAACCACTCGTTGTCCCAAGGCAACACTGTCCTGACTGGCACTACGCAAGGCCACCAGGGCCACAATGGTCGATGACATGGTGTACAAATAGAGACGATTCGATACCAGTAACGCTGTCAAGGCCGCAAATTGACTGGACGAATTGGGCGGTTGGGATCGTGCCACGTCCAACAGTAAGGGAAATACAAGACTACTAAATGGCAGTGATATCATGAGCCAGGACGAAACTGTTTCGGGTAAAGAACTGTGATAGTCGTAGTCGCCATCGTCTTCGTCTTCGCTGGTGTTGTCGGGTGAACGTGTCATGGACAAAGCCGTGGGAGAGTATGACGATACTCCTGCATGTTGTCTGATATGATTATTATACTTGGATAAAGAATGCCAACGCTTCTGGTTTTGTTTCGGCAATTGGTAGTTTGCTGATATTGGAAAACGTAAGTTTTTACCGTCATTATAATAATATGTTATAATGAGATGAGAGCTGCGTGATTGGAAGACGCCTTTCCCTGGAAAAGCTACTGCAGTCAATACTGTCAGTGACGACAACAAAACAACTTTCTGGAAGAGGGGTAGATAAAATAGTAGCCTTTGCCTCACCATGGCAGTTTATTTGAACTGTCCTAAGAAATTCCTAGTTTAAAGCTGTCAAGCGTGCTTTGAGTGATGCAGAGCAGTCTAAAATTGACGGGCGCCAGCACTCTAGAGTGAGAGATTTACTAGCTAATAGACTAAACGGGAGACGTTTCACTGATAAATTAAATTATTGACCTCATGCACTAGACTAGTCTAGTATGTTGTCGTTCGTTGTCTGCGCGAAAAGATACTCTGAATCATTCATGACTGTTGGACTAGGGACCAAAATTTGGAGCACTGCCCACCCGAACCAGTATCTTTCATTAAATTTATTGGAATATTTGTTGGAATCAAGATTTTTGACTTTGGACAACCGCACAATTTCCACCGGACCTCCGAGGCAGCCAAAGCTCGAGCTTGCTGCTTGTGCACCAGACCTTCGAACAAATAATGAAACACGTGGCCAGTTCAGCTTCGCTGATAGTTCATTCTTTCGGATGGATATACCTTCTGTTACTGCTGTCAATTAACGTTGAAGCATGGCAACCCACTCACAGTCAACTTCCCACATGTCATCGTGGCACACAGGGTCGTCTCTTTCTTGACACTGCCGATTCCAAAGTATGGGATGAACTAATGCCACTGGGAATTTTCCACGGGATAACTTGCAATCCAACCCTATTAGAACGAGCCAAGCAACCCTGTACCGTATCTAACCTGCACTATCCCGCTAAGACGGCTTTTTCTTTTTCTAGCCTTGCGGGTCAACCGTGCTGCCACGAATTCATGTGTCAGGCCTGGGGAAGCACAGCCCAGGAAATGTTTGATATTGGAATGCAATTATCGCAACCCGATCGAGATCGCATCGTTATTAAAGTGCCCGTAACAACGATGGGAACCCAAGCTGCAGCCATGCTGATTCAAGCCAATGTCCGGGTTTGCTTAACGGCCTGTTACAGCTCGCGCCAGGCCATTGTAGCGGCCGGAGTGGGCGCTGAATATTTGGCACCGTACCTGGGACGCATGAACGATAATGGGAAAGATGGACTGCAGGAGTGCCAAGCCATGGAAGAAATCGTCAGAGGCATGGGATCATCCACACGGATTTTGGTAGCCAGCATTCGCAGTGTCGATAGCATGGCTCAATTGATGCAGAGTCATAAGATGGATACCTTTACCTTCAATCCGGATGTCGCTAGAGAACTATTTTCAGAGCCGCTAACACTTACAGCCGCTGAGGAGTTTGAAGAAGCTGCGCGGAGAAACCAATAATTGTGGGCGCATGAATTGAGGTAGGCAATAATAGCTCTGTTTTAAGCGCTGAAAGAATAGACGTCGAATAAAGCTAATACTCCGAGTATAGCGTAACTTGTCATGTCGACTGAAGCACGGGCCACTACATTACTTTGATTTGCCATCGAAAACACTGCTTTGTTTTAAAAAGTAGACTCTTGTGGACGGTTAGCCAAGACTACCTCCAGGAAAGAAAAGCACAATTGCCTTCCTGGAAACAGGCATTGCCGGCAACAACAACACAAAGTTCGAGCGTACCTCGGACGGACATTGGCTGAGATAGGCAAAAGCTGGTTGATTCTGAACTCGAAATTGTTGGAGAAGAAGTACTTTGTGTGGGGTCTTTTGTGGAAGAAAATACGATTGGTTGCAGAACAAAGAATGTTGGAAGAGCATTATCAGCCGAAGGAGAACTGCTCGCCTGTAGACTTGATATTGCTGGAAAAGAAGTCGGAGGTCCTCCAGGATAAAAAGGCTCGTGAATCGATAATTGTGTTTGATCCAGGGCCAAGACAGGCATCGTCTTCGCAAGATGTAGAACCCAATTAGTCTGTTCCGGCGGATGCTCCGCCTTCATTTCAGAAGCAACCAGAAGATCTTCTCTAGAATGAATGTAGTAGAGCCCTGTCGGATGCTTATCCGCGGAACAAATGACCATGAAATCAGTGCGACTGGATTTCATCAACTCGAACACAAAAATACGTGAGACCTTCGTGTACACCCTCCTATACACGACTGATTATCTTTATTTCCAACCCTGTTTCTCAAGATCTTTTTGTTGTTGTGAAGTCTTTTTTCCAGACTCCGAACTCCGACACAGACCGATCATATTCAATGAACTTTTGACTTGGGCGGTGTTATTCTCTAACATGATGATTGATTTGATGATGGTGTGTAGATATCCTCTTCTTGTTGCCTTTGGCTTGTTGTCGGTGCTGCTGAAGGCAGAGTCAACAGATCCAGCCGAGGATACTCTTTACAGTCCGTACCGCGATGAAAGGCGCTACAATTGCGATATCTATCTAGCACCGTCTCCACCTCGTGGCTGGGGAGTTTATGCAGCCAGGGACTTTGAGAAAAATGATGTCATTGAGGTGAGACTTGCTAATGAATTCAAGTGGTCGGATTCTTGCATCGTTTGTAGCTTGTATTCCTGTCGTGTTCTAACAGCACTTCTTCGTTTTCGAGGTTTCGCCAAGGTTCATTCCTCAGAAACAAGAGATACTGGGACAGAGCGTCTTGGATGACTATCATTATGCCTGGCGATGGGAATCCAATCCAGAGGACATCACCACCTATGGTGTGATTGTATTTGGTGAGGCTTGCTTGGATTCGATGGTTTCCAATGTCGTGTGCAGTCTGTATTCCTGTTTCATTTCTAACGCCACTCGCATACAACAGGCATGACAATGTTTTACAATCACGGAGAGGGAGATCTTCATAATGTTCGATTCACAAATTTTGGTAGAGAACCTGATTACAATCATCCTATGAGTGCGATGGCAATCGGCTTTTCAGCCAAAAGAAAGATCCTCCGGGGAGAGGAGCTCCTGAGTTACTACGGAGGTGTACAATGGTTCCGAGACAGGGGTTTATCCATGGAGGTGCCAAAAACAGCTCCCAAGCTCCCATCCATTGAAATAATGAGAGATATGGAACAACGATATTGCAGCAAGGCTGTTGCTGGTCTCGGCCATTCTACTTGGAACAGAGTTATTGCCACACAACAAATCTTTGGTGAGTACTTGCCCCAGCTCAATCCTGATGAATTTCTTCCGTTACAAGACCACCCAACAGCAGTTGCAAAAGAGGCCATACGAGCAGGCCAGATCATTGAAATTTCTCCTGCCTTGGTGATGCCTGTTGATCAGGTCCGTAACAGTCCACTGGAACCCTTGAGCTTTTTTTGGGATGACTGGGACAAGGAGCAAGAAAACGCAATTTATAAACTACGGGAGCAGGGTGCATTCCGCATGAAGGGAAGAAACAATGAAACGGGTGCATTTGAAATTGATATTTTGGATTTCTATAACGATGCTGCTGTTTTGGCTGTGGCTGGGAACATTGGGATGGTAAGAAAAGTAGGACGAGACAACAATCAAAGCAACTGTCGTTTAGAGGTTGCTGCTTCCGTCAACAACACAGAATCTGATGATATCGGAAGCGCTGGACTGGTCTTGAAACTAATTGCCACGCATGACATTCCCGCAGGCGAAGAATTGAGACTGAATATGCCAGAATCTAGCTCTTGGGAATCTAAAATGAGCCTGTTACAGCACCTCGCAATGACAGGACAGCCAATTCCCAAGTTTATTGCGGATCCATACAACAGGAATGTCGGGGTTATTCACGACGACGACGCACAAACAGGCGATAGTAAATGGGACGAACTATAAATATGGACAAGCATACTCTGGTCTATGTTTAGCTTCTGAGATTTTTGTCGTCTGACGCTTTCGTCGTCGATCAGAAGCATCCTTTGGCTAGAGAGCTTTCACTGTCTTCCGATTCCCTCATCTGCAATAGGAGCGAAAGAAGAATTGCCCCTGCCAATATTGTTAAGAATTGCTCAAAAAACGGATGACTGCAGAAAGCCCTGCATCCGCTTGATAAAGGATTTGTTTTGTAACTTAACGGCATCTGATAGGAGTATTCGCAGGACTTCTTCTTCTGTTAATGGTTCTTGGCCCTTGGTGATATATGCCTTATCCATCTCTTCCCAAAATAAATCACGGTCCACATCAGGTTGTACCGAGGCCACTAGTATTTCGGCCGGCAATGGATTGACCAAATTGAGGTATTTTTCTTTGCCATATTCGGCGGGTACCACTAAAGTCAGTGCCACGTCCACATAGGGATCACCGTCCACCTGTCTCAGCACAAACGGAGACCGAGCCGCCGCCAGAGCCAGAGCGGGAAGCTGATCGTCCACACATGGTTCTTCCAATTCGTCTGACCAGACCAAGTCACATCCTATCAGGGTCGTGAGGACATCCAAGCATCGCCCCTTGCGGAAATTGGGATCGTCGATGGCTTCTTGGAACCCAGGAAGGGGCACAAAGTCAAAAGTTCCCAGCGAAATTCTCTCTGCGCAGTCGAGATCGTTGTCGTTTTCCTCGACTTCATCGCTGCTGTAATCGATTTCATTGGTATCGTTGTTATCCGCATTCACTGCATTATAAAAGGAGGCGGCTTTAGGCGACGCCATGGTGCTTGTGAGTGAGTGACGGGGAAAGGGTAGCTAGTACTCGTACTGTAGTACGTAGTAGGGAACAAGACGAGCGAGCACATTGAAGGGCACTGTTAAACACGGTATTTTCCAAGCCTCCTGTAGGACTAGTAGTCTAGAGTACTACTAGTAGCTAGTCTACCTGGTACTTCAAGTAAATAATGTTGGAACCAATTCTTGACTGAAAAGAGAATGGTCAATTCTCTGCTCCGTTTCGTCATGACGTCGATGTGACGTTTTAGTTAATCAAGTGTTCAGAAGTCTTCAGTACTAAAAAGTGTGTTGAGCGGGACCCACCATCAAGATGACCGAAATTCGTAAATCGAGAGGAAGAGGAACACGTCGCCACATTTGACATAAACCTCCTCACATTTTCTCGGAATTTTATTCTTGCAAGAATTCTTGCTCTACTCTACTTGGAGTCATAGGACTACTAGGGGGTCTAATAGAATGGCTACTAGTACATGTACATGTACATTAGCCGGAAAGGTGCTTTATTATTGTTACAACGTGGAGCGACGTATGCATCCTCCTCTTCGAGTCTGTTTCGGGAATCGCCAGCAATAAGTTTATAATGTTTGCTTTCCTCACGGATAAAATTCATCTTTTGTGTCGGCCCCAAAGCAACTAAACCTTTTTCTTTGACCACCACCATGTTTATTTCTGCCTCCAGCCGCATTCTTTCTGCCTCTAAAGCCAAATATCCTGTGGCTAGACAGGTGCGTCTCCTCTCTTCTGTAAGACAACAGCAACCAAATACTACACCGTCTCCTTCTCAGCAACGCAAAGAGGAGCGTCGCAAGTTTCACAGTACCTCTCGTCGCAACCAAGCTGATGCTGTCGAGAAAGAATCTACTGCTGTAGCATGGCAAACCAGTGAACTGCTGAACCGATTCGCTGTCATGGCCGAAGTAACTGTTTCGAAAATTTTCCCTGCCGGATTTGGGTGGCAATTGTCTTCGATTGTGGCAGAAAATAATTTTGGATTTTCTCCCGAAAGTATGAACTTTGCCTTGACGACTGGAATGGGAGATGCCATCGGGTAAGTAGATGCGAACAGAGAATGAGAGAGAGGTGATTCTTGTGATGGTGCATATAGTGCAGCATTTTTACAAATTCGCACTTATTAACTCTTTTCGTCGCCCCCATCAGCGTACTTGGAGGACACATGGTTTACTTTGCGGCTAAAAAGTCTGCTATTGATTCCGATGTTGACTTGACCCGAGAATTGCACACGGGAATTTTGTTGTCCTCTGCTGCCTTTTGCAGTGGAACAGCCTGGCAACCACTCGTCAATGCTCTGCAAGGTGCCGATTTGTCGTTTAGCGAAGTATTATTCGGAACCTGGGCTGGTTGTGGCTTGGCCTTTTATGGAGGCCTTCGAATGGCACGTACCATTCTCTCGGGACCCTTTGAGCACATTCACGAACCAACCTATGACAACTCCAAGACGGATGCTTCTCTCAGTGTGGCCATTGGGGGAGCCACTGGATTTTTTGTTGGAACCGATACGGCTTATCTTCCTGATCAAAATTTTTTGATTAAGGCCGTTGGTATTTCAGATGGAACTCCAGATATTATGGGCTGTGCCATTGCGGGATCCTCCACCTCGTTGGGATTTCTCTCGGCACAGACTGGATTGAACATGCTTTTTCCCGCCAAAAAGTGCTGGAACGATTGAACTGAAAACGATCGGAACTTATTTGAAATGATGAACATAGAAGCAGCACTTGGGCTGGCACACGAAGAATAGATGTAGGATTTTATGCTGTGGCCTGGCGAGCACTTTGTGTGCATACCGCCTGGTAACTTAGAACTTTTTCGAGGATTAGGAATAAACATACATAAAGAACACTTTTTATTTTTGACAGTAAGAATGGAAAGTTTCAAAGGATATGATTTTACATGAAACACGAGACAGCACGACTAGCTGGAGGTCCTCTCCTTCGTCTTGGTTGCTTCTGGTCGAGTGGATATGAACCAGATGATATTTGAAAGGCTATTACCCAAGCCACCCAAACTGTCGAATACTTTGGCAGGCACGGCGGCGGCCTGGTCCAGCGCTTTGCCCATTTCACCAGTCTCGGCCAGAAGTCCAGCTTGCATTATACTCCAACCATTCTCCACGCAAAACTTGCCTGCAGACTCGCAGGCTTCCTTGTACAGTGGGTAGAGCTCGGTTGCCCATTCGGGATCATCCCGCTCTTCGGCGATTGGTGTAAAAGGCATTAACTGAATACCATAACTGACAACTGCATACGGAGCAAACCAAGTTTGAAAAGTAGCCATGGTATCATAGAGCATGCCAACAACGAGTTGCTTGTATGCCTCGGGATAAGTGTTGTTGTGGTCGTCATTGCTCCAAACATGCCAATAACGGTTGGTAGCGCGAAGTTCAGTCGCCGTAAGCAACTGCCCAGCATCCCGCACAAGAGTAGCCTTTTTAATTTTGTCTTCGTCCGATAACTTGGTAAAAACATCTACCATCACGGTTCCGTACAGAGCAATGGCTTCGTACGCTGCAATGGCCTCACTGGAAGACTCCTCGTTTCTACCGTGGGGAGAGTTTTCTGCTGAGACGATGCCAGACGCCCAGGACGACCCCAAGAACCAATCTTTTTGGCGGAATTGAGGAAAGAATTCTTCTGCGTCCGATGGATTGGCGAAGTCTCTAACATAGAGCAAGACCTTTTCAAACGACTCTGCGGCCCACTTGGGGTCAAACTTTGCAACGACTGCCGCGGCGTACATGTGATAACCATAATGATAGTGATGGTCGTTGTAGTAGCCATTCCCGAAGTCTTCGTTGACATCGGCTAGAGCAGGGCAGTCTGGGAAAGTATTATTGCACTTTCCATGAGAATCTTTGGTTGTATAGCGGCAACCACAATTGACCAGCCCGCCCCAGCTCTTGTCAAAGACAAAAGGCGCCTCGGCCTTTTCACTGAGCCAAACTGAGACTCCTTCTTTTAGCATGTCCACGGCTTTCATAATATCTTCTTTGGAGGGAAGGTTCTCGGAAGCAGCTGCTTCTGATATTTGCGAAAGAGTCTTTTCGTCGACGTCGGCATATTTTACTTGAAAGATATCACTGCTACCGGAGCTAGCACTTTCTGCTAATGCATTCATCTCGGCTGCGATAGAAATGACGCGTGCTACACGGGCCAGAACTTTGCCACTGAAATAGGTATCGGATGCTCCCCGCAACGTATTGTCGGAGAGAGAGTAATGAATATCTTCCGCCAGGGCATTGGCTAAAGTAGGAATAACAGCTGCCTTGGGTGGTCGAGGAGCATGAAAGGACATGGGAGCTCCGAGGTCTTCCGAAAGTGTCCATTTATCACCACGCACAAGACACGTTCTCCCATGAAAGGTCTTGACACAACGCGTTGTTATCTCCACTGAATTATTTCTGCTTGTCGAGTTAATTAGGGACTCGATATGGTGGGGCATGGCAAACATGAGCAAATCTTTTTGTTTGTTGGAAGCGGAATGATACGTCGCTGCTTTCCAGTCGATGGTAATGTTGGCAGTTCGATCGGACGAATCGTTTCCAGGATAAGCAAACTCCAGCTGCGGGCTGGTAGGAAAGACAGCAGCACTGTCTCTCATCATTTTTGCATACTGTTCGTTGCCATTTTTGTCTGTCAGAGCATTATTTCCAATGCAGTGGTCTTTGATGTTACTTTCTCCCGTTGTGCACTCATTGAGGAGTGTTACTCGTACCGTAAGCGGCTGGACCTCATCTTCGTCGTACCCCACTACAGACAGTTTGAAGTCGCGAGTTTGTTTGTCGTCGCCGTTTATTTCACATTGAACTTTGACAGGTTTGCTGAACATGACACCCCAAGTAAAGTCAGAGTTAATAAAATGCATATCGACATGGCTCTTAACGGTGACGGGATATGCGTTCTTGCTTTCTCCCTTGGAACTGCATTGGAGAGATTCTTTGCCGTCAATCGTGATGGGCGAATTTCCTGATGCCGGTCCATTGAAGCTGTAAATCGTTGGTAAAGCACCACCAAAATATTGCATAGTGGCGTAGGGCATTCCTCTGACAATGTGGGTAGACATTGATTTCGTGCTGGAGGAGGTAGTTGTTGTTGTGTTGTTATTGTTGCTGTTGCCTTGTTCATCCCACTTCAAACTGACGCCCAAATGAGACAGTGGATACACTGGATCGACGTGATATTTCTTGCCAACTTCGGTGGTAGAGGCACCGAAACAGAGTCCATTTTTAAAGTCATCAATCATTTGAATATTTCGATCACTTGCTGACAAAACAGGCCAATGTACACGAATTCCTGCCATTTCTTCTGGTGGAGACATGTCAATGATGTAAGGGATGGTGTAGACGCGAGTGGTTTCATCAGGACTGTGCATTGCTTTGTGCGACACCAAATTCTGATATAAGAGAGTAACAATAAACGAGAAAGATAGTAATACAGAGTTAGAAAAAGACGCTAAAAACAGAGATCATCGTCCACATCACTGCAAAAACAAAACAAAAACGGTCAGAGAGGAGATCAACGTACTAAATACCATGCATTGGTTGGAAGAGGACCCGTTCGATTTCCCCAGATTTCACTGGGCATGGCATCATCGGCACGTGAAATGGAAGCAAATCCCAAGTCCATGGGAGATTGGTCGCTGAGAATGGTAGATTGATCCTTCTTGGCAAAGACAGGATCCGCTTTACTGTTGTGCTTTTCTCGGGAATGACTGTTACTTGCAACGTCATCGTGAGAATTGTGCAAATCCGCCGCAACCAGCACACCACCCACAATCACCAAGACAGTCAATCCTGCAATCCAGAGGTATTTTTTCCTGTGTTTGGAATCAAATCCTGGAAGGCTCAAGAACCTATTCCCGTTCAGACTGACGAGCTCATCATCGTCCTCTTGTTTGATTGGAATGGAACCGTAGTCTCTTGGTGCCATTTTTAATACTCAACTTCTTTTGGTACTCTGTATTATATTCAGGTTGGAAAAGTCGGAGTAATTAATTTTTTATTCTTTTTCTCATGAAACCAGTTATTAGATTAGTTGTTGTTGTATCAGAAGCAAGAAGAAAAAAACTGCACGTTAAGTATCTTCTTTCTACACTAGAGTAGTACTACAGTACGTACCTGGTACCTGGTAGTCTACTAGCTAGTACTGGTAGTTGAGAGGACGGTAGCTGGTACAGTACCAGGTAGGACAAAAAATAGCGACGTAATTCATGGAGCCAGCTGGAGATTCGGAATGACTGCGTGGTGGTAGTTTTGGTATTTTTCTGGTTTCTGTTATCAGGGTGGTACGTATGCCAATCCTTATTCTTAAATAGGTGAAATAATATTATTATTATGTTTGGTGAACTGTTTTTCGTTATTACAGTAGCTACTAGTAGTAATATGATACCCTACAAGGTATGGAAGTGTGTGTATGAGTAAAAAATGAAATAAGATACAACAAGGCACAGTTTGTTGTTGTGCAGTTGACTTTATTATTTTTTTGTGATTGTTGTTTGGTGTTGTGTCATTAATTTGCTTCCTCTCAAGTGCAAGAATAATTCGCGGCGCCAGGGTCGAATCCCCCCGGAAATGTCCAGGGTCCAATCCTCCCGAAAAATCGATGTATCGGATTCCCAGCCCTTGTTCTTTCCAGTCGACAGGTAGACTGTTAGTAGTGATGATTTTCAGAAAAGCGCCACGAAACTCATCATGAACAGCATGATCAATCCTCACATCAGCCAGGATAAGTATAGCATCGCTTCGTTGCTGCTGTTGTTGTCGTTAAAGTCGGCGTAGCATAACAGCGCGATAAATAGTGGAAAGATATGTAATAGTACACTAGCTACTCTACTACCCTCTACACACTTCACACTACACACGCACAAAACAGGCTGAAAAATGCGAAAGATCGAATTGATCCACCCGGGAACAATTTATTTTTCAAATAATACTGATAATTATCCATTCTTCTTCCTTTTTTGCACCTTACTTGCGTACACCAATTCATCACTCCTCCCACATCACAGTAATATTATTATTTCAAGTAGACTATCTCGGCTCTCGCTCAACTCGATCGCATCGTAACTCTTCCCTCGAACAATAATAGCCGATTCTTGCAAATCTCAAAGCCAGATTTTTAAACCTTCCATGAAATAGCGAAGACATCACTACTCTTCCATCTTCCATTAAAACCACTCGGTTCATGTTTTCTTTTTACTTTTCCTTCAAACTTTCACCATGCACCAACGACGAAAGGAGCTGCTGTCGCTAGCCAACAAAATTGAAAGGAGCGCTGCTATTCACATTGACAAAGCTCTATCTACTCATATCTCTCACATTAATACTAGTAATAAGCAATCGACTTCAACTTCCGCAGAAACATGGATCAACGCCTCGTTTTACGTCCTGAGTGGGTGTTGTCAGCCCTTGATTCTTGTTCTTTGTAAGAGTGCAGGAATTGCCGATCCCAAATGCCAACTGTACATGTTCTTTTACGCTTTGGGTCCAACACTTGTTATTATTCCTCTCGTTCGCGAGGGAACCAAGGTGTGGCCCTCGAAAAACACAATCGTCAAGGCGGCCGGAATTTGTCTTTGGGATATTATCTGCACCGTGACGAATTACATCGGTGCATCTCTGGCAGGGCCTACGCTCTTTGCCATCATATACAGTTCGGTGACCATATGGACAGCCGTTTTGTCGCAAATCTTTTTTCAACGGAAATTGCAACCCGGACAGTGGTTGGCTGTTGTCACGGTATTCGGTGGACTGGCATTGACTGCCACAGATTCGATACAACTAGGAGAGGATGTTCTTCTGGGATTAGTGTTGATCGTTATTGGATCGGCAGCGCATGCCATGACTTACATTATGAGTGAAGGCATCATGACTGTGTCCAAGGAAACTCTAACGGTCCAGCAAAACAATGCCATTCAAAGTGGTGTGGCAGCGACCACCCTGCTGTTGTGGCAGCTCGTGTATACGCTTCCCCGATGGGAGCAGAAAATTGGTAGACCCATGCATGCAGCTGGGACAACATATTCCCAGGCATTGGGTATTCTGCTGCTCTTTGCCTTGTCGAATTTGATACATTCGTCGACATTTTTTTACACGCTACGATACTTTCCTGGTGGGTCGACAAGTGCCGGTGTTATGAAGGGACTGCAAGCTGCCCTCGTTTTTGTCGCCACACACTTTGCATACTGCGGACGAATAGGAGGGGATGAAATGTGCTTTAGCAAAACAAAATTTGTATCATTATTGACTGTTTCCGGTGGAGTTATGGGCTACGGCGTGGCTACGAGCTACTATTCTTCTTTTGGAACCGAAAATACCAAGGCACAAGAATCAAGAGAAGTTCCTGTGGCTGCTTCTCTTGCAATCCATATCACCTGAGAAAAGCCACGCTGAATTGTCGGGTCGTCAACCGGCAAACACTGTAATGTTCAAAATTGACCATCCTCACTACACAGCTGCATTTGAGTATCATTCATGCCGTACTTGCTACATTTATAAATCAATCTGTCGGCCTCTTTTTGACACCAAAGATCGTATCCAGAATGGCGGTCAACATTGTAAGGAAGACATTCCCAAGCGTTATGACAAAGACGACAGTCAAGACTGTCCTCCACAGATTCGCATCCAATAATAAATCACATCGTTCTGGCACCCTATGGACAATGTTTGCCTTCCACCAAGAATTGCGCGACGCCCATCGGACAATTTGTACAGCCAATACAGGAGCCAAAATGACTTGGCATAGCTTGGCAAGGACAATCCTTACAAAGGCTCTGGAATAGATAATCCCCAAATTTTCGAAATTCTTTTTGATCGATTGAATTAGATCCATCAGCATCAGCCTGGTGGTACAAATCCTTGACAGTTTCTCGTGTAGGAGGTGGTACGGGAGCCTGGCGATTCAAATTTATGTACATTTTTAGCACCAGCTCGTATAACTCGTCCATAGATATCACTCCGTCCTTTGAACAGAACATGCAATCAACCCATCAAAAAGCATTGAGAGAATTGGTATCAGCGAATAAAAATGTATTTGCGTGGACATATGATGGATGATACAGTAGGATGATAGACATCAGGAACCACTCCAATACTACGAACTACGAAACTCACTCGATTCGTGTCTGCTCCATCAAACAGTTTGTTTAACAGTTTGTCCAAACTCTTTTGACCTGAAATCCAACCAAGCAGTCGTCTTCTAGAAGATTTGTCAGTTGAGTCCTCGTAAATATCACTGGTCTGGTACAGTTGCCCCGTTTTTTTCCTGTTACTGCGCTGCAGCACCGATAAAGCGCCAGAGCAACATCTTGACTCAGGTAGCTGGCGATGGAATGAAGCAATACACTGAGAAGTTTTCATTGGAGCAAAGGCCCTGCTTCGTTTTGTTGTGGCTGCTAACAGGCCTAAGAGAAAAAGGACGGAAGTGAATGACTTCATACTAATGATGCCGCAGATACTGTAGTATGGTCGCAACTATTTTCAATATTTGTGTGGAAGCATCACAAATAGGCTGATACTACTCCTACATCATTACGTACAAAAAATAATAATAGAGTAATACAGTACAAATCGAATACAACTAAACATTGGGGATAGAGATTATTCCAAAAGGTTTTATCTTTAGGCATAGGGTTAAAATCACTACCGCCCGGATGACTAAAATACCCCAAATACTACAAATCGTGTAATAAGAGTACAAAGCAGGTACCTGGTACGAAACAATAATTATGTCAAACATACCCCCAATTTGATTCGTGTTTGGTAGGCAAGTCAAACGTGCACCCCCGCGATGTGTTACCTGCGCTCTCGAATTTCTTAGGTCTTCTAAAAAATCAATCAATACGATTCTCATTATTGACTTCACAAAAAATATCAAAATTAATGCAACAAAAAATATTGTACTAACAACAGAGAAGAAATTGCAAAATCAAAAAGTAACAAGAAATATTACAAGCAACAACAAGAACAATGTCACAACAACGAACTATCACTGACCAAACCAGCAAAACGATCGAACGATCGCTTGAAATTGCAAGAGATAACGGCAATTCCCAGGCTGATCCACTCCACTTGGCCGTTGCCCTCTTTGAAAGTGACGACTCGATTGGAGCCAGAGTTTGCTCCAAGGCAGCGGATGTGGAGCTTTCGGTTCTTCGTCGAGAGCTTCAGAAGCTGCTATTGAAACGCCCTTCCCAGCGTCCGGCACCGCTCGAAGCTGGCCTTTCAAGCTCTTTATCGTCTCTAATACAGAAAGCTAGCAAAACGGCCACGGCCAACGGTGATGCTCTGCTCTCCGTGGATGTCCTCTTAATGGCTCTGTTTGACGATAGTGACTGTAAGACAGCCATGCAAACTGCAGGACTAAAAAAGAAAGAGGCTGAAGCCGCCGTTAAAGAACTTAGGGGAGGGAGAAAAGTGACCACGGCTAGTGCCGAAGACCAATACGATGCACTTCAAAAGTACGGCATTGATCTCGTTGAAATGGCGAATGCGGGAAAGCTTGATCCCGTTATTGGTCGGGATGAAGAGATCCGTCGTGTGATTCAAATTCTAAGTCGCCGTACAAAAAATAATCCCATTCTTTTGGGTGAACCAGGTACTGGAAAGACATCTATCGTCGAAGGACTGGCCAGACGTATTCTGGAGGGAGATGTCCCGGAGACGCTCAAAGGAGTAGGATTAAGAACACTGGATATGGCGTCCTTGGTCGCTGGTGCCAAGTACCAAGGTGAATTCGAGGAACGGCTCAAAGCTGTTATGGAGGAAGTCAAGAAAGCAGAAGGGAAAATGGTTCTGTTTGTGGATGAAGTCCACCTTGTGCTCGGGGCAGGAAAGACATCCGGTGCCATGGATGCCGCTAACATTATGAAACCAATGTTGGCGCGAGGAGAACTGCGAATGATTGGTGCGACAACACTGGATGAATACCGACAACATATCGAAAAAGACGCTGCGTTTGAACGACGCTTTCAACAGGTCCGGGTGAACGAACCAAGTGTAGAGAACACTGTCAGTATGTTGCGTGGATTGACCGATAAGTACGAAAGCCACCACGGCATTCGTATTTCGGATGCTGCTCTCGTGGCAGCTGCACAAATGTCAGATCGATATATTACCAACCGCTTCTTACCTGACAAGGCCATTGATTTGATGGATGAAGCGTGTGCCACCAAACGTACCGCCTTGGATTCTCGTCCTGAGCAAATCGATCAACTGGAACGTAGGATTCTGCAATTGCAGATCGAGGACACTGCATTGGCTCGCGAAAAGGGAAAAGAAACCAAGAAGAGGCGCAAGGTCATTCAAGAGCAAATTGCCAACTTGAAGGACGAGCTGGCTCCGTTGAACTCCAAGTGGGAAGCGGACCGCAGTCGCGCCAACGAGCTTAAAAGTATCAAAGAACGCTTGTCTGATCTTGAAGCCAAAGCAGCCTCCGCAGAGCGTACAGGAGATTACGAAAAAGCGGCGGATTTAAAATATGGTGCCATCCCGGATCTCAGAGCTCACTTGGAAAAGATGACTCGAGAAGAAGAAGATCGAAAGGCAACTGTATTAAAGGATGATGACAGCTTGATCTCAGAAGTTGTCACGGTTCAAGACATTGCAGAGATAGTCGCCCGATGGACTGGCATCCCCGTCGCCAAGCTGTCCCAGACGGATCGCGAACGCTTGTTGAAACTTGATGAACGTTTGAAGGAACGAGTAATCGGGCAAGATGATGCCATCAATGAAGTAACAAACTGCATTCTTAGGTCCAAGGCAGGTCTTTCCCGAGAGAATCAACCCACCGGCTCGTTTATGTTCTTGGGAAGTTCAGGTGTAGGAAAGACTGAACTTGCAAAGGCTCTATTTTCGGAATTATATGATGGAGATGAGCGCCATCTCGTGCGCATCGACATGTCTGAGTATACGGAGCAACAGTCTGTGGCGAGACTTGTGGGGGCTCCTCCGGGCTACATTGGCCACGACGAAGGAGGTCAGCTCACAGAAGCTGTCCGTCGCAAACCGTACACAGTCGTACTATTTGATGAAGTGGAGAAAGCGCATCCAAGAGTGCTCACACTTCTCTTGCAGGTATTGGACGAAGGGCGCCTGACAGATAGCAAAGGGCGAACTGTTGACTTTACGAACACGGTCATCATCCTCACATCTAATATAGGCTCGCAGGAGCTCATCAATATTACGGAAGATTCCGACGAAGCCAGAGCTAAGGCTCATCAGATTGTCATGGAGCAGGTCCGGGCTCGATTTCTTCCGGAATTCCTCAATCGGTTGTCGGCAATTGTTATATTCAATGCTCTCGGAACCTCGCAGCTCGAGAAGATTGTTCAGAAGGCAATGATTGGTGTTAAACGACGACTGGCGTCAAGAGGAGTCCAGGTTATTCTTGAATCGAGTGGTGCCAGGGCCGTATTGGAAGCCTCCTATGATCCCAGCTATGGTGCTCGTCCCGTCGAGCGCTATCTTGAGAAGACAGTAGTTACTACCCTCAGTCGAATGTTGATTAGCGGCGAACTTAGCAGTGGAACAATTGTTCACATTGAAGCAGATGATGCTTTCTCATCGGATGACGAATCCATGGATGAGTGCGGCGTTCCTGTGAAGAAGAAAGCCAAGACCCCAGCCAAGTTAAGATTCCGAATGGAAGGAGAAGTTATCACTGAGCCGCTTACTTCTCCGGCTGAATTATATATTTAGATTACATGGAATGTAAAGTAGATAAAAACAGATTAGATTTGCAACAAGTAAAATAATACTAAACGGAAACGACATTCGAATTTGCTTTTCAAATGTACTAGCCCCAAAGTTGTTGCTTTCACCGTCATCTTTAGAGCGCCCAAAAAATATGCTTCTAATCGCTGATCGATAGAACACTTTGCTCACTGCTAACTGATGATGTTGTCTTTGCAACCGCAACATCCGACGAGATCAGCAATTTGTGTCTGACTGGTCCTAAGGGCATGAATGTAAACAGAGGATGCTGGATCAACATGATATTTTGTTTTTGGCTTCCTGTATACGGCCCAATATTTAAGAAAATCGGCACAAGATCGTCCCTCGCTGTTCCTGCATTTTTTCTTCCACTCTTGGCATCATCTTCGGCATCCTCGAGAGATTGCGCGTGGTGAACTTCAATAGCAGTCTTTAAGTCAGCTTTGATGCTCTCCTCCGTGATTTCCTTTTTCTCCAGCATGCGGACCATTTTCTCTGCCGCGCTGTCATCGAGGCGAAGCTTCTTCTTGATGGGCGACTCCCGGGCGTCGCCTTCATCGTCAGAACTCTCTCCTTGACGACGCTTGCGGGCACGCATACCCTCGAGTAAGCCGAACAGTGCTTGTCCAACATTCGGGATATATTTGACCAACCGGGACTTTCGCTCTTTGATATCACGCAGAGCATTTCGCTTCGTCAGATGCGCCTTCAGTTGATTGCAACAGCTCTGAAGAGCACGTTTGACCGACTGCTGAATCTCAGTTATGTCGTCCCCAATGTACTCTTTGCCCGTTCCCTTGTAAGGAATCTTGGTTGACACGAGAGACACAAAGACACCAATCTTGTCGCGTTTGTGATCTATTTTGTAGTTGGACCAGCGAATCTTGGTTTGGGCAACACGAGTGGAAACGTCGGCGCCTCCTTCAAATAATAGCGGAATGCGGTTGGCAAATCGTACTACTGTGATTCCCTCCTTGGCAATTTCATTCTTGCCACCCAGAGCAATGCCACACTCGACAATAAAGGGGTGGCCTTCGTAGGCACCTGGTTTGTCGCGTGCTGTTGCAATCATGGTAGGTTCCAAGACTTTGCGGATGCCCAAATTCAAATTGTACTCTCCCAGTGGCGACAAACACGATCCATCGGGTGCTTTGAAGAGCTGGACACTTCGTAGAAGCTGAACCAATTTCGTAATTTGTTTGTCAGTCAACTTTGAAGGATGCATGGATTCATCAAAACCCTGTCCCAATTCGGCAATCAATCGCTTAGCCAAGGATGACGGAACAGAACTTAATTCACTGGTAAGAAATTTGACGAGAGTATTGGTTTTTGTTCGTTCCAAAAGTTGCTGTACCAACAAGTTGTTGACACTGCTGGGATGGTGCTTGATTTCGCGGGGAGGTTGAGGCATTTGATCCGATCGCCGATCGTACCGAATCGACATATCCTTACGTTTAGGATCCGACGCGTTAGTATACGTCATTTCCAACTTGGCATAGGGTGTGATGATTGCCAACTGTTGAAGATACTGCACGATGCGTGACTTGTAGGTGGTCCAGTTTCCCGCAATCAGCAATTCCATTTCGGTTCCTATCCATCCTTCTGTATTGTTTTTCTGGGTATGTTCTATGATACGTGGACAGTTCTTGTAGATATCAATGTCCAAGACACAATGACTGATTTTCGCTGGAGTCTTGGCGGTCTTGGAAAGACGATGAGCTGTCTTAATTCGAATCGGTACACCCGTACTCTTTTTTGACCAGATCAAGGCCATTTTCGCTCCCAATCCAAATTTGCCCCGAGTCTGCCGAACCCCGTACTTGCTGGAACTGAGAACACGACCGAGCATGTTCGGGATATCATCGTGGCGCATTCCACAGCCATTGTCTCTCACTTTTATACGAAAATAGCCTTCCTGGGGTGCTTTTTTTCGACCGCTTTTGTCAACATCCTTGCCATTGGTCGTACCACCACCACCTGCAGTTGACGTAGTTACAGAAGTTTCTGCTGCAATGCCGCCACTACCACTACTAGTCTTACGTGAATTTTTCTTTTGAAACAATTCCGCATCCTTGCTGGTTGCTGCTGATTTTTTAGTCACTCCGTGCAGGATGTTGAATTCGGACTGTGTAAATTCCTCTACTGACACGGAAATTGAGGGCAGTTCATGAATGGACTCACAAGCATCCAAACTATTTTCCATTAACTCGCGAATACTCGTGTACAAAGATTTTCCCAAATTGTCAAATCCAGCAATCGACTGATTCTCTACGAGTTTTTTTGAAAGAAAAAGAATTGTATGCAAGTTTATTAGAGCAAGTAAGTGTCGAAGAAGTTCTTGTAGAAACAACGATCATCCAAAAACGTACCTGCAAAGAACTCAGCTGGAGATTTAGAGACTTGCACTTCTCCTGCTCCTCCTGCTTTAGAGGCTTTGCTTTTGCCGGCCATGATTTGTTGGTGCGATGGATAGAAAAGACGGTAATAATGTATACGGACGGTCGTTGTTCGTTGTGAAAATAATAATTATATCAATGGATATATGTAGATAGTCTAGTAGATAGGGTCGAGAGGGAATTCCAGTATTTTTTGTCATTGTTTTTGTTTTAACTTTAACCCTAAAAGATTTGTTTGGAAACCTGCAATTCATCAATCCAGGTACTGTACTAGACTAGCTAGTACTACTCTGGAAAAGAACAATCTCGATTTGAAAGGGTGAGTCAATATAAGGTGGACAACCAGGCAATTTCCCTGGAAACTCGCTGCGCACTGAGATGCCAAGTAGAGTTTCTTAAAGCGAGCTTCGCCAAGAAAAGCTAAGGAGCAGGGTGTAGGCCGAAAGTTTGCTTCCAATGCCGTGCAACAGAGGTGCGTGACAGTGGTAATTATTTCTTCATAGACGTTCCTACTTAGCAGTGCGCGGTGGTTCAATTTGCAGCGAAGCGCTGCAATCAGAAGAGAAAAAAGACTGGCAAGTTACCAATCTCCAGGGGTGAGGAAAGAAATCTACAAGGGACTGTAAGAACAGCAGAATTGCTCCCATTGGATGATATGACTTAAGCGTTTTGGAACGTTGCTGCTCTATTTATCAGCTAGCTAAAACATGAAGTCATTTGAAAAAAACGAGTAAAGATATTCAACCTTCAACTAGGTGCTACTACGATCATAGTTGTAGAGTACAGGAGAAAACTGTTATTACTTGAGAGGCATCATCATGATTGATCAATTGCGATGGTGATACGCGCAAGTGTCGACAATCCACCAAGTATGGCCACACCTGCCACCAAACTAATCCAGTATTGGTCGTGTCGTTGCTGTCGACGGCGGGCTTTTTCGATAGCTGTTATTTCTGCTTTGTCTCCTTCTGATGGCTGTCCCTTTGCAGTGGCTGGCTTTGTTGTTTGAGCATTGCCGCTTGAAGTCACTGCTTCTAAGGACGATCGTTTTTCTCGGGAAACTTTCAAGACTTCTAACAGATTGTGATCGCGTGCAGACAGTGTCTGCATGAGATCCAAAGCATGTTTGAATGGTTTCTTGGGACCATCCACTGCCTCTGCTGCAATAGGATTATCACCTTCCAATGGAATCTGTTGAAATGGATTTACATAATTTTGATGTTTGTTCCAGACTTTCCAAGCATCCTTCTGAGTAGCAGTAGTAGCAAAGTAGGCATCGTAAATGCGTTGAAAATATTGGACGATTTTGGGAAAATCGGCCAAGACGAGTACCAAATGAACATCACAGAGAGCTTCGGCCAAATGAGACCACAACAAGGCATCCACCAGGGTGGGTTCAGGTGTGCCGATCAGATAGTCATGCTCGCTATCAACTTGAGACAATTGTTGTTCTATAATTTCATATGCCTTGCAAACTTCCGCTTTGGCCTCTTCTACCGAGATTTGTTTGTTGCCACACGCTCCCCGTAACTCTTTTCTTGCCAGGACACGTTCGCTCCAGGCTTGGTAGAGACCCCGTATGGTAGGGAATCGGTCGTAGATGGTTTGATTATTATCATTATTGGTGGTGGTAGTGGTGGATGAAGACTTTGTTTTGCGTTTGCTGGACTCAAGGCACTGTTTTCGGTAGACTTGATGCCATACAGTTCCATCTTCGTACCGCAGTATCATCAGACAGGTATGTAATTTGGTAGTAATCATTAGGGACAATAATTTGGAAAGGGCCTGTTGGGTCTTGTCTCCGCATGCCTGCAACGAGGCATCCAAATCGACCCCCTTTTCGTTTTGAAGATAATTGAGAATCGAATTTTCTTGGGACAACAGGGTAACTGGAAACTGTTCTTGAGCAGTTGCATTCGATTCAGGTGTAGATCCCTTACCGAATACATCGTTTGAGGAAATCGAAAATCGAGGATGTCGTCGGCCAACTAAAATAGGAACACGCGAGGTCGTTGTCGTGTCGTCTGTACTACCAGTGATTGTGGTTGTTGGTACCAAATCTCGCAGAGCCGGGAGAGGTCCCGTAGATTCGTGAGATGCATACGAGGTATTGACCACAATGTGTGGAATATCTGCAATACGGAGCACTAATTGCTCGAACCAAGCTGGACGGTATTGTAGAAGAGTCAATGGAATATTCGGAAACAGTCGGGATGCTTCGTCGTCGGACGGTAAACTGAGCAAAGAAATAATAATATGGTAAGAAAGTAGAGGAGTACAGTGTACAGTAAAGCGACATTAGTATCCTGAATCAAAACACATATGTATGTTGGCATACCTGTCCATGACATTCTCTTCCAAGGCCCACATTTGTTCATCATCCAGTTCGTTTTCGGAGGCACCCCAAACTTCTGTCCAACCCAAGGTGCGTTTCGCAGTCGAGTGCTCGTCGCGACCATCCGACTCTAAATTGCAAACAGATGTCGCCAATTTCGATTGAATAAGGAGAGATGCTTCGCTGACCATCGCTGCAGAGACGTATAAGGTTTAACGACAATAGGTGATTGCTGTATGTGATACTAAGGCAGAGTTTTACTTCGTTTTAGGTGTGTTGAAGCAAGTGGAGGTGTAGTCTACTGGGTAGTGGTGGATAGATGTTTGATGATTATGATGATAGATGCTGATGATAATGATGCAGTAGATAAAAGTGACTCAAAAAAGATTTGAGTCGTGTATTTTGCGTCATCAAAGAACAGACGCCAAAATCAACAGACACTTACTACTACTACTCTAGCTAGCTAGCTAGAGTACTCAGAGAAGCTACTAGTACTAGTGGACTAGTAGTAGAGTCTACTAGCTAGTCCTAGTAGTACTAGCTAGTAGCAATAAACAGCAGGCAAACCACAACACTACTACTACTAGTAGCTACTAGTAGACTACTTTACTACTACTACTAGTAGTAGACTACTAGCTTGTGACCTAGTAGTAGAGTAGTAGACTTCTGCTCTCCACAATGCCGGAAAAGCACAAGATATTATTATTATGATATCATTATTCTCGAGTATTCCAAATTTTCAACACGAGAAAAGACCATGATTTTCCCCCGGAGAGCAATATCGGCACCATGTTTGGTGCTTCCACTCATTTTCTGTATATTCGACACGCAATGCCATGGATTTATCCAAAAGCACAACCTACTAGTACGTCCTCCTTCGTCCAGAATTCTTTTACACTCATTTATAGCTACCACTGGTGGAAACAATGATAATAACAATGACGAAGATCATCGTTTTCGACGACAAGCCATCATGGATCGCAATGATGCTAGGACATGTGTCAAGTCTTTCTTAACTCAACGTAGCATCCAATCTTTCATATTCTTGTTGGAAGAATGTCGGGATCCGCACTCTGGCAAATGGATTGAAGACTTTTTAGAGCTACCTTCGTTGCACAGTTTTCACGGAACGGGGGCTTTCAATTTCGATCGATTTCCAACTTGGGATTCCGTTCTGTTGGAAATGATGCGACAACCCAAAGGTATCATTTTTTCATGACATTGTTCTCAGTGTGTCTGTTTGTGGATGAGATGTCCACCCATTTATTGTTTAAATAATTGCTGGTATCTCATATCTCATACCTCATACGAGTACTTTTTTCGCTTCATATTCTATATTTTCTTCTTTTAAAAAATGACAACCACAAAAAAGACCAAATCATTGTATCGGCCAAACGTCGTGGTCGTGGACACGGCGGATGGAGCAAACACAATCCTCACTTGGAAGAACGCTGGGTAGAATTTCCTATCGATATTGAACCTGCATCTCTGGCCCAACGAATCATGTCGGTGAGAGGGCAAATTTCGAATGAATTTATACAAGATTTGGACATTGTTATTTCCGCCAACAATCAAATTCTTGATTCCTATTTTGAACACATCAAAAAGCAAGGTAGCGACAGTAACACAAGGACTAGTCAACAGCAGCAGCAGAGTCCACAAGAATTGGCATCATCCTTTGATCGCGTGACATCGTACGTCTTGAGCAGCAATATGGAATCTTCAGTGGCCGCGTCCAGTCCCTTTCGGAAAGGAAACTTTGATTTACTATACAATCTGTGCACGCAGCGTAGCATTCACGACTTTTTACGAGAACTACAAGATGCCGGTGGTGACCGCGAAGTGTCCTTTGCGTGGCTGCGCGACTTTTACACGGAACGTGTCAAAGATTTCTTTGACGGAGATCAACCCTACGGTCGAGCCGACGATTTCATCGAGGCCATGCTGTTGACGCCACCAGCAGTCCGTGATTTAGGTACGAATCGTGAAGGCAAATCTGTGATTGGTTTGATTGACCCGTTGGGATTGGCAGAAAGCATCATTGCCAGACGTACCGATATTGCTCATGAATGGAAAATTGCCCTGGGAGAAACCGCTGTAGATCATATGCAACTTCAAAAGTCGTTGTTGGAAAGAATGATGGGCAAACCCGTGGAAGCCTTTCGACAGGATGCCAAAGATAGCCAGCAGCAGCAGCAGCTTGGCGATAGTGCTGGACGACCGTCCTTCGACTAATCTGTCCTAAACATTGCAAATTGGTCGCTTATTACTGTAGATTGATGAATTATAGACAGAATAATATGCATGGATGATGTATGATGTATG
>Ga0100392_1000656_pt1 | contig 31983 bp, 19 predicted proteins | sample CryGeymeta201516_FD_81548 | JGI IMG/M metagenome (GOLD analysis project Ga0100392, IMG submission 81548) | Groundwater microbial communities from Crystal Geyser aquifers in Utah, USA - Crystal Geyser metaG 2015-16 | ecosystem: Environmental > Aquatic > Deep subsurface > Groundwater | place: USA... | reverse complement strand
GTCGGCCCTAGTAAATTGCCGAGTTTCTCCAAACCACCCTACCTAGCCAAACGTAGCCCTAGAGAGCTGGCATAGTCGAGAGAACGCGGTAGCGTTGGCTCGATAGTACTATCACGATTTAACCCTATTCCTTTACGGGACGACGTCATGGCTGGGCAGAAATCTCAATTACGGATGAAAAATGACAAGGGACTCATTTTCACGGCAGTCCTCATTATTTTTAATGTCCACCATGAAGACTCAACCAGAACAACCGCATTCTCCAAGTGCAGCAGCAGCAGCAGCAGCAGCAGCCAGGCCACCCGTCATACCAATAGAACCATCGTTGGATCCGTACTTGTCTAAATTAGAACGATTCGAATTGTTCCAAACCAATCAATGCTACTATTTGATTGGGTGTAACAAAGCCAATACACAATATCGTGTCTTGACATTTGATCGGACCTTGATTGAACGTCCTGCTGCTGCTACTACAGCTACTGCTACTGCTGTTGGCGGTGGGGAACGTACCGGTAATAATGGCGAGGATGCACCCTTTTCACCACAGCAACAGTACCAGCACACGTCTCAAGCATCTTCTTTTCCGACTGCGAACAATCAAAGCAATCAAAGCAATATTCGTAAAGCCCACAGCAATGTCAGTGCCACAGGTGCACAGGCAGCAGCAGCAGCAGCGGCAGCAGGAAGAAGAGGAGGAGATTCGTATCAGCAACAATCAGATGCTTCCACAAGCCAAACGCAAACGCAACAACAACAACAACAACAACACAGCGAAGGAGCGCACAGTCACAATGCCAAACCAACCTTGAGGCCCTTATCCGACTTTTTACGAGAAGATGATCACGTGTACAGTCAAGACGAAATTAAAGACTTGTTGGATATGATTCACGATGGTAATCGGTTGGGTGGTGGGATCGATCGATCCACCGCAGCAGCATCGACCGATAATACTGCTAATAACAATAACAACAGTAATAATAATAATAATGCAAACGGTAGTGGTGGCGGCGGACTAAAACCGATTGTGAGAGCCTACGGGGTTGTGTGTCTCATTAGATTTTTGGACTGCTATTATTTGACGTTGATTACAAGACGTGCCAAAGTTGGAAGCATTGGTGGAAACGGCATTTACACCATCAAGGGCACAGAGAGCTTTCCGCTCAAACCGAGGAGTGCCTCCAACGAGGCAAGCGAAGATTATTACGCAAGTCAAGCCGATCCGTCGAGCGTGCTGTTGAGCATGTGGAATCGCGGGAAACGGCAAATTGGACTGGGTTTGACGGGGCGGGAAATTGCCGAATTGCGATATCAAGGGCTCTTTCAGGTCATTAATTTGACGCAACATTTTTACTTTTCGTACACGTACGATCTCACGCGAAGTCTGCAGGAAAATTTCTTGAGCAGTACTGCTGCCGCCTTTCCTCCTCCGCCCTTCAAGGACATGTACGCGTGGAATTACTTTTTGACGCGCGAATTAGAAACATGCCTCGCTTCGCTCACAAGTTATCATTGGGTCATGCCCATCATTCATGGAGCCTTCGTCCAACGCAAGTTGAACGATTATGGACGATCTCTTAATCTTATACTAGTAGCGAGGCGATCTCGACATTTTGCCGGAACCCGATATTTGAAACGCGGTGTCAATGAACAGGGCAAAGTAGCCAACGATGTTGAACACGAACAAATTTTACACGACGAAACCAAATCAGCCTCTGCGGGAACATTCAGCTCGTATACACAAGTCAGGGGATCAATCCCCACGTTCTGGACTCAAGAAAGTTCAGTTACAATGCCGAAACCACCCATCGAGTTGTCGCGTGTGGATCCTATCTATACAGCAACTCAATTGCATTTTCAAGATTTGTTTACTCGGTACGGGAGTCCCATTTGTGTCTGGGATTTGGTCAAACAAAGTGAAAAGCGAGAACGCGAAGTAAGGGTGGGAAACGAATTTCGACATGGCATAGATTACATCAATACGAGTATTGATGAAAATCACAAAATCCGGTATTGTATGTCCTCGGGTTGTTGGCGTTTTTTTTTTCATTCTATTTTGTTGTTGCTATTGTCACAGCCTGGCATCTCAGCCATTGCTGTTTTGGTTCTGTACATTGCAGGTGCGTTGGATTACAGCCACATTTCCAAGCATCGAAACCTTGACGTGAGTACGTCTCTTAATGAGGTGGCCACGTGGGCCGTTAATCAAACGGGCTTTTTTTGCTCGCACCCCAAATGGAAAATACTCGAAGGCGGTAGAATCGAACCATTTGACGAAGAGAGTGCCCAAGCAGCTGCCTTGCTAACGGAACAGCTTGGTGTGCCAGTGTTTCCTATGGAGCAAAAGGTAAGGGATCAATGATTGTGAAGATGGAGATTGCTCAGTTGCTTCCTGTATCTATTTCACATGATTAACGTTCCTTTATATATATATATTGAATGAAGGGTGTCCTGCGAACCAATTGTATCGAGTACGTTGAATAAACTATGCAGTTGAATGTGCCGGCTGCAGACAGTTTCTACCAAGAATTTGACTTACCATTTGCCTCAATTATTGTCACTGACTGCAGTTGTTTGGATAGAACGAATGTCGCTCAATTCAGTGCTGGGGTGGAAGCCATAGAGCAACAACTCGTGGTGATGGGCATCCGCTCAAGTGCCAAGCTCGATTCGACAGCTAATATTGTTCGTGTCTTGATTGACATGTATGTAGATATTGGTGACAGTATTGCACTTCAGTACGGAGGTTCCGAAGCGCACAAGAAAGTTAACACTGAAAACTCGCCCTCAACGATAGTGGGACCGATGGGAAAGGTAAACTATCAGTATTTTGATACGTCGGAACACCTTTTGATTTTACAGTATCTTATGCGACTTATTGTTTCTCCCCGGGGTCAATCTCGCCAATCATTAGCACAAAGAACTCCTAACATCCATTCGAAGATACTATAGGTGAGCAACCTTTTCTCAACTTAACCCAGATATCGTCTTGGCTCCTCTTGTCAATCTAACACGGAATATTTTGATTGCTTCCCCCACCTGCAGTAATGCTTTCACAGACCGTCTGAAACAAGATGCTATGTAAGATTCAGCATTATTAGAATAGTCACACCTCTCCTGACTTGTCGAGGACAATGCCTCAATACTAACTCTGTGTCATTGTTTCTATCATTACAGGAATCTCTTTTTGGGATATTATGTTCCCTATCGGTAAGACTAGAGAATCAATACTGTCATTATTTTTGCATGACCGAGTACCTCTCACATCTTCTTTTCTGGCAGTCACACCACGGCCCTTTGGGACTTACAGGACGACTTTTACTTGCATAATTACCATGTGAAAACTGGAAAAGGTACGATGCATTCCATGAGTACCTATCAAAGAGCCTTCGGTGTAGATTGGCAAGATGATGCACTCATGAATGGGTCCCAGCGAAACTTGATGAAGACAACGTCGAGTACTGCCAGCCTACGATCAGCAGATCGAAGTCATTCCAGGGATTCCGCCAAGTCACGCGAAGGAAGTGAATCCAACCGCATAGCCAACGTCAGGATGAGATGTGTAGCCCAGAATAAAGCTCTCTCGGTGTGGTGGAAAGCCGCGATACAAGCCAATATCAAATCTCGAATGTGGATGCAGCTGGGAAGGAGCCCAGCTGAGTCAATGTTGCCACCTCGTTTTGAACGCTTGTATCAACCGGAGAAAATTGCCCAATTTGACAGATTCTTTGCTCGTGCGTGGGCAACTCCTGTGAGGCGAAGCCACTCTGCGCAGCACTCGAAAGGATCATCGGACGATGAGACTGGTTTCCGTGATTTTCGCCGAAATATATCGACGCAACGCGCATCGAGCCAAGCACCGCAAGACCCGTACACTTCGGAATCCAGTCAAGAAAGCAGTCCACATATCACCATGGCTCTAGATGACTTTGCTCATTCCTACGGCCTTCAACCCCTTTTCAAACCGACGCTGAAGAGCTTTGTTAAGCACTATGATATCAAACAAGGGAACGGTGGTGTCTCACGACGATTTGCGGGTGGTAAGAGACCTGCGTGCTATTGATTTGCCATCAATATTGGCGTCCCTTCAATTGTGTTTGGCCTCACAGATTGTCTTACTCTTTGCTATCAGGCATATCGCCGCCTTACTTGGGCCACATAGGAGCAGACAAGGAAGAAGAAGTGCCACCGCTAGAATACCAACACTATGCCGAGCCACCAAGCGAAAATTTTTCGTTGTACCGGCCAGGGAAAATGGAAGAGTTCGAAAACATTCTGCGCGACTTCTCTCTGAAAGCGGACGAGGTTGGTGCTATTCGCAAAGTAGGTTGCACGGCTTTTTCTTTATAGGTGCATATTTCAATTTTATGACTGTTGACTTACACATTGCTTTTGCTTCCCCGCCAAGCTCTCCGAGTCGGCTCATATTGGTAGCACGATACAGTCTGGTCCCTACAGGGGTCTTTCGCAGGACGAATCAGCCATCGCAACCGCGACGCTTGTACACGAGCAGTTCAACGCCCTTGAAAATATGCGATCTCGGGGTGATTTATCACCAGAAGGAATCTCGTTGGTCGACTTGGAGCTAAAGAGACGGGGTCTTGATGCCTTGGGCGTCCGTGATACAGTTGCAGCTGGATGGGAACAGTACAATATGTCGGAAAAGGCATATTCGGAGTTCTTGCAGTCTCCTACTACTTGTCGACGCAGCGACCTAACAACCGCCAGCTCTCTGAACCTGTATGCTTCCTTGTTTGACGAAAACACTCAGTTATCTGTTTCGGATTTAATTTTCATGCTGGGTAGAAAGCCAGCAGAAGCTGCTGCAGAACCAAAGACCAAACCACTCAAATATTCAGAAGATAAGGCACCCTTTATAGAAAAGGCGGCACAGATGGGAATGCCCATTGTTCCCCACAAGGAAGTCATGAAAGGCAAGTCCCCCCCACTATTCCACTTTGAAAGGGAACGACAAGTACCAACTGGTTTCGAACAAATCAACGAAGATATGTTTGCGCGGCATGACAACAAATTCATGGTGTTCAACGGACCTGGTGTGGCCTGCTGGAAAGGCACGGAGCCTGTGACCAAAGTCAGTCGCATGGAAGATGACTTGCTTTTGTCATTTTAATTTAAAATAAACGCTCACGAGAGGTTCAGTCACAAATTGAGTCAAATGAGATTCTCACGCAGCTGCTTTCAAGCTTCCTCAACCTAGTAGTAGCTCGATAGTCAAACTATTTAGCTTGGGTTTAAAGAGCTGTAAAGTTCATCGACGCATAAACAAGAGGCTTACTGCTGTATTCAAAATGCCGTTTTGTGGCTTTTGGGGGAAGACGGAGTAAGCCGGAAGCAAAACTTTGGAACCGTACGATGCATTTCTTCGGATCTGCACAGTGTTCAGACCTATACTAGCCCCACAAGCCTGGTTGACGCCGAGCAGAACGGCCTACGTGGGGAGGGCAAGCCTTCTTTAAGTAGGCTAATAGTAAGGCAGCGGTTATCTGGAGGCGCGTACCTCGTTAGTAGTAGCACACTCAGTTTGACTCAGCTTGAGAAACTTCCAAAACATCGAGTTGAACGAAAGGGATCCACGTTTTAATGCCAGCGTTTCCCAAACTTGTGCGAATTCACCAACGATGCAAGCTCTCGAGACTCCAATGTTGAGTAATTTTTAACTGCCACCTTTTTGAAGCGCGCTAAAGTTAGTCCTTTGGCTCCGCCCCTCCCCAGCCACCTATTGTGTTGAAGTCCAAGGTCAGAGCAATTCAACTCCATTTTCAATATTGGCTCAGGTGCAGTGTACGCCGCCAGCGTTCAGACAGTCCTGTCCGTGCCCCAGTGCATGGGCGCCTGTCTTCGTGCACTCAGACTTAGGATAATCCCATGATACTACTACTAGCAGGCTTCTCATCCAAGTTGAGTGCCCAGCGTAGTACTCTAGCTAGGCAGTACTCTAGAGTCTACTGCCCCTAAGCTACCACTCGTCGTAGTATTCTACTACTAGTAGACTAGTGTACGAAAAAGAAACTTGGGAGCAAGCTACTACTAGTAGCTACTAGCTAGTCTACTACTCTAGTCTACTACTGTAGCTAGTACGGTTGAAATTTCAATTGCTGCCGTCACAGGAGGGACTCGCGCAGGGCAGGTCGAATCTTTATTGAATATCATGGAAGTTTGACATGCAAAGTTCAAGATTTTCACACCACATACTTCTTAGAATTGACATAGCGAAGCCGACATGACGAATCATAGAAGTCTTCATCTTGCCATAACTTTCAAATAGAAAGACTTAAATTCCCTCGATATTTCTTTTAATTCATCATGGTGAAATGCGCAGTAAATGGTTTCGGCAGAATCGGACGTCTTGTCTTTCGATATGCCTGGGATGATCCCAGTCTTGAAATTGTTCATGTGAACGATCTTTGCTCTTGCGAAAGTGCTGCCTATTTGTGTCAGTACGATTCCGTACATGGAACTTGGGAGAAAAAGGTTGAACAAACTGAAGATGGCAAGGGTTTTACTGTTGACGGAAAAGTGGTATCGTTTTCGCAGGAAAAGGACTTTACTAACATTGACTTCGCAGGTATGGGAGTAGAGCTTGTGATGGAGTGCACTGGAAAGTATCTCAAGATCGCAAATCTCTCTCCGTACTTTGACAAATGCGGAATCAAGCAGGTGGTAGTGTCTGCTCCAGTAAAGGAAGAGGGTGCTCTTAACGTTGTTTTGGGTTGCAACAACCATCTCTTGAGTAAAGACACAAAATTGGTGACTAATGCATCCTGTACCACCAATTGTCTTGCCCCCGTGGTGAAGGTTATCCAGGAGAATTTTGGAATCAAGCATGGTGGGTTCATTGTTGGGTACTTTTCTTCTGTCAACTGAGTGCTTGTATCTGACATTTCTCCTTCTTTATGACACTTTCAATACAACGAATGTAACAGGCTGTATTACCACCATTCACGATGTCACTGGAACCCAAACTTTGGTGGACATGCCCAACACGAAGAAAAGTGATCTTCGTCGTGCTCGGTCCGGTATGGTCAATCTCTGTCCTACATCGACGGGCAGTGCTACAGCCATTGTCGAGATATATCCTGAATTGAAGGGAAAGCTCAATGGATTGGCTGTTCGTGTGCCACTTTTGAATGCTTCCATTACGGACTGCGTCTTCGAAGTCAACAAGACGGTCACGACGGAAGAAGTCAACGCTGCCTTGAAAAAGGCCTCCGAGGAAGGACCATTGAAAGGCATTTTGGGCTTTGAGACGAAGCCTCTTGTAAGCACAGACTACACCAACGATGTCCGATCCTCTATCATTGATGCCTTGTCCACCCAAGTTATTGATGGAACCCTTATCAAAATTTACGCCTGGTACGACAACGAGGCGGGATACAGCAAGCGCATGGCGGAACTCTGCAACATTGTGGCAGCTACAAACATTACTGGCACTGAACCCAGTTTCAAGTACGAATAGAGCACGTGTTAAAAATCTATGCATTTTGTTTGGCGGTGATCAGATTATTATTTGTCCATCGATGAAAGATGATGAAATCAGCGAAACGAAAGATTCCGCTCCTCCTGTATTCTTTAGTGGGCAACGATACTGGAAGGAAATAAAAGCGAAACGTTAGAAGATGGTACAAGCGCATCTGCATATCAGAAGTTGGTTTGCTTGGCTAGTTCTAGGTTCTAAGAGTAGTTGAGTAGACTAGCAAAACTTGTGAGGGCAGTACTATTAGCTAGTTGTCGATAGCAGGAGGAAGAATGTTGTCATCCACTAAATAATTGGGACGCAGATTGTTCCATTTCAGCATTATAATCCACCCAGGCATTAATTTAAAATCTTTTGACCACGTACGACTTGAAAAGATTGACACCCAAAGATCTTTGTTTGGAACATCAATATGTCCGACAGTAGTAGCTAATGTTGCCTCCGATGGCAACTAGCTAGTCTACTACTACTAGCTAGCTAGTCTACTACTGCTGTACCTGGTACCTGGTAGTCATGTAATAGTAGCTACCTGGTACTACTGGTAACTAGTTAGTAGAAGTGTAGTACCTGGTATATCACACATCAAATACAAAATAATCCGTACCAGGTACCCTGTAGCCACTTGTGCTTATTCTTCTGTGGACTTTTATCACGTTCAGAATCATCCAAAGATGAAGATTACTTGCTTCGCCACTTTTTTGCTTTTGCACGGTTCCCAAGCCTTCGCTCCGTCGTCGACTACCACGAGTACCGGCATCCGACAAACCACGTCGTTGAGTGAACGGCATCGAGAAGAACAATCCGAGAGTATCGTTGATGGATGGTTTGGTCCTGCTGTTGCTGCTCTGGCAAGTTGGACGCTGGCTGCTCAATTGGCCATGGCTGCAAATCCCATGGTCAACCCCCAAATCTACGGTAGGTTACAATTGCTGAATATTTGTTGGCTACAACATACATGCTTCTTGATGAAATAATAGTAATCAACGTTTTTGTGGGGGCTTATCCATGATGCATGCACAAAAATACCTAAAGAAACTGATGCACTCTTTTCTCAAATGTTTTGTGAAACAGACGCTCCAACGCAGACTGTCGATGCCCCCTCGCTTGTTCTCTCGGCAGCTATAGAGACTATGGACTTCTCTATGCCTTCTTATTCTAAAACGTTGGAAGGAGACACCACCGGTGTAAAGCAGGCTCCTGGTATTCCATCGTTCAACCCGTCCTTTACCTTTGGTATTAAGGAAGACAAAGAAGAAACTGCTGCACCAGCTGCTGATACCTCCGCTGCAGATGAGAAGGTCAGCAAGGCAGATGAGAGAGCAGCCGCTGAAGCAAAAAAAGCGGAAGAAAAGGCAGCAGCCGAAGCAAAGAAAGCAGAGGAAAAGGCTGCCGCTGAAGCAAAAAAGGCGGAGAAGGAAGCTCGTCGCCTGGCAGAAATTGAAAAGCAAAAGGAGGCTGTGGAACGAGCCAAACAAAAGGATGCTGATAAGGCTACCGCCGCTCCTGCGAAAGTGGACCTTCAAGAAATGCCTGATGTATCATCATGTGAGTTTTGGAATTATTTCGTTGCTTATGTTCCCTACATGTCGTTCTATATTTTCTTCTAACCTTCTTACCCTGAAATGACTTGTCGTCAAATCCTTTCTAAACGGTCCACAGTCTCGGTCCCGAAGATAGAGGCTCCTGATGTCTCTATTCCGAAGTTTGAAGTTCCTGATGTCTCTATCCCGAAGTTTGAAGCTCCTGATATCAAGATTCCAGACATGCCCAAATTTTCCATGCCTAAACTAGATCTTCCAGATAAGCCTGATATGCCGGCGTGTAAGTATGTAGTTGATCACTTTCCTTTCAATTGCTTGCTTTTCTGATTCCTCTCTAACTGTTTACGTTGACTTTCTTGTGTACCGCGCGCGAATCGAATGGTTATTGCTTTCTAGTCTCAGCACCCAGTGCCCCTAAGTTTGATGCACCATCATGTACGTTTCAACTTTCTTCGGACCGTTGTACGAGTCCATTTATTCAATACACTTACACTAACACCTGTTGTCATCACTTGGCGATTGTATACTTTCAGTCTCGGCACCCAAATTTGAAGCGCCAAAAATGCCTTCAGTGTCCATGCCATCGTTTGACACGCCGAAATCTAGCGGGGGTTATGATTTTGATGCTCCTGCTGCCGCTAGTAGCGGCGAAGATGTTGAGCCACAAGAGGTTCGAGATGAAAGAGCGAGAGCAGCTGCATCTGAGTTCAGATCTGCTGATGATGAAGCTAAGGTTTGTTCATTCCATCTATTTGTGTGCTTACGTCAGAACGAATGCAGTTACTCATTCATTCCTCTATCTTTCTACGCAGGAGGCCGAAAAAAGAGCAAGATCTCTTCGAGAAATTGCCAATGCGAAAAAGAAGACAGCAAAGGAATTGAAAGATGATGCATGCAAGACTCGATTTGGTGGCAAATTCATTTGTTTCCGTCCATTGAATTCTGGATACTAAATAGAAATAGAGTGGCGTCATGTACACTCTTGTCACATCCCTTGCTGTAGGAAAGCAACTCAATTCTGAACGAAACTACGCAGTTTTCAGCACTTATCTTGTAGGAGCAAATTTTACGAACAGGATATTGGCGCTATTCTATAATATGTATGATCTGGAGAGTCAGTTGGGGAGTTGACCAATTTTAGAGCTCAAAAAGTCGCTAATCACAAGGAACATACCCGTGCTGTTGCTGTTTTCTACAATATTACGTTATAGTGTCTACTTCGCCATCAGTTTTCAATTCATACTTCATCAGAGAATTCGAGCCATGTCCTCTTCTGATATAATGTTGTGCTTGGGAATCATAAGCTTGGTCAGGATGTAAAAGATAAGCAGCAGCATTGCCGTCACCACCAACTTGAATTCCTCGGCCGTCATGCCCTCCTTCTTCCAATCCGATGTGGTCACCTTGACAACATAGTCCAACAATAGCATACCTTCTGCTTCGGATTGCTGCTGTACTTTTTGGTAAAATGATTTCTTTCTCAAATGATCAGGATCATTCGAATCAAACACGGATACCTGAAAGGCCCCATTCGTGTCGAGTGTCATCCCAACGTCTACGGGACGAAGGCCCGGATTGTTTTGATCTTGCAAAATGGCTTCTCGTTGGGGCGCCGACAATCGATGCAGCAAAAAAGTAAACTCACCCAACGGTTGATACAGTACTTCACCGACAGACTCTTCGCAATCAGGGTCCCCAATACGCTCCACTGCTACTACTGTAATTCCTTTTTGATCCAAATCTCCCACATAAAATGTGCAAAAACTCTTTGCCGGCAACGGTGAATCACGCGGCAATATTTCAACAAATCGTTGACTTCCAGAGCTACTCGTAGTTCCTCCATTAACCAAGACTCCAATAGCATGGGGAATCGTGTCCAACATCATGGCCGATCGAACTTCGTGCAATGGAATCTGTCGCGAAAGAATAGCCGCCTGTATAGCAGTTCCTTGGGCTACGGCACTCATAGCGTTGACGGAAACGCAAAGCTCCTTTCCTGGAAAAAATCGTTGCTGTAGCATGTTTCGAAGAGCTGGAACTCGTGTGGCTCCGCCAATTAAAATAACTTCGTCAATAATGTTGCTGCTGTTAACAGACAAAGTGCTATCTAGTTTGGAAGTATATCGATGCAACGTTCGCTCGATTAGTTGCGCCGTTCGTTCCAGTAGTGGCTGTATGGCAGTGTTGAGATCATCCTGTGTCAAATAAACTTCTCTGGTCTTGGGCGGTAATAATGAAACTACTGGCAACGTCACCTTGGTAGAGTCTTCCGGCAATTCATCATGATCCATATCACCACAAAGTTGTTCTTTTGCTTGTTGACAGGCACGCACAAGTGATTGCCGTTGTTGACTCGTGAGTTCTTGGTGGAGTTCTTTCCATGTCATTGTTGTTGCCGCCGTAGTAGTAACTGAGCTGCTACATGCTTTTTGCAGGACCATTTGATACAGAGCCTGGTCCATATCCTCTCCTCCCAATCGATTATCACCATCAGTTAGTACCACGTGAAGGTGGGAAGCTTCATTGTTAATATTTCTTTCATTGTGTGTCCGTTTGACGGGATCCACGTCATCACTGACAATGGTAATATCTGTGGTGCCTCCTCCCATATCCAAGACGAGCATGGCTTTTCTGTTTTCAATGGAAGCGTTGTTGCTGGAAGAAGGACCCACAAAGAGTCCATATGCCATGGCAGCCGCAGTCGATTCGGTCAAGGTCGATATTTGTCCTGCAAACCCAGCAAGACGAGCTGCTTCCTCGACCATCTTTCGCGATGTTTGTCCGAAATAGGCTGGAGCTCCCACAACCACATTTCGAATAGCAACTGTTTTGGAATCGGTTAGCGTGCAACCAGTCCCATCGAATCCAGGAACAACCATTTTTTTCTTGAAAATAGTCTGTTGCAAGTACGTTTGTGCCTTGATCCGGATCGCCCGCAACAAAAGGGCCGCCACATGTACGGGCCGTACATACAAGATCAGAATTTCTTCGTGACCGTCTTGCATTGTTGGAATTGTAATGGGAACTACCCAGGTACCATCTTCCGTTTCTTCGAGGTCAAACGGCAAGCTCTCACGAAAGTCGGGATCCAATTCTTTGAGCGGAGTCGTATCACAGACCCCAATCACTCGTTTGGTACTGGTCAATATTTGGCCAGCAGTAGCAGTTGGAAAGGTACCATCTACCAAACCTTTGTTTTGCAACGACTGTAGTAGAGCTGGATATCCCACAACTGCTCCGAAAGCTTGATTCCTGGCTGAAGACAAGAATGTTCGACTCGTTCCACGCAAATGCGGATTCCACTTGACAATATCTTTCCAGAGCAGATCATCGTTATTTTCTGGCAACGGAAAAGAACTCTGTTTTTTGTTGTTGTTGTTGTTGCTGCTGCTGCTATGGTTCGCGGTAATTTCTACGACGGAAGGAACGATGCGACCATCCTTTCGTCGCGTTTGCACAGGCGAAGCAATACCATGAAGACGTATCCATTTGGGTCGTCCACGAGTCGAATCCCAAACCGCACAAGTACAATTGGACGTTCCCAAATCAATTCCCATCCATATTCCGCCACCACTACCATCAACACCATCACCACCATTCTTTGAGCTGATAGAAGTCGTCGTCGTCGTTGTTGCTTCTAAAGCATCAGTAGTAGTTATTGTATCTTGGAGAATTTCATCCTTATGAATGAGTTCAAAATCATGGTCAACTGTATCATTTGTTGTTGATGTCGTCATGGTTGTTGTTGCTACCGCTAATTTATGCGTCTTTTCTAGGGTGTATTTCTTTGCGTTTGCGTGTGATGATGAGAATCGTGACAACTACTAGACACTCTGATGCTTTCGTCTTATTTTCGACTGTATTATTTTCTTCATTATGGATGAGTGGATGATGTGTGTGCGCGTGATGAGAAAGGAAAAAGAATGGGACAGCCAAAGGGGACGCACACTTAATTTAACAATCATTGAGACGAACACTTCTTCACTTGACCTTGACATCACCTACCATACCTCTCCTCAGTCTTGTTGGCGATTGGAAGGGATTGGAAGATACGTCAATGTTATCTTCATGACGGTTGATGAACATATCTACTTACTTTCGTCGATTGGTGTCATTTTTTAATGGCAAGCACATCGTATCGAACAAAAAAATAATAATTTATTTATTTCTCGCTCATCTACTCAATACTGTACATCTTTATTCGGGCCTCACAAGCTGGAAAGCAAGCGACGGCACACGATAATACGATATAAAAGTAGTTTCACTTGAGAAAGCAGAACAAAAAAAAAACAAGCAAAGATGGGACGGTATTCGGGTACCTTAGCCAACTTGGTCGAAGAAGCGATTCAGGCCAGCAAGCAATCGCACAAGTCGTCTTCTTCTCGCAAACACAACACTTCCACAAAGGACAGCAACTGCAAGGCTCTCTGGAACAAAGTCCTCAAGTATCTAGAAAATCACAGTACCACGGATGGTGCCATTGAACATCCCGATTTTGAATCGCCGTTGCCACCCTTTTCGGTGCCTTCCGAATTACTGGATGAACAACTTTTGGAACGCAAATTCGGACCACGTCAAGACAGTACCATTCTCAAAATGGCAGTCGCAGCGGCACCTGCTTCTATCGTGGCTGCGCTGTGTCATTTACAGCCCCATGCTGCACGTATTCCAGACCATCGTGGTAAACTACCGCTTCACGTGGCTTGTCGGAGGGCACCGACAGAGCCAGAAACGATGCGAATTTTTGACATTCTTTTAGCCGTTTACGGAGAAGCCTTGGCACACCGGGATACAGCGGGACGGACTCCACTGCACTGTCTATTCATGTACAATCATGCTCCGTATCGAACACTAGAACTGATTCAGGTATTTTGTCAAGATTTGCCAACCAATTTAATTGAGGCACTGGAACAACCAGAAACGACCAACACCAATAGTACTACAACTACGACCGGTGCAGGTAATAGTACCGACGATCCTGCATCCCATCACGAAGAATATCCCTTGCCCCAGGTCCCAAATCCGTCCGTCAAAGACAAAGTACCTTCCAGTGCAGCCGTGATTCCAGATTCTCGTCATGGAGCTTTGCCGTTGCACTATGCCGTCATGGAAGGCGCCAGTAGGGATGTTCTTCGATATCTGCTTCAGGTATATCCGGAATCTCGACGTCTCGTCGATCGACGCGGACGAACAGCTTTGGCGTGGTATTTGGGAGCTGGATATGGAACAAACACACAACAGGAAACTACCACCGGGACCAACAAACTCTTGGTTACTGGCGAACCAGCGGATCCGCAAACGTCCACGTGGTGGGACAAGAACAAGATCGAATCTGCTACAGTCCAATTGCTACTGAACAGTCGATCGGCTCGCATTGCCGATAGTACTGGACGTTTGCCGCTGCACTGGGCCATTTGTACATTGGGACGGTATCATTATCATTCCAAACAGCAACATTTTCTATCAAACAGCACAACAACAACATCTACCGCCGCAAGAAGCCATCCTGCTATTTCCATGAACACTATTCATTTACTCTTAGATCATTACATGGAAGCATTGGTCATGGGTGACATGCGTGAAAAAACACCCCTGCATTTGTTGTTTGATGCAGTTCGAGAAATGCAACAGCAGGAATGGAAGCGATTGATGCGCAACAAGGTGGAACGCCATAATTTAGATTTGATCCGTGGTGGTCTCGTTGATCCAAATACAAACAGTACCAGAGAAACGATTAATTTCTCTCCACCTTTAGATCTTTTGGAGATTTTGATTGCAGGAGGTCATGGCAATGCTGCTGGTGCTGGTGCCTCGGTTGCAGGAGGAGGAGAAAGTGTCGCGGCAAGTGTCGCCTGTACTAATAACCAGCTGGATGATAGGTCACCTGTTTTTATGGAAGACGTCGAAGGACGCTTGCCAATTCATTGTGCCATGGAAGTAGCATCGAGCCCAGAAGCTATCAAAATGCTCATAAAGGCACATCCCACAAGTCTAGTCCACACCACAGAAGAAAGTTTGCTCTCACCGTTGCATGCTGCGTTGCTTTCGCCATACATTGCCCCGCTTCAATCTCCGGAAACAATCCGCCTCGTCCTGCGTGCCTATGTTGCTTCACGCCATGGCACATATGTTGATGGGCGACTAGCACTCAAGATGGAAGATGCAGATGGTAACTACCCCATTCATTACGCTTGCAGAAATCAGGCTTGCCTGGAAGTCCTACAACTGTTTGTGGAAGAATACCCAAAATGTGCCTTGTCCGTCACAGCCGAAGGAGAGTTACCTCTGCACGCTCTTTTGGACAAGAATATGTTCGAGGAGTCCAACGATGGAATGCCGTCACTAGGAGCCAGTCTTGCCATTACCAAAACGTGGTCGTCTCCAAAGGAAGAGGCATTTCACCGTGAAAAGCTATCCGTAATGCAGAAAAAAATTGAATTGTTGATTGATCCAATTTTAGTATCGAACAATGTTGCGAAACTATTGCAGACACCAAGTTTTGCGCATGGAATGACACCTCTCCACATTGCGGTTGGTTGGGGAGCAGTCCCGTACAAAACTATTAAGCGTATGCTGACCGAATACCCCGCCTCGGCTGAGCAGTACACAACTGTTGAAGGGCATAAGTATTCGCCATTGGATTTACACGAATATTTCAAGTCCAAGATAATGTCGGCAACGAATGAGCAGAAAGAAACAATTAACAAGGAGACAGAAGAAGAATGGAGACACGTTCGTGAACTGCTATTCAGTTACTCTCCTCTCTTAGAAGGACACCGGCACTTGGACGACATTTTGATGCAATCTGTACGGGTTGTTCGCTCAGAATTGGGATACACTTCCGAATCCGATCGAAGTGTCCTCGAGCGCAGCTTCCATTGGGCAGTAGAACAAGAACTGAGCAAAGAACCGGAAGTTGCACCACTTGAGATGACGGCGACTTTTAATTCCATCGAAGTTCCAGATATCGACCATGGTGGAAGACCTTTGTCCAAGAAGGCCATTGAACGCTCACGTAATCCAGCTCCTACACCTAAAAACAAAAAATCTTGCAAGAGCAAACGGCCTGACAAGAACAGGAAGAGCAACCAAGAAATCCCCAAGAGCAATAGCAATGGATCAAAGGCTGCTAAAAAGTCCATTTATGACGACGACAACCTTGACACTGGCTACGTTGTTTCCGACGACGAGCACGACCAACCCCATGACTTCGAAGAGGACTACTTCTCTGGTCCGGAAAGTGTGGAAGAATATCTTTCGGATGAGTCGGATGAGCGATTTGATTCGTTTGATGAAGACAATCATGCAGTTGGCGGCGAGCCAACTGCTACCACTACAGCTGAAGAAGGGTCGTGGGACACGTCCAAACCAGCTGAGCGTCCAGCAACCGAGAACCAACCAAACCATCCTGGCCAAGATGTAAATGGAAAAATGAAAGAGGATTATCTTTGCGGTATTGATAGTGCTGATGCTTCCGATATTTTGAAATCTCCAGAACCTTGCTTCAGTGAAGTTGGAATGCGCTTGCTGACCTTCTTTATGCTGTTTTGCGACAAGAAAAATCCTGCCGATAATTATGCATCTCTCGTCGAAGGTATTCTTGATGAAGTATCTCGTGTGACGGTCGAACAGGTGGTATCACTACCAGTGCCTGCCTACGCAGCGCAGTATCTGGATGAGAACGAGCGAACTAGTGGATTGACACTTCGTGATGTTGCAAATCCAAAGTGCCGAGCTCTAATTCACAAGCTATTCTATTTCCTCGGCCGTTTCGATTTTCGGTCCGAGACTGGTGGACTTTTATTGAATCGTTCCTCTGATAATTCAGCTGTGCAAGTTCGATCATCCGAATGGTCATTTGCGACGGAAGAGTACAATGAAGCACCCGAACTTGAGCCCGGTGTTGCGGAGGCGCAAGTTTGGGAAACTGGCGTCATTCCTCTCGAGGAAGTTGGCTATATGGGAACAACGTTCAAAGCTATGCGTCGAAGTGTTTGCTTTCTCTTTACCAAGAACAAGCAAGCCTATCACAACGAAGTTAGATGTAGACAAGATTTGAACGTGGCAGTGCAGGGGGGGGCGTTTTCGGATAGTCACATTGTTCCTCTTATTGCTCACTATGATGCAACGGGTCTTGACTGCAGGGATGACAGGGTCTACAAGAATGATACTAATAACGAGAGTTTCATCACTCTTGATATTTTCGGGGGAAATGGCAGTATGTCGTCTACTGGCGAATCGATCTGTCTAACAGACTACCCTTACGCCCTAGTTTTTCCATACAGCAACTATGGTGACCTCTTTGACTATTTCTTTCGGCATGGAGTGGAAGGTATGGAGGAGACGAGAGAGATTTGCAGTCAAATTGGCAAGTCGTTGTCTTCGATGCACAACAAAGGAATCATTCACGGTAACGTCGCCATGAGGAACATTGTTTTGTTTCCCCCGATGGAAGACGCAGAAATTGAAGAGGGCCGAAAACACTGGGCATTGACAAATCTTTCTGGCGCAAGCCGCCTGCAAGACTGCAACTCCTACATGGGAAAAGTTGCTACACAAGGGTTGGCAGAATTTTCTTCTTCAGTTTTACCGCCCGAAATGTTCGTCAAGTTGGACCAGGAAGGTTTGCGAGAGTATAAGGCCTATTGGGACGCTGTTGACAAAGAGTACGGCGCCTGCATTGACCGCTCTTTGGTGGAACCCGTTGTTGACTTCCACACTGGCTCTTCGTATGTGATCAGGTGTCATTTTGTTCCAGGGGAAGGGACTGCCGAAGAAAGTGCTGTCGAGCTCCCCCCTCTTCCCTACAAATTATTTCCTGCAAGAGAGTCGACTGATATTTGGTCCTTTGGACAGCTGCTATTTATGCTATGCAGCTCAGGACGGCCGTTGTTTCCAACTAATGCAAGGACTGGCCATCTTCTCAATTACAAAGAGATCTGTGACTGGAATATGCAATCTGCGGAGGCAATGATTTATGAGTACGTAGAAGACACTCTGGCTCAAGACATCCTTTTGCGGTTGCTTTCCCCCTACGAGAAGCGAGCATCGCTGACCATGGAAGCGGTACTCGCTCATCCATTTTTCAGTGACATTGATGCCGCTACGACTCGTATTATTATTGACAAGCGTCGAAATGCTAGTATTGCCTACAGGAGGTGGTTGGACAATAATGTGAGCGAAAAATCCGAGGAAGGCTGGTTGAAGGAGCGCACTATTTCGGTTGCATGTTGGGACTTCGATTTTCAGACGAGAATTCACTTGACACCGACAGCTCTCTTTCCTGAGTTTCTGTCGAGAAGTGCAGACCATTTGGGAATGCCTTGCAGCTTCATCACGCTTCCCTATAAACTCGTTCGAAACAAGAAAGGCGTATTGACGCCTCCTTCCAAGCGAGACGTTGAACGCGCCGAGCGACTTGGGCTGCGGATGCTCGCTTTGAGTAAGGCATGTCACTTTGTCAATGCGATGAAGAAGGCCGTTTCAAGCTCCACTAGCTCCGGCAACTGGTCCTCGACCACTTTGCTAGAATCGATGAATTTGGACAAAGACGCCTTTTCTGGCCTCCAATCAATTTTTTCTCAGTTGGCTTCCCAACACGTCGAAGAATTTCGTTCGCAGCCTGTCTCCGTTGGACTTAAGCTCGTTGATGAGCACATCAAGGATTTCTTGGCGTGCTATGATGATGCATCAAAGGTGCTACTATACCTTGTGGACGAGTATCAAGGTGTACCAGTTATCAGTCCAACTTCGGCCCCTTTCCCTTGCCTGGTACAATCGTCTGCACGTGCAGAACTTGCCCTGCGAGGACTACCTTTCATGTACATGTGCGCCAGGTATGCCAGGGCTGTTGCTGATGGAGTTCCAGGTTTCGTCAAATTAATATTTGAAGCCGCACACCCCTACGTGCCACCTTCCTGGCAGCCAGTTTGCCAAGGGCTTGACAACTCGCTGAACCACGAATCCATAGTCGAGGATGTGCGAGTGCTTTGCGATGCTCTTTCTCTTTCATCAAACTTTTCCCTGGACGACAACTTTGAGTACATGCAAAAATACATTGCGGACGTTGATCCTCGCCGCATGTATGCAAATTTGTCAAGAGTTTCGAGCGGTGAAGCATCGGTCTGGACTGGATCTGATGGTGTTCGTGAGATTCAAGAAGCTGCAAGAGGATTTGGCTTCAAGGAGGCCATCGAAGCCAAAATGCTGACCGACGAAAAGCTGAAAGCTCAGCAGAAACGAATAGACGAGCTTGAAGCTGAACTTGAGAGACTCAAATTCCACAAAGACTTATCACTTGCAGTACCTGACGTTGAAACAAGTGCGAAAGCCTCGTCTCCTTCGTCGACCAGTGCGTACAAACAAAGTGAAAAGTACACAGCAGCGAATGCAGATAGAATTGTCTCGAGCAAGGAGAATATAAAAGTAGAAGCATCGGACGAACCAGCCATAGATGACACTACGCCGTCGCAAAAACAAGCTAGCGAAGCGACTAGTCAAGTCAAATCTTCAGAAGTCGCCGAAAAATGTAACGACTTCAATGTTGCTGACCAAGCAAAAGCTTTGCTTGATAACATGTTTGCTGATATCGACACTATGTTCAATAATCAACCAGCCAACCAAGGCCATGCGGATAAATCTTCGCCTGTCAACGAAAATATTTCTTCCACGATTACCAGAGAAGAAGATATGAACAACGCGAGTCCCTCTAGTTCCTGGGACTCGTCTGCATCGTCGGCTGCCTTGATGGAAGTCACCAAGAATGAGTTGGAAACACTCAAGGAAACCATTCGAGCCAACCGAGCTGGTTCCGCGGTTTCTGCTGATGCTGCGAAAGAAGCATCTCTAGAGACAGGGATTGTCAGTCGCAACAAGGACATGTTTTCCGGTCTCAAAGTTTCTGATAGCCGTGAACCCTCTGAAGTATCTTCCACTGGCAACCTAAGTGTTCAATCTGGCAGCGTAAAGAAGCTAACAAGCATGTTTCTTGCCAATGCAAACAAGATGGCATCGAACGGGACAGAGAGTTCAGAAATTGATGTGAACCTTGCTAGCAGCAGCCCTGACAGTCATAAACACTCTTCCGCTGCCGTTTCCTCGACATCTGCAGATGTCTAGCGATCATATTGAGTACTAATCCATAAAATATATGAGAATAATAGCAATAATTTTTAAAACCGTTTTCTCGACTCTTAAACAGCGAGAGAAATGCTATCCTACTTTAAAACTAATGAAAGAATCACAATCACTCCATATTCTCCCCATTTTTGTAGCAGATGACAACAACATGATCCTACAGACAAACTACTGCAAGCCGCACCAACACTCCTTTTTCTTTGATTTGTTTCCTCTCCACTACCTCCTGCACTTCAGTCGCCCGTCTTCATTCTCGCTCGCTGTTTTGTCTCCACTAAATGAGGACTTTCTTTCATTCTCTGCTGTATATTCACGACCACACTTTTTGGAATGACCACGCGTGCTTTCCTCAATCCACATTTTTGGATCCTCCTCCATTCTCTTCGCTCTTCACGGAAGCAGTATTGTCTTTGCAAACTTGTTTGTGTCCACCTACTCTCCAATCCCATTCTTGGCATTGTCGTGAACAGTAATAAACCTTTTGACACTTACTGCATCGTTTCATTCCTTCTGTAACATGCTGCTCCTCCAACCCACAGGCATGGCAGGTCATGTTTTCGTGTTCGTCTGTTTGCAATCCCAAGTAAATTTCCATTTCCTTTTGGCATTGTTGAGCCTTGAGTGGTGGCGTATCCTTACAGAATTTTGGATGCAATCCCATGATGGAATCACAATATTCCTGACACGCCGGCGAACAATAATGAAAGTACCAACAATTGGTGCACCGTAGCGTATGTGGCTTTTGCGGTGTTTCCAGGTTGGCACAGGCGGGTGCACTGCACTTGGGAAAGTATCTCCACCGTTGTGGTGCTTGATCGTCCGTGTATCGTAGAAATCTTACGGAAAAGAATTTGCACTGCATGGAATTACGAGCATTTCGCAAAATAGTGGTGGTTTCCTGCAAGACGGTGTCACTGGCCAATCGTGGGATCGGACCAGTATCGACAAAGCATTTGGATTCTAGCGCTTTCAGGATATCGTCCCATCCGCCGAGCATATTCCAGTCCTTATCCAATATGTCGAGCATGGCACACCTTCGCAGGATGGGCACAAAGGTTTTGGCATCCAATGGAATGGCATGATCATACAGGGTGTCCCATGTTTCACAGGCACACGATGCCAGGAATTCCTTTCCTTCGAAATGAATAATGACTTGGCGGATATCGGTACGGTGATGGGGACAAGATTCTGCCAATCTCGGAAGCAACTGGAGGGTTTGAAAGCACACCATGAGCAAATCCTCGCGCCGATGATACCACTTCTGTAACGTCAGCATGCCACCCATGACGCGGTGCATTAGAAAGGAAATCTTGTAGCGCGACTTTTTCAAGCGCTCTTTCATGTGTCTCTGGTCCTCGGGTGTAACAGTTTCTTTCTGCCACACGGCACTCATTTCTAACAATGTACTGAGCACGGATTGCTGCCAAATCTGATAAAATTCGTCGACCACAACCTTTTGTGCCGATGATTTTTCCAAAAAGTTTTTCAAATAGAGCATGATGGTATCATCATCCCGGTACTCGAGCTGCAAATAGGGCTGCCCTTTGTTGTCGACACGTGTATCGCATTCACGCAACCACGTCAGATCATCACGATCCATATCTCCCGCAGCTACTGCTGCTGCTGCTGCAACAGCAGCGATATTGGTCGATACAATGCTGTTGACACTGTTGGTCATGGCTTGGGCTGTAAAAGAAGCAGCCGCTGCTGCTGCACCATTGCTGATGTCCGAAAACCCAACGCTTGTACCAAACACGGAGGAGCTTGTGTTGAAGCCATTATTGTTTTTGCTTTTGTTGTTGCTTTTGTTGTTGCTTTTGTTGTGGTTGTTGTTGTTGTTGCTGTGGCTGGTGGTGGCGTCAGCGGCGGTGACAGCAGCTTCTCCATTAGCTTTGCTATGGCTATTAGCATTGTTGGAAGAAGTGGTTTTCTTCTTTCCACCCTTTTTTTTCGCCATGATGAATTTAAACTATGTTTCAGCTGTCCTGATCGTCGGCTGTTGCAATGTTATGGTACAGCTTCACAACAAATATGAGGTTGTTTACAGTTTACAGGCACGTAGTCCAAAGAATTGTACTGTTTAGTATTTAGTAGAATAGGATTTTTGGTTTGTTGGTGATTTTTTCACAATACGTTTTTTTTTTAGAAATAAAGTAGGTGCAATCAATACAAATATGAAGGTGCAAGACGGCGGCACGTACGGTGTACAAGGAAATGATTGGAACTAATGTGCGATTTGTAATCTATTTCCTCAACTACTGAGAACGAACCAAGTTCATACTGGTGGTACTCTTTCAGAATACTACAGTATGGTACGTATTTACATGTAGCTACCAAATTTTGGACCGCCAAGCTATTCTGCAATAAACAGCTCCTCAAATAGTTTATACTAGTCTAGTTTACTCAAAAGCTAGCAAGCTAGGCACAGTAGTAGTATTGCTACCTTCCGCCTACCTTCGAAGCTGAAAGCGACCGGTGGTCAAAAATTTCAAATCTTGCTTCCATATTATTATTTATTTACTAAGATGTAGAGTAATGTACTAGTATTATTAGATTGCGGTTCGAAGCAGGGTAATGCGCTTATACTAGTATTTCTTGTGTCTGGCCAGGTCGGTCAAAATAAGATGTGGAACAATGTCGAAAATACTGTATCACAATTTTATTTTCAATTCGTGTACCACCACCACATATAGCCCTGAAAACTGAACCTAACTCAATGTCCTCTGCAGCTCTCGTCACTCTTGTGCTATGCTACGTGCTCACGCTACTTGCTACTGTTGCCAGCTAGCAAGCTACAGTCTTTATATTGGAATAGTAGTAGACTAATCTACTCTTATTGTTACTAGTAGTAGGAGTAGCTCCGCCTGCTACTAGCTATTCAGAGTACTGCTACAGATGCGCTTCTGAAGCTTACTGCCTTTTTTCTAAAGCATCCCATTGGGTCATGAGCTTACACAGTGTCCCAACACCACCAAAATCTTTGTCTCCATCGACCGTGGCGAAGAGAGCAAAAAAACATTGCACGCATTGGTTGGCATTGGATAGAAGCTCCAACCAACCTGCAGCCAACAAACAATACTACCAGTAATAATAATTCAAGTTAAAAGTAATAAAGGCAGCAGCGCACATAAAATAATAATAACAGCAGCAAGAAACAAAAATTTAATAACACCATGAGCACTCCTCCTGTTGCTGCTGCTGCTCCGAATCCGGTCGAGTACGAGCCCCAAAATATGGGTGCTCTTCTGAACGCCTTGACGCAACCAAACACCGATACCATTCGTCAGGCAGAAAAGGCCATGAAACCTTTATTGAAAGATCCTCGTTGCATTCCATCCTTGATGCAAATTCTGCATGCTGATCCCAACAATGCTGCTGTTGTGGCCGTTGCATTGCCGCAAGTTCGTCACGTTGCCGCCGTTATTCTGCGAAAGCGATTGACCGGACATTATGCCAATCTGGATGCGCAGTATCGTTCCCTGTTAAAGGCCGAAATACTTCAGATTCTAGCTCACGAATCGGAGCGGTCCGTGCGCAATGGCATGGTCGGCGTAGCAGCAGCCATTGCCAAGCTGGAGTGCACCGCCGGTGGAACTTCGTGGCCCGAACTGTTCCAATTTTTGGCCGCTGCTGCGGCTCACCAAGATCCCATGGCACGCGAATTGGCATTTTCGCTGTTGAGCGAAATGACGGAAACAGTCTACACGCATTTGAAGGACCAATTTCAACCTATTGCCGGATTGTTCCAGACCGTGTTTTCGAATCCACAAGAATCACCGGCCGTGCAAAAGGCAGCCGTTCAGGCATTGGGACAATTGTTGAGCTTTTTGGCGGACGATCAGGAAATTGAAGTCTTTTGCCACTTGATTCCGGCTATTTTGCACGTTGCATCACAGCACGCACACGACGACGAAGATTTGGTTTCGGTGGTCTTGGACGTTTTGTACGATTTGGCCTACAGTCCAGTCCCGGCCATTACAACCCATCTGCAAACCATGATTTTGTTCTGTTTGGAAGCCATGAAAGCCCAAGACATGGAAATGAGAGTGCGTGACTCGGCGGCTTTGGTCGTAGCAACGCTGGCCGAAGCAAAACCCAAGACGTTCGGTAAAGAACAAGCTCTGCTGGGCCAAGTTTTGGAGGTGCTTTTTACACTTATTGAAAACTCGGAGGAATCGGCTGCCGGAGCCCTGTTTGATTCCAACCCCACTTGGAGAGAAGATTTGATCGCCGAAGCGGGAGGAACCATGGACGATCCGGATGATCCCTACGATAATCCGACCGAAACCAGCATGGCCCAGGGTACCTTGGACATGTTGGCCTGCGAAATTCCCAAAAAATTCATTCTAGAACCACTCCTGAGTCGATGCATGGAACGAATGGCCAGTCCAGATCCGCGTCGCCGCAAGGCTGGCATTGCATGTTTGGGAGTCGTCGCTGAAGGATGCGCCGAACCTCTCCGGGATCACCTGGACGAGGTGATGCCACGTGTCCTTCAGGCCAGTCGCGATGAGAATCCTCAAGTTCGGGAATGTGCCTGCTTTTGCCTGGGACAAATCTCGGAACATTGCCAGCCGGAAATTTTGGGATATTCGGAACAAATTTTACCCACCATCTTTTCATTGTTGGATGATAAAACCGTTGCTGTTCAGGCCACATCGTGTTACGTCTTGGAAATGTTTTGTGAACGGCTCGAACCCGAGGCCGTTCGACCCATGCTGGATTCGTTGGTACGAAAATTGGCAGCGATGCTGGAAGGAGCCAATAAACGCAGTGTTCAAGAAATGGCTGTGGCGGCCATGGCGGCGACCGCCGTGGCCGCAGAAGAAGAATTCACACCCTACGTGGCAGGTGTGGCAAGTTTGATGGAAAAATTAATGGTCTTGAAGGAAGAAAATTTGTTCAGTTTGCGAGGGCGAGCCTTGGAATGCATGGGACACATGGCCATAGCTGTAGGTAGAGACACCTTTCGGCCATATTTTCAGGCGACCATGGCGTGTGCGTGCGAAGGATTGACGACTTCGAGTACGGATTTGCAAGAATTTGCTTATGCCGTCTTTGCTAATTTAGCCAAAGTTATGAAGGAAGAGTTTGCTCCTGTTTTGCCAGAGCTGGTCCCCCATTTGATTGATGTGATCGGAACAGATGAAGGGCAATTAGAACCTGCTGAAGAGCAAGAAAATGTGAGTGTTGGTGTGGCAATCTTCTGTCGAACACTTGTTTTCTTCTTTCTTTTCTCGCTCCCATGTCCTTAAGCTAGCACCTCACTTGTATTTGCAACGGATGAACGACCAACTAACGCAGCGTGAACTCCAATCTCTTGCTTATATTGCTCCTCCGAAACAGCTTGGTGCTTTCTCTGGTCTGGATGATTCCGACGACGAAGAAGAAGGAGGTAATTACGTCTTGCATGTTCGCACAGCCCTACTGGAAGTGAAGAAGGGGGCCATTACAGCCATCGGAGAAATGGCCGCCCATTCAGGAGCAGCCTTTGTACCTTTTTTGGAACAAGTCATGCAAGTGTTGCAAAAGGCTGCTAGCAATTGGCATCCATTGATCAAGTGCGAAGTATCCGTCGCGCTGCCATCGTTAATTATGCCCAGCGTTGAAGCGAACCACGGAGGAGAAATTAATTGGACAAAGGGTGATTTGGCTGGTGCCAACCCCATGCATCCACACACTCAAGCATTGGTCGGTGCTGTCCTTACAGAGCTAATCATGCTGATGAAGGATGACGACAAATCCACGGTTGGCAAGGCTTGCGAAGGAATTCAGACTGTTATTGAAACCTGTGGACCCCATGCATTGTTACCAGTCGCTAATGACTGTTTGCAGAACACCCACGAACTGTTGACAAAGGCGGCACCGTGCTTGGCGGCGGAAGAAATGTACGGGGAACTTCCTGAAGACGACGACGATCACGATGTCGTGATGCAAGCGGCCTGTGACTTGGTTGGTGGATTTGGAAGAGTAATGGGAACTCAATTTGCCCAGTATTTACCCCAATTTCTTCCCGCCATTTGCAATTACGCCAAGTCGTCCCGTCCGCCCAGCGATCGATCGATGGCCGTTGGATGTCTCAGTGAGTTGGCCCAAGAATTGGAAGGGTCTATTTTTGATCACTGGCAAGGCGTTTTTTTGCCAGCTAGTGTTGCCGGCTTGAACGACGCTGATGAAAATGTGAAGCGAAATGCCGCCTTTTGTGCCGGAGTGTGCTGTGAACATTTGGGTGATCGAATCGCAGGAGATTATGCTCAGATTTTGCAAGCAATCTCTCCTATGTTTAGCATTGACGTAAATGCCGCATCTACTGGAGGTTTCGAATCCGCCGCCGCCTGTGTTGATAATGCTGCCGCAGCTGTGGCTCGTATGATCATGGCCTCGCCCAATAGTGTTCCTATGGCCCAAGTGCTACCGGCATTGTTGAGTGCGTTGCCTTTGAAGACTGACATGACGGAAAACGAAACTGTGTACAAGTGCGTGCTCGGTCTCTTACAGATGAATCACCCCGAAATCGTCAGTCGAAAAGCAGATGTTAAAAGGATATTTACTGCTGCGGTAGCCGAGGATAGCAAAGTAGAAGACGAGGTCAAGGCTCAGCTTCAGGCTGCTCTTCCTGGTTTACAATAGAATTTAATCAACATTCATGAATAACGTAGCCTGAACTGCATGATTGTGTTTGTGAGTGCTATATTATTAAGAGTTGGAAAAAAGGTAGATATTACGCAGTGTCTATACTCGGTTGATATCTGGGCCATCGACAGTAATGATTGCTTTCATTGAGGGCCGTTTGAATCATTGTTTTCTTCTGATGTATCTCGTGCACCTTCCTTCAAAACCAATTGGGTGTCATGACTCTTCTCTGCCGACATTACATCTTCATCGTCCTTCATTTCAACTTCTTTTCTGGGCCAAAAGTGTTGGAGTTTTTCTTTGCCTTTCCTAAGCAACTGCTTCAATTTGCTCGGGGGTGGTTCCTTGGACGGATTGTAGATCCGTTGGACCCTTTCCGAAGACTTGCGAATCAATAAATTTACGAGAGAACCTATGAAGAAAGCGTACAGACTGCACACCATACTCAAAACATTAAAGGGCATGCTCATGTCGGGAACAGGTGACAACAATAAGAGAGAATTGGAGTAGAGCACAACGGGTGTGGTTGGCGCAACACCACACGTTTCGACAAAAGTGGCGACCGCGGGTGGAATTTCGATTCCCCGATTAGCATCTCCTGGAAAATGTTCAAAGGACAAGAACGCTGGTCTATAATCCATGGATATGGTCAACGAGGATTTCTGCGCTGCAGAGGATGTACTAACATTCCAATGAGGAATACGAAAATGAATTGTAGCATCCTCCTCGGGGCTTGAGGAATGAATCCATTCTATGGAACCATCCAAATCCGTTTGGAAATCCAGTATTTGCCGTTCTGATGTTTGGGATTGTTCATTCTCTTCCATTTCGACAAAATGAAAGGACTGCCACGTAGGTTGCAATAGAGGAGGCACAAACCATTGTACATCGACCGATACGTAACAATCATCGCTGTGAATAGAACGCAAAGATGGTTGTACCAAGACTTGCGTAATCCATCGTCCTGTGTACGCCAATCCTCGAGGGCGTTGCAGCGTTTGGTGTACGGCGTAGTAATTGGAAGTTGTGCTGTTGGTTGCGACTTCTTCCAAACTGTCATCCAAAGTCTCCAACGATTCCTTCCACTGTTTGTGAGGGACAAAGTCATATACCTTGGAAATTCCTGTACTACTGACATATTCCAGTGTTGTTGTTTGTACTAATGGACACCGTCGATGCTGCTGAGAATTAGGAAAGAGATCCGCCAGCGACGTGTTCTCAGATGACAACCGCCGTTGAAATTGCAATCCCTTGACGATGCTCGTTGTCCTCCTTGTTGCACCACTAGCAATGTCTTGTACTTGCAACCACCAACCATGACGTGCCGTGGATTTTCTATTTTTGGCCATCAAATTAGACAATTGGTCAGGACTATTCCAACTCCAGATCCCTCCAGATGATGAATTGTGACAAGGCGACAAAGTCTGCGTAAAGGCTTGCATACCTTCACTGGACAAGGCAGGTCCTTCCATGGGTAAGATCAATCGGTAGTGCACTTGAATTGTTGTGACAGTAGACTTATTCGTAGGATGGCACTCGACTTCAAATAGAAAATGCCGATGCAATCGCTTGACATCCGCGGAAGTAAGAGGAGCCAAAATCCATCGATTTGCTACCAAATCGGCCAGCAAAGACGTAATTTGAGCTTGACCCCCCAAGCGGAACCACACGTCTTCGCTAGTCAAGGCAAGACAATCCTTTTGAGTAAAATGGTGCGGTGTCGACACTGCAATGACGGCTCTCACCATAACACCCGAAGGACCCAAATCCAATCGACTGCGAGATCTTGAATTTGACACATGCCAAGGCTCTACCAACTGTGCTTCATTGCCATTGTAGCTGTAACTGCTACTCGTCCCCACTTGAATCTCAAGAAAAGAGGCATTATGACTATGAAGCAGCTGCCGAGCTTGGCGTGGAAAGGGAGTGACTTGACTTGTGGCGACCGTTGTGTCCGTCGTAGTAGAGTCGGTGATCGTAATGGATGATTCCAAACGGACTCCTAGATACTTTGATTGTGGAGTTACCGCGATGCGTTCCCGGTACGAAAAATCATCGCTACTACTTTTAGTAGCAGCAGTGGTTGTCGCCATCCCTCTGGTGAGAGCTGATGGCTGTAACAAGAGTTGTAGACTAGCTAGTAGCAGAAGCTATTATAGGTGGTACTTCAGGTTGGGATAGAGCGTAGACAGAGCCGTAGTAGGATTTTCCGTAGTCTTGCTAGTACTCAAGTATGTATTCCTGATTCACTTTTGAGGTCGAGCCAATCTGCGACCTCAGACAATTGAAACGTTCGTTCGTGTCCTCAAACGCTACCGTAGTACGTGCAGTCATCAGTAGAAAGCTAGTAGTCTAGGTCTACTGTGGCTCTAATCAATACTGTTTTTATTAGAGCTACTAGCCTACTGTAGCTAACTATTTTTTGTCAGCGTAGCTGCCCAGAGGAAACAGAGACCGGGTAGGTCGAAAGAGTTGGAGGAAGATCGCATGTCGCGATGAAACGAGTGCCGACCAAAGCACATATTGTACGACTCCAATTTAAATAAGCTAACATACTTGTGGCTAGCTCATCCGAATCGAACCAGGATCAAGACTCTTCATGTCTCGTTTTTGTCCGCGAGCACGATTGGGATTGGGCTTGTTTCTATTGTTGTTGTTCTTGTTGCGGTTGCCACCTCGGCCGCCGCCGCGACCGCCACCTCCTTTGTTGTCATTCGCTGCATAAAATGGCTTGGCAATGGGATTGGGATAATCAACTCCCAATCGACATTCGTATTCCATCTGCTGGAACTGAGTCATCTTCCAAGGTTCGTGGACAAATTCTTTGGGCACATTTTTCAGCTCGGGAATCCAGTGACGCACGTAATCGCCGTGTTGATCGTAATCCTTGCTTTGCTTGACAATGTTGAATCGATTTAATCGACCTCCAGTCATACCAGCCGCGGCACACCAGTTACCCCAGTTCGAATAGACATCACTTTAGCGGCATCCGTGAAACAAGAAGGAACAAAATCAGTCAACGAAATTTCCAGGAAAGGTATGATTACACTTCACACTTACTAATCCAAGAGAATGTTCTCGAAGTACTCGGCACCATATCTCCAGTCTTGATTCAGCTCGAGGGCTAAAAAGGATGCCACATTTTGACGGCCACGGTTTGACATGAATCCTGACGCAGCAAGCTCTCGCATATTGGCATCGACCAACGGATATCCAGTCTTGCCCTCCTTCCATGCTTGAACATTCTTTTCATAATGCTTCCACTCTTTGTCACTGCCGACGGTTCCTCCTGCCATGAAAATGTTACTCCCGTGTTTCAGAGTAAAGAATTTGAAGAAATCACGCCAAAGCAATTCAAACACAACCCAATAGGTACTTTTATTGGCCACGCGTTCCTCTTCGTAACGTTTGCATTCTTGCGCAATGTATCTAGGAGAGACATTGCCGTGGGCCAACCACGGTGAAAACTTTGTGGAGTATTCATCACCCAACATTCCGTTTCGCGTATCAAAGTATATCTTCAGACGATCCTGCGTCCAAATATAATCTTTGACGCGCGCCAATGCGGCTGTTTCACCACCTCGGAATTCAAGTTTTCCAATGGATTTCTGATTAGCTTCTTGCATCTGGTCAGATGTGTATCCCAGTTCTTGCAACGTTGGCATGTAGGTCAAAAAAGATTCGATCGTTTCACGCTCTTGAGATCCTTTGGGAAAGGGAAAGGGCAATGACTTTGGAGCCTGTAATGGAGATCGAATGGTACATTTCTTTTCCACCTTGTTTCGAAAGGGTGTAAAGCCGTCGGGTAAATCTACCAATCCGTTGCTGTATTCGTAGGGCAAATCTTCTAATTCGTACAAAGTGCTACCCCACACTGTTTCCAAGGGACTCGTATTTTTGCCACCGGTAGGGCCATTCCGTTGCTTCAGAGCCTTTTGAACGGCTCGAACGACATCTTGTTCTTCCGAGGCTACTTCCTCTTGACAAATAAGTTTTGCAGATGATGACGTTAGTCTCAATTTTTCATAAATTTGAAGAAGTATTTTTTCCGGTGGTCCAGTTGCCACTAGCAGTCCGGATCCCTTGGCCTCCAAATTCGATCTCAAATCTTGAACGGATTCCAGCACGAATTGAGCTCGTTTGGGCCCGCACTTCAATTGGCCTGTCAAACGCGATCGTGCTTCGTTACCAAAGAATCGAGGGTCAAAGCAAAAAACAGGCAAAATGTTATCTTTCGAAGCCAATTGAATAGATTTGACGAGCGCTGGATTGTCGTACAGGCGCATATCTCCCAGTCGAAACCAATGCACTGCCAAGATTTTTTTGCTGGATGTGTTCATAGTATTATTTCCTGTTGGATCGTTATTATTGTTTCCTTGACTATCAGAGGTGGTAGAAATACTGTACAGAAGGTTTTTGGAAGTCCCAGCAAAGCTCTCAACAACAGTAGGAACGATGGTAAACACGAGGACGAGAATAAGTAGGTACTGATGCATACCAAGTACCAAGTAGAAAAGAGAAAAGGTATCACTTGCCAGTGTTCAACAAAACACTGTTAAAAGTTAACAATGAAAAAAGGGCAACGGTAGAGCTAATCGTAGTGGCAGTAATAGCTTCCCCAAGGATGATTCATCCACTGTGGGTGATTCATCGATGGCTTTTGATGTGCTCGTAGTCAGTCATCACCTTACTGAGGCATCAAAAAATCATACAGTAATAATTACAGTAATTGTCTTGGTCCCAATTCATCGTGAGTCAGAAGGAAGATACCAGGTACCATTTTCGTAAGAAAATAACCTAAACATTAATGAATACTTTAAGTAGTATGCAAAAACAAACCCCTATTAATTAACGGCTATGGTAAATAAGCGAAACCTCATTGACAACGTGATCAGTTTCTCAGAAACACAAGCAGTGAAAAGGCTAGCAGATAATATATATTATTATTATGCACTAATAACATATCTGCGTCGCGGCAAAGTTTGCCTTCGATCCATTCGCAAATGTTGACAGGCTTGAGAAATTATGGCCGGCACAGAACATACTCTCTTGCCTTCACTACTACTCCCTCTGTAAACATTTACATGCGTGTACACGCATGCATTGCCAGTAGCAGTTAAATTGCTGTGTAGTACATTTCTACAGAGATTCTACAGGGGACGTGCATCCTTGGTCCCACAG
>Ga0100392_1000632_pt1 | contig 32329 bp, 31 predicted proteins | sample CryGeymeta201516_FD_81548 | JGI IMG/M metagenome (GOLD analysis project Ga0100392, IMG submission 81548) | Groundwater microbial communities from Crystal Geyser aquifers in Utah, USA - Crystal Geyser metaG 2015-16 | ecosystem: Environmental > Aquatic > Deep subsurface > Groundwater | place: USA... | reverse complement strand
TCAGGCCGCAGGCCGTAACCCGGGATTTTGCGTGCGGGCGCGGTAAACGGGTGCGGGACCCCGGGGTTTTTGCCGTGCCACGGTGCCCGTTTGCGCACGCCGTGGTAGCCCGGGTCAGGCCGCAGGCGGTAACCCGGGATTTTGCATGCGGGCGCGGTAACCGGGTGCGGGACCCCGGGGTTTTTGCCGTGCCACGGTGCCCGTTTGCGCACGCCGTGGTAGCCCGGGTCAGGCCGCAGGCGGTAACCCGGGATTTTGCGTGCGGGCGCGGTAACCGGGCGCGGGGTCCCGGGTTTGGGCGGAGCAGCGATCACCGCTGCCGCAAATACCGCCACAACTGCTCCGCCTTGGCGAGGTCCTTGGGCCGGCCGAAGGATTCGAGGATTGCGCACTGCGCGCCAAGGCTCGGAACCGCCACCAACAGCCCTTGCCACTCAACCATCTCGCGGTCAGTGGGGCGCACGGCCTGCCACCCGCCAGCGCGGAACAACTCCAGATTTCCCATCACCTCCACCGGCAGCGCGAAGCCGCTGACACGACCGAAGCGCGAGCGAAACAGATCGCCGCGTTCGGGTTGAAAGGCGCTGTCGATGCGCTCATGCCACTGCGCGAGCAGGCGCATAGCGTCGCCATCGGATACCAGCACATCGACATCGTGCACGGCGATGTCCGGCACACCAGCGACGTGCAAAGCAGCGCTGCCGATCAGCCACCACGGTTCGCGGCAGTGTATTTGCAACGCTGACAGTGCGGCGCTGAGCGTTGTGTGCAATGCTGCTGCGTCATCCGCAGGCGGCTTCTGCTTCATGGTGGCAGGCGCTCGGGGAAGGCGTGAATACGCTGTGGTTGCGAGAAGCGAAGTGCCGTGGCAATCCAACAGATGTTGCGTCGCAAGTATTCACCCTCCCCAACCCTCCCGTGCCAGCAAGGGAGGGGCAAAATCGCGTGGCCTTGTCGTCACTCAGAACGCGTTGATGCCGGTGACTTCGCGGCCAACCACGAGCTGATGCACGGTCTCGGTGCCCTCGTAGGTGATTACCGATTCGAGGTTCAGCGCATGGCGGATCGGGCAGTGCTCGGTAGTGATGCCGGCGCCGCCGAGGATATCGCGCGCTTCGCGGGCGATGTCGATGGCCATGCGCACGTTGTTCCACTTGGCCAGGCTCACCTGCGTCGGCTGCATGGTGCCGGCGTCCTTGAGACGCCCCAATTGCAGGCTCAGCAATTGGGCCGACGTAATGCGCCGCGCCATGTCGGCCAACTTGAGCTGCACCGCCTGGTTGGCAGCGATGGGACGGTTGAACACGATCCGCTGCTTGGCGTATTCGGTGGCCTCGCTGAAACAGGCGATGGCGGCGCCGACCGGCCCCCAGGTGATGCCGAAGCGAGCCTGGGTAAGGCAGCCCAGCGGGCCCTTGAGGCCGCGCACGTTGGGCAGCCGCTGCGCATCGGATACGCGCACGTTGTCGAAGAACAGCGCCGAGGTCACCGAGGCGCGCAGGCTCATCTTCTTCTTGATTTCCTGGGCGGTGAAGCCGGGCGTGTCGGTAGGCACGATGAAGCCCTGGATGCCGTCTTCGGTCTGCGCCCAGACGATCGCGATCTGCGCCACGTTGCCGTTGGTGATCCACATCTTGGCGCCGTTGATCACCCAGTCGCCGCCGTCGCGTTTGGCGTGGGTCTTCATGTTGGCCGGGTCGGAGCCACCGTGCGGTTCGGTGAGGCCGAAGCAACCGATGATCTCGCCGCGCGCCATCGCCGGCAGGTAGTGCTGGCGCTGTTGCTCGTTGCCATAAGCAAAGATCGGGTACATGCACAGCGAGCTTTGCACCGAGACGAAGCTGCGGATGCCGGAATCGCCGCGTTCGAGTTCCTGGCAGATCAGGCCGTAGCTGACGCCGTTGAGCCCGGCGCAACCGTATTTCTCCGGCAGCGATGAACCGAGCAGGCCCATGCTGGCGATTTCTGGTATCAGCTCGCGCGGAAAGCGGCCCTGCTCGAAGCAATCGCCGATGATCGGCAACACCCGCTCGTTGGTGAAGCGCGCCACGCTGTCCTGTACCGCGCGCTCCTCATCGCTGAGCAGGGAACGGATGTCGAACAGGTCGGTCGGATCGAGGGCCATGGCGAATGCGCACGCGTTGGGGGGAGCCGCGTATTGTAGCGGGCCGCCCGCCGCCACGCACGGCGATGGTGGTGTACGCGACAGCCTGTCGGGCTTTTACGCCGCACGCGCCGCCACGCATCGCCCGCCACGGCCGCGCTCATGGCACCGCGTGCGTGGCCGCTTTGCGCGCAATGTGCTCGATGACGGCAGCGGCCACGTCAACCCCGCTCGCAGCTTCGATCCCCTCCAGGCCGGGCGAGGAATTGACTTCCAGCACCAGCGGGCCGCGTTTGGAGCGCAACATGTCGACACCCGCCACCCCCAGCCCCATCACCTTGGCCGCGCGCACCGCCAGCGCGCGCTCGCGCGCACTCAGCTTGACGGCACTGGCGGTGCCACCACGATGCAGATTGGAGCGGAACTCGCCGGGCTTGGCGGCGCGCCGCATGGCAGCCACCACCTTGCCGCCGACCACGAAACAGCGCAGGTCAGCGCCTTCGGCTTCAGCGATGAACTCCTGCACCAGAAAATTGGCATACAGGCCGCGAAACGCCTCGATGACGCTGCGCGATGCGGTCTGGCTTTCGGCCAGAATCACGCCATTGCCCTGGGTGCCTTCGTTGAGCTTGATCACGTGCGGTGCCGGCCCGAGCATGTGCAGCAAATCGCCGGTATCGTCCGGGTTGTCACCAAACACCGTGGTCGGCAGGCCGATGCCCTCGCGCGCCAGCAACTGGTGCGCACGCAGCTTGTCGCGCGAACGCAGGATCGCGTCGGAACTGTTCACGGTATACGCGCCCATCATTTCAAACTGGCGCAACACGGCGGTGCCGTAAAACGTGATCGAGGCACCGATGCGCGGGATAACCGCCACGATATCGGTCAGCGCGCGGCCCTTGTAATGCAGCTCGAACCCGGCTGGCGCGATCCGCATGTAACAGCGCAGCGGATCGAGCACGCGCGCGGTATAGCCGCGATCGCGCGCCGCTTCCAGCAGGCGTTGGGTCGAATACAAGGCGCTGTTGCGCGACAGGATGGCAATTTTCACGACGTTGAATCCTCACCAGGCGCTTCGCCCAGCACAAAAGAAAGGGCCGGGTCGACCACAAACCGGTTGGCCAGTGCACTACGGCCCAGCAACATCGGAAACAGCATCGCGCGGCGCGATGTCAGATTGATTTCGGTTTCAAACGCGAGCCCAGCCAACACCATGCGGGTGCGGATGAACACCCGCTCGCCAACATGTCCACCGGAATCGGTAACCTGCCTGCGTGCAAACACCGGCGCCTCAACCGCGTTTTCCGGTGCGGTCGGGTCGGCAGGATGCAGGCCAAAACGCACCCACTCCAGGCCATCGCGGTGAAACACTTCCTGCCAATCGACATGCAACGCCGAGGTGCGCGCACCGGTATCGACCTTGGCGCGAACGAAAGCCAGCCCAAACGCCGGCAACGACACCCATTCCCGCCAGCCCAACACCTTTTTTGTGCTCATCGGCAGATCGCAAGGCTCGCAAAGCCGGACGCGGCGGAACGCGCAGATGGCAGCCGCCCACATCGCCCATCACGCGCGACCGGGAACCCGTTTGCTATCGACATGGAGCGGGTGAAGGGAATCGAACCCTCGTCAGTTGCTTGGGAAGCAACAGCTCTGCCATTGAGCTACACCCGCGATGACCGAATTATGCGCCAGCACACGGCGCGGTCGCAACGCCGGCACCGTACAATGATTGCCATGCAGATCCAGATCAATGGCGAAACCAGCACGGTGCCCGATGGCACCAGCATCAGTACCCTGCTCGACCAGATCGGCCTTGGCGAGCGCCGGGTGGCGGTGGAGGTCAATCGTGAAGTCGTCCCACGCAGCCGCCATCCACACCATCTGCTGCACGACGGCGATCGGGTCGAGATCGTTCATGCGATAGGGGGAGGGTAAAAACCCAATGCTCTCAGCAGGTTCGGCTGCGTTGCTCGGCGTGCTTTACGGCGCATGGTCGCACTCGACCACACATCCATGCGCTGCAACTCCGCTTTTCCGCTTCATCCCACCGACATGTCGCAATGTGCCGTGGTAGCCCGGGTTGAGGCCCAGCGGGCCGAAACCCGGGGCACCACGTAGCGGTGGAAGCGACATCCACACCGGAATGCACTTGGCGCTCACCTTTGCGTTTTTTACGTCCTTTGCGGATCAAAAGCTTTACGCTCCGCCCGTCGGGTTCATGCTCCGTGTGCAGTTCCAGACACCGGAACGAGCGGCTTGCAATGACCGGTGGAAGGGCTCAAGTTGGAGCATTGAGTAAAAACCGGGCTACCGCTGCTGGCGCTGAGCGGCGATAATCGCGCCATGAATGCTCCCCCGTGCTCCGACCCGCTGCTGATCGCCGGCAAAACCTATCATTCGCGGCTGCTGACCGGCACCGGCAAGTTCAAGGATATGGACGAAACTGCGCGCGCCAGCGCCGCTGCCGGTGCGCAAATCGTCACCTTCGCGGTGCGCCGCATGAACCTCGGCCAGGACCCGGCACAACCCAACTTGCTCGACGCACTGCCGCCGGATCGTTACACCCTGCTGCCCAACACCGCCGGCTGCTACAACGCCGCGGATGCGGTACGCACCTGCCAACTGGCACGCGAGCTGCTCGATGGCGCCAGCCTGGTGAAACTCGAAGTACTCGGCGACAGCAAAACCCTGTTCCCCGATGTGGTGCAAACGCTGGCTGCTGCACGCACGCTGATCGCCGATGGTTTTCAGGTGATGGTGTACACCTCGGACGACCCGATCATCGCGCGCGAACTCGAAGCCATCGGCTGCGTTGCGATCATGCCGCTGGCGGCGCCGATCGGCTCCGGGCTGGGCATCCAGAACAAATACAACCTGCTGGAAATCATCGACAACGCCAAGGTGCCGGTGCTGGTCGATGCCGGTGTCGGCACCGCTTCGGATGCCGCCATCGCGATGGAGCTGGGCTGTGATGGCGTGTTGATGAACACCGCAATTGCCGGCGCCCGCGACCCGGTAGCGATGGCCGGCGCCATGCGCAAGGCGGTGCAGGCCGGGCGCGAGGCATTCCTGGCCGGTCGCATCCCGCGCCGCCGCAACGCCAGCGCGTCCTCGCCGCTCGATGGGCTGTTCTTCTGATGCGCGCAGCCGCCACCCGCTCCGATGCGGAGCCAGCAACGGCCGATGCCGCTGCCGATGCCGGCAACCGTAAACGCCGCCCGGTGCGCAGCTTTGTGCTGCGCCAGGGGCGCTTCACCCCGGCCCAGCAACGTGCCTTCGAACAACACTGGGCGCACTTTGGCGTGGCCTATCAGGCGCTGCCGCGCGATCTGGATGCACTGTTCGGTCGCCGCGCCGAGCATGTGTTGGAAATCGGTTTCGGCAACGGCGAGTCGTTGGCATTTGCCGCGGCAGCGCAGCCCGAACGCGACTTGATCGGCATCGAAGTACACCGACCCGGCGTCGGCCGCGCGCTCAATGCGCTGGCCGATCAGGGGATCGGCAATGTCCGCGTGTACTGCCACGATGCGGTGGAGGTGTTGCGCGATGAGATCGCGCCCGGTGCGCTGGATGAAGTGCGCATTTTTTTCCCCGACCCCTGGCACAAAAAACGCCATCACAAGCGCCGCTTGATCCAGCCGGCGTTCGCCGCGCTGCTGGTGTCGCGCCTGCGCGTCGGCGGGCTGCTGCATCTGGCCACCGATTGGGCCGACTACGCGCAGCAGATGTGCGACGTGCTCGATGCCCAACCGCAGCTGAAAAGCCAAGCCGGCCGCGGCGGCAGCGTGGCTCGCCCAGCATGGCGGCCGGCGACCCATTTTGAACTGCGCGGCCTGCGCCTGGGTCATGGGGTATGGGATTTGTTGTATGAACGCCACTGACCTGACGCGTTCACCGCGTGTCCGCGCCCCGGCGTGCGCTGTTACCCTGAGTCCACCGATTCGCGCCACCTGACCGAGAGCCAGACCACGCCCCATGTCCGAGCACGCACTCACGACCGATATGCTGCTGGTACTCGGTCTGGTCGGCTTCACTATGGTGATGTTCACCTTCGAGCGACTGCGCGCCGACGTCACCGCGCTGGTGGTTCTGGTTGCCATCGGCCTGCTCGGGCTGGTGCCGGCACGGCAATTGTTCGGCGGCTTTTCCGGCAACGCGGTGATCAGCGTGATTGCCACCATGATTCTGGGCGCTGGGCTCGACCGCACCGGCGTCCTCAATCGTCTGGCGATGGCCTTGCTGCGCGCCTCGCGCGGCGTCGAGGAACGCCTGATCCTGATGACCTCGGCAATCGCCGGCAGCCTGTCGGCGGTGATGCAGAACCCATCGGTCGCCGCCCTGTTCCTGCCGGTCGCCTCACGCCTCGCCGCCCGCACCGGCCTGTCGCTGGCGCGCATCCTGATACCGGTGGCGGCCGCCATCATCATGGGCAGCGGCCTGACCATGGTCGGCAACTCGCCGCTGATCCTGCTCAACGATCTGCTCATCGCCGCCAACGGCAACCTGCCCTCGGGCGTGGCCAGCATCAAGCCGCTGACGATGTTCGCGCCGATGCCGATCGGCATTGCCCTGCTCGCGGTCGGCCTGCTGTATTTCCGCTGGGTGGGCCGCCGCTGGCTGGGCAGCCGCGACGACCCCGCGGTCACCCCGGCGCGCACCGAAAGTTACTTTGCCCGTACCTACGGCATCGACGGCGACATGGTGGAATTGACGGTAACCTCGGAAAGCCCGCTGGTGGGCATGTCGGTAGGCGAGGCCGAAGCACAGAAAAACGCACCGCTGTATCTGGCGGTAAAAACCGCGGGCGAAGCGCGGCTGGCGCCACCGGCCGACACCATGATCTGGGTTGGCAGCGTACTCGGGGTGATGGCGCCGCGCGAACAAGTCAATGATTACGCGCAGAACAATCTGCTGCGGCTGGCGCCGCGGTTGCGGCAACTGGCCGATCTGTTCAACCCGGCACGTGCCGGTATCTCCGAAGCGGTGGTGCCACCCACCTCGCGTTTCATCGGCAAGACCCCGGCCGACCTGCAACTGCGTCGCCGGCTCGGCATCAGCCCGCTGGCGATCAATCGCGAAGGCAAGATTTGGCGCGAGGATATCCGCCAGATTCCGATCAAGGCCGGCGACATGCTGGTGTTGCACAGCATTTGGACAGACCTCGCGCTGGCCGCAGAAAAGCGCGATTTCGTGGTGGTCACCGACTACCCCAAGGACGAACAGCGCCCGCACAAACTGTGGCACGCGATGTTCGTGTTCGCGCTGGCGCTGGGGCTGGCGGTTACGGCGGAATTGCCGGTGCCGCTGGCGCTGATGACCGGCGCTGCCGGCATGTTGGTGCTGGGCGTGCTCAACATGGATGAGGCCTATGCGGCGGTCAACTGGAAGACCGTGTTCCTGATGGCCGGGCTGATTCCGCTGGGTTGGGCGATGGACTCCACCGGGACCGCCGCCTGGCTGTCGCAACGGGTACTCGACCACCTCGGCCCGAACTTGCCGCTGTGGGTGCTGCAAGCAGTCATCGGCTTGCTCACCACGGCCTTCGGGCTGGTGATCAGCCATGTCGGCGCTACCGTGGTGATGGTGCCGCTGGCGATCAACTTTGCCCTCGCGGTGGGCGGCGACCCGACCGTGTTCGCGCTGGTCGTCGCGCTATCGGCATCCAACAATTTCCTCAGCCCATCCAACCCGGTGCTGTCGGTAATCATGGGCCCAGCCGGATTTGCCTCGCGCGACCTGCTCAAACTCGGCCTGCCGCTCACTTTTATCTACCTGTCGATAGTGCTGGCAATGGTCAATCTGGTGTTTTGAACGCAACCGTCGAGGCGCGACGATCCGATCACCCCATCAACACCAATTCCTCGGCAGCGGTGGGGTGGATCGCCACGGTATCGTCGAAATCGCGCTTGCACGCGCCCATCTTCACCGCTACCGCAAAGCCTTGCAAAATCTCATCACTGCCCGGGCCGAGCAAATGAATGCCGAGCACGCGCTCGTCATCGCCCACGCAGACCAGCTTCATCAATGAGCGCTCGGCATGGCCAGCGAGCGCGCCGAGCATCGGCCGGAAGCGGCTGCGGTAAATCGTTACCGCATCACCATGCGCGGCACGTGCCTGCGCTTCGGTCAGGCCAATGCTGCCGATCGGCGGGTGCGCAAACACCACGCTGGGAATGTTGCGGTAATCCAGCCTGGCTTTGGGCTTGCCGCCGAACACACGATCCATCAGCCGCCGTGCGGCGGCAATCGCCACCGGCGTGAGCGCCGGACAATCGGTGACATCGCCTACCGCGTAGACATTTTTTGCCGAGGTGTTCTGCCACTCATCAACCGCGATGAAACCCTGGCCATCCAGCGCAACCGACGCTGCATCGAGGCCAATGCCGGTGACATTTGGTGACCGCCCCACCGCCCACAGCAGACAATCGAACCCGCCGGCAACATCGCCATTGCGGCAATGCACACGGATACCGTCGGCATCCCGACTGACCTGATCGAGCTCGTGCCCGAACACGATGTCGATTCCTCGTGTCTGCATCGCTTCGCGCAGGGCATCGCCGATGTCGTGATCGAACGGGCGCAGCAGGCGCTCGCCGCGCACCAGCAGATGCACCTCGGAGCCAAGCGCGCGCAGCACACCGGCCAGCTCGACCGCGATGTAGCCGGCACCGATCACCGCCACCTTGCGCGGCGCCGCACGCAAGCCGAAAAAGCCATCGGAATCGATGCCATGTTCATTACCTGTGATGTCGGGCCGGCGCGCATGGCCACCGGTTGCGATCAGCACATGCGTCGCCGACAGATCCTGCGTGCCGGCGTGTACCCTGCCATTGCCCAGCAATTCGCCGCGCTCAGCAATCACGCTGATGCCAAGCTCATCGAAGCGTTTGCGGTAGCTGGCGTGGATGTTGCTGATGTACTGCTGCCGGCGTGCGATGAACGCCGGCCAATCCAGCGCCACGGATTGCCCGTTGAAGCCGAGTTCCCCGGCAAGCTGCTGCGCCTCGGCCAACTCCGCCGCCAGCCACATCGCCTTTTTCGGCACGCAGCCCACGTTGACGCAGGTACCGCCCAGCGCATGCGGTTCGAGGATGGCGACCCGCGCGCCATGACGCGCCGCGCGAATGGCACCGGCAATACCGCCGGAGCCGGCGCCGAGAACGATCAGATCAAACGCCGCTGTTGCCATTACAGTATCCTCTCCGGCGCACACAACGCCGGGTCGATGATCGGTTCGCGCCGGCACAGCAGATCGGCCACCAGATGGCCAGTGACCGCCGACATGCCAACGCCCATCATGCCGTGGCCGGTGGCCAGCATCAGGTTGCGCATGCCCGGCGCTACACCGATGAATGGCAGGTCATCGATCGTCATCGGCCGCCAACCGTACCAGTCCTCGACGTGCTCGGGGCCTTCGGGCGTGTGCAGGTATTCGCGGGCACCACGCACCAGCGCACGCAGACGGGTTGGGTTCAGGCCACTGTTGTAGCCGGAAAACTCCATGGTGCTGCCCAGCCGGAAGCCATCGCGCCAGGTGGTGACGCAAACGCTGCGCTCCTTGAGCACCAGCGGCCGATTGGGTGCCTGTGCTGGCCGGGTGTAGGTGATCGAATAGCCTTTGCCGGGTTGGATCGGCAAGTTCAGGCCGAGCTGGCGGGCAACGGTGGGCGACCAAGCGCCGAGCGCGAACACAATGTCGCGGCCACGGCGCGGGCCACGCTCGGTATGCACGGCACTGACGCGATCGCCGTCGCGCGCAAACCCCACCACCCGGCAGCGTTCTTCGATCACCCCGCCGTGGGCGCGCACCACACGCGCCAACTCCGCGGCATAGCGATCCGGCCGCAGCCGGGCATCGCCCGGGAAGTGCAAGGCGCCGGCCATGCCCGGCAACAACGCCGGTTCCTCGGAAGCCAGTCGACGGCCATCCCAGCTTTCGGCGCGCACGCCAAAACGTGCCAGCACCGGCACCTCGTCGCTGGCCTTGGCCATCGCCTCGTGGTTGCGAAACACATAGAGCAGACCGCTCGCACTGAACTCGCAATCCAATTGCTGCTCACGCACCAGGGCCTCGATCAACGCGCGCGAACGCCTGAGTACGCGCGCCTTGGCCTCACCGGTGCGCAGCCAGTCGTCGAGATTGCAGCGCCGCGAAAATGCCAACAGCCAGCGCGCCAATGCCGGATCCCAGCGCGGGCGCACATAAAACGGCGCATCGGGCTTGAACATCCAGCGCAATGCCTGGCCGATCATGCCCGGCGCTGCCAGTGGCGTGGCGTGGCTGGGGGTCAGCGTGCCGCAATTGCCGTGTGAGCTGCCACAACCCACCAAGCCCTGTTCAAGCACACGCACTTGCCGCCCGGCCTGCAGCAAATAGTGGGCGCAACACAGGCCAACCACGCCGCCGCCGAGAATGAGCACATCGGAAGAATCCGTCATGGTCGCATTCTAGTGTAGTGCGTCGCACTTGGCTGCACATTCAGCGCTCGGCTGAGCCGCGAGACAACCGTTCACCGCGGCTGCGCGCAAAATCCTGAGTTACCACATCGTGCGCAACCCGACACCGATGCACGCCAAAAACCCCCAGTAGCCCGGGTTGAGGCGAAGCCGAAACCCGGGACCCCGCACCCGTTCACGCGGCCCTCGAAACCCGCGCCCCCGCACCCCGTTTATTACCACGACCCACGAAACCCGCGACCCCGCACCCCGTTTATTACCACGACCCTCGAAACCCGCGCCCCCGCACCCCGTTTATTACCACGCCCCACGAAACCCGGGGCCCCGCACCCGTTCACGCGCCCATCGAAACCCGCGACCCCGCACCCGTTCACGCGACCATCGAAACCCACAACCGTGCACCGGTCAATCGCCGCCGCGCGCAAGCCTTTTCTGGCAAACTTCGCTCCATGACCAGCCTCCCCCCTTTACACATCCTCGCGGTCAGCGACCGCAATGGCCTCGATGACTTCATCGCGGTGCCGTTTGCAATCTACCGCAGCGACCCGAACTGGGTACCACCGCTGCGTTTCGAGCGGCGCCAGGCACTGGCGCCTGCGCAACCCCTGTCCGAACACGCGCAGTGGCAGCTCTGGGTGGCCTACCGCGATGGCAAACCGATCGGCCGGATCAGTGCACAGATCGATCAACTGCATCTGGATCGTTACCACGATCAAACCGGCTTCTTCGGCTTCCTCGAAGCACCCGACGACCCCGCAGTGTTCAATGCGCTGTTCGCCACGGCCGAGGCCTGGCTGCGCGAACACGGCATGGCGCGCGTGCGTGGCCCGTTCAGCCTCAGCGTCAATCAGGAATCCGGGCTGTTGGTTGAGGGTTTCGACACCCCACCCTACCTGATGATGGGTCACGCCACGCGTTACTATGAACGCCGTCTGCTCGACTTGGGTTATGCCGGCGTCAAGGATCTGCTGGCCTACGAAATGGGCCTTCCGTTCAGCCGGCCATCCAATCTGGAAAACCTGCTGGTCCGGTTCGCCAAGGATATCCACGTGCGCCCGTTCAACCGCGCGCGCAAGGCCGCCGATCTGGAAGTGCTGCGCGACCTGTTCAACGATGCCTGGTCGGAAAACTGGAGTTTCGTGCCGTTTACCGAAGCCGAGTTTGCCGCCATCGGCACCGAGCTGCTGCCGTTGATTCCGGCCGACTTCATCCAGATTGCCGAGATAGACGGCGAGCCAGTGGCGTTCATGGCGTTCATGCCGAACATCAATGAAGCGATCGCCGATCTGGGCGGCAAGCTGCTGCCGTTTGCCTGGGCAAAACTGCTGTGGCGACTGAAGGTGCGCTTCCCGAAATCGGTGCGGGTGTCGCTGATGGGGGTGCGCAAGCGCTTCCACCACACCCGTCTGGGCCCGACGCTGGCGTACGCGGTTATCAAGGCGGGCCTGCCCGCCGCACTGCGCATGGGCGTCGAGCGCGCCGAGATGTCGTGGATTCTTGAAGACAACCAGGGCATGCGCAACATCATCGAAAGCCTCGGCGGCGAGATCAGCAAACGCTACCGGATGTTCGACAAGGCGCTGGGATGATGGCGAGCGCAACGCTATCGGATTGCAAGCTGGGTTTCGTGGTGTTGGCTGGCGAGCGACCAGGCGGAAGCGCATTGGCGCAGGCAATGCGGGTCGCGGCCGGGGTGTTGGTCGATGTCGCCGGACAGACTGCCATTGCCCGCGTTTTCGCCGCGCTGCGCGCCAGCACCTGCACCGCGAACGGGCTGCTGTGCGGCCCAGCACGGTCGATCATCGAGCACAGCTCGCATTTGCAGGCGTTGCTTGCGCCTGGCGACATCCGCTGGCTGCCTCCCGCGTCCGGCCCTGCGGCGAGCGCCGTCGCTGCGCTTGCACAACTTGATAGTTACCCGGCACTGCTCACTACCGCCGATCATGCCCTGCTCACCGGCACCACCATCGATGCCTTCTGCGAACGCGCGTTGGCAAGCGATGCCGACTTCGTGGTCGGGCTGGTGCCTTACGCCTGCGTTCGCGCCGCGTTTCCGGAGAGCAAGCGCACCGTGTTGCGCTTTGCCGATGGCGGCTACTGCGGCAGCAACCTGTTTTGCGTGCGCCGCGAGCGCGGGATCAAGGCGCTGCTGTTCTGGCGTGAAGTGGAAGCCTTGCGCAAGCGGCCGTGGAAAATTGCCCGCCATCTGGGCCTGCTCACGCTGCTGCGTTATCAGCTCGGCCGCCTGCGCAGTGCCGATGCCTTTGCCGTGCTCTCGCGCAAGGCCGGTTGTCAGGTTTCGTTCGTGGAACTGCCGATCGCGCGCGCCGCCGTGGATGTGGACAGCGTGGCCGACCGCGAGCTGGCCGAGCAAATCCTGCTGCGCGATCAACAAGCGGGCGGCGCAGCGGCGACGTAAGCAAGCGCATGTTCGACAGCAGCTGTCCGTAAAGCAAAGCTTTCACCGGCCTGCGGCCGGCGATTCCCTTTTCAGGGCGAAGAGGGCCGAAAACGCCTTGCGCCGGGTCGCACGCAGGCTCGGCTGCGATGCTCGGCGTGCTTTACGGCGCGTTGTCGCACTCGACCGCGCATCCGTGCGCTACAGCTCCGCTTTTCCGCTTCATCCCACCACCATGTCGCAATGTGCCGTGGTAGCCCGGGTAGAGGCCCAACGGGCCGAAACCCGGGGCACCGCGTAGCGGTGGAACCGACATCCACAACGGAATGTTCTTGGCGCTCACCTTTGCGCTTCGCGTCCTTTGCGGACCATTCTGTTTTACGCTCTCCCGAGTCCGTAGGATGGAAAGTGCGCAGCGAAACCCATCAATCGCCGAGTCCCGTGGTCCTGAGCCTTGAGTCCCAAGCCCCGATCACCCCTGCGCAAACACCGCGCGCCATGCCACCAGCAGCGGCACCAGCGCCAGATCGCTGCGTACCGTGGTGCTGAGCAACTCGCGGCAGGCGTTGGTCTGATCGAACCACAGCGCCAGCCGTTGCCGATCCGGCGCCGGCGTCGGCAATGCTTCACCAGTAGCGAGCCGGGCACTGAGCAGTGCGGCAAAGTCGGCAGCCAGCGCCAGCCGCAGTGGCAACGGCTCGTCCTTGGCCCACCGCTCCGCCAACGCCAGCGCGCCCATGCTGCCTTGGGCAACCGCCGTCAACTCGCTGTGTACCGCCTTGCGGGTTGCCAGCGTGCCATCGCCCAACCAGCGATCGGCAACGCCGGGATTGCCACGCGCAGCGGTCAGTGCCAGCGCGGCCTGCTCGCGGTCATGGCCGTGCGCGATCAGCCAGTCGAGTGCTGCCGCGCGCTCCGGCAACCGCAACGCGATGTTCTGACAGCGGCTGCGGATGGTTGCCGGCAGCCGCTGCGGCCGCGACGTGGCGAGAAACACATAACGCCCCGGTGATGGCTCTTCCAGCGTCTTGAGCAAGGCATTGGCGGCATTGCGGCTGAGCAGATCGGCCGCTTCGATGATGACCACCTGCGCACCGCCCTGCTGCGATGTCAGCGCCAGCCACTCGGACAGCTTGCGGATCTGCTCGATGGTAATTTCGCCGCGCAGCTTTTCGGTTTTTTCGTTGATCTCCAGAGTGACGATCCGCAGGTCGGCATGACGGCTGGCGCGCGCATCGACGCAACCCCGGCATTGGCCACACGCCGGTTCGTTACCCTTGGCATTGCTGCACGATGGGCGCTGCGCAAGCTCGCACGTCTGCATGCAGGCACGGCATGCGCCGCAGGCCGGCGCGGCACCGTCAGCAACGCTGCACAGCAGCCGTTGCGCCAACGCCCGTGCCAGCACCGCCTGGCCCAGATGCTCGGGACCGGTGATCAGCGTGGCATGGCCGAGCTTGCCCTGCGCAAGCGCGCTCAGCGCGCGCTGCAACGGTTGCGACTGCCAGGTGGGCATGGACGCGCTCATGTCTGCGCGTCCAGCCATGCCTGCAAGGCCTGCTGCACCGCATCGACCACCACTGCGACCGGTTGCCCGGCATCGATCACGCGATAGCGCGCCGGCTCGGCCGCCGCACGCTGGCGGTAGCACACCCGCGCCCGCTCGAAGAAACTGCTCGCCTCGCTTTCGATGCGGTCCAGCGCGCCGCCACGGCCGCGCGCGCGCTGCATGCCGATATCGACGCAGACATCGAGCAGAAAAGTGATATCCGGTTTGAACCCGACCACCCAGCGCTCCAGTTCGGCGATGCAGGCGCTGTCGACGCCACGGCCACCACCCTGATAGGCGAAGCTGGCATCGGTGAAGCGATCCGATACCACCCAATCGCCGGCCGCCAGTGCCGGCAATACCCGCTCGCGGACCAGTTGCGCGCGGGCGGCGAACATCAGCAGCAACTCCGCCTCGGCGCTGATGCTGTGCTGCACCGGGCCGAGCACCAGCTCGCGTACCGCCTCGCCCAATGCGGTGCCGCCCGGTTCGCGCGCGGTCTGCACCCGCAGCCCGCGCTGTTCCAACACGGCGACGATGGTGGCGATGACGGTGGATTTACCGGCGCCTTCGCCGCCTTCGATGCTGATCAGTTTTCCGCTCATCGACGCCTCAACTGGTATTTCGCCACCGCGCGATTGTGCTCGCTCAGGGTGGCGGAAAAATGGTGGCTGCCATCGCCGCGGGCAACGAAATACAGGCTGTTGCCGGCCGCGGGGTGCACCGCCGCCAGCAACGCATCGCGGCCCGGCATGGCAATCGGTGTCGGCGGCAGGCCAGCCCGCGTATAGGTGTTGTACGGCGTATCGGTTTGCAGATCGCGGCGGCGCAGGTTGCCGTCAAAACCCGCGCCCAGGCCGTAGATCACGGTCGGGTCGGTTTGCAGGCGCATGCCCATGCGCAAGCGGCGGATGAACACGCCGGCAATCTGTGCGCGTTCGCTGGCGCGGCCGGTTTCCTTCTCCACGATCGATGCCAGCACCAGCGCTTGCTCTGGCGTTTGCAGCGGCAAGTCATCGTCGCGCCCGGCCCAGGCCGCACCGAGTGCGACATCCATCGCCAGGGCCGCGCGCTTGAGCAAGTCGATGTCGCGCACGCCACGCGTGTAGTGATACGTCTCCGGCAGAAACCGCCCCTCGGGATGAACGCCCGGCCGATCCAGCGCCGCCATCAGTGCGGCATCGTCCATCTCGCCGAGGGTTTGCTCCAGCGCATCGTGCAATGCCAGAGCGGCACGCAATTCGCGCATCGACCAGCCCTCAACAGCGGTAAAGCGGTACTCGATGACGCGGCCCGCTTCGAGCTTGCGCAGCAACTGCCGTGGGCTGATGCCGTGGCCGACGCTGTATTCGCCCACTTGCAGCCGCTCCAGCACCTTGAGCTGAAATGCGAGCGCCCGCCATTGCCAGTCGTGGCCTTGATCGATGCCGATCGTGCGCATGCGCCGCAGCACGCGGGTGAAACTGTCGCCCGGTTTGACCTCCAACACGCGCTCGTTTTGCGCCGATGTCAGTGGCTGATCGACGAACACCTGATACTGTCGCCACAGATCAGTAACCAGCAGCACCGAAGCCGCCAGCCCCAGCGCCAGTATCAGCAGCAGCACGCGCCATGCGATGCCACGCGTCTTGTGTTTTGCCTTGGCCATTATTGCTACCTCGTGCGCGCAAACGCCGGTTCGGCCGCGGCCAGCGCCTGCATCACCACCTGCAGTTGCGGTGGCAATGCCATCTGCCGCTCGCCCACGGCACATACCGGCAGGATACCGCGCACTGCGTTGCACAGGAAAACCGCGTCGGCCTGCTCGACATCGGCTACGCACAGGCGTTGCTCGTGGCCTATGCCCTGCGCCAACAGCCATTGCCGGCAGAGGCCGGCGACACCGGCACGATCGAGCAATGGCGTCAGCCACACCCCATCGCGCAACACAAACAGGTTGCCGCTGACGGCACAGGTCGGCGCGCCCAGCGCATCGCACAGCAACGACTCGTGGATGTCCGGATCGCTCCACTCACGGCGTGCAAGGACCTGTTCCAGTCGGTTGCAGTGCTTGATGCCGGCCAGCAGCGGCTGGATGCCCAGGCGCAACTGCGACCAGCGCACGCGGCCGCCGGCAGCCGGCCACGGCGGCGGCAGGGCATGACGCGAAATCAGCAGTTGCGGCTGTGCCGGTTCGGGCGGCGCGTAACCGCGACCACCGCCACCGCGCGTGAGCAGCAGTTTGAGCACCCCGTCAGCCGCCGGCGCCAGTAACGCGGCGCAGGCGTGCACCACGGCATCGTGTTCCGGCATCTCGATTGCCAGCACCGCCGCACCGCGCCGCAGCCGCTGCCAATGCGCATCCCACCACAGCGGCCGGCCGGCGTGGATGCGCAGCGTCTCGAACACACCATCGCCGTAGTTCAGGCCACGATCGTCGGCGCGAACCGATGCCTGCTCGGCCAGCACGATCGCCACGCTCATCCGTCCATCCCCCATGCCCGCAACAGGCCGCGCGCCTTGGCGCGGGTCTCGGCCAATTCCGCTTCGGCATCGGAATCCGCCACCAGCCCGGCGCCGGCGCGAAAATGCAGGGTGTCGCCACGCAGCCAGGCGCTGCGGATCAGGATGTTCAGATCCATGTCGCCACTGCGATCGAGGTAACCCATCGCGCCGGTGTAGGCACCACGGCCCTCGCCTTCAAGCTCGGCAATGATCTGCATGCAGCGCACTTTTGGGCAGCCGGTGATGGTGCCACCCGGGAACAGCGCACGGATCACCTCGCCCGGACTGATGCCGCTGCGCAACGTGCCGCTGACGTTGGACACGATGTGATGCACGTGCGGATAACTCTCGATCGCCATGATCTCGTCGACATGCACGCTGCCTGGCATGCACACCCGGCCCAGGTCGTTGCGCTCCAGATCGATCAGCATGACATGCTCGGCGCGTTCCTTGGGATGACCGATCAACTCACGCACCTTGGCCGCATCGTCTTCGCCAGCCACGCGCGGACGAGTCCCGGCGATCGGGCGGGTCTGTACGTTGCGGCCACGCACCGACACCAGCCGCTCGGGCGATGAGCTGATCAACGCCCAAGCACCACCACTGGCGGCACAGCCGGCCCCGTCGCCGGCCACCAGCAGCCCGGCGTAGGGCGCCGGGTTGGCCGAACGCAGCGCTGCATAGAGCGTTGCAGCATCGACCACAGTCGGAAATTGCGCCTGCCAGGCGCGCGACAGGTTGACCTGAAACACATCACCGGCGCGCAGGTATTCATGCACCCGCGCCACCCCATCGAGAAAGCGCTGCGGCGAATCTTCACGCAATTGCGGCATCGCCAACGCCGGAGTTCTGCGCACGGGCTGGCTCGCACACGTGTTTACATCGGCAGCGATCCGGGCCAGCAATGCCTCGCGGCCCGGTTCGGCTACCGCCCACACCGCGCCGCTGGAGCGATCACGCAACACCGCCGCAGGGCAGCGCAGGGCCAACGCAATCGGGCCGTGTTGGCGCGCTGCCGGCAGACGCAGCACCGGTTCCACTTCGGCTGCCAGCTCATAGCCCAGATACAACGCCCAGCCACCGCGAAACGGCAGTTCGGCAGCGGCCGGCAGCGGCACCGCCGCGCGCCACTGGGCATCCAGCGCCGCGAAAAAACCGCCAGCCAGGGCATCGCCGGCAAGCGTACGCAAGTGACGTTGGTGATCGAGCACAATGCCGCCGCCATCGTGAACATGCAGGATGTCCCAACACGTCTGCTTGCCGCCGCTGGCCGCGCTTTCGAGCAACATCGGATAGCGCTGCGGCCAGGTGCGATGCAAGGCCAGCAGATCGGTGTCTGCGGGCAGCGCAACCGGCGTCAGCGCCACCATGGCAGAACGCTCACGGGAACCTCACATCCGGCCGAATACCAGACTGCAATTGGTGCCGCCAAAACCAAAGCCGTTGGACAAGGCAATTTCCACGCGCTTGTCGCGCGCGGTATTGGGCACGTAGTCCAGATCGCAACCCTCGCCGGGGTTGTCCAGATTGATGGTCGGCGGAATCACGCCATGATGCAGCGCCAACACTGAAAAAATGGCTTCCACGCCACCCGCCGCACCCAACAGATGCCCGGTCATCGATTTGGTTGAGCTGACCATGGTCTTGTAGGCATGGTCGCCCAAGGTGCGCTTCAGCGACAGCGTTTCGGCGAGATCGCCGAGCGGCGTCGAGGTGCCGTGGGCGTTGACGTACTCGACCCGGTCGGGCGCGATACCGGCGTCCTTGATCGCGGCACTCATGCAGCGCGCCGGGCCCTCGCCGTTCTCGCTGGGTGCGGTCATGTGCCAGGCATCGGAGCTGGAACCCATGCCCAGCAACTCGCAATAAATGCGCGCACCGCGGGCGCGAGCAAACTCGTACTCTTCCAGCACCAGCACCCCGGCGCCATCGCTGAACACGAAGCCGTCACGATCACGATCCCAGGGCCGCGAGGCACGGGTCGGCTCATCATTGCGGGTCGACATCGCCTTCATCGCGCAAAAACCGCCGATGGCGGTTGCCGATGATCCGCGCTCGGCGCCACCAGCGAGCATCACATCGGCATCGCCATACTGGATCAGGCGCATCGCCAGGCCGATGCAATGGTTGGCGGTGGCACAGGCCGACACTGCGGAAAAATTCGGGCCTTTCAGGCCATTGAGGATGCTCACCTGGCCGGGCAGCATGTTGATGATGGTACTGGGCACATAGAACGGTGAAATCTTGCGCACCCCGCCTTGCAGATAGCGCGCGGTCTGTTCTTCGATGCCGACCAGGCCACCGATACCCGAACCGATCAGGGCGCCGATCCGCTCGGCATTGGCTTCGGTAATTTCCAGGCCGGCATCAGCGATTGCCATCGAAGACGCCGCCACCCCGTAATGGATGAACGGGTCCATCTTCTTGCAGTCTTTGGCCGGCATCCAGGCCCCGGGATCGAAATCATGCACTTCACCGGCGATGCGGGTGGCGAATGCCGAGGCATCAAAGGTGGTGATCGGGCCGATGCCCGAACGGCCATTGACGATGCTGTCCCAGGCCGCGGCCAGATCGTTGCCGACCGGGGACACGATGCCCATGCCGGTAATCACGACGCGACGCTTCGCCATCTGCAAGCCCTCTGCTATCCAAACGCGGCCAAAACCGCGCAGCCATCGACCATTGCCACGCGATGCAAACCGATCGCGCGGCCGTGCCCGTATAAACGCACGGGGCCGCACCCAGGCGGCCCCGTCATCACCCTTGCGAGCGAATCAGCTCTTGACGTGTGCCGTTACGTAATCGATCGCCTGCTGCACGCTGGTGATCTTCTCGGCTTCCTCGTCGGGAATCTCGCACTCGAACTCCTCTTCGAGCGCCATCACCAGCTCAACGGTATCCAGCGAGTCGGCACCCAGGTCGTCGACAAACGACGCATTGGCGGTAACTTCTTCTTCTTTCACGCCGAGCTGCTCGACGACGATTTTCTTGACGCGCTCTTGAATGGTGCTCATGGGTACTCTCGACCTCCCGGAAAGGGTGCAATGATTCTCGGCGCATTGTAGTGGATAGCCGCAAGTCCACAAGACCTTCACGGCCACGTCGGTTGCGCGCCAGCGGCAACCAACCCCCTGTTTTTACCGCAACTGCATGAAACCAAACACTTATGCCATGTACATGCCGCCATTCACATGAATCGTCTCGCCGGTGATGTAGGCCGCGTCGGGCCCGGCCAGAAAGCCGACCGCACGCGCAATATCGTCGGCGCCGCCGAGCCGGCCAAGGGCAATCTGCTCCAGCAACGCGGCGCGCTGAGCCTCGGGCAGGGCGCGGGTCATGTCGGTATCGATGAACCCCGGCGCGACCACGTTGACCGTGACGCCACGGCTGCCGACCTCGCGCGCCAGCGATTTGCTGAAGCCGATGATGCCGGCCTTGGCCGCCGCGTAGTTCGATTGGCCGGCATTGCCGGTCAGGCCGATCACCGAGGCGATATTGATGATGCGGCCCTGCCGCGCTTTCATCATGCCGCGCAGCACCGCCTTGCTGGTGCGAAACACGCTGCTCAGATTGGTGTCGATGATCGCGGACCAATCCTCGTCCTTCATTCGCAACAGCAACTGGTCGCGGGTGATGCCGGCGTTGTTGACCAACACCGTGATCGGCCCCAGCGTTTTGGCGATGTCGTCGATCAAGGCGTCGACCGCCGCACCGTCGGTGACATCGAGCACGCGCCCGCTGCCGCCGTGCGCGGCCAGTCGCTCGCTGATGGCGGCCGCACCGGCGGCGCTGGTCGCGGTACCGACAACGGTACCGCCACGCGCCGCCAGATGATCGGCAATCGCCGCACCGATACCGCGGCTGGCACCGGTGACCAGGGTGACCTGGCCGTTCAGGGTTTGCTCCATCGCTGTCATTCTCCGCTACCGGCGGCCGACCAGTCGGCCAGCGCCTTGCTCAAATCCGCGGGCTCGCCGATGCCGCGCGCGTCGAGCGCGCGATCGATACGGCGCAGCAGGCCGGTCAGTACCTTGCCCGGCCCACACTCGGCAAACCGGGTTGCGCCGCCGGCTGCCAGCGTCTGCACGCACTGCGACCAGCGTACCGGCAAAACCAATTGCCGCACCAGCGCATCGCGGATCGATGGCAGGTCGTGATGCACGGCGGCGTCGACATTCTGGATCACCGGGATCTGCGGCGGCTGCCAGGCTATTGCCGCCATCACCTCACCCAATTGTCGCGCGGCATCGGCCATCAACGGCGTGTGCGAAGGCGCGCTGACCGCCAGCTTCACCGTTTTGCGCACGCCGCGCGCGGCCAGCGCGGCCAGTGCACGATCCACCGCGCTGGCATGGCCGCCGATCACAATCTGCCCGGGCGAGTTGAAGTTCGCCGGCACCACCACATCCACCGCGCTGACCTCGGCGCAGATCTCCGCCACCAGCGCATCGTCGGCACCCAGCACCGCCGCCATCGCGCCCATGCCCGCTGGCACCGCCTCCTGCATCAGTCGCCCGCGTGCGCGCACCAGGCGCGCACCGTCCGCCAGCGACAGTGCCCCGGCGGCCACCAAGGCGGCGTATTCGCCCAGGCTGTGGCCAGCCAGTTGCGCCGGCAGCGGCCCGCCCTGCGCCTGCCACACCCGCCACACCGCGATGCCGGCAGCCAACAGCGCCGGCTGGGTGAACTCGGTCTGGTTGAGTTGCGCTTCCGGGCCATCGTGAGCCAGCGCCCACAGATCAAGGCCAGCGCCTTCGGATGCTTCCGCGAAGGTGGCCTGCACCAACGGGGACGCCGCCGCCAAATCGGCCAGCATCGCCAGCGACTGCGAACCCTGGCCGGGAAAGATGAATGCGAGTTGCGACTGAATCAAACGGACTTCCTCAGGTTACGTAGCGCCATGGCGCGTGGCGAGCACGGAATCATGCGGCGGCGAGTGCTGAATCGTCGGTACTGCGCCGCAGGCTAACAGCGGCACCACGACAAGGCGTGGCGCCGACGCCCGCACCACCACCCAAGGCGCGGCAACAAGGAGCCCGTCAATAGCGAATCAGCGCCGACCCCCAGGTGAAGCCGCCGCCGAAGGCTTCCAGCAGCACCAACTGGCCACGCTCGATACGCCCAGAGCGCACGGCCAGATCCAGCGCCATGGGCACCGAGGCGGACGAGGTGTTGCCGTGAATGTCGACCGTCACCACCACCCGCTCCATCGGCATGTCCAGCCGCTTGGCGGTGGCCTGGATGATACGCAGATTGGCCTGATGCGGAATCAACCAATCGATGTCGGACTTTTGCAGGTTGTTGGCGGTCAGGGTTTCCTCGACCACCGAGTCCAGTGTTTTCACCGCCACCTTGAACACTTCGTTGCCGGTCATCATCACCCGCACACCGGCATTGGGCTCGTCGAGCTTGAAGCCCGCCGACACACCCACCGGGTTGTACAACAGGTGCTTGTAGCCGCCGTCCGCGTGCAGGTGCGTCGAAAGCACGCCGCCAGGCTCGGTGTCGGCACGCAACACCACCGCACCGGCACCGTCGCCGAACAGTACGCAAGTACCACGGTCGGTCCAGTCGATCATCCGGGTCAGCGTTTCCGCGCCGAGCACCAGCGCGGTGCGCACGGTGCCGGACTGGATGAACTTGTCGGCGACGCTCAGCGCATAGATGAAGCCCGAGCACGCGGCATTGACGTCGAACGCGGCGCAACCGTTGGCACCAAGCCGGTGCTGCAACAGACAGGCAGTGGACGGAAAAATGAGATCCGGCGTGGTGGTACCGAGCACGATCAGATCGATCTCGCTGGCCTTGACCCCGGCCGCATCCATTGCGTGGGTGGCGGCGTACAGCGCCAAGTCGCCGGTCGTCTCGCCGGCTGCCGCGACATGGCGCTGGCGAATGCCGGTGCGATCGCGGATCCACTCGTCGCTGGTCTCGACCATCATCTCGAGATCGGCGTTGGTGACGATTTTTTCGGGCAGGTAGCTGCCAGTACCAACGATGCGCGAATAGATTCGCCCGGACGGGCCTTGTGTGTTACTGATGCCGGCCATGCACTATCTCCCAAACGGCGACAGGACGCCGCCCGGAATCACCACCACACCGTGACGTGGCCGATCGGCGCGCGGCGAACCACCGCTGCACGGCGTGTCGCCCGAGGCACGCAACCGGCACACCGGTTTATTCAGCGTCGACCACCGCAGAAGCCTTCACGATCACCTGCCGGCCACGGTAGTAACCGTCGGCGGTGATGTGATGGCGGATGTGGGTCTCGCCGGTGGTCTTGTCGGTCGACAGCAATTTGGCATCGAGCGAATCGTGGCCACGGCGCATGCCGCGGGTCGAAGGGGTGCGGCGGGATTTCTGAACAGCCATGGTGCTCTCCAACTGAAAAAGGTGACATGCTGACAAGGATGGCCAAGCGCGGCACTGCCATCCGGGTTTGCGGCGCTCGCGCAGGGCGCGAGTTGCCGTTGTGTTACTGCTTTTTCCGGTGCTGCAAACCAACCAACGCGGCAAATGGATTCGGCGTCGGCTCGGGCACTTGCTCGATCGCGGCCGGCCACGCCGCCTCGACCGCATCGCTGTCGGGCCGCACCGGATAACTCGGCAAGGCCAGCAACAGCTCATCCTCAATCAACTCGGCCAAGTGAACGGCACCTTCCGCATCGAGCAAGGCAGGCTCATAGCCTTCCGGCAATGCTGCCTCCTGCGCCTCGTCGGTGATCAAACCCAAGCGCTGCAAAACCCGCACCGGCAGCACGAACGGCTCAAGGCTGCGCTGGCACAACAATTCCAGATCAGCCTCCAGTTGCAGCTCGACAAAGCCGGTACCCAGCGCGTCGCGGCCAAACTCCGCGACATAGCGACAACGCCCGGAATCAGACACCAGCGCCGCCGCCAGCCTCGGCATGGCCGCAACATCCAGCCAGCCCTCGAACACGCGACAGGCCGAAACCATGCGCCAAGCATCCAGTACCGGGGGCAAGGTCGCAGACATAAGCGCGAGATGGTACGACGCGGCGCCATTGCTGTCAATGTGTTGTGTGTGAGTGTGTTGTGTGCGGCTGCGATCCAAAACCGCATTGTGTCTCGGTTTGCCCTCAGCCCAGCGCTGATGCAAACTTCACCGATGCCAAGCACTCTCGTCATCGCTGTCTCGCTGTGTCTGCTGATCGCCGCCGTCGCGCTGGTGTGGCGGCACCGCGCCCAGCGCCGGCACCGGGCACTGGTGCATTTGGTGGATCGCGCTGAGGCCATGGAGCAGGTGTTGCTGCGCACCCGCGAGCGGATGCAGGCGATGCGCGCGGTCGTCGATCAGGTGCCCGAGGACATCGGCCAGCTTGCGCAGGCCTCGCTGCATGCCGACCAGCCAATCCGCGACGCGCTGCGCGATGTGCTGGAGCACCGACTGTGGATTCAGAAACAGGGTGCCAGCGCCAGCCAGCACGAACTGGACACCGCCTGTGCGGCGATCGACCGCGCGTATCAGCGCTTGTCCGGGGAATTGCAGGCACTGGAAAGTGCCAGCGCGGCGTTGGCGGCCGCAACCGTGCCGGCGCTGGAGTCGGCGCGCCGTGAACCACCGGCGCTGCGCCGCGGTGGCGCCCCATGACACACACGCCGGAGACCCCCATGGACCCCTTTCTCAGCGCCGCAATCGACGAAGCCCGGCGCGGTCTGGCCGAAGGCGGCATCCCAATCGGCTCGGTGCTGGTGCATCAGGGCCGCATCATCGGCCGCGGCCACAATCGCCGCGTGCAACGCGGCAGCAGCATTTTGCATGGCGAAATGGATGCACTGGAGAATGCCGGCCGGCTGCCGGCACAGGTCTATCGCGAATGCACCCTGTACACCACGCTCAGCCCGTGCCCGATGTGCAGCGGCGCGATTGCGCTGTACGGCATCCCACGGGTGGTGATCGGCGAACATGAAACCTTCATGGGCGAAGAAGACTGGCTGCGCCGTCGCGGCGTCGTGCTGCAACTGGCCGACAGCAGCGAATGCAAGGCCATGATGCAAGCCTTCATCGACGCCAACCCATCGCTGTGGAATGAAGATATCGGCGCGTAGTCGCCGCTGGCGGCAACCCCGCGCGTGTGACAAACCGTATTCCGCCAACCTGCCACCGGCCATGAACACCGGCAACCGTTGGCTGCGGGTGGTGCCCGGGTCAACGCGGGCTTGGCGAACCCATGCCGACGGCGGCAACGCTGGCGGCGCCAGCGCTGGCCAGCGCTGGAATGCGCAGACGCTGGCCGATCCGCAGCACATCGCTTTGCAGGCGATTTTCCTGACGCAAGCTGGCCACGCTGACCCCATGCCGGTTGGCGATGCCGGACAGGGTATCGCCGCGGCTGACCAGATGTTCGCTGGCACGCTGACGCGCCTGCTGCGTGGCCAACCAGGTGCCGGGCAGCGGCCGGGCGTTGAAGTAATTGCGCACCCCGGCAAGGATCGCCGCCGACAGCCGCTGACGATGCAGCGGATCATTGAGTTTGCTTTCTTCTGCCGGGTTGCTGATGAACGCGGTTTCGACCAGCAGCGATGGCACATCGGGTGAGCGCAACACCACAAAATTGGCGCGCTCGACCTGCGGCTTGTGGGTTTTCACGACCCGCTTGAGCGCCACCAACACGTTTTCGGCGATGTCCTCGGACGCCTTCATGGTGGCGCTCTGCGACAAGTCAAGCAGCACCTTGGCCAAGGTGTTGTCCTTGTCGTCGAGGGTGACGCCGCCGACCAGATCGGCCGCGTTTTCGCGATCGGCCAGCCAGCGTGCGGCTTCGCTGGAGGCGCCACGCTGCGACATCACGAACACCGAAGCACCGGACGCGCTGGGTTTGTTGAAGGCATCGGCATGGATCGATACGAACAAGTCGGCCTGAGCGTCTCGTGCCTTGCGGTAGCGTTGTTGCAGCGGGATGAACTGATCGCCGTCACGAATCAGAATGGCTTTCAGGCCGCGCTCAGCATTGATTTGCCGCGCCAGTTCGCGCGCCACCGCCAAGGTGATCTGCTTTTCCCAGGTGCCTTTGGCGCCGCGCGCACCCGGGTCCTGACCGCCGTGGCCGGCATCGACCGCGATCAGCACATCGCGCCCGGTATCGGGCACCACGTCCTGTAGCGTTTTGGCTGTGCTCTGGGCGGCATCGGCATGCAGTTCGATGACCAGACGATGGCCCACGCCTGCCGCCGGCGTGAGCAAGAAGGTCTTGGGTCGCACCGCGGCGGCGAGGTCGAAGACCACGCGCAGCACACCCGCGCTCGGCGAACCGGTGCGCACCGAGGCCACCGGGCCAGAGGGCAACACTTCCCGATAACCCGCAGCCAGCCGCGACCCGTGTAGATCCACCACCAGGCGATCCGGGTTGGCCAGCGTGAAAACCTTGTACTCGGCCGGGCTGCTCAGCGCGAACTCGGCACGGGCATCGCTGCCGGTTTCACTCAGGCTAAGGCCAGTCAGCTCGGCGGCGCCGGCGAGCGCCGACCATGCCGCGAACAACATCGCGAGCAGGGTTTGAGCACAAAACAGCGGGCGCGAGCACTTCATGCCACGGATTTGACCGTAAACGGCCACAAAATGCAAGCGCTTTTCCTTTGCAATCCGACACCTGAGAAAGCTATCTCGACTTCACATCAATATTATGCGCCACCCTTCAGGCGGGCAATCCAGGCTGCGCCGGCGGTGCTGAGTGCGTTCAGGTGGGCCGTACGCCCTTCACCGGCGATCGCCAGCTCGACCCTGAGATCGAATGCGGGCAATGCACCAACGCCGCGTTCCGGCCATTCGACCAGCCACAGGACGGCAGCATCCACATCATCGAGACCCAGGAATTGCAGCTCACTGGCGGCACCCAGCCGGTACAAGTCCAAATGCACGGCCTCACCACCGGCCACCGGGTAGCGTTCCAGCAAGGTGTAGGTGGGGCTGCGCACCGCGCCGGTGACGCCCAGCGCCCGCAACATCGCGCGCGCCAGACTCGATTTACCGGCTCCCAGCGGCCCGGACAAGGCCAGCACCGCCGGTTGCGGGCGAGTGGCCGCCAGCCTTACGCCAAGCTGGTCGGTGTCGCTGCCTGAGGCAAGATTCAGACGCATGTCGAGCCGGGGTTCACCCACTGACGAATGGCCGGCAGCAGGTCGCTGGCCAGCAAACCACGCTCACCGCCGGCGCTCGCGGCGTGATCGCCGGCGCAGGCATGCACCAACGCCCCGCACAGCGCGGCTTCGTAGCCATCCAGCCGCTGCGCGCGCAGGGCAGCGATCACCCCGGCCAACACATCACCCATGCCGCCCGATGCCATTCCCGGATTGCCGGCATCGATGATCGCCGGATGGCAACCCGGCGCGGCAACGATGGTGCCTGCGCCCTTGAGCACGACGCAGGCCTGGTAGCGTTGCACCAACGCTGCGGCAGCGGCAAAGCGATCGCGTTGCACCGTTGCGACATCGCTTGCCAGCAAGCGTGCCGCTTCGCCGGGATGCGGCGTCAGCACCGCATCGGGCACCTTACGCGGCGTGCGCGCCAGCAGGTTCAGCGCGTCAGCGTCGAGCACCAGCGGCTTGCCGGCATCGAGTGCAACTTGCAGCGCCCTCGCGCCCCAAGGCTCGCGGCCCAAACCTGGCCCAATGACCACCACGCTCGCTCGCGCCAGCAATGGCGCCAGATCATCCGCCGACTCCGCTGCGCTTACCATCAGTTCGGCGCGCTGGCCCTGCACCATCGGCACATTGACGGTTCGGGTTGCGACGCTGACCAGACCGGCGCCAGCGCGCAAGGCACCCGCAGCACACAGGCTGATCGCGCCGGCCATGCCGTGCTCGCCACCGATGCACAGCACGTGGCCGAACAACCCCTTGTGCGCATTGCTGGGCCGCGCTCCGAGGAACGCCGCGATATCCGCTTGCTGGTAGAGCCAGACAAATGGCGGCACCGCTGCGCAGGCTTTGTGCGGCAAACCCAGCGCATCGTATTCCCGGTGACCGCAATGATCGCGGCCAGCACCGGTATGCAGGCCGCACTTGGCAACGATGAACTCGACGCACACGTCGGCGCGAACACACACCCCTGCGGCGGCACCGGTATCGGCATCCACACCCGATGGCACATCCAATGCCAACACCGGTGCCGCCTGCGCGTTGAGCGCCTGGATAGCGGCCGCCGCGAAGCCTTCCGGCACCCGCGCCAGTCCAATTCCGAACAATGCGTCCACCCACACGTCGCGCGCCGGCAAGCTGCCAGCGAATACCGCGACACCGCCGCCGGCCGCAAGCCAGTCGGCGTGGGCCTGTCGCGCACTGCCGCTGTGCGGCTCGCCACCGGGCAGCATCACCACCTGCACGTCAGCGCCGGCTGCCTGCGCCAATCGCGCCAGCACATAGCCATCGCCACCGTTGTTGCCCGGCCCGCACAACACGCCGATACGGTGCGCCGCCGGCCAATGCGCCTTCAGCCGCACCCACGCCGCGTCACCGGCGCGCCGCATCAAGGTGTAAGCGGCCACGCCGAGGGTTTCGATGGCGTAATGATCGATCGCCCGGGCGTCTTGGGCTCGATGCAGCGGAATAGGCATGCGCTTGCTTCAGCAGGGAACCAAGACGAAACATTCGCACATCTTGCGCCGCCATTGATAGCCCGAAATTTCTATACTGTCGTTGCGATGATCGATCTGAACCAACTGGCTACCAATATCCGGCAGTGGGCGCTTGAGCTGGGCTTTGCCCAAACCGGCATCGTGCAGCCGGCGCTTGACCGAGATCACCAGCACCTGCTCGACTGGCTGGCACAGGGCCAACACGGCAACATGGATTACATGGCGCGCAATACTGATCTGCGCGCACAACCAGACCATCTGGTGGCCGGCACCTGCCGCGCCATTTGCGTGCGCAAGGATTACGGCAGCGACGATGGCGAGGCATGGCGCACGCTCGCCGATGGCGAGCGCGCCTACGTTGCGCGCTACGCGCTGGGCCGCGATTACCACAAACTGATGCGCCGCCGCCTGCAACAGTTGGCCGATCGCATCGGCGCGGCGGTCGGCGCGTACGGCTATCGCGTATTCGTCGATTCCGCGCCGGTGCTGGAACGCGCATTGGCGCGCGATGCCGGGCTTGGCTGGATCGGCAAACACAGTTGTCTGATCGATCGAAACAACGGCTCGTGGTTTTTCCTCGGCGAAATCCTCACCGACCTGCCGCTGCCGGTGGATGCACCGGCCAGCGCACATTGCGGCACCTGCACCCGCTGCATCGAGATCTGCCCGACCGGCGCCATCGTTGCCCCCTACCGCGTCGATGCGCGGCGCTGCATCAGTTATCTCACCATCGAGCACCACGGCAGCATCGACGAAGCCCTCCGCCCGTTGATCGGCAATCGCATCTTCGGCTGCGACGACTGCCAACTGGTCTGCCCGTGGAACAAGTTTGCCAAACGCCATGACGAGCCCGACTTCCGCGCCCGCAATGCGCTGGACAAAGCCAGTCTGATCGAGCTGTTTGCGTGGAGCGAATCCGAGTTCCTCAACCGAACCGAAGGCTCGGCAATCCGTCGCAGCGGCTACGAAAACTGGCTGCGCAACATCGCCGTGGCGCTGGGCAATGCACCCACCAGCGCGGCGATCATCGCTGCCCTGTGGGCACGTCAGGATGATCCATCGCAGATCGTGCGCGAACACGTGACCTGGGCACTGGCGCGGCATGCGTTGCCGAAACCCGCACCCACGCCAGCGATCGCGACGCAGCGCGCGCGGTAAAAAAGAACCCCGGCACGCGGCCGGGGTTCCAAGTGCAACGCATCGATCGAATCAATGCATCAGAACTGCAAGCTCCACTTGTCGATGCGGCCGGTGTCGCCATTGGCGTTATCGTTGACGCGCAACTTCCAGGTACCGTTGGCCACTTCCGAAGATGCGTTGATGGTAAAGGTACCAATCACGTTGTCGGTACTGGAACCGGTGCGATTGTGGATGTTGTACAGAGTGCCATCCGGCGCCACCAGATCCACCTTCAGATCACCCTTCCAGGTGTGCAAGATGGTAACCGCCACCTTCAACGTGCTCGGTGCATTGCCGCTGCGGCCACTGACCGTGATCGGGCTTTCCACCGTGCTGTTGTCGTTGATGGTGAAGTCGGTGGTGTTCTCGAAGAACGACGGCTGCGTGCCGCCACCACCGGCGGTGTAGTTGCCGATCAGCGAAACGCCGGAGAACGTCGAGAACGCCTTGACCCGCACGTGGTAAGTGCCGGTCTGCGGTGCCGCGAACGAACACGCCTCGGTGTTGCCATTGAGAAACGGACGGCAGTCGTAGACGGTGTCGGTTGGCGCGCTGCCAAAGCGCACGTACATGTCGGCATCGCCGGTACCACCGGACAGGTTGAAGGCCAGGTTGCTGGAACCGGCCGGCACGCTCATGGTGAACTTGATGTCATTGCCGGTACTGGCGGCAAGCCCGGTCACCGCCACGCCCTTGGTCAGCGTACCACCGGCCGGTGGTGGCGGCGGCGTGCCACCACCCAATGCCGCGTTCACTGCCGCATTGGCATCAACGATACCGGCACCGCAACCACCCGAACAGGCGCCCGGCAACGGCCGCGCCGTGCTCTTGAGGATGCTCTCCACTTGCGCCGGCGTCTTCGGCGATGCCGCCATGATCAGCGCCGCAACGCCCGCCACATGTGGCGAGGACATCGAGGTGCCGCTGAGCAGCGAGTAGTTCTCGGCGCCCGGCGTGGTAGTGCCGGCATTGCGGGTCGACAGGATGTTCACGCCCGGTGCCGCCACGTCGATCAAGGTGCCGAAGTTGGAGAAGCTGGCGCGTGCACCGTTGCGATCGGTTGCCGCCACCGCCACCACGTTGTTGCAGTTGGCCGGATTGGCATTGGACACGTTGACATTGCTGTTACCGGCTGCGACCACCACCACCGTGCCACGGCCGACCGCACCGTTGATCGCGTTCTGGGTGCTGCTGCCGCACGCGCCGGAACCGCCCAGGCTCATGTTGATCACTTCGGCCGGGTTGGCATTGGCCGGCACACCGGAAACCGTGCCGCCGGACGACCAGGTGATGGCATCGACGATGTCGGAAGTCAGGCCGCCACCCTTGCCGAGCACCCGCGCCGGTACCACCTTGGCATTGAACGCCACGCCGGCCACGCCCTTGGCATTGTTGGTCACTGCCGCCACCGTACCGGCAACGTGGGTGCCGTGCCAGCTCGAATTGGAGCCAGGCTCGAAGTCGCCCGGATCGTGCGCGTCGCTGTCGCGGCCATTACCGTCCGCCGCGATGGTGGCATCGCTGATGAAGTCATAACCTTGCAAGATGTTGGCGTTGAGATCGGTGTGATTGACGTAACCGGTGTCGATCACCGCCACCACCACGCCGGAGCCGGTGGACTTGTCCCAAGCGGTCGGCAACCGCAAGCCACCGGTGGCCTCGAAGTAATGCCACTGCTCGTTGTAACGGGTATCGTTCGGCGTGAACAACGGGTGCATCAACGCATCAACCTCGATGTACTCGACATTCGGGTTGGCGGCGATCTCGCGCATCAATGCCTCGGCGCCGGCGCGATCGAGCTTGCGACTGGCCTTGATCACATCGGCATTTACCGACAAACGCAGCAGCGAGCGCATCGACAGCGCCCGCGACTTGGCGCTGCGCGACAGCGACTGCACGCGGCTGGCGGCATTGTTGTATTCGGCGCTGCCATCGCGGTACTTGACGATGAAGCGATCATAGCTGCCGCCTGCCTGCAACGCCGAGGTGTCGATACGCTCAGCGGCGTTGGCAGCAAACGCAGTGGACAGGGCGACGGCAGTGGCCGCAGCAAGGGTCAACGGACGCGGCATTGCGCGCCCGGATTTCGGGTTTTTATTGGTCACGGATGTTTTCCAGGATAGGTTGAACAGGCACCGCGCACCGATGGGCGTGCGGCAGGACGTGGTTACCGTCGCGTATCGGCCAGTGAATGCTTCCGTCCCACGCAACCCCCGTTGCGTGGAGCACGTCCTGTGCAGCTCTGGCACACCCGAAGCCCCCCAGCTCCCGGCGGATACGACAATCCTTACGGCGTTGCCGTGAGCGGATTCACATAACGCACCACTCACGACGGATCAAACGTAACAGCCCGTGAACCGTGCGTCAATGCTGCGTCACAACAAAAACACCAACCCTGACAATTGGTTACATATGAAATCAATTCCGGCGCGGCGACAACCCGGGGCAGATCGCACCGGCCGAAACCCGTGTGTCGTGCAATCCCGGGTTACGGCCTGCGGCCTCAACCCGGGCTACACCACCATCCTCGCAACACCACGGTAGCCCGGGTTATAGCCGCG